>JAEIGA010000210.1_pt1 | contig 82678 bp, 114 predicted proteins | sample 9270691 | NCBI WGS metagenome assembly JAEIGA01 (sample SAMN17057246, study PRJNA624740) | gut metagenome | biome: biome; isolation source: fecal sample | host: Bos grunniens | place: China: Xizang | collected 2019 | reverse complement strand
TGCCACTTCATTTTCTCAATCTGTGCTTCAAGTTCGGTAATCTTATTTACAAGTGCAATTCTAGAACTGCGTTCTGCTTCCAACTTCTGTTCAAGTTCTGCTATTCTTCTGCTATCCCTGCATTGTCCGTAGGCTTCGAAATGTTCTATCACTTTGTCTTTCTCAGCCTGTTCAAGTTCAGACTTACCCAATTCATAGGCTTTCTGTATCTGCTTTGTTCCTTCATCATACAGTTCTGAATATTGAGAATATGAAATCTTTCCGACCATATTCAAGCCATTAAGATAACTTTCAAAATCACCTTTTATTTTTTCAATCTCTTTTCCAACAACTACTGTTATCATTTTCTTTTATCTCCTTTTCGTATGAACAATCTAGAACAATGTTTCCTTCTTCATCTTTTTGGTCTATTTCGTAAGGACAACATTCGCAATCGTGATGATAAAGGTTGCAGATATATTCTTTATTCATTTTCTTTTATCTCCTTAATCTGCCAACTCCCAATAGTCAACATCACTAAGTATATTCTTCCTCTTACACTCTGAACAATACTTATGAATACAGTTTCCGCAACACTTCATTTTCTCAATCTGTGCTTCAAGTTTTTCGATACAAGTTGCTTGTTCATTACTGAAATGGCGTAATGTTCCAACTGTCATTTCAAGTTCAGCTATTCGCTTTTCTCTTGGCTCTGCTCCTAAAATATAGCCTATATTAAATACTTCACCTTCGTCTTGACAGGCTATAAACTCTCTGTCTACTTCGCTATATTTTTCTTCTGATTCTTTTTCAAGTTCTCCTTTTGTCATTTGTCACCCACTTTATAAGACATCTGAAATAAACAATAACCTCAATCAAACATACAGGAATGTAAATTTCCCGGGGAGGATTGCTACTGTTGAACTTTCCTAACTCAGCTAGAATTATCCAAATAATGCTACTTATCATACTATTCTCCTGATTCTCTATTTTAATATTAGAATATCTTAGAAATGTGTGCTAGAAACATCATCTAGCACACTTAACTTTTAATCCTTAAAAGAATTAAAAACCTCTAAAGCTCTGTTCAAATCGTACTCAATGGCCTTAACGTTTCCGTTGATTTGTATCTCAAACTTATCCAAACCAACTTCCCACAATTCAAGTTTTGAGCCAGAACTTAAGACAAATGACTTTATGAGTTGCATTTTTCCTCCTAAGCATTTAATTGATATAATTATAATACTAAATAAAATATATTATGTAAAGGAAAACCAGAGAAAATTATTATTAAGATTAAATATTGTATAGGAGTTATTCAATGGAAATAGTTGAAAACGACTTTAATGTTGTAAAAGACAATACTTCTTACTTAACAGTTTCGGAAGTTACTGAAGATGTATATGATTCTTCTTTAACTCTATTAGCTGAAGAATTTAATTATTTGGAGATACTATGATACGATTAAACAATACACCAAACGAAGGCAGCACAGTAAAGGTAAATCTCGGATTCCGTGATAGTGCCGGACAGTATTATATTCCGGCAAAGATTACCTATACTTTACTTGCTTTGAATAATGATAAGGAAAGCTGGTCTGTAGTGGACAATCTTTATGAGGTTCCACTCACACCTGCAAGTTCAGTTACCCTTACTATTCCTGATGTAAAGACAATTACAGGAACAACACTTTCAAGAAAGATTATGGTATATTGGGATGCTTTTGTAGACAACGAATACAGCAGCTTTATTGATGAGATTACCTTTGATATTGCTCCAAAGCCATACGTTCCAAATCCACCTTCACCACAACCTCAGCCAACTATTTATGTTGAGATTACAGACATTCAGCTTCAAATTGGAACTTTATCGACAGTTCCTGTAAATCCTGTATTTTTGCTCAAGACAAATCTTCCTGTAAATATTGCACAGGCTGTCTGTAGAGTCATCGACAATGAACAGAATGAAATACCGTGTACTATTTCCGTTTCTACTTCGGGTGCTAATCTCACCGTTGAACCTAATGCTTTATTGAGTTATAATAAACCATATAAACTTGCAATAGTGGGTCTCAAATCAACAATTAACGAATATGAAATGAGAGAAAAATATGAATGTAATTTCGTAACACAAAGTGAAAATTCACCTCACATTCCTCTTATTCAGGAAATTAAAGAAGTATTGATTACTGAAAATGGAACATCTATTATCGAACCTGATGAAGGATATGATGGTATAAAACAGACTATTGTAAGAACAGAAGTTCCTGAAAATACAATACTTCTTTTTGCTTATCAGGGAACATCGATGTTTTATTTTACAAAAGAACTTACTGTGGCAGGAACATATAAGATGTTCGTTCATTCGCTTGAATCTTCACTTATAAATGTTACTGTAGAAGATGATAACATCAGTTTTGAATATAATGGTAATACCGAACATGTAATGAGAAATAATGGCATGGATATCATGAAATAGAATTTGCGTATTTGATGTACAAAGAGTTATTGAAAAGGCTGTCTGCTTATTAGGTGGACAGTCTTTCTTTTATATATTTTAATATCTTATACATGGAGGATGACGTATATGTTTAATTACTCACTTGACAGCATCAATCTTATCCATCTTTCTAAAGTAACTGTAAATGAGAACAAACTCAAGATTACTTATTACTTTGACGGAAAAATTGACGCACAGACATTCGCAGACGCAAGCGAATATGAAGATGCCGTAGCAGCCCTTGAGGATGCAGGTTTCCTTTTAATTGACGATACTTACTACAATAAGGACCGTCTTTCAATTCTTACTCCTAACGGAAAGAATGCTCGATTTGATTTTGTTGGTAATGTTATTATCAACAAGACTTATGAAGATGTAGATGACGTTGAAGATGTAGTTGCCGCAATCGAACCACAGTTCATTGAAATTGACAGTAAGTGGTATCAGGGTAAACAGATTCATGTTGCAAAACTTGACCCCATTACTCTTACTATTACTTATGACTATCTTGGAATGGATTCGTTCCCTGTAACTTACGAAGACCAGTCTGCTTATGAGGCAGCCGTAGAAAAACTCGCAAACATTGACCAGGGTGGTTCAGGTCCTTCTACAAAGAAAGTTGCAACACCTAAGTTCACACCTTCAGCTGGCGGTGTACCAAGTGGAACAACTGTAACAATCACATGTTCAACAAGTGGTGCAACAATCCACTATACTACAGATGGAACAACTCCTGACACAAGTTCTCCAACTTATTCATCTCCTATCGCAATCACAGCTGAAACAACAATCAAGGCTATTGGTGTTAAAGAAGGAATGGATAATTCAAATGTTGGTAGTGCTCACTATACTGTTGTTCTTCCAAAGGTTGCAAATCCTGTATTTAATCCAAGTGCAGGTGAAGTAACAAGTGGAACAGAAGTTACAATTACTTGTGCAACAGCAGGTGCAACTATCTACTACACAACTGATGGTTCTACACCAACTGAGGATTCAACAGAATATACAGCACCTATCACTGTTACAGCAGCTGTAACAATTAAGGCAATTGGTGTTGCAACTGATTACCAGGATTCTTCTGTTGTTACTGCCGCTTATACAATTGGTATTCCAACAGCTGCAGCTCCAACATTTACTCCAGCCGCTGGAGAAGTATCTAAGGGAACTACTGTTGCTCTTGCAACAACAACTCCAGGTGGTGAAATCCATTACACAACAAATGGTTCAACACCTACAGCAAGTTCACCTGTTTATTCTGACCCTATTGTTATCAATGCAAATACAACAATCAAGGCTCTTACAGTTGCAGAAGGATATAGAAACAGTTCAGTAGCAACTGCCGCTTATACCGTTCCTGCCGTAACATTGTATCGCTATATTGGTCTTTACAATATGGTTGATGATGGTGAGGGTGATATTGACCCTGCATATCAGCTTACAGCAGATGACGCATCAACACTGATTACAGGTCTTTCTTGGTTTGAAGACAATGTTTACAACGAAGAAGCCGGTGAAAGTATAAAACTTGTTGCCAATACAAAATCTTGGGGTACTCAGAATGCTGAAAAGAAAATGGAATCAAATGCTCAGGCAACTGTTTGTTATCAGGTTGTTTATGCTTATCCTAAGAGCCTTGGTGAACTCACAAAGATTACAAACGCTACTTTCGATACAACAGGCAGCTATACTCATGTAACTATGACATTCGATGGCGAAGAGTATTATGTTTACTTCTTAACAGACCCAAGTGGTGGTCCAAACGAAGAAGTTTCACTCAGTTTCAATTAATGAAACAATACCCACTCGTATCTGAGTGGGTACATTTAAGTAAAGGAGGATAAAGATGGCTATAACTTTTACAGACAACATAAGTTTCAAAGGTAAAAAGCCAGACTTTGTTCGTCAAGAGTATAATACTTTTGAAGAGATGAAAGCTGTTTCGAAAGCACAGATGCCTGAACTTTATATTGGTTACTGTCTTGCTGACCGTAATTATTATAAATATGACAAGAATGTGGATAATGACCCTATTCTTGGTAGATGGCGTCTTTGGGCTAGTGGTGAAAGTATTCAGAAATCAGCTCTTCCTGAAGCAAGTGAAACTGAACTTGGAAAGATTTATCAGTATGTAGGAATTACTGGAACTTATACTCGTGGATTCTTCTATGAGTGTGTAGCAGAAGAACATACTACAACGGTAGATGTAACAACTGTAACTCAGTTCATTGAATTGATTTCTAACAGTGAACTTACCGTTCAGATTAAACTTGCAGATGAAAGTGTTGCTGATACATCTGCTTACGAATTTGGTGGTGTATTCTATTTTGTTTATGAAGATACAATCTATGGTGGTACAAAGGTTGACGATATAATTGTTGTTGCTGACAGTACAGCTTATACAACTGATGAACAGATTGTTGCTCTTAGTATTACCTATAAATCAACTTCATATACATATTCTTGGGATAACATTGACGTATCTTCAGGTGGTGGAACAATTGAGACCATTACGGTAGAAGAAGTTGATGAACTCTTTGAATAAAGCCAAAGGAGGAAACTATTATGGCTGAGAAAAAATATCTTGATTATGAAGGACTGACAGAACTTGTCGCAAAAATTAAAGAGTTTATTGGAGATGCAGGAAAACTTGAATTCAAGGGAACTGTAATTGATGTTGCACATCTTCCAAGTGTTGCAGCTCAGAAAATCGGTTATATGTATACAGTACAGGCAGCTGGTGTAACAACTGCCGACTTTACAGATGGTGCAGGAAAAACAATTGCTGCTAATTCAGAAGTTGCAGCTGTACAGGTTGAAGGAACAACTGAAGTACCTGTTTACTCTGTAGACGCAGGTGTTTCTTATGTAACTGCTGACCTTCAGGCTTATATACCAACAGGAACAATGAGTGCTGCAACAAAACTTGCAAGTGCTTATGTAGCTGATGGAACTGAAACTCATCTTGTAGACGGCACTCTTTATGTAACTGAAGATGGCGCTTCATTCTTCTCAGTAACTGCTCTAGCTGACACATTTGCAGACTTTACTAAGGTTGCAATTGATGATGAAGATGCTATTGCAGAACTTGGAACACTCTATACAGGTGATTCTTTCAAAGACCTCAACGCTTATACAGAAACCATTACAGGAAACGTAATGATGTGGTGTCTGCTTGGGCCTGTATTCGATGTAAGCAACAAACTCACATTCGGATTTGCTATGCCTTCAAATCCTGCTCAGGATGATGTGTTCTTGTTCCTTGGAGATACAACCTACGCTTATAACGAAGTTACACCTGAAGTTGGTGATGACCCGGCCGCTCTCGGTTGGTATCATTCTGATGATAGTGGTGCTACTTGGGAACTTGCGACAGAACATGAAGCTGATACAGTAACTTACATCTATGCAACAAAAGATGAAGAATATGTCCAGGGCGTAATCTACAAGTATGATGAAACAGATGGTTGGGAATCACTCAATAGTGGAGACACTATGGTTGCCATTACCACATCGGAAGTAGATGCTTTGTTTGAATAATCACTAAACAAAATCTTCTAAAACAAAATAACCGTATTCATGGCTAGTCTGTGGGTACGGTTATTTTTATATATTTTATTATATTCATCTTTAAGGAGAATAATTATGAGTGGTAGATTTGTTGAAATAACAAAAGAAGGAAACAACTATACAGTTAATCCTAATCCAAGTATGCCTTTAATTGAAGCTAATAAAGAAGTAACAATTGATGCAAGCACATATTCTGGACCTGTTGAAATTACACCAACAACTCCAAATACAGTTATGGCAAAAGCTACAGTCACATTGAGTAATATTCCACATTCGGATATAAGTGGTGTTTATGGTGCAATGGCATCTTTATATAACACTAGTTTTGCCTTTCTTAGTGATGTGGAGATTACATCATTCGAATATTACACTGGTGAAGAAACAGAAATTGAAGATGCTATACAGGACACAGAAAATTGGGGAAGCGAAAGTGTAGCATTTTCTAATAGTGTAGGAAATGTTTATAGTACTATTGTTGAACAAACAGGTGGTACAGGTGCATTTATAAAACTTACAGATTCTTCAGGTGATATTTATGCTTGTGGTAGTTCAGATTTAGGTAGTTCTTTTTCAAGCATTTCTAAATACTAATAATAACTAATCTCTCAGTATTCTAAAGGAGGAAAAAGAGATGGCGACTAAAAAATACCTTGACCAAACCGGACTTGCTGAAGTCGCAGGTTACGTCAACTCAAGACTGAAAACAGTTACTACTATGCCGGTAACTGCTAATGACAAAGCTGTTCGTCTTTACGTTGGTGAAGATACAGCAAGTTATCTTAAAGGACATATTTATCAGTTTGTTAAATCTTATGGAGCATGGGAAGATTTGACAAAAGTAATTCCTGTATGGGACAGCATTGAGCATCAGGCTACTGCAAAAGATACAGGTTTTGTGTTCTTTTTAGCATCTGATATGGGGTCTAATTATAAACCACAGCAGTTCTATAAGACTGGATATAGGTACAAAAATGCCCCAACCACACTTCGCTATTATTACTATGTAAGTGGTGAATATTACGAATATTATACTGGTACTAATAATCCTTTTGCCGAAGGTGATACTATCTATATTGCATCCTATATGAGTGGTGGCTCTTATGGGTATGCTCCTGATATTCTAGTAAAAGTACCAGATGAAGATTATCTTGTTCCTTCTTCTTTAGCTGATAATTCAGACGCTTACATTCCACTTGGTGACAGTCCATCTTATGAGGTTGACCCTGTTATAAGAAAAGGATATTTCTTGGATTGGGTTCCTCTTTATGATATGGATTCTAAACAAGATACCATTGAATTTGCGATGGTTGATTTGCCTGATGCTTACGATAAACATGGAAATGGCGTAGTCATTGCTAAAAACACAATAGCAGATACTTATTATATTGAGGGTCATACCTATGCTTCCAAGACTAAAACCGAAGAAAATTTTTATGCTTGGGATAGTGGAGAGTATTACACGACTTCTCTTGAGAGCACCGCTACACCTGTTTATGTCAAAATTAATGACCAAATGAGACAGATTGGTGGGTTCAAGAGAGGCAATACTTTCTATCTCACAAATGGTGCTCAAGTGAGTGCTACTCGTTATGCTGCAGGCGATTTAACAGATGAGCATGTTTATTACTATGAAGATATCACAGCTAGTGGTGAAGATACTGAAGCTCGTGAAGTTGCCGCAGGTGCTATGGCACTTGCTCAACAAGCTTATGAGGCGGCAACTTATGAAGAACCACAGATTACTTCATTCACTATGAACGTAGATGATACTTATGAGATTGGTTCTACTGTAAATTCAATTACATTCGATTGGGCTTATAATAAAGATATTACAAGTCAGACATTAACTGATTGTACACTTGCTAGTGCGAGTGTAAGAACAGCAACTTACGATACACCTCTCAGTTCTAATAAAACATTCACTCTTACTGCAAGTGATGGAAAGAACAGCGTTTCTGCAAGTAAATCCGTTTCATTCAAGCACAAGGTTTATTGGGGAGCTGCAAGCGAACCGTCTGAATTTACATCAGCATTTATTCTTGCACTTACCGGAAAGAAGTTTGCAACAAACTATAAAGGTTCTTACAATATGAATCTTGGCGAAGGTCAGTACGGATACCTTGCTTACCCTGCTAGTTGGGGTACTGTAAGTGCTTGGTGGATTGGTGGATTCGAAGTTGAGACTTACGATTGTGGAACAATTGAGTTTACAAACGCAAGTGGCAACACAACTACATTCCGAATTACAAGAACTACTCAGCCTAGTCTTGGTAGTATCACAGCTGAAGTAAAATAAGGAGAATGAATTATGGCAATTAAATTAGCAGATACATTAAAGCCAATGGGAGATTTCCCTGCGGCAGATGCAAGTGATGTAGAAATCACATTACTTGATGAAACAAAGAAGTCTATTCAACAGGCTTATGAAGATGGTGACCTCGGTGGTGGAAGTGGTGATGTAGACCAAACTTACAACGCAGATTCACCACGAGCACAAGCAGGTAAAGCTGTAGCCGAGGCTATTCAGGAAATATTTTTAGAAAATCCCGATTCGACAATTACCGCTCCGGTAGCCTCTACGGTCACTGTTTCCGAAAGCAAGGACATTTCCAGTATGTTCAAGGATGACCGAGTAATTCTTCCAAGTGGTTCAACAATTAAAGGTCATGTAATTACAAATATGTCACATACTTTCGACAACTCAATTTCAGTTTCAGCTGGGCGTGTGGCTATTGACACATTTGACAGCCCTTGTGACCAAGACTATTGTTATGCAAACTCAGGTGTAACTTCTTATGCTCCTTTGAGTTCAAACGTAACAAACATTGTTGGTACTTATCTTAATGCCGGTCAGTTTAATGCTGCTATAACAATTCCTGATACAATCACAAATATGTACCAGACCTTTGAAAATGCAGCTAGTTTTGATAAGCCTATTACAATCCCTTCGGGGGTTAATAATCTTACTTCCACATTTAAGGGAGCCTCTTCTTTCAATCAGCCTGTTACAATTCCTGATGGAGTTACAGACCTTAACTCTACTTTCAAAGGAGCTTCTTCTTTCAATCAGCCAATCACAATCCCTGCCGGAGTTACAGACCTTAACTCTACTTTCAAAGGAGCTTCTTCTTTCAACCAGCCTGTTACAATTCCTGATGGTTGTACTGATGTGTTTGATATGTTTAATGGTGCTGCATCTTTCAATCAGCCTGTAAATATTCCAGATACGGTTGATACTATTGGTTCTATTTTCGAAGGTTGTGCTGCACTTGATTGTGATGTAAGTATCTCTTCTCAGATTACTAATGTTCATGGTTTAATGAAGGACTGTGAGAGCTTTAATGCAAATGTTACTCTCAATGGTACTGTAACAGATATGTCAAGTATGTATGAGAACTGTTCTTCTTTCAATCAGCCAATTACTATTCCAAACACAGTTACTAATGCACAGGATATTGTAGCAAACTGTGGTAACATGCATAGTCTTGTTACTGTTGGACTTATTAATTCTGTAGGATTGTTTAATGATGATACTTCTCTCAATACACCTGTAAACTTTACCGGTGATGTAACAAATGTTGCAGGTGCTTTCGAAAATGCAGTTGCTTTCAATTCTCCTGTTACATTTGGTGAAAACATTACTTGTATGGATAGAACTTTTGCAGGTGCTAGTTCTTTCACCAAAGCCTTTACTATTCCAAATAATGTTACAAGTGCTGAGGACATCCTTGAGGATGCGGTAGGTTTTAATAACTCTGTTACAATAGGTACAGGCATAACTAATCTGCATGGCTTCTTCCGCAACAGTGCTTCTTTGAATTCTTCTCCTACTATTCTTGGTGCAGTAACAGATATGTCTAATATGTTTGAGAATTGTCCAAATTATAGTGCCGCAATAAGTATTCCTGATTCTGTTGAGAATATTGACGGTATGCTTGAAGGTTGTACAAACTTTAATGCCCCTGTTACATTTGGTGTGAACTTCACCAATGTCAGTGGTTATTTCAGAAACAAGGCTATGATGAACAGTCCTGTAGCATTTAATGGTGCAGTAACTGACATGTCTTGTCTTTTTGAGAACTGTACAAACTTCAGTGCTGCAGTCACTATTCCTGATACTGTTACAGACATCGACAACATTATCCGTGGCTGTACTAACTTCAATAATGTTGTTACTTTTGGTGCTGGTATTACTGATGCTCATAGCTTCTTTGCAGGCTTTACTAAGCTTAACAGTTGTCCCGTATTCAATAACCCTGATACTGAATGTGAAAGTTTGTTTGTTGGTTGTACAAGTTACAATGCTGTAACTTCTCTTTCTACAAAGAATATTCAGAATCTGTTCCGTAATCATGCAACTTTCAACAAGGGTGTTGCACTTTCTAATGCTGAGAATGCTTCACATGCCTTTGAGAATACTCTTTCCTTTAGCCAGCCTCTCTTAATGGGTAATCTTATTGACGGAAGTTATCTTGCCAAGGGTGCAGTAGCCTTCAATGCCTCTGTTCTTCTTCCTAACGTAACCAACCTCACACATGCATTTGAGAATGCTGTTCTGTTTAATCAGTCTCTTTCTATTCCAAATGCAGTTGATGTCTCATATTTGTGTACAAATGCTGTTGCATTCAATAGTAGTGTTACGATGCTGAATGTTACCAATGCTTCCTATGCTTTCTACTGTTGTAACAATTTTAATCAGCCTGTAGGCACTCTCAGTAATCTTGTTGACGGTTCTAACATGTTTATAAATTGTAACAATTTCAATCAACCTGTAGGAAATCTTGACAATCTCGTCAACGGTGCCTTCATGTTTGCCTATTGTAACAATTTCAATCAACCTGTAGGAAAATTGGAAAATCTTGTTAATGGTGTATCAATGTTTTCCTCTACTAATAACTTCGGTCAACCATTGAACCTTACCAATCTTGTCAATGGTGCCCAAATGCTTTCACATAAGTCAAACGGTTGGAACCAGCCTGTAGGAAATCTTAGCAACCTTGTGAATGGTTTCCATATGTTCGCTGGGTGTTTGAACTTCAACCAGCCTGTAGGAAATCTTGACAATCTTGTTGATGGTTACTATATGTTCGAGTACGCTATAGATTTCAACCAGCCTGTAGGAAAATTGGAAAATCTTGTTACCGGTGATGCCATGTTTTCACAAACGAAGTTTAACTATCCTGTAGGAAATCTTGACAAACTTGAAACTGCATTTGGAATGTTTGCAAGTACAACTTTCAATCAACCTTTGAATCTTGGTGATAAACTGACTCAGATGATGTACATGTTAGCTGGCGGTTCATGGAATTCCGTAATTCATCTTCCAACCACAGTGCCTAAGTCTACTTCTAACTATATTTACAATTGTCTTGTGAATGGTATTTGTGGTGTGTCAGTTCCTGCAGCGAACATTTTCAACGACCGTGTTCTGTAGTAACTAAAGTTATACCCAAAGTCTAACCCTATTATCTTCGTAAAAAGGAGGTGATAGGGTTTTTATTTTCTAATATTAAGGTATAAGGAGAATTCTCAAAAATGGCTAAAGAAGAAAATAAATTACAGATTACTATTGGTATTCCTGCGTTCAAGGCACAGGACCATATTGAAGATTGTCTGTCTTCAATCAATATTCAGACAGTAAGAGATATGGTTGAAGTAGTTATCGCTTCGGATAACCCTGAAGACAATTATGACTATCTTATTGAAAAGTTCCCTAAGCTGACAATCAAAATAATACCTTGTGAAAAGAACACAGGTCCGGGTCTTGCAAGACAGAGAGCACTTGATAATGCTACAACAAATTGGATTACTTTTATTGATGCAGATGATGTATTTATGACACCGTTCAGCCTCGAACAGCTTGCAAAAGGTATTGGCGAAAATGTTATCGAAGTTCAGGGTCCATTTTATCAGGAAGTTCGTGGAAATCCACAGGTACGAACAGTACAGCGTAATGATATTGGTCATCCTTGGGTGTTCGGTCGTCTTTACAACACTCAGTTCCTTAAACAGTATGGCATTCAGTTCAGTGAATTGAGAGCTATGGAAGACGGTGAATTCAACTGGAAAATCAGAATGTCAATCGAAGGTACACCTCTTAAAATCAATATCATTAATGACCCTATCTATCTTTGGAGAATCGGCAGCGAACATTCTATTACCCGCATTGGTGCTGATGACAAAGGTATTCCTCAGTACAATTTTGACCTTTGCCAGATTGGTGCTACACAGGCAAGTATCAGAGCAATCAAGTTCTGTCGTGAAAAGAATCCTTTCAACGGTGGAATTACAAGATTCGCAACCGAAATGATGATTGGTCATTACTTCACTTACATCGAATGTCTTGAAAGAAAACCTGTATTTGCTGAGCAGAATCTGTTTAATGCAAAACGTTTTTATCACGAGGCATACAAAGAGATTGAACATCTGATTAATGATAAGACTTTGAAAGATATGTATACAATGCAGTATGCAGGTCATTCTCAGCAGCTTATCGGTATCATTCCTCAGATTAGTTTCAATGAATTCTTTGATAAGGTAAAGAATGATAAATATAATGGTGAAAACGAACTGAAGGAAATCCGTTCTAAGTTTAGTAAGGAAATTCTTGATAACGATAAGAAGTGTGGTGTTGCTATTTGGTAATATCCGCTGATATCTGTTAAAAACAAGGGGTATTTTAGGTTGGTAGTGTTATTACACTATTTTCGCTAGATACCCCTTGTTTTTTCAATCTATGAGCGTTTAAGAGGCATATTATTATATATTTTTTTATCTATTATTTCATTGTAAAGGTAATCAAATGGCAATAACGCAATTTAATATTTTTGAAGAATCTCAGTTCTGTGTAGGTTTCAATATTACCTTAGTCTGTGATAATCTTAGACCAACATCTGCAAAAACTGTAACATATCCTGATGGATTTTCACTTCTTCCTTACATAACATTTAATGTACTATTCGTAAATGGATTTGCTGCGGCAAATACAGCTATGACAATAAACGGCATTCCTGTGAAAGTAAATGATAACGGAACTCTCAAAGATTTACCTAAAGTTGGTGCAAACAATGATGTTCTTCCATACGGTTATGTATTACCTTTATATTATGATGCTACGAATAACAGATTCATTATTGTAGGTAATCCAATCCTCACTTGTAATAGTGATTATATGGTATTTGCCAACGGTACTATTATTTGGAATGTTGTGAAGAACAAGATAAGTTCTGAACTTGGACTTACCGCAACTAATTATACAGGTAAAGCAACTACAGCGGCTACAGCAGATAATGCATTGGCTTGTTCAGGAAATGCAGCTACAGCTACCACCGCAGATACAGCTAAACGATTAAGAGTTCTTAGTGGAGTTCCAACAGGCGTACAGGCCGGTGATATTTGGATTCAGTAGGGTAATGTATGGCTTATTATGTGACAGAAAATAATAAAGGCGAAAGAATCAACTTTAGAAATAGTAATAATTATGCTCGTAGTTTTTCTGGAGTATGTGAAACTCGTGGTGATTATGTAGGTGCCTCACGATATATTTGTTATAGAACATCAACAAATAAGACATTATACATACCATTCAGTAATGACCGCTCGAGTGAGATACATAATTCTGCAAATAATTATACACTGTCATATGTTGCACCAGATATTGCAATCAGTTATAGACTTGTATGGAGATATGGTGATTATTACAGTTATGCTACTTATGTTGATGCGTATATAACAGATGTCAGGCTCAATACGAAAGTAAAGAAACCGTTAAATATATTTGCGTTTGGTTGGTATGCAAATGAAGGTGAATCTAATTGGCATGATTTTAATAGAGGTCCTCACTCTACACTACCGGCAGGTGATACTAGACTTAGCGGTGTATCTGTTTCTGTTGGCATGTCACTTAGCAGTTGGGCATATTACGGTGTTGTAATTGAAGTTAGTGATAGAACTACTTGGAGTCAAAGTGGCACTTATCACAAATATTACTTGATAGACTATCCTCCAAAACCAAGTGGTTCAAGTACTTATGTTCAGGAAGATACAATAAACTTTTACGACATAACAAATATAGTGGTCTGATGATATCTATAATTATTCTGTTCTGTGATAAAGACAAACATTACATTCCAAATGTTCTCAAACAAATTAAAGATTATGTAAAGGTAAATCATGAAGTCATTTTAATTGACAATAGAGATGATATATCTGAAGAACTTCATTTTGAGAATTGCCAATATTATCAGTTTGGATATAACTCTACTCAGATACCTGCCAGAAAGAAAGGTATTGAAATGTCTAAGGGTGATTATATTTGGTTCATAGATGCTGACGATACTATTAATTATATTTATCCTGAACTTGAGGATTTGACCAAACATAATTATGACATCATATCTTTTATAGAGTTCTCTAAGAACGAAGTTATTGAAAATAATGATGATGTAATGGCATATAATTATCGAAGAGTTAGTGTAGCATTATGGAATAAATGGATAAAAACAGATATTCTTAGAAAAGTCGAAGAACGTATTCCTATGACATTAAAAGGTCGTGCAAGTGAAGACAGTATGTTGGTTATAGGAGCCTTATCTATCTGTAAGACAATTTATATGTACGGTTATAAGATTTATAATTACAACATCCGTAACTCAGTATGCTGCAATCTGTTTATGAAAACCATCGAAGACTACGAAAAAGTATTTAGGGGTTATGAAGAAGTACATCAATGTATCTATAACATGCTTACAGACAGACAAAGGAAATTATTCTTTAATCCATTTAAGGCAAATGAAGTCAATTTCTTTATACGAGTAATCTATGGTTGTTCTCCTGATATTATACCGGATTGTGTTAGAATTATGGCGAAACATATTCCTCAAGAATATGGATATAAAGCATGGGAATATATAAAGAATCTACCTTGGACAAAAGAAGGTTATTTAGCCATAACTAAATCACTTGAAGAGATTTATCATATAAGTACTGAAGAACCGCCACGATACATTGAAAGATATACCACAGACAGTAATGGAAATGAACATCTATATAAACGTGAACTTGTTCAACCACAGCCTATAAAACCATTACTTGAATGGAATCATACTATATCTATCATTTGTCTGGTTTATGACGGTAATATACAATACTTGAAACCGTTCCTCGAATCTACTAAAAGAGTCGATGTGAATCATGAAATTATTATTGTTGACAATAGAGATGATAAGACTGTTCCTCTTGAATATGATACTGAGAATACATTTATTGTTGAAACGGAAAAGAATCTTGGAATACTTGACGGAAGACGATTCGGATTTCAACACAGTACAGGAGATTACGTTTGGTTTGTTGACATTGATGATGAGATAACAGAGGTAAAGAAACGTTACTATGGCGAAAGTGATATTATAAAATTTCCAGCTTTTGTAAATGATGAGGTTGTATTTGAATCTCCTTCTTTTGAATTTACCGGTATAGATAATTATGCCATAGAGGGTATATTGATAGGTATAAATTGTCTGTTATGGAATAAATGGATTAAGCGAGATGTATTAGAATCGGCATATAAATTAATTCCACATTATTTCTGTATTTTTGCAGAAGACCTTATCCTTATTACAGCCTGTCTTAAATATGCCAAAACTTGTAATCTTCTCGACATAATTCCCATGTATGCCCATACTAAAAATGAGAGTTCTGTAACAGCAAGAAAACTTAAGACTAAAGAAGATGCAGACAGATTATTTGTTGGTAATGAACATAGTAATGAAATACTTGAAGAACTTGGTGTTACAGAAATGCCTGAGATATGGAAGTATCATATTGGATTTTATATTCTTGAATGCACATTAAGTGATGATGAAATAAAACCGTACTTTGTTGAAAAGTTATACAGTATCTTTGGAAAGGAAGAAGTTATAAAGACTATAAACGGTAGATTGGATTTCTATGACCAACTGAAAAAATATATTTAAGTTAAGTATTTAATAAGGACTTATTTATGGCAGATGTTAATATAACAGATATAAACTGTTTTGGTGAAAATCTTAATCTTCCTGATAGTTTCGTCAAAGATATGAAACAGACTATTTTTGATGCAGCTCATCCTATCGGTAGTATCTATGTTCAATACCCAAAAGAGAAGACACCTGCAGATGTTTATAATAAAAATGGTATTGTATCCACATGGTCTGATACTGAATTAGATTTTGATGGGGCATTTTTTAGAGCCGAGGGTGGTAATGCAAAGTCTTTTAATGATGGTAAACAGAACGGTCAAAATAAGTATCACAGGCATAGTGCTAATCATCAACACAATATGCAACATACTCACACTAGAGGTACTATGGAGATTACAGGTCAATTGGTTCCTGGTTGGCGTGATATAAACTTGGATAGTAATGTACTTGATGGTGCCTTTAAGTTGATACAAGGTGGTTTAGGAAACTTTGGTTGGGGTGCGGCTGGTGGATTTGATTTTCCTAGAGGTAATTTTTATGCTAGTCGTTATTGGGGTGGCCTAAAATGTTCAGGTCCTTCAAAAACAACTACAGGTGCGGCTTCTGATGAATATACAAATGATTATGGTGGTAATGAATTCAGACCTGAAAATCTGACAATTAAGATATGGAAGAGGACTGCGTAATATGGCTGAAACTTTAACTGAAATTGTTTGTTTTGATAACGAATCCAATATTTCTCGAAGTATATACAATGTAAAGGAACAAGCAATCTTTGATGCTGCTCATCCTAAAAATGAAATATATGTTCAATATCCTGGAACAAGTACACCAGCAGACCTATATAATAAAAATGGTATAACTTCAACTTGGCAAGTACAGACGGTATTTAATGGTGCCTTCTTTAGAGCAAGTGGTGGTAATGCGGACCCATTTATATCTTCAGGTGTTATTACAAAACAGAGTTCCCAAAATAATTATCACAAACATACAGTGAATTCACATCATCATGATATCCAACATACTCACACAAGAGGAAATTGGGAAATAAAAGGTAACCTGATATTTGGTGGTCGTGATATAGACGAAGGTCATTACAATACAGGGGCTTTTGAGTATAACGCAGCTACAGCTACAGCGTTTGATTATAAATCAGGTGAACATTATAAGTATGGACTCGCTGACTTTTATGCAAGTCGTACATGGAACGGTTCAACTTCTGACTCTATGGCAAACCAAAATACAGAAAAAACCAATCCCACATTAAAGAAGAACACAAATGATGCTAATCCTACGACTATGGATTATCAAGGAAGTTCTACCGACCAAGAAGCAAGACCTGATAATTATACTATAAGAATATGGAAGAGGACCGCATAATATGGCAACTGAAGTTACAATAGGAAACATCCAATGTTTTACAGACATCTCAAATCTTGCAGACATGACCTATGACCTCACCAAACAAGAAATATTTGATATTATACATCCTATAAACGAAACGTATACTCAGTACCCAACAATGACTGACCCTCAGACCCTTTATAACATTAACGGCATAACTTCAACATGGGTGGAAGTGAATTTTTCGGGTGCATTTTTCAGAGCTGAGGGTGGTAAAGCAAGTTCTTTTATATCTTCAGGAACACTCAATAAACAGTCTTCGCAAACAATAAGTCATAACCATAAGTTTTCACATACTCACGGTATGACGCATTATCATACACCAGGCAATATGGAAATTTCAGGTAAAGTTGTTTTTGGTGGTTATAAAGGAACAGATGATAGTACAATGAATGGTGCATTTGCTGTAACAGCAGGTTGTGGTACACAGGTTGATAATACTGGAGACCCTGCAACATTCCCTAAAGGTGATTTTATAGCAAGTCGTACATGGAGTGGTTCGACTTCGAATTCTTCCACAACCGTTACAGATGACCAATCACCTGATACAACTTATGACGGTAATGCTTCTGTTCAAGAGGCTAGACCTGAAAATTTAACTATTAAAATATGGAGACGAACATCATAAGGAGTAAAATATGGAGACTAGAAAAATTATAAGAGCTAACGGAGCTGGTGTTTTCTTTGGTGAAGTTATTGAGGAAAACGGAAACACGATAGTTGCTAAAGATGTAAGACGCATTTGGGAATGGGTTGGTGCTAATACTTTATCTGAACTTGCTCAACAAGGTACCACAAAACCAAAAGAATGTAAAATCACATGCAAAGTTGATAAGATTAAAATATTTAATGTTGTAGAGATTTTAGACGTAACAGAAGAAGCTGCTAAGACAATCGATGAGGTAAAGGAATGGAAATTAGCGAATTAGAATTTCTCGAAGGCATCGATAATGTAAAATTCTTAGATTACTCTAATACTGTTATAACAGATGAACAAGATTCATTAGGATGTGGTAACGGAGATGGCTCAGGGGACTGTCATTCTGATAGATTTTATAATACAATAAACATACTTGAATATAAGGGTCACAACATTTATTACGCTATTACCTCGAATAAATATTTTTATTTTCAACGAATCTATCCTAAGTTTGCGGTAATAATGACAATAAATCCTTGTGATTTCATCGAGACCTCTATGTTTATTGCTAAACATAAAAATAAGGCAGCTGTGTCAGAAACCATAAGAAATGCTTTAACACAAGCAATTCACTACTCAACAGAAATTATGGAAATAAAGAAACAACTGATGAATAGACTTAGAGAAAAACGCAAATTGACTGTGCGTGAATATATTGATTGGCACGCCAAATTAACAGGTTGTTGTGCATTTGGTGGTCGTGAATATGTTGCAGCTTTGGGTTTAGATTTATGTGATGAAAAAACTTTATATGAATTCTTAAAAATAACAATAGCAGACCCAGTGAACGGTCGTGTTATTAGACATATATTCGATGATATAATCCGAGCAAACCCACAATATTTCAAATAACGCACTCTTTTGAGTGAGGTAGTATAATAACACTATCTCACTCAAAAAGGCTTGTTATACGCAAGATATGAGCGGATTACAGGGTATTTTACCAAGGGTCTTCATTCTTCCAATCACCCATAACTAGACTGATTCTTCCATCATTGAGAACTTCAATACCATTGATATCCGCAAGATTCATTCGTAGTCCATTTATATCAATCACTACATCGTGTAGTCCTAATCCATTGTCGTGAATAATTGATTGCAACTTTGTAACTAATTCCTGTCCTGTCATAATATCTCCAATTCCTTTTTAATAATATTTACTTCTTCGTAAGTTAATTCGCCAGGGTCATTCTTTGGAACTACTTTACCTTTCTCTATCTTTGTAAATGGTTCACAAATATTTACTACCTCAACTTCCATTCCAAGTGATGCTAGATTTCTTCCAAGATGTCTTGCTTTCTCCTGTGCCTCATACTCATTATCAAAACAGATAAATACTCTTTTATATTTACTTCTTAAGAATAATTCCTGTTCCCTAGTGACACTTGTACCTAAAGAACACACGCAGTTCTCCCCGATTTTTAAGACATCAAAAGGACCTTCTACAATCATTACAGAATCTTTATTGGAATTATCATAGTTGAATACCATGTCTTTAGGAGCAATTACGGACTGTTCAATATCAAGGTTCTTATAACGAGGAATATTGATACCCATAGCCTCGTATTGTTTTAATTCTTCTTTGCTAAGAATAGTACGACCTGTCCAACTCACTAACACTCTTTTATAATAAATTGGAAGTAAGATTCTGTAAGACCACTCACCTGCAATTCCACCACCTCGTATATGAAACTTACTAATAAGATAATCTATATCATATCCACGATTAACAAGATACTGTCTCTCCTGTTCGTTTAATTTGAATCCAGGTAGGTTAAGATTCTCACCTCGTGCAATTTTCTTCTGCTTAGTTGGAGCGTAGAAATTATAACCGTTTGTTATATTCTTTACCTGATTCACAGGAATATTGAGAATCTTACTTATAGCATCATACCAACTGTGAGTACCACATCTCCAACAGTTATAATGTGGAGATAACATGTCAAATCCACCGTTGAAGTGAGTATCTGGTGGATTTACACAGAACGGACAATGAGTGTTTACCCAAGTTCCTGCATCACGTGTTGGTATATGTGAATCTTCAAACAGTTTCTTAAAATTTATTGCCATAACCTAATCTTCATCACTGTAATATCGCAATCTCAAATCACTGAATGTCATATATCTTGAATTATCTTTCTTCTGATAAGTTCTCTGAATATAATAACAAGTCAAGGTATCACCGTTAGAACAGTTGTTATATAATGTCTTATTGTTAATTTGTCCTTCGATTCTAGCATTCATAGGTGTAGCATAAAAGCATACATTGTATTGAGCAGGGTGCGTAACATAGGTTACACTGGTTACTTTTCCAGTGCTATGAACAATCGGCTGCACCCAACTTGATTTATAATGCTTGTCAAATACTATTCCAGAACAATCAACTTCCTTAACTTCTATACATTTATCACAGCTGACAAATAAAACTGAGACGATTATAAGTAAAAATAAAAACATCATTCTCTTCATAATTTATTCCTTAGGCATTTCATAAATGATAATTGGAGCTTTCTCTTCATCAAGATATGGAATGGTTCCGATTGTGTTTTTATCAATAAATTCCATTGCATCAAAATAAAAATCAGGAACTTCTTCATCTTCTTTATGTTTTTTCTTATTCCATTCCTTTTCATTATCTTCAGCAAGTGCGGAAGCTAAAGTATAGTAACCGTAAATGACATGATGTTTATCTTCACTTACACCAAGTATTCCTTTATCAAAAACTTCTTCAGGGTCAAAAAATATAATAGGTTCTTCAAGATTATAATGTTCACATATTTCTTTTCTTGTCATAATTTACTCCTATTAAAATAATGGTGCCATTCCAACTGATGTATACATTTCATCTACAGACACGCTAAGTCCTTCTTCCGCTTTAATTCTTGGTGCCTGTTCATTTACTAATTTTAGAATCTTTTCAATTTCTGAATCGGTTTCATTTAAGATGTTACTGTTAAACTTATTATGAAGATATCCCCAACAAACATTCCATAATGACTGTGTTTCATTCTTCTCATATTTTTGATTAATCTTATTCAGTTTATCAAGCATATCTCGTTCTGACAAACTCAGTTCACACATTTTCATACTATTGCTCCTAATAAAAAAATTCGCCGGTAAGGGTGAAATTTCAAGAAAAGACCTTACTGACTCGGTTTCCCTATTTGCGAAGTACGGCAATACTCGACTTCCTGTTCCGGTAACAGGCAACCAACCTTCCCCCATCAGGATAGAAACTTATGCAACTAGCATAAGAATCTCGGTTACCAGGGCTCGAACCCGGATAGCTTGGACCAAAACCAAGTGCGACTACCATTTACGCCATAACCGAATATTTATTTATATTAATAATATTAGAATCTTGTTCATTTCTGTCTAAGATTAAATATTATTATATAAACCCAAAAACTAATAGGAGGATTCTGAAATGAAATCTAAGATTTTTGGTATCATCGGAGCACTGCTTTTCGTAGCAGCTGTTGTTGTTGGTTATTTCTGCAAATTTGATAGTGCAGATATTATTGCTGTAGCACTTGCCGCTTTTGCATTGGCTTCAACTATTGTTGCCGTTGTAAAGAAGTACAAGAAAGAAGGTGAGAAGTTCAATTGGAAGTTTATTCTGATTCTTGCTCTTACTGTTGTTGGTGCTGTTCTTTGTGCGATTGGTGGAATTTCTGATTCTATCTTTGCTACATTGGCTGGTGCTGTAATCGGTATTCTTACAGTTATCTTTGGTGTACTTACTGCTAAAAAGGAATAACCTAGAAAATGAACGGAACGGTGAACGATAAAATTGAAAGTACATTGGCTAAGTATCTCGAATTCAGGGTTTTTGAAATGTTCAAGAATCGTATGGTTGCCGTAATCAAACCACATTGCCGACAGGATTCTGTAGAAGATGTTTATAAACATTTATTCTTATGTCCTGCAAATCTTAGCAAGAAAAGAAACTTTCAATTACATGGCGTACTGTCTCCGTTCATTTGCCTTTGGCGAACTTCTCCATTAAATTGGAATAAAAAACAATACGGTCGTTCTGTCTTAAATCGTGAGTTCTATTATACTGATAAAAATGGACAGACAAGATGTGAACGAGGATTTATGTACGATGTAGAGATAGATTTTGAATTATTCTCAAGCAGTTACTATAAATCATTCCGAGACCGTGTAAATCAGAATATTCTTGATATGGATAGATTGAGATATTTTGATGTCAATGTTCCTGAACTTCTTACCGACTGTCAATGTATGAAAACAAGAGCTGAGTTTATGCTTGAAGGTATGACAGCTACAGACACACCACAAGATGGAAATAATAACAGAAGTTTTGACCTGAACGCTAAATACAAAATAAAAATGACCGTACCATATTGCCGGTCATTTGATTATGTGGATAGAGTTGAGGTTTATCTTAACGAAAATAAAATCTACGAAAGAGAAACAGAACCTATCGAGACTTCTTCACAACCTTAGTTGTTCTTGGTTTAAGGTTCAAAATAGTTTCTCCAACATCTCTTTTATACATAGATACAGATACATTTGATGTAACATTGGCAGGCTGCTTTTCCAACTTTACTGTATCACCTGGAAATATACTGATATACTCTCCATCAAGATAATAAGTTCCTTCAGAACGACTTTTATTTATAAGAACGTAGTATGTTTTCTTCATAATAATAACTCCTTATTAAAATATTTAATTGTTGTAATTGTCTTATATATTTTATAACACTTATTGAAAGGAGACAAAATTGGGACAGGTCAATGTCGGAACGCAAAACATTGGATGGAAATATAGTACACCACTTCAAGCGGATTATCTTAATACATTTATTTCAGGAATCTCAACGCCAGGTCTTTTGAGTAGACCTAAGATTGAAGTTATATCTACAAATAATGGTGCCACTGTTACGATAAAACCATTCTCATTACTTATAAATCCTACCGATTCTGAAAAGTATGTTACAGAGGATGGAAAGACTTTCTATCCTAGACTTGTAAAAATCACCACAGCAGATAATGCTGTTCTTACAGTATTTCCTGAAACCGTGGCAATTGGATTCACATATAGTTTCAAAGATGAAGGTGTAGCGAAACCTTCTTGGTATGGTGATTTTATGACACTCGACCAGTATACGGTTGGTGAATTTGAAGGTGTTATCGTTGCAACATGTCAAAGTAAGACATTGACTGGCGGTACTACATTGTACTCTGTATCAACAAGCGGTGCAGATATCAGTAATGCTTTACTTATCGCTGAGGGTTGGAATCCTAGAAAATGGTTGAGCCTTGTTCATCCTAAACGAAGTGCTTTTGGTAGTCAGGGTGTAAAGGGTATTTATAATCGTTTCGAAATCCGTTCTGATAATGATTTGTACAAGGGATATATTAACGGAAATCTTGGTACTGTATCTTTACAAACTACAGCAGATGTAACTATTCAGATTGACCCTAGCGAGGCTGTACCAGGAATAGACCCTTACAATGAACGTGGTAAGATGACCTATAACTATAACACTTACAGATTACAGACTAGAGGATTCGAGAAAGCACAATGCGGTAACAGTCTTCCTATCGTAAGAACATCAGGCGGTATTTTTGCTTTCGTAGATGCAACTGATGTTAATTACGCAATAGAACATGAAGGTAGTGGTTCTCTTACTCCTGAACAGCAACAGAATGGTTTTGCCAATAAATTAAAGATATCTCCTGTTGAGCAGGAAGACATCAATATTTACTACTATAACAATACTTTAACCATAAATTAAGTTATATATTTTTAATAATATTAAAGGAGAATTACAATGGATAAGGAAAGTGGAGTATATCTCACCATAACAGACAACTCGTTCCAAACACCTGGTGCTTCAAATATGAAAACTTTGGTTGCAATGTTGACCACTAAAGGTAAATTGGGATTGAACCTTGTAACTGCAAATGACTTCAAAGACATTCTCGGATATGACTTGAAATACAATTCTAATTACTACGGATTGGGTAGTTTGTTGGAAGATGTTAGTTATGCTTATGTGTGGCGTCTTAACCAGAATGCTAAACTTGCAAATGCATATTTTACATCAACTGAAACAATTAAGGCTAGTAAGGCGGATGCTGAATCGTTTGCAGATATTACTGAATTGGACCCTAAACCAATTTTGGCTGCAGCACTTAAAAATGTAGGAAATCCTCAGACTACTGCCATTAAGTTTGCACCTGTTACCGATGAAAGTACAGTTATGAACGAATTCCCTCAGCCTTCAAGTCCACAGGAAATGATATTCCCTGATGTTTCTGAAACTGAGACTGCTACATATGACGGTAAACAAATTAAAGGTGCTTGTATTTTCTATAACTCTTCTGATAATGCTCCTGTGGCTGTCATTAAAGAAAACAGAGAAGGACAGCTTACTCTTTATAATGTTGTTGATGGTGCTATCGAAGATGATGTTTATAAGACAATCAGTACAAATACTTGGACTGATGGAACAGACTTTTATGGTTCAGACACACTTCCTATGGAAGAACCTGAGGGTGAGCGTACAACACCAAAGAATATTGGTGAAGTATCTATCGGAACTTACTCAGTAACAAACGATGTTTGGAATGTAGGTTCTACAGACCTCAATCAGGATGTAGAAATTATCATTCCTTCAGGTACAGCAGGTACAGCTGTTACATTGTGTGAAGGCTATGTTGCTACAAGCAGCGATAGTCCACTTATTCCTGGAAATCTTTACATTACAAATGATGGTGGTTCTACATTTGCTGTTGTAACAAGTTTGAGTAAGGTTTATTCAGGTATTGTTTCAACTGTAGTAGGTGGCGAGATTGCTGCAAAACTTACAGACATTTATACCAACTCACGTTTCAACAATCTTGAGTATATTCCTTACACGGAAGATGTTAGTACAGGATTCTATAAGAAGATTGTAAATACAGGTGTTACAACTTGGTATAAGGTAGAGGCATTCACAAGTTCTACGGTCGTTACAGTAAGCTATGAAGAAACAAATACAGATATCATAGACGCACTCAATAATGCTACACCTAAAGAAATTGCATTCACAACATACTCTTATGAAGTTGAAGTTGAAAATAATTCTTGTGGTATTGCCTCATGGAATGGAACAGAACTTACTGTTATAATGACAAAGACTATTTCTAAGGATTCATTCTGGAATGTACATACTATACCTTCTGTTGTTACAGACTGGACAGTAACCGTTGCTTCTTATGCGGACAATCAGTATAAGACTATGGAAACAGCAACAATCAGTACAAATACAGAATCAGAATACTATTGGAAGAATATCACTCTGTCAAATATTGATTTGTATATTCAGAGTTCTATTCCTTCAAATTGGACATCTGTAAGAAATTACTTCACACTCGATAACGGTTCTAACGGTGACCAATCACTTATCGCTTCTGATATTGATGTATCTGTTCTTGAGCAGTGCGGTTGTAACGTATTGGCAATGAATGGTATCACCAACTATAAGGTTATTAATAAGATTGCTCAGAAAGGTGAGAGTTTGTTTATCCATACATTTGGAGATGCTCCAGCCTATGCAAAATATGCTGACCTTGAAAATTGGATGAGAAACGTTTACCGAAGTCAGTATCTTGCAATTGGTGCTAGACCAGACCAGGTAGAAATTAACGAAGATGAATATATCTACGTTTATCCTTCTGTAAACTACGTTAAGATTTTGGCTCGTATGTACAATCAGTATCAGAATCTTAATTATCCACCTGCAGGTTTCACTTACGGTACAATTTCTGTTGAAAACCTTATCACTTGTGATTATGAGAATTACGGTGATGAACTTAAGACAAACCGTATCAACTGGCAGAGAACTAAGAACCGTGGTTCAGTAATGTGGGAACAGAGAACTACATATTCACTTGATACTGACCTTAGTTACATCGCACCTAACTTTATCGTAGACGGATTACGTGAACAGTTAATTGAATTTGAGGAACAGTTCAATTTCCGTTACATGAGTCCAACAGACTTACTTAATCAGGAATCAGGTATAAAATCAATACTTGATGATTATGTAACAAAGGGATTCATATACAAGTATGAACTCGAAGTTCCGACTTATGCAGAGGCACAGAAAGCCGGAAGAACCCTTACAATCAAGATTGGTGTGGCACTTGCTAAGGATAGTGAAATCATAATGATTAACATCAACTTGAATAATGGTTAATTCTTTTTAATCCTGCCTGGAACAAAACCTTCCGGGCAGGATTTTGCTCTTATAGTTATGATACCATTATTATAAACTTTCATACCTTTAAAGTATTCACTTAATTTTCTTTTAGTATCTTCAGACCGATGTATACCAATATGACAAATACTATTTATTCTGCGAGCTTCTTTAGTTTGTTTTCTGCCTTTATTTTTACCCATGACACCTTTTCTAATATTCTCTTTAGTTTCTAATGAAAGTTTCTTTCCTAGATTATTAATACCCATTTTAAATGCAGTTTTACGTCTACGTTCTCTTTCTTTCTCGGTTATATATTTCATACCTTCCTTAATTTTTAATTTATCATTTTCGCTTCTAGGTATACCATATTTATGTAAATAAATGTGGTCAGGAATTGTAAGAAATATTAATTCGTTAGCTGGTCTATGATAATATAAACGATTTTTAATTAATTGTTCACGGTCCAAATATTCTTTTCTTTTTCTACCATTTTTATAATGAGTTTCTAACCTATGATGACAAATCCATAAATTATTCTCATCATTAATTGCATCTTGATAATTTTCTACAAGATTTAAATCATCACAATATTTTCTACATAACTTACTAATCATATTAAATATAATAATAGAATTTATATATTTTACATATCTTGAAAATAAAAGGAGATTAATGATATGCCTTTATCTTGTGAAAATGTGCATGGTACAATTGGGGATTATCAGCGTAACTATCTATATAAACTCTTTATTGAAAATGTTCCTGCAGTAGTTAGTGCCGCACTTCCTACCGCTCTTACTTTTCAGAAAGAATGCGATATCTATAACTTAAAAGCTGTATTCCCTGACAGAAAGACAAATAAAAAAGAAATGAAATGGAGTGGTGAATTCTTCTACATTCCTACTACTGAAGCAAACACCAAGGAATCAGATTTTGATTTCGTAGATGATGAATACATGACTTGTTACGACTTTTGGAGTGAACTTAAGAACCTTACAGGTAACGAAGAAAACCAGGCAGGTGTATTTGGTGTTCAGTCTAAATTCAACATTGGTGTTGCTAAGATTTCTGTAGATAAGGAAACCATTACAGCTTACAGACGTCTTGTTGGCTGTCGTGTTTATGAACTTGACTCAGGTGAAGGCCTTGCTAAAGACGGTGAGGATATCACTAAAGTTAGAGTAAACATTAAATGGGACAGAAACGTAGAAGACAAATCAATGCGTGGTAAGAAAATTTAAGGAGCATAATTAATGCGACCTGAAACTCTACCTTTAATCTCAGACTACAAGAAAGAATATAAATTCCTCTGGTTGGTTACTGCCAATCAGGGTGAATCTGTCTCACGAACAGCGATGGCTTATAACGGTTCTTCTTTACAGGAAATCACGAAGAACATTTCTATTCGTCAATTCATGAACAATAAAAACGTTGACGGAATGGAACTTTTTGAAGCCGTTGTTATGAATCCTGTATTCAACGGATATGTTTCTCAATTAGCACAGACAGTAAATATTCCTGATGATGAATTTGATACTGAGCCTATTCCACAAGGTCCTGTAGATTACAAAATGCCTACTCGTGTAAAGATGGAAGATATCAATGTAACTTATCTTGAAGATAGTCTTGAGACTGTTTACAACTTTCATAAGGCTTGGTTCCAGGCAATACGTTGCGGTAAAGGTGTTGGTATAAACAGCCCATCTTTATTCTCAGCAACAGCTCGTTATATTCCGTTTGAAGACACTATGCTTGCTACAGAATATCTTATGTTCAAGAATCAGTTTATGCAGAGTATTAATAGTTTTATCTCAAGTAGTTATGCTATGCCAAGTTTACCTATGGGTGCTAAGGCTACATCTGTTCAGACATATCCTAAGATTTATCCTTATAAGATTCATAGAAGTCCTGCAAAACATGACGGTGATGACATTGCCACCGTTGAAGTAACTTATGCACGAATACCTACCTTCGAAAAGAAACATACTGCATTACAGATGTGGGATGGAAATTCTTGGCGAAACACTAATAATGATTTAGGTTATTTTACACTTTAGATGTTCTAAAATTATATTAGAGGTATATCTATGAAACGTACATTCAAAATGCCAGCCCCACAGCTGTCTTATCTTAAAGAAGTAAACATTGACTTAGATATGAGTGGCAGACACTACGCTTTACTTGCAAAAGCCAAAGGAAAATTACCTGAAGATGTAGCACTCTCTATTCTTAAAGACCTCATGGAAGAAGATGCCAATATGCTTACATTGGCTGAGCTTAGATATCTTTTCATGATGGTTAAAATCAACAATCTTGAAAATGATTACGTTGTAAATATTGAATGTCAGAATATTAATATTAAAAAGAAAAAGATTTGTGGCTGTATTAATCAGGTACCTGTTAAGTTACAAGACACGGATTTGAATCCTACACCTTCTGATTATACACCACCAAAGATTAAATTCAGACGTGATGGCACAGAAAAAGAATACAGCGTTATTCCACCAACTGTTAAACAGGTTAGTCAATTATATGATTTCTTTGTAACTCAAAAATCAGCTGACCAGATAAAAATTGTAAATGACGATGTATTATCTGATGAGTTTAATTTTCTTTTCGGAATATTACATCTTAGAGATAGTGAGGGAAATTGTTTTGTAAAAGATACAGACAATTTTGAAGACTTACTAGATATAGGATTATGTGAAGACGGTAAAACACCTAAACCGACAGTAAGGAATCTTAATAAATTCTCTGTTATCAGAGAACTGTTAAAAGATGTTATAGAGGTAGGTGCTTACGGTGTTCAAGAAACAACAGTAGATGCTAACTGTAAGGAGTGTGGTGGACGTATGATTGTCCCTATTCCCTTACTCGATGGACTCCTTGATTAATGAGCCAGTCCGACAGTATCACGCTTTCTTTGAAGACAGTGTAATATATCTTTCACTTCTCGGACTCGGTTCTGTTGATGATATTCTCAATATGAAAATGAATGAGATTACCGAAATCAAACAAATCATGAGAAGTGACGAGATGAAGAAACTCAGATATAATTTGCTTGGAATACCCACAGAGTAAAGTGAACTGCCGACAGTCTAAAGGCTAGCAGCTTCTTGTTTTCGCTTCATAGACTTAGTTTGCGGTATTGAACATGAGTTTAATGCCGTATTGGCTAATGTCTCCACGGAGGGTTGTTCCAACCACTCAGCTCTTTTTGCCGAGCCAAACAATTTAACATTTTTAGCAGCATGAACATCTCTATCTTCGGAATATCCGCAACCACATTTGAAAATTCTATCCGATAATGTAAGTGTATTAAGACAACCACAGTTAGGACAGAACTTTGTAGTAGGCATCCATTTTGATATTTTGAAAGCACTGTTTTCTTTTTCCAAAGAATTAAGTTTTGCTTTCACTCTACCAAGATAAGAACTCTGAATATTTCTTGCAAATCCTTTATTGAACTTTCTCCATTTAGAAATCTGTTCATCCTGAAAATAAATTATGTTGTATTCTTTTCTCAGATGATTTAAGAGTTTGTTGGAATCATCAGTTTTCTTATTTAAAAGATGTTCATACTCTCTTCTGATTTGATTAAGTAATCTGTAATATCGCTTAGAGCCTTTCTGCTTCTTATGCAGTTGTTTCTGCAAGAATTTTAGTTGCTCACTTTCTGGCACATTACAGTTGAACTTTTCACCATCAGAAGTAGTTATATTATCTTTAATTCCAAAATCTAAACCGACACTTTTATTTGTCTTTTCAGATTTAAGATAATCTTTATTTATACAGACTGAAATTTTGATATAGAATCCACTTGGTTTTCTAATCAATTTTCCGTCTGCGATTTCATAATCCTTATACTTATCTAACTGTTCTAAACCATACACACAAAGATTTGAAAAGGCAGGAATTGTTATATGCTTTTTGTCTTTAATTTTAATAAATCCTGTAATAATAGGAATGGAATTTATTTCAGAAACAAACTTTAACGCTCCAACTTTTAATCCTTTCCGCTTTGCTTTTGAAAGATTTGAAATGTTAGTTTTCACTTGCTTAACCAATGCTCTGTGAAAAACAGAAGCAAGAGAAACTTTTTCTTTAACCTTATTTTTATCTTTATCAAATCTTGTTACGGTTTTATGGTCTATATATTCATATTTGAAAATATCACCATTATTTCCAAAGTTGAGCATATCGTTATACACCCATTTTGCCTGTTTGAAACAATCTGACATTTTCTTAAATGTTTCTTTAGAAGTATGATGACAATTAACTTTTAACTCAAACACTTTAATTGTTTAAGTTTTTCTACGCTCTCTTGTAGCACTTAGAGAATCTTTTATTTGTTGTCGTTCTTCCAAAGAAAGTTCTTTTCTTGCCATATATTTGACCTAGATTAAATATAATACAATTTAGGTTATTTGTCTAGTATTATTTGCTTGGACTCACGACCCTAAAGTGTCGGAGCTTCCGCAAACTCCTTTATTAAATATTACATATAGAGGTATACTCATGGCAACATATTCACGTTCACAAACAACTACTCAAACATCACAGTCCGCAGCAATGCCAAGTATGGACATAAGTTCATTACTTGTCAAAACTATGGAAAATGTCATGAATGACAAAGAAGGCAGTGATAAAGGTTTTGAGGAAAGTGTTACCAATGGTATAAATAACTCAGACCTTCTTAAAGATAAGACAAAGAAAGATACAGATAAAGAACTTGCCGACTTGCTCAAAGACAAGAAGAATTCGGATAAGGAACTATCAAATCTTCTTAAAGATACTAATAAGAACGCCAAGGAAAGTAAGAAAGAAAGTTCAGGTAAACTTGTGGGTGCAAGTGCTCTTGGTGCAACCATAGGTGCTTTATTCAAATCTAAATCTATAGGACAGGCTACAGGTGCTGTCGTAGGTGGTGCAGGAAAAGCAGCTGGTGGATTGATATCAGGCATTGGAAATGTAGGCGGTAGTCTTATTGCAGGTGTAGGTAAACTCTTTGGTCCCATCGGTGGAATTATAGGTAAGGCGGTTGGTGCTGCTGTAGCCGTACCGTTCAAAGCCGTTGGCGGTCTTATCACAGGTGCTATAGGTGGACTTGCAAAACTACTTAGTTCGCCATTAAAAGAACTCGTTACTAAAGGTGCATTAATTGTTGGTGTACTTTCTCAATTGTTTGTATTCCTCGAAGGACTGTTAGCCAAGTTTATCGCTCAGAAAGATATTAAGTGGATTGATTTTATGAGTAAATTAAAATCCTCTATATCAATGATACCAAGTAAACTCAAATTAAGTTTAGAACAAATTCTTTCAAAAGTAAGAATTATGGGTAAACCTATTTTTGGTGCAATGACAGATGACGAAGAAAAGGAATTAGGTGAACTTGGTACACGTGCGAAGTTTGGTGATAAGAATGACCCATTATATCAGTACGACCAATTGCTGAATAATAAGAAAACAGGTATTGCGGCAAAAGAACAAGAGTTACAAAAACTTGAAGCTACAATGCAAGAAGAATATACACGTGCTACTGGCGGTACATTGGATTTATCTAAATATAATTTGAATACTACAGCCGGTAAAGAGGCACTGAAAGCTGATTGGTTATCTCAACTTCCTGAAGATGAAAGAGCTGCTATGACAGAAACTATAAATAGCAGATTATCCGATTATTCATATATGTCAGGCTCATTAAATGATGCTAAGAAACGTGCAGCATACCTTGAAAAGACTAATTCTGAAATTGCAAGATATAAAGAACTTAGCGATATGGCAAACACACCACGAACTAAAGAATGGTATGATGAGCAAATGACTAAGTTAGATGACGAAGAGGCACAGAAACAGGCGGATTATTTCGCTCAGGGACTATATAACTATTCTCAGAAGAAAGGTGGTCTTACAGAGTATCAGCAAGATTATGCTAATAAACTTCATGCCGGTTCTGTAGATACTGTTAAAGGAATGTATGCCGCAAATAACGAAGTTCTTACAACCAAAGATGCTACAGGTGCAGAACGTTTCTTAAATAATCAGTATAAAGCTTGGACAGATTCTTGGTCTAAGGCGTTCAAGGACTTCAAGCAAGATATTGGAATTGATATCAAACAGAAGGTAGATAGACCTAATCCAAATGTAAGTAGGTAACTAATATGGCAATATTGAATATACTTAAATCATTAGACCTTCCTGTATTAGGAAAGAGTACGTATAGAACAGAAGACCAATTCTTATCCAATAACGAATTCCAATTATCGAACGGTGCGTTAGGTCAGTTAATGGGAAATAACGCTGCCGCTAATCCTCAAGAAATAATGATTGCTTGTAAAGGTAAACGAAGACGTGTGATTGGATATCTGTCTCAAGGCGTAAAGTTGGTAGGTACTTCTGAATGGGAAGATTTGGTTTCTACAAACGGTATCTCAGAAATGAGCCAAGGTGTATCAACAATCAACAAACTTGGACAACTTGGATTTGCAGGTAAAAATACACAAGGTGGCTCTACCGCAGGTTCTGTTATACAGCAGCCTTGGCTTGACCGTAAGTTTTGGAAACACAGTAAATCATTTGACCTTAATTTTGATTTTAATCTTGTTGCCGAATCTTCTGCAAAAGATGATGTATTTTTACCAGCTGTAGCATTACTTTCTTTCTGTTATCCTAGAGAGATAAATAATGTAGCACTCGTAGAAACATTTAAGACAGAATCATCTTCATTCGTTTCAGGTGGTACCAATACAGAAGGTGGTAAAAATCTTGCCGCTTCTGTAAGAGATAGTCTGAGAGTTTTTGCAATTCCTGGACCTTCTCTTATGTATGGTGCTAAACGTGAAGGTGGTGGTACTGTTCAAGATAATGGTGATGCCGTAACAATCGTTATCGGAAATATGTTTGCCTTTGGTGCTTGTTATCTTAAACAGGTTGTATTGGAAATGTCTCCGAATATGGATTACAGTGGTTATCCTGTTTGGTGTAAATGTTCTATACAAGCTGAGGCTATGGATTCTAACTATTGTTCTGCTAACGGTGATTTCAACGTTTCTCAATGGGCTAATACACAGAACGATATTTCAGATATCTTAGATGCTGCTAGAGTTACTGTAAAAGATGCAGCTCAGAATGCAATGAATATAGCAAAGACAACGGCAAATGCTATTGGTGCATTTGGACAGATTTTTGATGACTAGGAGTGAATATGTTAAAACCTGTAAAAATTCCAAGATGTGTAGCAAACTTATTCAGTATTGGTAACAGTTCTACAATGAAGATAATTGAGGACTTTGAACACAGACCAGACAAGATTCCTGCCAAGTTCAACATGCCTTCAATTCGTGAAGAACTTGTAGATAATTATATTTCCAATAAATCTCCAATAACATTATCTAAGGGAGATGAGTATACAGTAACAGACGCTTTGTTTAAGGGGTACTTTGCAAATGTCTAATGCAAGTGGAAAAGGTTGCCAAATAAATCTCGATAATGGTGAAGGTCGTATCATTGACGGATATGTAGAAGATGATATTCATGCTTGTTCGTCTTATCTTGATATAACTTTTGAATCTCCTAACAAACTGTTATTTGGTGCAGATAATGAATATTATTTTACTTTTCTCAAAATAGATTGGGTTCCTCTTTCTACAGATGAACGTACTGGTACAAACGGAACATGGCAATATAATCTAAGATGTCTTCCAAAATGTGTATTTACAATGATTACCAAACCGATAACAAATACACAGGAATTGGGAAGGGCTTTAGGATTAAATCTCTCAACAATAAGTTCTAGTTTGGACATTCCTTGTCCTATTATAAATCAGTATGCAGGTAATGTTATACAGTCTAATAGATTCTATTCATTGGAAATGGCTTATAATGATAGAGATTTTAAGAAGGCAGCCTATATCTATGTAAGCAGTAAATCAATCTATTCCGCAACATGGAAAGATATGACATCACAGACAGCTGTTACCCTTACATTCCCCGAAGGTACTGAGGGAATCAATCTTATTACATATCAAGATTATCAGTTCGATAGTGTATTTGCAAATGCCTATGGTCCTCAAGTATGGAAACAATATGATTATCTTGGAAGAATGATGGGTACTCAATTTAAGGTTGAGACTACAGTTCCAGCCGTATTCTTAAATGTATATACAATTAAATCCGAAGAGATACCTGAATTTGATACAGGCCTCCCATTCCTTTGTACATACAGCAGACGAAACCTTATGGAAGTCAATGCTTTTGTTCATTGCTTTACTAATATTAAATATATGGAGTAGTATATGTCAGAACCATTTATCGGAACAGAAGCAACCGGAGTTTATATTGGAAAACTCGTAGAAGATATGATTGAAACTGTAAAGGATTGCGGCAAACTTTACTGTAATGTTTATATACCTGAGTTCTTTGCAGAAGATAGCGATTATCCTCTCACTTACGTTCCATTATGGGCTATGAGTTTACCTCTTAAGAAAGACGATAAAGTACTCGTTGAATTCCATCAAGGAAATCTTATGTATCCTGTTCTGTATAAGAATGCAACAGAACTAGATGATTTTGACCAATTTTACGAAAAATTCGATACCAATAAATCTGTAAACGGTGGTAATATTCAAGGATATGAAGCTGAAGATACAGTAGGTGCGGAACGTATTGGATTGGATAGTTATCTCATAAAGACAGACGATTATACTGTAATACATCAAAATAATGGATTTATTCTCATAGACAAAGATGATAAAATTTATACTTACGGTTCTGAAATAAATATTATTTCGAGTGGTACTGTGAAAGTAGATGCTGATAAAGATATTCAAGTCTTTACAAATGCTAATTGTAAGATAGTCACTAAGCAGAAATGTGAAATAGAATCTACCGGAGAATGTAAGATTACAGCCAAAGGTAATTTTACAGTTAATAATCATTTACAGGTAACACAATAATGAAGTTGGTTTTAGTAAACAAACCTGATTTATCGACATCGATTACTGTTACACCAACAGGTGCAAATACTTACATTTCAATAGCATGTCCACTTACAGTTAAAGCTTCAGCTACAATAACAGTTACTTCAGATGATACGATGAGTGTTGATAATTTTTCAGTATGCACAAAAATCAGTATCTCTATCTCAGGAACTATAGGTGAAGGTACTGCTCAGAAAGATTTTACAGATAGTATTACTATAAATGGAGATAGTGTAAATTCAACAATAAATAACCAAGCGATGATTTTAATAGGTGCTAATGGTACTGGTGCTCAAGGTTCGACAGCGAGAATCATATCTTGTGGGCAAACATCTTTATCAGTAGATTAATCTCTTATTCTTTTTATATATTTTTATATGATTGAATTCGATGAAACATTATCACAACGATATAACGGTAAAGAAGCTGTAATGAGGCGTATCGAGACACGTATTAAACATACTACTCATGACATACCATATTACCAACGTGGTCTGGATGTATCTGAATTTGTTTACGGAAGTCAAGTTGCGGCAATAAAACTTGCATTCAAAGACTTTGGACCTAATATAAAATTTGATGGTGTAAACTCAAGAATTCAATTCTATGATGTAAATATTGATGTAAATGTAGGAGAAGAATAATGTCATTCTTAAACCAATTCTCAACATATTTTGATTCTCAAGAAAGACTGACTGAGTTGTATGCACTTTGGTCTTCTATTGGTGTAAATACGGAAAAAGCATTTCTTGAAGAACAGAACAGGATTAATGCCGAACTTACAGACATCAATAACTTTTCAGATGATACAATGCGTTCTTGGCTGGCATTCTTTTTACAGAAAATTCCTTATCGAACAAGTGCAACAACTCAAGTTACTGTTTCTCTAAATGGTAATTACAGGCTCACTAAGATTCCTAAATATGCACAATTATCTACAGATTCAGGCGTTCCTTATGTACTGTATGAAGAATTGTCTTTGATACCTGGAGATGTCAGAACTGCAACTGCTGTACAGGGTAAACGAATTACAGAAAGCGGCACGTACAGTTCCATTATCAAGTTTCAGGCAAACAATCCTGACTTAGGATATATTGAGGTAAGACTTGATGGTGAAGAAATTCCGCCAGTAAGTTATGAAACATCTTATGACCAACTCTCTTATATTGGACATTGGAAACCTCAGAGTGGTGATGAACATGAATGGGGTGGTACTCCGTTCTTACAAGACGGATACGGTAAGAAAGGTCAGTTCTATGATGTAATTGCAAACGGATATACAAGATTCTCAGAAGAAGGCATTCCTACTGAATATCGTAAGGGTGATGTTGTAGTCTATGATGGTGCAAGTTGGCAACCTTTACTCTACACAAACAAACTCAGTCCTATTCAGTTTACAAATTCTTATGCTATTCCTCGTAACGGTTATTTTGCATATTATTATAACAATTATCTTTATATTAAAATTTTTGCAGGTTCTGATATATCAAATCCTGAAGGCTGTTTCTACGAAGTAAACTATATTCAGTCTGACGGTATTCAGGGTCAGATTGATGCTGATACGCTTTCATTTGTATCTACTTACGAAGACTTGGATGAAAACAAAGTTGAACTTAATGTAAATAACAGTGAATCAAGTGCAGCTGTAAATGAACCTTCTATTGGTAAACTTGGTCTGTATCTTAAGCAGAGATTGTACTCAAGTATCAATGTGTCTTCTATTCCTGAATATACAAACTGGTTCAATGCTCAGCCTGAGGTCGGTGACTGTATGGTTCTTTCCGATTGGGAACGTTATGTTCGTAACGGAAAACAGAGTCTTGACCAAACAGGTATTGTAAACATCTACCTTGTAGGTACTGACGGTGAACCTCTGACAGCTGAAGTAAAGAATGAACTTTTGGAAAGAATTGAGCCGTTTAAGGATATTGCTGTATTACAGATTGAAGACTTTGTTACTGTAGAACAATTCTTACAATTCGAATATACAACATCTACGAACGAAAGTGCTTTTGAACAGTATGTACAGTCTGTCGCAACTCAGTATTATAATCTTAGTTTCTTACAGTCTAAGAACGCTTCTCTGTTCGACAGTTTGGACTTAGCCGCTATCCTTGAAGAGATTCTTAAAAACAGTCCTTACAATTCAACAGGTCTTATTCTTAAGGGATATCATTATATGGAAGTTGTATTCCAACCTGGTATAAAAAGCAGAACATTTGAATCATATTTGGGTGAAAGACCTGGTAACGGTTGGTATGAACTTGTATTGGATAACAATCCTGATGATACACACAGACTTGAGGAGATTGAAGTTGTAGGTAATGAAGATTCTTGTATGATTTATGACCCTGAAAATCCTACAGTACGATTAGGTGACCATGTAGGAACTAAGGTTACAATTGACCTGTCACGTTATAATTTCACAACAGCAGTTCTAAAATGTTATTGGGCGATGAAGAATGAAGGTATTCTTACAATCGGTGCTGAAAACGGATTGAGAAAACTTCATGCAGTAAATATTAAGAGAGTATAGTATGGAAGTTGTAGATAAGAGTAAAATTCAAGAGTACGCAAGAAGAAATACCTCACCTAAAATGCCGATTGAGGCTAAGTATGTTGAGGCATTTCTTGACTCACTTATGAACTCTTCAAAGATTCAAGATGCTTACACCATTCTCAGAGACGAAATGCAAAATGGTGATGCATTTGTTATTTACAACTCATTCTTCCCTACAGCTGTAAACTTGAACCGTGAACCTTACCGTTCTATTATTGCATATTCAATGCTCAAGAAAGATAAACGGTTGTTTGAACTGATATCTTCATCACTGTTTACAGGAAGTGTTATCGAGTATCACGGTACAGACCTTTATACGGATATCTCACACTATACTGATGAAACACCTTTAAGAGAAACTGACCACGGTATTTATACAGATATGCAATCGGGTATCATTCAGATGGCATTTAAGAACTATTACTGTAATGACCCTTTGCCTGATGGAACAGGAAGTGAGTATCAGACAACTGAAGAGATAGAAAAGGCGGATAGTGACTTCACATATATCATTACTCTTACCAAGCCAGCACGTATACAGGTTCTTGAATTCTACGTTCCTTGGTGTTTTATGACAGGTACTGTAGATACTTTACAGACATGCGGTATTGATATCACTGACCCTTATTTCAGTACACCATTCAGAGATGAGATGTCCATGAATATCTTATCTAATATGAATACTTCAGAACTTATAACCTGTTACAGGGTTGTCTCAATGATAATCTATCATTATGAGGAAGGCGAATACGTTTCAACTGATAGACCTATTGATGTTGAACGAGAAGTAACAATAACTGATTCTTATGTTTTGTTTGATTACAACCTAAGAACATTGGCATCTTCAAGTTCTTCAAGTTCTACAGAAAAAGATTTGATTTGGGGTGAAATTACTTTCAAATCTAATGCCGGTGGTGAGATATACGCTACCGCTGATACATATAAACCAGAAGAAAAGTATTTTGAGAAATATACACCTATAATGCTGCGACTGTTTGATAACGACCCTGACGGTCCATGCATTGCATTTGAGATACAGAACGATGTCTGTACCAAGGGTGCAATGTTCTATCTTATGGAAGCAGCTGACTAAGGAGAATAATAATGGCAACAACTATTCAGGAACCACAGGAACTTCCAACAGGAAGTATTAGCCCTGACAATGAACAAAACTTCGCAATGATTGTGTATCAGAAGAATGCTGTAGGAGCTGGTGTAAAACAACTTCGACTTGCAGACTTCCACAGTTATCTCAATTGGAACTCTCACAAAGTAAACAATGTTGCACTTTATACAGGTTTGAAAGATTCTACTCCATCTGAATTTCCTGATTGGGATTCAGATACTGATGTTACAAATCTTCCTACAGGTGTTTACAGTTTAAGAACTCGTATTCAATCTCTTGCGGAAAAAGTTGGTTTTAATACAAATCCTGAGACTGTAACAAATACTCTTAATTCAAGAGTATCTAGTTTGGAAACAAGTGTAGACGGTCCTTCAGGATTACCTGAGAATGGTTTGAACTATAAGGTAAGCACTCTTGAAAGTAAGATGTCTGTCGTTGAAGATGAAATCAGTGGTAGTGGTGCTGGTCAGGGTAGTTCTATTTTGAATAGAGTTCAAGGCCTTGAAGATATCGTAGGAACTCCAAGTGGTTCTGGATTGCCAACACTGTGTGCAAATATGGCATCTAACAATGCTGATATATCTACTCTTAAAAATACAGTAGATGACCCTAACAGTGGTGTTGTAGCAAACCGTAATGATATTACATCACTTCAGAATGCTGTAAATGACCCTACCACAGGTAATCAGGCTCTTTCTACTAAGATTCAAACTGTTAGTGATATTGTTGGTACTCCTACACCAGGTAGTCAGTTACTATCATTATGTAATGAAGTAGAACAACTTAAATCATCAATTGTAAACGTTTATAGTGTTCAGGGTAATTGTGTTGGTGCAATTACTACATCGGGACAAGACACACAAAGTATTTATGTTAATAGTGTTTCTAGTACACCTATACCTTTAACTAATTTGAAAAATGGTTGGGTTTATAATATTAAATCTAGTAATGGTTATGTTGATATTACATCAACTAGAGGTGGTGCTCAGACAACAACAAGATATTTTAATGGTACAAATATTGTATGGATTAAACAAGCAGAAGGAACAAGTCCAGGATATTTTGATGAACTTGGTGCAAACATCGATGTCAGTCGTGTAGACGCTCTCGAACAGCAGGTTAATAAATTAAAAGCTAGATATGGTGCAATACAGTTTAATAATAATTCAGACACATGGGATTCTACTGAACTTACAGTACCTGGTATCTATCAATTTTCATATTACTTTGATAATACAAATAAAATGGGTTCTTTTGTATTACCTATTGGTACAAATGGCATTATTAAAACATCATCTATGTTAAATCTATTTGAAACAGATGCTAATTTTATTGCTGATAACTTTGAAATTAACACTGGTAACTATATACTTGTTAGAAAGAATGGTAGTGGCGTGAATAATGGTAGATTGTCTTGGACAATTATTGGTGAAACAACTCAATCATTATAATAGGAGATAAATATGGCTACAAGTTGGAATGAGTTCTTTCCTATCGGAGATGGTTCACCTACAACCGAAGAAGATGCATCTCCAGTTTATAGAAGTTATGAAGAATGTGGAATTGGAATGACTCAACAGTTATTTAATGAACTTTCTCAGATTTATAAAATCTACGTTGCTACAACAGCGTTAAAGGATATCACTTTTACACCTAGAGATGTTATGCAACAACATACCTCAGATTATTACTTCACACATTTCCAAGTAAAATTCCCTAGATATCATTAATAAAAAACACCCTACTTTTTACGGTAGGGTGTTTTAATTTAGAACTGAGTTTTAATTACTCATACCATTCTAAATCATATCGGATATTAATTTCTGAATCAAACTGTATTATTGCATATTTGTTTAGATTAATATTATACTTGATAGTGATAATATTTCCATCTACTCTATACTTACCACTGATTGATTCGGACCCTGTATTAATAACTGTATTATTACTAGGATTAAACCACAAAGTCTTATTCTCTGTATCTGTAGCAATAGTCTTAAGAATATAGAGTTTGTAAGTAGTAGCCTTAAGACAATCTACATTATCAGTTCCATTGAACTCTTTAATAAGTTTACTAGAATCTTCAGGATACTTAGCATTTACTCTTGCAATCTTCTCAAGAACAATTACAGGCTCTGTGATACCGTAGTAAGGGTCATCTGATTCAACAAGTGAAGGATTTGTATAAATCCACTTATCGAAGTCCATCAAATCTCCGAAGATAACATCTCCGATATAAGTGTAATCTTCCTCAATGTTTACATCATTTGGAAGTACATACTCGAACGGACTCTTATCTTCTACAAAACTATTTGTGGCTGCTGGATTAGAACAAGCAACTACAACCAAACTTGCCAAAACCGACAAAACAAACAAAATCTTTTTCATAAGCTATTTCCTCCTAAGTCTTATGTTTTATTTGGTATAACTATAATATACACTAAAGAACACGAGATGTAAAGGAAAACTGAAAAATATTTTATTCTTTTTTCTTTAATGCAAACATTAAGCAGACACCACTGCATAAATCTATAAATATTGCTGGAAATAATACAATAATAAAATGTAATCTATTTGAAGATATTCCAAGTATTTTGCATAACCAAGAATAAACAGTTTCTTCAGATACTACATCTACTTCAACGATATTCATAATCTGATTCTGCAATTCTTCAATTTTATCTTCACATTCTTCAAGTTTAATTATTCCGTCTTGTATTCTCTTCCATGTACCTGGATTCTCAGTTTTCAAATCAGGATTAAGAGAATACTCTGTTTCCTGTTCTCTCCAATGCAGCAACTCTTTTTGTTTCTTTGCATATATATCTAACTGATTATTCAGTATGGTTTTCTGACTATTAATAATTTCACTTTTATCGGTAGATAAATATTTTCTAAAGTCATTATACTGACCGGATACTGCTGTAAATACAGAATAAGTAAATCCGAGTAACCATAAAAACAGTATAAATACCTTCATGTATTTTTCGTTTGTATAATGAGCAAGTGTGAAAGCAATAGACATAAATGTTACTATTGATACTGATAATGTAAAAGCCCAAAACAGTTTCATAGAAAGATGATTAAACTCAAATGTAAAATGAACTGAATTAAGAACAAGTAAAATTCCGATAAATCCTACGATACTTCTTATAGCGATGTCTTTATAATCTTTCTTTGACCCCTGTTCTTTTTTAGGTCTGTGAATAATCATATTGTCAGGAGCATATTTATTTCCATCACTAAAGAGTTTATTAGGGTCTTCTTTATAGAAATCAAAACTATCGTTCTTTCTGACAATTTTACCTTGAGTAAGCCATCTCTGATAAACCTTTATGATTGTTGCAACAGGATACTCAGCATAGTCGGCAAATTCTTCTACGGTTGGAAATTTCTTATGTGTTTTATGATACTCTTTTAATACTTCAAATAATTCATCTGCTGTCATATATAATATTTATTCCTCAGTAAATATAATGTTAGAATTTACTCTTAAACAGACCCAGGATTGATTTGGAGAGGTTCTTTTAATGAAAGAATGATATTTCATTACTGTATCGATTTTAACTCGTTGTGGCGAATATATCACACCTTTTAATATAATTATCGCAAAAAAGATACTTTACCACATCCTTCTTTTGTGCATTCACCAATTTGTTATTATGAATGTATGAATATGAATTTAATAATTTTAATTGCTGTTTATTAATATATTTTTTTAGATAAAATATATTATTTTTGAATTTTATCATTAAATATCTTTTAACAGTATTTAATGAGATGTTATCATTATTTAATTTATTATATTCTGAAGTTAAGATTTCAGAAATTTTATTAAAAGAAAGTTGAGAATAATATTTTGCGTTTTTATTCAGTAATTTGTAAATCTTAGTACGTTTCGAAGTCATTTTATATCGTCTAGTTTGCAATGATTTTTCTCGCTGCAATGTAGTATATCCTACTTTATTCCATAACATACTATTACATAAGTCTTTTTGCTTAATTTCATTTATATCATATTTGATACGACCTAATAATGACTGATAAGAATAACCGACAGCTTCATCTTGATATTTCCAGTTTTTTAGACATGTGTATACAATTTCATCAAACATGTTAATATCATGAAGTGTACCTTTATTATGAAATGATTTGCATACCTGCGAAACACATACAAAAATCCTTTTATTAATAGAGTTATTTTGTATTTTAATAATTTCATCTATCATTTCAGATGGTGATATATTTTCTTTTTGAGCAGATAATAATTCTTCTAATTTGAGTTTTAATTCCAAGATGCTGTCAGCAGAATCCAAGCATGATAATTCTTCATCTTCGAAATGTAGTACGATTTTATCTTTGATTTTTTGAACTTTACTCTGTTCTCTTTTTTTATAAAAGTTTTCAATATTTTGATTAATATAATCTGAGGCTCCTTTTGTCGAAAGAATATCGTTCATTTTATTAAACAGTTCATTTACTGTGTATTTTTCAGACAAAGGTTTTACTGCGGTTACATCACCTTTATCATAAAAAGGATTCTGACAGTTGTATCCTGTAAAACCTACATCACCACCAAAATATACATTCATTAATTTTATGAGTCGTTTCCATTTCGTATGTTCTTCAGGGTAATACTCTTCATGATATTCACGGCTGTGTTTTGAACCTTCAAACCATCCTTTACTGATGTTGAATTTTTCGATGAAGAAAAAGAATTGTGAGTGACCGTTTGGTTTTACTTTGATAAAATGAGGTAATATATTATATTGCTTTAATAATTGAAATGTATATTTACCAAAGTCTTCAGAATCACGGTCTATAATAACACATTCACGTTCATGACTGTTTAATCCGGCACAGATATATTCTCTGTCTGAATAAAATTTCATTTCGTCTATGAGAGATGAGAAATGTTTAGTAGATACTTTTTCGAATTTGGAATTTTTATCATATCTGACTTGATTAAAGTATGTGCGGTAACATCCACGTTGATTTTCGTATTTTTGTCTACTTTGATAATAAATGTGTTTTATACTCATTAAAACAAAACCTCAGTCCTACTTGTTTGCTAAAGCCACGTGGCAAACTTTCGGACTTCAGCTTTGTTATATAATATATATTAGAATTGAAATCTTGTAAATAATTTTTTTTTAGATTTTAATTTAATTCTAATATTACTAAATATGATTGTTTTGGGTGAAGAATATTTGAACTTAGTTGAAAAATTTAGGCAAGAAGATGACGCTTTGTTGAACGAGGTACATGTTCATCATATACTTCCAAGATGTTGTGGTGGAACTGACAATAAAAGTAATCTTGTTAAGGTTTCAATATATCATCATGTCAAACTTCATAAAGTTATATTAAATAATTTGAAAGGTGCAAATCCTATTCAGAGAGAAAAACTTTTATTTGCTTATAAAAAGATGTGTTCTGAATATATAGAACCTGTAAGATGTCATAAAAACAAGAGAAAGAAAAATGAAACAGAACATGATAAAGCGATAAGATTAGAATTGAGAGGTCTTCATACAAAACTTAAAGAGTTAGAATATCGATACAAAACACTTTCTTGTAACGATAGTTGTTTGTTGGCAGATATACAATTAATTAAAAGATATATCAGGTATGTTAATTATGATAAAAAACATCATAGTAGAAAATATAAACATTATGGAAAATTTAGTAGGTTTGCAAAATGACACCTTTATTTGATATAGGACCAAAGATTGATAATCACATAGAGAGTATAATTTCTGTAATGCTTTCCAGATTATCAAACAAGAATCCTAAAAAAGACAGCAAATGTTATCTCAGAGTAGTAAATTATATTACTGAACTTTATAACGGAGATTTTCTCAAGAATAAGCGTTTTGATACTTCTAAAGATAAACAGTTTGATATGACAGATAGTTTTCAGAAAATACAGGAATGTAAGTCTGATTGGAATAAAGTACGCCAGCTGGTGTTATCTTCTTTAGATAATCTTGATGTCGCAAAGAAACCTGAAAAATTACCTTGGAATAAAAAGTATCTGAATGATATTACATTTTCAAGATTCTTTAATAATGGTTATAATGAGAACGGAGAAATTGACAGTCCGTTTTTACATCTGATTAATCCGCCTCTCACATCTTATGCGTATAAATCTGATATAACAATAACTACACTTAAAGAAAACTGTAATAGTCTTATCAGAAGTGCAGCTGAAAAGTTCTGTAAGAAATATTTTAAAATGAAAAATTATCAGCTTTCATTCTGGTATGACATGGAAGATTGGACAAGATGGTTGAAATTGTTTAAGTTTACATTTCCGTCAATTTATGATGAATTTGTAAACTCATGTGAAGATGGAAATCCTTTTATCGATTTTAAGAATTATCTTCTGTTTGTACTTAAGCAGAAAGAAGGTGAACATCCTGTAATGAACCATTGGTATTTCAAACTTACCTATAATGACGGAACTGAACTTGACGGATATTTCAAACAATGGCTCAGGGCCGGAATTGATAAAGGTAAGTTTAATGTTCTTAAACAGTTACCGAAGAGTATCGATAAATATTACACAGACGAATCATTTAATAATTCTAAAATTAAAAATGAGAAGAAAAAGGAAGTTGTTGAACTTGAAGATGTTGTGATATGGTAGGAGTTAGTTATGGGAAGAAAATTAATTTATACTGAAGAAGAACGTAAACAGAAGAAACGAGAAAGTAATAGAAGATGGCGTGAGACTCATAAAGAACATATATCTGATTACAATAAAGAATATAATAAACAATATTGGCAGGAGCATAAAGAACATCTTAAAAAGCAACATAATGAATATTATCATGAAAATAAAGAAAGACTTAATGAGAACCATTACACAAAATACGCAAAAGCATATTACGAAAAGAATAAAGATTTAATACGTGAACGAACTAAGGAATACAGAAGAAAATATTATAAGAAATATTATCAAAAACATAAGGAAGAGATATTGGCACAACAGAAAAAGAAAAGGCTAGAACAAAAGTCCTAGCCTTAATGTGAAGGATTCGGTTATAGTGGTAGAGCCTTCACAAAATAAATCTCGTTCACCACTTTAGATAATTGCTTCAGAAACAGTTATCTTTTCAAACTCTTCTGTAACAGATGTATCTAACAAAAATTGTTTCTTAGCAGATTCTTTATCCTGAATATGAGTTTTAAGATAACATCTGCTGTATTCTTTTCCTGATACTGTTTTAGCTTCAACGTACCAGCCTTCTTTGTTTGGTAATGGAATATATGACATAATTTAGTCCTCCTCTAATAATTCCAAACTGAGTAGTCTATTTGACCATACCATTCAATCATCATTGACATTTCATGTTCTTTTTCAACATAACTCCAATAACCACCAAATGCTCCCATAATTTACTCCTTTTAAGGGTAGGCCCGAAGACCTACTATTTAATCTTAGATAAGTGATTTGTACATTACAGAATTTGCTTTCTGTCCTGTAATAATCTTGTACTTTTCGATAAGGTTTGATTTACCGTTATCTTTAAGAGCTTTCTCAGTAACCTTTGCAACTTTCTTGATTTCTTCAAGTGAAAGTTCATCAAAGATTGCAGAATTGATTTCTGAGTTATTGCCGCCATTCTTGATAGCAACAATCTGTCCAAGGTCAGGGAATTCAAACTTAGCATCTGAATCCATTTCCTTTACAAGTTCTGCTCCCCACAATTTTGTGTAATACTCGATTGCAGAAGTAAGATTCTTTGCTACAGCAAGGAAGTGAGCCTTATCTTTGATTGTAAGACCTTCTGTAAGACCTTTTTCTTTTATTGATGTAAGTTCCCTGTTCATTGCAAGTACGAACTGACTTACATCACCGTTTGGAAGTTTTTCTCCCGAAATAACATCAACTGAATTTGCCGTATTTGCCTCCTTAAGCATTTATTCTGTATAACTATAATATACAGTAAAACAAGGGTTATGTAAAGGAAAATTCAGAAAAAATAAAAATTCTAATATTATAAATACTATGTTGAACAGAGAAGTTATTAAAACACTTGATGAAAAAGATTTTGTAACAAGTTTGATTATGAGTGATAAATGCTGCCAGACTTTGTTACCTTATACTAAATTAACCTACTTTGATATCGATTATTCAAGAACTATTGTTTCTTGGATAATAGAATATTTCAAGAAATTCAAAAATGCACCAAAACAGGATATCACATCTTTATACAGAACTCACTGTGACGAGATACAAGATGAAGCTCTTAAGGAACTTATTCTTAATTACATTCAGGAACTTGGTAAGACTGAGATTCAAATTAATAATGAGGATTATCTTGTCGATAAAGGCAAAGACTTTATCGATTATAAAGCATTAAAGATTTATACAGAGGAATTGAACGCCTGTCTTGAAACACGTTCAATGGACAAGGCAAGAAAAGTTCAGCAGGAATATAAAAAGGTATCTACCGCAGAAATTAATGAGTGTGATTTGATGGACTTGGGTGATAAGTCTATAATTGAAAATGCTTTAGCACAGGAAGAAGAAGTTTTGTTTACACTACCTGGGGTAATGAATAATGTCTTTGGAAATATTCATAGACACGATTATATTCTTTTACTTGCTCCACCAAAACGTGGCAAGACATGGTTGTTACAGAAAATTGCAATTGAAGGTATGAAACAAAGATTGAATGTTGTCTTTGTAAGTATGGAAATGACGAGAGAAGAAAACATTCAACGTATGTGGAAAGCATTGTGGGGAACTGAATCTGGTCTTATCCCTGATGGTGTTTATGAAACTTGTAGGTTTGTAGAAGATACAAGTGAAGAAGGAAAGTACCGATGTGAAGTTATTGATGTAAACGTTAAGAATAAAGGTAAATCTGTTACAGCACTTCAGAAACGTTTAAGAGCAAATAATGGATATATGGGTCACTTAAAAGTAATTGCTTATCCGGCTTTTGGTGCAAGTGTAGTTGATATTACAAATCGTATTGAGGAATTAGCTGAAGAAGGTTTCGTAACAGACTTGTTGGTAATTGATTATCAGGATATTACAAAACCAATTGGTGGTGGAAGTGAAGTAAGAAATCAGTTAGATTTAATCAGTAAACATCTAAGAGGATTCAGTATGTCTTTCCATTGTGCTACTGTATCAGCTTCACAGACAAACAGAATGGGTTTAAGTGCAAGTCAGGTTACTGGAGAAAGTATTGCAGAAGATTTCCGTAAACTTGCACACGTAACTTCGATGGTATCGATGGAACAGACACCGAAAATGAAAAAGCAGCATCTAATGAGATTAAGAAATATTGCTATGCGAAACGGAGAAAGTTCAGAACCTTGTATTTTTCCACAATGTCTTAAACTTGGTCAGTTTGTGTTTGGTGAACCAATTCTTGCTGAAAACCTTATCATGGATAGTGATGATGAGGATGACGATAATGAATAATATCTTTGTACAAACAGTTAAAACATCAATGGGTATCTATCATCGCTTTCTTCTGAAAGATAATGATATGTTCAAATCAATTCCGTATATGCCGTATAAAAAATTATCGGAGAATGAATATGAAGTAACACCTGATACAAATAGAATTATTTCTGATATACATTTTGATATAAAGATTAAATCACTTGAGCCTTATAATGAGAATAAAAAGTATATTAATGTTTTTCAGAATACTTCAAAGGAGAATAATGTTATGAATTATGATAAATATGGATTTCCGATTTTTGATAATGATTATGAAGATGAAATTAAACAGATACAACAAGAACCTGATAAAACCGTAAATATTAAGAAAGAGGATAAAGAAGAAGTACCTAAAGATAAGTTTTCTTTATTCTAAGGAGATTAAAAATGGAAGAAGAATATTATGAAGAAGTGCCGACCGATGAATACGAAGAAGATATTACAATTGGCGATGTTATATTGGTTATGGGTATTGTTGTACTGGCTTGTCTTGTATTTGCTTTAGTTATGGGAATTATTAAAAAGACCTTTAAGAATGTACATCTTAAGGTTGGAAATAAATTTGAATTGGGAGTGGAAACTAAAGATGATAAGAATGTTTGAAAAAGGAATAGATGATATCGCACAGATAGACATCAATCCGAAGTATTCGTTTGTATCAATCGGAAAAGAAAATATTGAAAACGGTAAAGGTTTTACTGTAAGAACATTCCTTGTAAACAATGCTTATATGTGTCAGAAGTTATTAGAATCTAAGACATCTAAAGGTTGGAGAATCAGATTCTAATATTATAGGTATGGCACGTGTTTTTTGGGATGGCGAGAAAATAGTCGCTACAGCTAATACCGCAAATATTGAAGAATTATCTCAGTTAGCAGAAAAATATAAGGCTGAATGTTTACCTGCTGTGAATGGTTATGCCTTTACTAGAACTATTCAGACAGTTAAAGATTTGTCTACATTAACGCAAACGTGTTTTGATGAATCATTTGAAAAATTACTTAAAGCTGCAACTAAACAAGATAAAGTAAAAGAAGAGTTTATAAATTCACTTAATCTTCCAGAGAAAATGTATCCGTTCCAAAAAGAGACAGTTGCTCAAATTGTGAAATGGATGCACAATACTTTAATTGCCGGTGAAATGGGTGTAGGAAAGACTTGTATGGGTTCTGTTGCATTGAAAGCTGTAGGTGAGGCTTACCCTGCACTGATTGTTTGTCCAGCTTCATTAAAATTAAATTGGGAAAAAGAAGTACACGAATGGACACCTGGATTAAAAACTTATGTTATTAGTGGTCGTGAAACTTATAACGACCTTTACATTTTGAATAGTGCTAAACAGGCTGATGTTGTGATTATAAATTATGACATACTTGGATTTGATGATAAAGAGAGAGTCGAACGAGAAAAGAAACGAATTAAGATTGCCAAAGAAGAAGGTAGAAAATATCGTAAGGCGTTTATTCCTGTAGAGGGTTGGATAAACACAATTATTAAAGAGATAAAACCTCACGCTATTGTATGTGATGAATGTCAGGCCTTAGGTAATCCTGAATCTATACGAAGTAGAGCAATTATACAGGCATCGAAAGATAATGGTGTTTTGAAATTGTTTTTGTCAGGAACACCGTTTGAAACAAGAGTGCTGCAATTTTATACAATTTGTCATATTATGGATTCTGATTTATTTCCTAATGAATGGGATTACAAACAGAGATACTGTGACCCTTATAAAGACAGATTCGGTCATTGGCATTTTGACGGATGTTCTAATGTTGAAGAATTAAGACGTAAATTATCAACATTCATGATTCGTCTTGAAAAGAAAGATGTACTTCCGTTCCTTCCACCTAAACAGAAAATTCCTGTTTATCTGGATATGGATAAAAAGTCACGTGAATTGTACGACAAAATGGAAGAGGAGCTTTTGTCTTTGGATGATGTACATCAGTTCACATATCTTTCAAAAATGAAACAGGCGTTAACTGAGATAAAAGTAAATGCCGTTATTCAGTTTATCAAAGATACGCTTGATGTTGAAAATAAATTGGTCACTTTTGTATTTCACACTCAGATGTATGAAACATTAATGTCTACATTTGGTAATCAGTGTGTAGGTATCAACGGTGGTCTTTCCGATTTTAAGAGGCAAGATGCTGTAAATAAATTTCAGAAGAATGATGATATTAAACAATTCATTGGTCAGTTACAGGCAGCTTCTACAGGAATAACATTAACCGCTTCTCATATTATGATATTTACTGAATGGGGACAGACTGCCGTACAGATGGAACAGGCATGTGATAGGATTCATCGTATAGGACAGGAAAGCGATAGATGTCTTTATTATTATTTGATTGTAAAAGATACGATTGATGAAGGACCTATGGAAACATTAACCAAACATTATAACGATATTCAAGCTGTGTTAAACGGTAATACTGATATTAAGTTTGTTGATATTGATGAAAGTATGATTGTAAATGTAAAGTCACGCCGTCTCATGAAAGGTCGTCAGGGTGTACAGATAGAATATTCTTAGTATTTCTGTTTTGTTCTGTATTCTATAATTAAAATTATGGAATTCACAGAGATAGAAAATAAATTAAATACCCTAAAGGTAAAGAAACAGTCAAACGAGGAATTATTAAAATCTCGTAAACAAGGACTTGAAGAAATTAAAACTGAAACAGAAGAAACACTCAAGTCTATTTCAGTTTGTCAGAATGTAGCAACGGAAGTTCAAAAGCAGCTTTCAGTAAAAATTGATACCATTGTAAACCTTGGTCTTAAAACTATTTTTGGTGATGAGTATACATTTAAGCTCGAATATGTTCCTGCTCGTGGTAAGACAGAAGTTGAGTTTAATATGTATGATAAAGATGGAAAATTAATAGACCCTATGCTACAATCAGGTGGTGGACTCGTAGACCTTTTGACTTTGTGTCTTCGTATTGCTGTCTATAATATTAGTCATGTAGATAATGTAATTTGTTTTGATGAAAGTATGAAATTTCTGTCAAAAGGTTACCGAGAGAAAGGTGCTGAACTTATTCACACACTTTCAGAAAGACTTGGTTTACAGTTTATTGAGGTTACCCATATTGATGAGTTTATGGAGAACAGCGATAAGAAGTTTGTAATAAGAAAGACAAATGGAGTAAGTGAGGTTGTGTGAATGAGAAAAGTATTTGTAGACCTTTTGGTAATTACTGTAGAGTCTATTATCATATTTCTTTTACCTGAAGACATCCTTACAGAATTGATGGTTGCATATTGTATTGTAACATTGATTTATTACATTACTGATAAAGGTTGGGAGAAGAAATAATGTTCCAAGAATCAATGAGAAATATCAGAGCTGAATTAGTAGACATTATGGATATGATTGATTGTGCTGCAAAAGATAAAACTATTACAGACCAGCAGAGAACAGATGCTATTGCAGCTCGTGATTTCATTTATGTTGGATTTACAAGAGTTAAACAGTGCTTGGAGGAAAAATGAACAGAAGAGCTAAACGTAATAAGTATAAGAATGAGACTGCAAAATTAAATATTGTGATTAACAAATTCAAGGATGTATTAAATGATGCTAATTGGGAAAATACAAAGTTATCTTGTGAATTAGACAAATCTAAGAAAGAAACAAAGAAATATCAGGATAAATATTACTAACAGTTAAAGAAAGAATTTTTAGACGGTAGCAAAGAATTGCTTACTGTTTCAGTAAATGTTGAAAAGAATATTCTTCCTTATCCGCAAAGTATAAATAAAGAGCATGTGGATAATGAACGTAGGAAATACCTTTGTAATCAAATTGCTCAGTATCTGTATGATAATCAGCGGGCTTTTCAGATTGTGGAACATCAGACCTATACAAGATATAATCTGGTTCTCGTTCAGAACAATCCTGATAAAAGAGGTGTTACTGAAGAAGATTTTAATAATATGATTGAACGTTATGGTAATGAAGATTGTATGGATTCTCAAATGATAGGAAGGGATTCTAGTATAGCATTTAGAGGATTTGGAAGTATAGATTCTCCGTTTATGAGGTAAGATAACATGCAAAAGATAGAGTTACCAAATAGTTTTATACTTTCGGCTGATTGGCATTTGCGTTCAACCGTTCCAAGTTGTGTAGAAGCATCCCAAGAGGAATGGATTAGTATTCAGGAATCTGCTGTGGATAAAGTTGTGGATATTGCTATTGAAAAGAAATCACCTGTTTTTGTAGTAGGAGATATTTTTCATAGTGATATTACAACATCTTTTCAGATGATACAGATTATTCAGAATGCTGCGAAAAGACTTGGCGAACATGGATTATCACTTTATGTACTTTTTGGAAATCATGATTTGAAATATCATACAAGCACAAATATCATTAAATCTCCATTAGGTGTTTTAATGAATAGTGTGAATGTATATTTACTTTCGACATTTGAAAATGTATCTGCTGCTAACTTTGATGAAGAAGATAAGAATTGTGAGTACGTTTTTAAGCATACTCTTACAATTCCAAAGAGCGATATTCCGATAGATGTTATTAATTGTGAAACTCCAGAATCATTATTAGAAAAGTTTGATAAGGCAAAGATAGTGATGACTGGTGATTATCATCGTAACTTTCATTTTGAGAAAGATGGAAGGCATGTAATCAATCCTGGTTGTCTTACAAAGCAAGCTGCTGATTTTGAGAATTATCAAAATGGAATTTATTACATAAACTTAGAAGATAACATTATTGAGTGGTGTCCTGTAAATATCGAACAGAAGTTTAATCATAATGGATACGAAAAGAAAGCTTTGGACCAGACTATCGAGAATTTTGTTGAAGGTATTAAAGCAGAAGATGTAACCTTGGATTATGTCTCTTCACTTCGTAATGAATCTAAGAATCATGATAAAGGTATACAAAATAAAATAAATGATTGGATTGAACAGTCAGGGAATTAGATTATGAAATCACAATGTGCTTTTTGTAAACATGTTTGTTGCAATCCTGAATGGGATGAAATGTTGGATTGTGAGTTGGATTTGGAAGAAGATGGAACACTAAAATGTTATATGAATAATTTTAGTAAGTTTGAATTAGAGACAGATGAAAAGATTTGTTATTCTTATTTTAATGCTTTTGCAAGGGAATATGATTTGAAAAGGAGATTTAATAATGACAGAAAAACAGCAGAAACTTGTGAATTGGATTCAGAATAAAACAGGAGTAAGATATAATCCAAAAGATAATCTTTCTGATTATATTAATGAATGGAGACCAAAAGCAGAAGATATTGCGGAGGAGGAAAGATTAATGAGAATGGAAGATAGCTTGAATGTAGATGAGGAGATAAGAAATGGATAATTCAAAACCACTAACTGTTGAAAAATGTAAACACAGAAAGAATTGTTATGATTATAGGAGAGGTAATTGTCAGGGTTGTAATATCTGGAATTATCTTTATGACGAAAAAGCTATTATTGAATGGTGTAAAAAGCAGAACAAAAATATTTCAATGTTCACACTTGAAATGCACAGAGAATTAGAAGGAGCAGAATAATGAATTTGTTTGAGAAATGGAAAGAATTTAGAAAACATTGCATTTTCAATTCGATATTATACAAAGCTATCGAGTTAACCTATGATTACTGTAATGTTAAGTTTGAAGGAATATATCATGTTCCTGAAACAAATACTTATGTTAAAGTTCATAAAGGTAACTTACAAATCATGGTTAAACTTGAGAATTGGAATATGTACCTGGCTGTTGAAAGAGATTACTTGTGTGATAGTCAAGGAAATTCTTGGTCAAATGACATGTATTGGTTGTATGATGGACATAATTATAAGTTTAAGTATGTTTCAGATATGCCAAAAGATTTTATATATGATTTTAGAAAAGAACTTGTAAGTAATTACGATAAGATTAAAGCTGCAATTGTTGAAAAATGGCATAATGAATATTACAAGAATTAGAAATTGATAAGATTCTATAATTATAATAGGGAATAAAATGAAACGAAGTAAAATAATTTTGACAAGTTTAATGGGAGTATTGTTAGTTGTTCTAATGATATCCTGTTATCTGTTAGGAAACAGTAGAGCGAAAAGAATTGCTGTAGATTTTTCACTTGAAGAAATAAATACTGATGAAACAGAACCAAAATACAAACATATTCCAAGACAGTATAGTGATTATATTTGCAGTCTATGTGATGAACTTGGAATCGATTCAGACCTGGCTGTTTCAATACTTATGGTTGAGAATCCTGAATATAATCCTGAAGCTATCAGTAAACCAAATACTAATGGTACACTTGATTTAGGATTGTTTCAGCTTAATGATTATTATCTGTGGACAACGTTTAAGAACAGATATTGGTTTGATAATATTGAATTGAATCCGTTTAATTATAAACATAATATCTATATCGCACTTCATCATTTGAAGTATTTACAGGATAAACTGAAAGTAGAAGATGATGTGATTATGGCATATAACGGTGGCGAAGGTAATGTAATGAATGGTACTGTAAAACCAACGACTATGAATTATCTGGCAAAGGTAAAGAACAATCTGTATTTGCTTAGAGATGAGAAATGAAAGAACCAAGCTGCTACATTGAAATGAGAAGACGCAAGTTATTTGAGATTTTTGAAATGATTAAAGGCTGCAGTAATGTTGTTTATGATGCCATGAATCTCAAAATGAATCTCATCATTCCTAATCCAAAACAAGATGAACTTGATATTAGTGATTTGTTGTTGGTTGTTTATGACCATACTATACAAGAAAAGAATTGTGCTGAGAATATGCTGATTGTAGAGTGTACAGATGAACAGAAAGAAAAGATAAAGAAGATGTTGGGAGAATAAATGACCAAAGAAGAATTAGAACTTTATAACATACCAAAGAATCATAGAAGTCTTAAAGTCTGTCTTAATAATAACGAATCATTATTCGAGTTTTTAAGTCAAGAAAGAATGTCTGTACCTGAGTTTGATTTTGATATTACTTGTAAAAAACCAGACGTTGTTACATGGGGATTAGAAAGAGACATAAACGAATCATTAAAAGACATATTACTTCATATTAAAATGACAGATGTATATGCAGCTTATTATTTTAAGGCTGGTACAGATTGGGTAGATTATTACCGATTTATTCTAAAGTTTAAGGATATTGATGAACTAAGGAGTATACTGAATGAACGGAGAAGAATTAGTTAATCCTGTACAGACACAATATAACAGTTCTGAGAGTCAAATAGTTGTTGATTTAAGAACTATAGACCATAATCGGGATGTATTTGCTCCATGTCCAAAGTGCGGTAGACCGTTGGTTATAAGTTATGATAAAACAACTAGATGTCCTTGTGGTATAGAAATCTGTAGGTCTGATGATGATTTTCAAACAATAGAAATCTAAAGTGAAGTTTTAGGAGTGAAAGTACATGTATGACGATAAAGAATCACCTTACCGTTGCCCATTTTGTTTGACCAAACCAAGCCTTTGCACAACTGAAGCAAACACAGGATTACAGACTGTTGGCTGCTTGGAATGTAATTGTAAAGCACCTGTCTTCAGACAAGAACATAACGAGCCAAAGTGTATGCCGCTAGTAAAGTGGGATAAATGGGTGAGTGATTACAGAAAAGAACATCCAGAATGGCATAGAGAAGTAATCTGTAAAGGTTGCTTAAAGTACAGAGTAAATCACATTTGCTCTGACTATGACCCGGACTGCATACGTTGTATAGAAGCTGAATATCCAGAGGAGAAATAAATAATGGCTGTAAATATCATTAGAAGACAAGGTATAAAAGGAACTGATTTAATTGAACATCATAGAAATCCAAGTGGACAGCATAATAAAATTAAATGGCTGCTTGAGCAATCTCATAGAGATATAAATAAAATTCATGAGATTGTTTCTAAGATTGTAATGAGTGGTTACGATATGATTTCTTCATGGATTGTTGCTGAAATGATTGCTATTGATATTGTAAAATATGGCTTTAAGGACAGACATGAATACCTGACTGCTTTAAGAGAAAGAAAGATTTATAATAAGGAGAATAAACATGTCAATGATTAATCCTGGTACTTATGAATTTGATAGTATTCTTAACGTCATGGACTTTGTGAAACCTTTACTTGTTGAAGGCTATTCTGTTGCGATTAATACGGTTTATGAAAAGGTTCATTTTGATTACCGCATTGATAAGTTTACTGTTGATATTGGAAAGAAAGGTTGTAAGATTGCAATTTATGACCCTGATGAAAAGAGTGAGAGTGTAGATGAATGTAGATTACCACATAACTAGAGAAATCTTAAATAATACATATGATGAAGTTGATAAAGACATCATGTATAGAGAAAAAGCGAAACAGTTTCTTTATCAACATTGGAGTTGGAAAAGATTCTTTATGTCAAAGAAACGTAAAGAACATTTTATAACTGTTTTTGCGAATACTATGAAAATGGCAGAATGTTGTAAAGATAATGAAAATAAAATAGATATACCTGAAACAGTTAATACACCTGTTGATGTATTATTACATTTAGTTAAAAACGGATATATTTATGTTCCAAATAAGGAGACATTAAATGAATAGAGGTGAAGAACTCTGTAGAATAACATTCAATGCTAAGAATAAATTAGGTGTAAAGTTTAGACTGACTAAAGAATTTATGGTACCTGTTTATACTTACACAAATAATCCGGATGATAAATATTTGTTTACGCATGATGGTGATGTGTTTTATGCTCTATCTAAGTTTTGTGAAAAAGAAGAATTAACATGGTGGTTAGATGGACCTCCTCCAGATATAATTGGCGGTCCATATTGGGATAAGATTTGTAATTTGCGTGTATTAAACACATGTGATTATTAGGAGTAAAAGATGAGCCATTTAATTATATCAGCAAGTGCATATCAAAAAGTTATGAAAGGTGAACAGAAATATGCATGGTCCAATTACGGTCCGGTTGGTAAGAAGTTCTTAAAGAAATGTGATAAAGATACCAAAAAGACAATTAAACAATGTAATAAAGAAATTAGGAAGAAGTGTAAGACTTGTGTTAATTTTGATAAGAATGACCCTTGTGATTTAACAAATTATTTATATCGAATGACTGATGTTTGTTTAGATTGTGGTAGGGGATTTGAGTGGAGAAATTATAAGCCTAAGGAGTAGATTATGATAACCAAAATTGAGATAAAGAATTTCCAATCACATAAAAATACAGTCCTTGAATTTGACAAGGGTGTGAATGTTATCTGTGGTGAATCTGATAATGGTAAGTCAGCTGTTATCCGTGCTATTCGTTGGGTAGTAGAAAATCAGCCGCAGGGTACTGAAAAGATAAACTCAAATTGGAATGAAGATTTCAAGGAACCACTTTCTGTAAAATTGTATACAGAGAAAGGTTATGTTGAGAGAATCCGTGATAAGAAACGAAACGGATATAACATTTGTAAAAATGGTGAAGAAGAAATTGTCTTTGACGCTATTGGTAAAGGTGTACCAAAGGAAGTAATAGACTTCCTGAATGTTTCAGATGTAAACTTTCAGTTTCAGTTAGACCCACCTTATCTTTTGACTAAGAGTGCTGGTGAAGCAAGTAAGTATCTTAATGAGATTGTCCATCTCGATAGTATCGATAAGATTATGAGTATTGCGGATTCTGACAAACGACAGTTATCTTCAGAACAGAAGATTGTAGAAACTGACATAAAGAAACTTGAAGAAGAATTGAAGAATACAGAATGGGTTGATGAGGCTGATAATCTTTATATTCGTACTAAGAAATTAAACGGTATGGTTGATAATATTAGTGTACAGGTATCTGAACTTTATGGCTCTATAAATAATTATGAAACCTTAGAATCTTCCAAAATGGATTTAACAGAACATAATAATTTAATTAAACAGATTGAGGATATTGTTATTCCAGATGTAACAGAACTTGAAGACAGTATATCTAATTATGATTTGTATGGTGGTCAGATTGTTGATTTGAGGGAAATTAAAGAAATCTGTTCAGAGATAGATTCTATAATTATTAAAGACGATAAAGAGCTTGAAGATTCAATTAGTGAATATGAGCGTTTATCTGGAGAAGTTTTACAGCTGAGTGAAGAGCAGCAGAAATTGGAAAGTCAGTTACCGGATATTTGTCCATACTGTCATAGTCCGATTAAGAAGGAATGTTTATGTTCGTAAAAGAATTTGAGAAGTTTAAGAAGGATGTTCGAAAAACAATATTTGGTTTCTTTAAGATGGAACCTGAGGAACTTGAGGGACATATTAATGAATGTCATAGACAGTACGACCGTCTATACGACCTTGATAAAGTCTCTTTCAGAGATGTAAGACCAGATTTGAAAGATGCTGTTATGTTATACAGAACAATGAATTACTTTAATAATATATGGATTGATTTGAATAAATTGGAAACATCAATCACAAGTATCGGAGGATTAGATGACTGAGAATGAATTTGCAGAATTGAAAAATAAAATTAAAGATAAGGAACTTCAGTCTGCTGCAGCTAAAGGTAAACAGGATTCTATTGTTGAATTGTGGAAAACAAAATACGGTTGTAATACTGTAGAAGAAGCTAAAAAGAAACTTGAAGAGTTGAAAGCTGAAAAAGCAGATAAAGAAAAGAAACGTGATGAATATTTTGAAAAATTAAAAAATATAACCGATTGGGACAAACTGTAACAATCAAATATCTCCTAAGGCTGGTGCTGTAGTTCGTTGAATTACAGCACTTTTTTTTTTATTTTATCCTTTACATAAGTTTTATTCTGTGATATATTTATATTAAATTAAATGCTTTAGGAGGCAGACATGAAAACATTTGTTGGTGGAAAAGAAATTAGACTTTACGGAAAGAAAGAACTTTCACAGGCTTTTACAAACATCGTTCAGTCTTATCTTGATTCAGGATTTATGATTTGGATGTCAGGTTGTTCAGGTTCTCAGGGTGAAGAGATGAAAATCGATTTGTCTAACGATAATGGCAAAACTGTTTATCGAGTTTGGATGAAAGATGAGCGTCTTTATGGCGATGATATTGAAAAGAAATTTCATTCTTATGATGTTGATGTAATGAAGATTTTTGTAAAGAAATACAACATTGAATACAAGTGTCAGACATTGTGGATGAAAGAAGGTGAAGAAGTTGAATGTTACACTTATTACAAAATCGATGACCGTAAAGATATTTATGTTTTTGATGAATGCGATTATGCTGATTTAATCTGGATTCATAACGAACGACAGAGAGTTCGTTGGGAAATGAGAAAGGATTGGGAATCAATCTCTGGCATCCCTTCAAAAATTCTTTTGAACATTGTTCGAAAACAGAAGGGATATAAAAGTGTTGCAGCCAAAGATATTCAGTCTGTTGAACGTAGAATCAATAAAGGTTATTATAAAATTAATATTACAAATCGTTCGTCTTTGTTGTTAGAAATTGCGAAATAAAAATAATATAGCCGATTAAATTAATCGGCTATTTACAAAGTTTTTATTGTTTATTATAATAAATGAAAATAAAACTATATCTTAGGAGTATTACTATGAAAGAAATTTTGGGTGGAGATTATGAATCTTGCAAGAACATGATTTGGAAACTGGCTTTGGACCGTTTCAATAAGAACAAGAAACGTAGACCTGACGTTGAGTTTGATGATGTTCTTGGTGAAGCAATGTGTATTTATAGTCAGTGTCTTGAGAATTTTAACGGCAATAAAGGTATGAAGTTTACGACATATCTTTATCAGAATCTTCTCGGAAGACTTGCCGATTTCTATGACTTTAGCATGAGAGAGATGTCTCATTACGAGGATATGAACTTCACTGATGACAGCGGTAAAGATAAGCGTTATGAAGATAATATTGTTTCTTGTAATTACGATGTTTCAGAATCTACAAAGGAACTTATTCAGATAGCTAAAGAAGAATTATCTTATGAAGGATTTCAGGTGTTCAAATACATAATCAGTCGTGAGTGGGAAAACTCAAGACAGAAATGTTATCCAAGAAATTCTTACATCTGTAAGAGATTCGGATATAGTCCTGAAATTACTCAGTCGATTATGTCTGAGATAAGTCACTTCTGGAATAAAATCGGATGGCAGGTAGCCTAGGTATATAAACCCACCCTAAACGGTGGGTTTTCTGTTTAACATAACTTTCTAATATTAAAATACTATGTTTAATACAGATGATTTGACCGCTATTAATACCGATAAAGAAATTGTAACACATGTAACTTATAAAGATTTAGTACATATCAATAGAACATTAGAGACTTGCGAGAACTATACTGATTTTACGACAGACAGATATCCGCACGGTTTTATTTTTTATGACTTCGAAGTTTTCAAGTTCGACTGGCTTGTAGTTCTTATTGACCCTATAGAAAAAACAAAAACTGTTATCGCAAATGACAGAGCAGCACTTCAGAAATATTTTGATAATAACTGTAATAAAATTTGGGTGGGATATAATAATAAACATTACGATGTTGCAATTCTTAAAGGTATTCTCTTGGGAATGAATCCTAAGGAAATATCAGACCAGATAATTATACACGGTAAACAACCGTTTGAAATTAGTAAAGACTTCCGTAAGATAAAAGTATTGTCTTACGATATTATGATTCAGATTGTAAATGCTCCTTCTTTGAAGACGTTTGAAGCTTATATGGGAAATGATATTGAAGAGACATCTGTTCCTTTCGATATTCAGAGACCTTTGACTAAAGCAGAAATGTACATGACGATGAAATACTGTGTACATGACGTAGAACAGACAATCGAAGTATTCAGACGTAAAATTGATGATTATAATGGAATTACAAGTATTGTAGAGATGTTTGATTTTCCGTTCGATTGGATTATCAAGACAAAGGGACAGCTTACAGCACTTGTAGTAGATTGTGAAAAACAGGAACATAACGATGAGTTTGATGTAACAATACTTCCCTGTATTCAGCTGGAAAAGTATGCGTATGTTCGTGACTGGTTTGTTGAAATGACAAAACATAAGAGTTATCAGTATATGATACCTAACACACCAGAATGTGCACACATCCTTAATCGTGGTGTTCAGATAAGAAAGAAAGATAAAGGTGAAGATACAGCTAAGACAGCGTTCCAGACTATGGTCGCAGGAATACCTCATCAGTTCGGATGGGGTGGCGTTCATGGTGCTGCAGATAAACCTGTTCATATTAAAGGTAAGATGTATCACCTTGACGTTACATCATTCTATCCAAGTTTGATGATTGTATACGGATTGTTCACACGAAACGCAAAGAAACCTTGGAAGTTCAAAGAAGTATATGATTTACGTGTTGCGTTGAAGAAAGCTGGAAAGAAGAAGGAACAGGCTCCTCTGAAAATTATTTTGAACTCTCAGTACGGAATAACTAAAGCAAGGGTGTCCGCAGCCTATGACCCGGTTCAGGCAAACAACATCTGTTTGAACGGACAATTAATGTTGCTTGATTTGATAGAACATCTTGAAAAATCTCTCGGAGATAAGTTCGAGTTGATTCAGTCCAATACCGATGGTATCATTATTAGAATCCCTGAGAATGATGATATGGCTGAGAGAAAGATGAAACACGTTTGTAAGGAATGGAGTATCAGAACCGGAATGGGTCTTGGCGAAGATATTCTCAATCGCTATATAGCTAAAGACGTAAATAATTATATCTTTGTGTTTGATAACGGTAAACTTGAACGTAAAGGAAAGTATGTTAAGGAACTTTCTGATTTGGATAATGATTTACCGATTGTAAACAGAGCTGTTGTAGATTATATTACGAAAGATATTCCTGTTGAGGAAACTATAAATAACAGTACGAGCATGATAGATTTCCAGATGATTGTTCGTATCTCTAAAGAATATAAGCTTGGCTGGCATAACGGAGAGGAACTTTCTGAGAAGACATTCCGTGTATATGCTTCAACAGACAGGAAAGATACATATATCGGTAAGTGCCGTGATTACGGTAGCAATCCAGACAAGTTTGCAAACACACCTGACAATTGTTTCATTTATAATAAAGACGTTAAAAATATTCCATTGTCTATCAAATTGGATAAACAGTGGTATATAGATTTGGCAAAGAAAAGACTTACTGAGTATGGATACGAAATGCCAAGTAAGTTTAGTTTGTTTTAATAAGGAGTAAATTATGACTGGTGTTTACAATGAGAATTGTATTGATGTGATGAAACGTATGGAACCTTGTTCTGTAGATTTGGTAGTGACCTCCCCCCCTTATGACAATTTGAGAGAATATAATAATAGTTCTACATGGAACTTTGATATATTCAAACAGATTGCAGATAACCTTTATCGTGTAATTAAAGAGGGTGGCGTTGTAGTATGGGTCGTTAATGATGCTACAATAGATGGTAGTGAAACATTGAGTAGTTTTAGACAGGCACTTTATTTCAAGGAGATTGGATTTAATGTGAATGATACTATGATTTGGAGAAAGCCGAATCCGATACCTCAGGTAGAACAGCCTCGTTATACACAGTGTTTCGAGTATATGTTTATTTTCAGTAAGGGAGTTCCAAAATCATTTAATCCTATACAGAGCAGATGCAAGAATGGCGGAAAAGAGTGTAAAGGTTCACTGAAACAAATCACCAGTGGTGGTATAGAACGTAAAGTGAAAACATATAAGAGTAGTGAAAGTATCAGTGAATATAATGTCTGGGATATTGCTGTTGCACAGAATCACACAGACCATCCGGCGGTTTATCCCCTTGAGTTAGCTAAGAAACATATTCTGTCATGGAGTAATGAGGGTGACCTTGTGTTTGACCCGTTCCTTGGAAGTGGTACAACTGGTATTGCAGCAAGACTTCTGGAAAGAGAGTTTGTAGGAACTGAGATAGATAAGGAATATTTCGATATTGCAAAAACACGTGTAGAGAATGCGTTTGGTAATTATGATGCTAAGGAAGAACCACAAAATCAGAAATTAGCATTATTCTAATATTAAGTTACATAGGAGTAAAATTATGGAATTGTATAACAAGTATCGACCCCAGAGTACTTCCGAGATTCTTGGTAATGAAATTGCCATTGAATCACTTAAGACGAGTATTGAACATGGGTCACATGTATTTTTGATTACGGGACCGAGCGGTTGTGGAAAAACAACACTTGCTTGTGCCATGGCTCATGATATGGGATGTGATGAACTTTCTATACATGAAATTAATGCCTCAGACGATAGAGGAATCGAAGATATACGCCGGATTAAGGAACAGTTAAGATATATGCCGTTAGATTCGGAAAAGACTGTCTATATTCTTGATGAGTGTCATTCAATTACACCAGCTGCTCAGGAAGCTATGTTGAAGATGTTGGAAGACTGCCCTCAGTGGGTATATTTTTTCCTGTGTACAACAAATCCTGAAAAATTGCTTAAAACAATTCGAGACCAGCGTTGTCCACAAATTACAATGAAACCTCTTGATGATGTAACAATGCTTAAACAGTTGCGTGTCGTGTCTCATAAGGAAGCTGTGAGTATGGATATTGAGATTCTTAAACAGATTGTTTCAATGTCAGAGGGTTCATCACGTAAAGCTCTTCAGTTACTCAATGGTGTTATTTATCTTGAGAATGATGATAAACGTAGACAGTATCTTAAAGAGAAAGAGTTTGGTGAAGAAAATCAGGATATGATTGAACTTTGCCGAGCACTTATCAGTAAGAAAAATTGGGAAGACTACATGGATTGTCTTGAGAAAGCAAAAGATGACCTTAAGGCAAATCCTGAAGGTGTAAAGTTCTTAATTATGTCTTATGCTCGTTCAGTTCTTAAAAAAGGATTAAATATCAGAGCTGCAGCAATGTTGAAAGCATTTGCTGGTGTGGATACTTGGAGAAATAAGGAGTATGCAATATACGAAGGTATCATCGACTTTATGGAACTCACAGGAGAGTAAGTTGACATTGCACGATTATCTTAATGAACAGGAAATAATCTCGGCTATGTCTGAGATTATGGAACTTCATAACACTTGTAATGCATTTCGTACCGACAGAGACCAATTAATTGAAATCTTAAATGTATACTTCAATACAAATAAGGTTTCGATGGTTAGGGTTTTAACTGACCTGTTAGATTCAAATGGTTATGTTATTGAAGACCAGAATGAAGTTATTCATATTCTTGTCAAATACTTTGGTATTCCAAAGGTTGAAATAAAACACAAACAAAAGGAGCAAAAGGCTATGTATGAAGAAGATTTTCCAGTAAAGAAAATTGCAAAATGGATTGTTATCGGACTTGTCGGATTGTTTGTCCTGATAACATGTATCAATTCTTGTTCTGTTGTTCAGCAGAGAGAAAGAGGTGTATTGTATCAGTTTGGTGTAGCAAAACAGGTTGTTGAACCAGGACTGAAGTTCAAAGCACCTTTCATTCAGAAAGTAAAGAAGTATAGTATTGCACCAAGAACATTTGAAGTAACATTTCCTGTAGGTTCACAGGGTGCTATCACAAAAGATATGCAGACTGTAGGTACTACCGTAAATGTAAAGTATGCTTTTGATGAAAACAAGATTATGGATGTTGCTACACGATATGGAGATTCTGTAGTTGAATCGGCTATGAAGTCAAACGTTATGGCATCTGTAAAGGAAGTTGTTGGTACATATTCCATTTATGAACTTGTTGAGAAACAGCCTGAAGTAACATCAAAAGTTTCAAGTGCGATTCTTACTCGTATGGCAGATTATCCAATTCTTATTAGTCAAACTACAATTACTAATTGGGATTGGTCAGACGATTTTGATAAACAGATTAAGGAAACAGCTAATAGAGCACAGGCTGTAAAAATTGCTGAGCAGGAGGCTTTGGTTGCTGAGGCATCTGCACAGAAGAAAGTAAAAGAGGCTAAGGCAAATAAAGAGGCAGCAGAACTTGATGCCGAAGCTCAGATTGCTAAGGCAAGAGGTGAATCTGAGGCTAAGAAAATTAAGGCAGACGCAGACGCTTACGAGGCTAAACAGATTGCCGCAAATCAGCAGGCATATCAGAAACAGTGGGACTATGAGATTCAGATGGAACGTGCTAAGAGATGGAATGGTAAAGAAGTATCAGACCAGAGTATTTATGTTCCAAACACATACGATTTGAAGTCAGGCAAGTAGGAGTAAGACTATGGAAATGATTGAAAATGAATTTGGTGAAGATTGGATTAAGATTGAAGATGAAGACATAATTCGTCAGTTTAATCACTGTCTTAATGGAACAGATGATTTATCAACAAGTTATATTGCCGGAGTACCAAATCCTGATGTAATTGGAAATCCACGTTATGTTTGGGGAATTCATGGTGGTAAAAACGGCAATGGTAATTGGATTATCTATATGCTTGACCTTACAAATATTCTTGTAAAACTTAATGAGATATTTAATAAGGTTTCCGTTCTTAGTATCAGAACAGATGTTCCAGATGACGTATTCGATGTAAGAATTGTATGTGGAGACAGAAAGATTGACTAACCTTTTTTCATCTTCTGATATGCAAAAGTAAGTTTTTGTTTTTGTTCATCACTTAGTTCTTTTGTTTGAAGGATTAACTGATGAAGTTTTCTATGATGGTGGAATGTGATTCTTACAAGGTTCTCTTTAAGGTCTGTTCCACCACAACATCTTGGACAGATATGATGTGTTTGAAGTCCTTTTAAGTTCCTGTCCAATTCATTAAAAGTGAGTGCAAAGTGTAGATAATTTTTAGGCAAATCTACATTGTAATTCCGTTTAAGAAATGTATGTAAATTATCAACAGTCATAAAAAATATTTAATTTTCTTTTCATTTTTCCTTTACATAATGTATTTTATTTAGTATTATAATTATATAAATTAAAACATTGCTTTAGGAGGCAAAGGTTATGGAAAAGATTACAGTAGGTCAGTTTCTAATGTTTACAAATCGTTATGTACCAGTTTGTATTGAAGATGAGTTCAACAGGTACGAAGGACGTGGTGGTAGTGGAATGTCTGCTGAAGAATTGTTTCATTGTGTACTTACTGAAGAAGCAAAAGAGTGTCCAATTGATTACATTAGAAATGTAGATGGCGGACATTTTGGTGATGATGAGAAGAGAAAGGATGCTATTGTTCTTGGTATTGGAATTGAAAACTACGAAAAATATTTTGGAAAGGAGTAAGGACTATGATAAAAGACGGTAAGTTTGTTTGTTCTGATTTTCCACAGTATGAGATTAGATGGGGATTATTGAATCCTGAAAGTGAAAAGAAGATTAAAGAATGGCTTGATGATAATGTCAGAAATCTTTGTTCTAATGTTATGATTGAAATAAAAGATACTAAGAAATGTCTTTCTTTTGTTCAAACTTTTGTGAATGAAGTTTATGACCAAATTCATCAAGTTGGATATGAAGAAGGTTATGATTCTGCTGAATGTGATAATGAAGGAGAAGGAATATGAAATTAATCATTAAACCCGGAGATAAGTTTTCTGCGGAAGTAGAAACAAGACTTGAGAATGGAAGACTTGGTTATAAAACACTTCCGTTTATCCTTATTCAGAATTATGGTGATAAGATTCTTGCAATCACAGACCAATTAAAAACTGATGATGAGGGTGTAATATTCAGAGCATATGAACTTTATGAGTTACGAAATATTAAACCTAATAATGATGCACTCGAAGTTCAGATAGGAGGATAATTATGATTAGTGTTGATAAGTGTAAAGATACAGATAGACGTTGCCAGGTTTGTCTTGCTACTAATAATTCTGAACTTAATGAAATAGATATGGCTATGGGTGTAAAATCTGTAAAAGAATGTTATGAACTTCTTATTGGAAGTGGAAATTGTCATATGCAGATTATTCTTTGTAAGGACTGTTTGAAAGAATTGAATATGCTGTCAGGTGCAATACTTGAAAGGGATAAGGTGTAAGTTATGGGAATGGGTATACGAATATCACACGATACACATAGTACATGCAGTTATTGTGGTAAAGAATGGAAATATGAAGACCAATCTGTTTATGAGATTAGGATTGAGAATAACAAAAGAGATTTGCATTATTTGTGGCTTTGCAAAGATTGTATGAAAGGTCTTGCTAAACTCATGAATAGAATAGCAGAGGAGTAAAATTATGAATAAACCACATTTACCTACACTTGAAGAAGTTAAACAGAATCTGGTAACTCCAACAGTATATGTTTCTGTGGAGTTATCACCAGATACAGTTCGTGAAAGAATAAAGAAATATCTTGAGATGTCTCAGTTAGAAAGGGAAGCTAGAATGCTTGACACTTATTTTGTGAAGAAGGAGAAATAAATGGGAAAAGGAAAATGGATATTTTTAGTAAATAAATTACCAACAGAGGTTGCACCACCGGCTATGTCAATTCACTATGCAATTGCTTGGCCTATGAAAAATACTTTTATGGATAAGGCTGTTTCTAAACGGGCAGGAAGTCTTCGTCAAGTTCTTTCTCATTGTGCATGTATTGATAAAGAATTATTAAATGAAACCAAAGATGAGGACCTTTGGGATTTTCTTGAAAATGATGAAGTTTACGAATATGTACAATGGGAATGTATGCGTCCTGATTTACTTGAGCCTTTGTCCGATTCAGATGGTTGGGGAAGACCTTATGATTATCGAAGACTAAAAGGTGCAATGCAGATAAAATTTGCAGGTGAGAATATCCGTGTATTTCCTGAAGAGTTTTCAGATGTCAAATTGGAATCTATGAAAGAATACACAGAAATATTCACATTCCATCCAACAGACCTTTGGAATGGACTCGGAACGAAACCAACTGACCCTGATGAAAAGTTTATCTTTGAAGCTGCACTTCTTGATGGTTGTACAGAGTATCAGGCAAATAACATTGTGAATGGTGGAAATATAGAATCAGTAGATGATTTCCCATCACCACTTGGTTGGTATGAGTGTCCACTTGAGTATGGTTTAATGTTTGGTAAGAGTGAAGATGATATGAAACCAAGATATAAAGAAACAGCCTAAATTCTATAATTAATAATGAGGAGTAAAATTATGGTAATCGCAATAGACTTTGACGGAACAATAACTACTGAAAACTGCTTTCCTAATATTGGTGAACTTCGGCCTCATGTTGTTGAAGCAATTAAGAATTTACAGGAACACGGTCATACTTGTATTTTGTGGACATGCCGGGAAGGAATATATTTAGAGAAAGCTGTAGACTTTCTTCATGAACATAATATTAATTTGTCAGGATATAATTTCAGTCCATATCAGTTACAATCCAGAAAGATTGTTGCAGACGTTTATATTGACGATAAGAATGTATTTATGGTTGATGATGTAAATTGGCATAAGATTGAGGAATATATACTTGGTCTTGAGAATAAAACTGTAGAGATAAAGGAGTAAGATTATGGATATTAAATCAGATGTAACTGTAGATGAGTATCATCTCGAAAGTGAATGTATTACGATGTCCTCAACTTATTACAATTATGCAGATATGGCTCGTGAGGCAAAAGCACTTGTATCTGAAAAAACTGATATGTTGAAAGTAATTCAGGCAGAACGAAATATCTCTATTCGTGAACAGTGTGCAAATGAGGGTAAGAGAGTTACTGAAGACATCATTAAATCAATGGTTCAGTGTGACCCTGAAGTTGTAAATGCCATGAAAGAACTTCGTGATGCTACAGCAACTTTTGACCGTATCAGTGTTGGTGTAAAGGCACTTGAGATTAAGAAATCTGAATTGGATAATCTTGTAAAACTTCGCTGTAATGGAGCCTATGTTGATAACGTAGCAAAACCAACACAGGAGATTAAAGATGAAACCATCAGTCATTTTAATCAGAGAACACAGACACCACTTCCACAGAGGAACTAATTATGAAAGAGATAACAGAAAGAAGGAAACATTTTAACGCATTTTATAATCATCTTAAGCAATCTAAAGATTTTGAAAAATTGTCTCTGATAGAACTCTTCTGGAAAGTTTATAATCAGGCTTGTGCTGATTGTGGTGCGGGTAGTTCTGAGATAAGTATTGAAGAAACACAGAAGATTGTCGAAGACCAGATGTTCTTTGATTTTATTTCTGATTGTTTACTGCATCCAGATAAGTCTAAACCAATTAAAGGAGATGATTATATAAAGGTCACATATTGTGAACCGGATAAGTGCATAGGGTTTCCTGACAGAATGGAAGAAATGGACTGTGAACATTGTGAGCATACAAGAATTATTAATCTTTCAAAACTCTGTGGAATTGAATCTGAAAAAGAAAAGATTAACGACAAGATTCTTACTCCAGATGAAGTAAAGGAGCTTTCAAAGGCAATTGCTAAAGGAAATGAATAATGGGAAATACTTTTACAATTAGAGGATATGGACCTTCAGGTGGAGACCAGTGTTCTGAATATTTTATTGATGTCGTACCTAGTGCAACTGTTGGAGATGTTATTAATGATATACTTTCCAATAAAGGTGAATGGGGTGATATTCGTATTGAACGAGGAAGTCTTCGTAAGAATGACCATAAGTTTGAATATAAGTATGGCAAATTATTAAAAGATAATATGAGTGAGGAAGAGAAATATTTTTGGAATAACTTGCTAGATTGGAAAGTCGTTGCTATGCGTGGATATGGTGGTTGGTCTTGTAGTGATTATTGGCTGACTATTCAGAGTAATTAACTGTAGATTCTAATATTATTAATACAAACATTAAAGCATATAGCCTACGGGCAAGGAGAAGCTAATTTATGTTTAATAAAAAACCAATGTCTCAGACAGCACTTAATCTGGGAAGAGACGAGAACGGTAACTCTAATGGTGGTGCCGCTAATTACAAATCGACTTTTGATATTTCAAAGGTTGCAGATGGAAAGAGTGGACTTGAAAAGTATAAGCCACATCTTGGTGAAAATAAGATTGACATTATTCCATTTAATGCGGGACCTAATCATCCGTTTGTAGTAACTGGTCAGTGTGAAGAGGGTGAAACTGTTTACTCTCTTGATTACTATGTACACAAAGGAATCGGACCTGCAAAACAGGATTTTGTATGTCTTAAACAGTATGGAAAAAGATGTCCGCTTTGTGAAGAAAGTTACAGATTGTATAAAGCGGCTACAACAAAAGAAGAGAAAGATGCTGCTACAGCTGTTCGTAATAAAAGACGATGTATCTATATTGTTCACGACCTTCTTGACGGTAAGTATTATTACTACGATGTTGCTTGGTTCAGTTTTGAAAAACTTGTAAATTCACGTGCATCACTTCGTAATGACCCTACAACAGGTGCTCCAATTAATCCGTTTGATTGGGAAACAGGAAAGACAATTTGTTTTATGACAAAGAAGGATAAGTATCAGGGAAGTGAATTCAATAAGATTGATGAAGGTTCTTTTGACCTTATTGACCGTGCTCCACTTTCAGATGAAGTTCTTAATCGTTCCGTAGATTTGTCAGCTGGTTTGATTATGGATACTGAGGAAGATATGGATGCTGCTCTTTGCGGTAAACCTGTAGTTTCTCAGAATAAACCTACAGAGCAGAAAACTGAAACTAAGTCAGAACCTGCAGAACAGAAAGAACCGGAAAAAACTCAGACACCAACAGAAAATCTCGCAAGTCAGGCGATGGCAGCACAGACATCATCACAGCCTTCTTTTGATTCTATGGAGAAAGCTGAGACACCATATGCAGATTCATCTTGTGATAAATGTCCTTTTGGACATAACTGGGGTGAAGCTGACAATCATGATGAATGTGCTACTTGTAAAGTTTGGGACAAGTGTGTTGAAGCTCAGTAATCATCACATTCGATAAAAGGGGAAATAAAAGAAGGTGGATTCGTCTGCCTTCTTTTTTGTGTTATAAGGAGTTCAATATGAATCAGAAAGATATGGTAGCGAAATGCAAGGAGAAAGGATTTGACGTAACATCTCCATTGATTTACAGACAGGGTAAAATCCACGGATTTCTCATTCGTAACGGAAAAGATGGTCGTGAGCGTTATGATGTAGATGAGAAGAAATTCTACACATGGCTTGATAATCTTACTGTGAGTGATGATTATCTTCCTGTGGGTGAGACGGCTAGAAAGAACAATATCCCATATTCAGGATTAAAGTATCAGCTGCAGAAAAACAACTGTGAAATGAAGAAGATGGGAATTGTGAAGGGAGGTCTATTATATGCAAAACGAACAGACATTGAAAGAGTTGTCGCTCAATATAGTAGACGTGTTAAAAAATAGGAGAAATAAGATGGTTAGAGAAACAACATATTTTCAGTATGGTTGTAAACTTATAGACCTGGTTACGGGTGGTGATAAGGGTGTTCATGGTTCTCCAGCTGGTAGAATTATAAATATCTGTGGTGACAAGTCTGCAGGTAAGACATTCGTTTGTAATGAAATTATTGCCAATGCACATTGGAAGTATGGCGATAAGTTCAAATGGATGTATGCAGACTGTGAACATGGATATTCTTTTGATACAGACCGTATGTATGGATTTGATATTCATACTGAAAAATCGGATGCTCCTGAAAACGTAGAAGAAGCTTATTGCTGTATTCGTAAGTTTGCAGAAAGTCTTGAGGATGATGAGTTCGGAATTTATGTTCTTGATTCTCTCGATGGACTTACATCTGAAGAACAGGATGAAATCGCAGATAACAGATATAAGGCTTATGAAAAAGACGAAAAACTTGATAAGGGAAGTTATCAGATGGGTAAAGCAAAATATCTTTCCCGTGAGTTCTTCCCTCAGCTCGCCACTGTTCTGGAGAATAAGAATATTCTTCTGATTATCATCTCCCAGATTCGTGATAATGTCGGTGCATTCAGTGGTTTCGATAAGTATACACGTGCTGGTGGTAAAGCTCTTGATTTCTATTGCCACATGGTTTTCTGGCTTGCTACAGCTAAGAAGATTCTTGCAAAGAATGATGGTCAGGAAGCACAGATTGGTGGTACAAATGTAATTAAAGTTACAAAGGGCAAAGTACCTAGACCATATCGTAAGGCATTCTATACCTATTATTATGATTATGGTATTGACAATATAGCAAGTGGCGTAGATTATCTTTTCAATATCAGAACTGAGACAGGAGATATTTCTCAACCTGCTGCGAATGCTTGTGCATGGGAAATTGATGATACAAAACTCCGTGTAGAGAATAAGACTGTCAAAAAATGGCTTGAAGATAATAAGCTCTATGAATCATACAGAAAAACTTTGGCTGCTGGAGAAAGATTCAAACTTGATACAGCTTTAGCTTTCGTCAATTCTAATCCTGAGATTAAAGAGAAGTTTGATGAAGTATTTGCTAAAGTAATGACAAGAGATTCACTGATACAATACATTATCGATAATAATCTTGAGGAAGAACTTGACCGCCGTGTTGAAGAAAAATGGGAGAAATTCGAGGATTCTATTAAAACAAATAGACCTGGAAAATATGCCAAGTTCTATGCAAATCAGCCAGAATCAAAGTAATAATTCTATTATATATTGTATGAGGGTTTAACATACTTCCCCTCAGACATAATTTGCTCCTAAAGAATTATGATTGACCCGGTGGAGGATGTAGTTCCACCGGGTTTCTTTTTTAAGGAGAGTGCATGACTAGAGCAGAACAGAAAAAAGAAAAGCTTAAAAAGGAACAGGACTTTATTGAATCCTGTAAAGGTAAAGCCCTTAATCAGCAGGAGAAATCTAAATTCCGTGAAACTACTGTGTGGAAAGAGTTCCGTAAAGAACTCAAAGAAAAAAGAAAAGTTGATGCCATAACTGGTCGAAAACTTACTAAAACTTGGAATTGTCATCATGAGAGATTTGATTCTAGGCTTTATACTGATTTGAATGATGATTATTTTCTGTGTTTGAACAATCAAATGCACGATTTACTTCATGTTTGTGTATCTGAGACTATTAAAAATCCACAGTTTATGAAAAGATTATCTGAAATTGTAGATTATCATATAAGACTTAATAACAACAAAGATGTAAGGGATTTTAGGAAAGAGTATGAGAAAGATAAACAAAGAATAAAATAAATTGAAACGTAAACAGAAACTTGAACATTTCAACTATTCTAAAGCCCTGGATAAGTGTTTTAATAAAAATCATTCATCCTACATTGAAATGTTTAATATTATAAATAATGCTCGTTCTGAGAATAGAGGATTAAAAATCGAAAGGGGTTATAACATACATCATATCATACCAAGAAGTTATTTTAAGAAAATAAAGTTACCTGTATATAATGATGATGAAAACTTGGTAAAATTAACTTTATCAGAACATTTTATGGTGCATTATCATGCCTGGAAATGCTCTACGTTTATTCGAAAAGAGATGTCTAGTGCGTTTCATCTAATGTTAGGTAGAAGTTTACAGAATCTTAAAAATGCTCCAACTTTAACTGTTGAACAGATAGCTTCTTTGTTAATTGATAATGAAAAGAAACAAGATTTGGAGTTAAACAATATTGCCCGATTGAATTATATTAAAAATATCTCTAAGTCAGATTATATTAAGATTATTGATTCTAAACATTTGGAATTCAAATGTATACAATGTGGAAAGATTGAAAGACGATACTATGATAAATCTGCTCAATATGACTTGTGTAATTTCTGTATGAAAAGTCGTATACGTAAAGATAGATATTTTTCAGATAGAAAATATCCTAATGAAGGGGTTATATTATGTGCTTGTGTGTCTGAAGAATTTGGAAGTTTTTGGAAGTTAGTTTATTATAATCTACCAAAACCAGCTAATATCGATGAGTTGGAATCTCGATATAAACAATGTAGCGATTTATGTGATAAAGTTTATATGATGAAAATATATGCAGGAAGAACAAAAGAGGAATTAACAGAATATTTTAATCATAAATTTGGATATGAACGTAGCTATCTATATTTCAGAAACGTTTATATGAAAGAATGGATTATAGATTATGATAATGGAATTCATTATAGGAATGAACATACTCATAACGAATGGCAAAATCTTAAATATAAATGCCGTACAGGTGCAGCGTTCGGAATACCACGGTATCTGTTAGAGTTCTTATATGGGTATTACAGAAAAGATAAACAGATATTGAAACGTCTGAAACGTATATTAGACCGTATGGTTGAAATTAATGACGGTAAAGATATTTGTGATTATAAGAAAGAGTTAAATAAAAAATCTAAATAGTAAATTTTCTGTTCGTTTTAATATTCTATTATTATAACGAGGAGTAAAATTATGAACAGAAATTTATTTAAGGCACAAAAAGATTATATATGTGAACATTGTCGAAAGATTATTCACGAGGGTGAACAGTATGCTGATTATTCGTATAATACGAAACAGGCTGACGGTATAAGCTGGCATCATTACAGATATCATCTTGAATGTGATAATCGAAAACCAGAGAAAGTTCCAGAACCACCTAAAGATGGAAGAGCTTTATACGAACGTATTCAGGATAGACTGAATAAAGAAGGTGCTTTTCCTATGGCTAATAAAGATAACATCAAACTTTGGGTGTGCGGAATCGTTTATGAGGAAGAAGGACCGAAGTATGTGATGTGCCGTGATTGGGAAAACAAGAAAGCATATTTTGTGTCTATGAATACAGCAAAAAGTTTTCACGATTACAATGGGGAGAAGATTTAGATATTTTATGAGGTGACGTTATGAGTAGTAGTGCAATGTGGTATAAGAAAGGTAATTTTTATGAAGTACCGACCACACATATTGATTTTTTCTTACAGAATCCTGAACTGCTCGGATTTACTCAGGAAGAGAAAGAGCAGCTTTGTATAGAGAACGGTATTCCTGCAGATGCAACAACATGTCTTGATACATCACAGGAACGTAGCGATATTCTTCTCGAAGTTCTTAAACGTGGAGCAATCCGAATACGTTTCTATGGTGGTAAAACATCTGTTCAGTGCTACGACCATAATAATAAGATGAACTACAGGGAACTTCAGAACTGTATTATTGATGGTCTTGGAAAATGTTTCGGTAGTATCATTACTGTTATGGATACTCTTGGTTGGGGCGAAATGCTTAATGACATGGGCTGGGGTATGCAGATTAAGGACTTCATCGCATCTTCTGTACATAAGCCACAGTGGAACTATATCAAGTCTGTGAAGGAGTATAATATGAGTAGAAATGAGAAAAGTTTGAATACTGTGTTTGGTGCAAACAACATCACTAACTGTGTTGTTAACGACAGATATCTTTCTATTGATAAACTCATTGCGTCTAACATAAGATTGTATGACCTTCTCAAAGGTAAACATGCAGATAAAGGATATGCTATCGTTTCAGCTTGCCGTGGAACTGATTCTAATGACCATAGAGATATTGAGAACAATAGACTTGAGAACAAGAGAAGAACAAAACAACTCGCTAGTGATATCAGAAATGCTGGATATTCATACATGCCTGTTTATGGCGGATATATTGAAGATGAGAATGGTGAAGTTCTGGAAGCAAGTTTTGTAATCTTCAATTATGATAATCGTGGTAACAGCAGTGATTTTGGAGATTTGAAATCTTTTGCAATCGAGATGTGCGGCAAATACAATCAGGATTCTATTTTAATTTGTGAACCGGGGAATGTACCAATGTATTATAATCGTGACGGTAAAGTTGTGTCAGACCCATCAAAGTCTTCAAATAAAGTTAAAGTAAACGATAAAAATGAACCTTACTTCACAAAGTTTAAGAATAAGAGTAAACAGTTCACTTATGACATTGCTTTCCCTGATGGAGATGATGAACTTACTTCTTCACTCGCAGAAATATTGTCAGGATATAACTATCTCAGACGCAGACCAATGAGTTATGGAGAAAGGCACCGTAGATGGAGTTATGGTGAAGTTTTTGTTTAATTTATATATTTGTTATAAATTATTTTTGAAGTGAGGAAATATATGAATATTAAACCTATTACGTTGCAGGATGCCGAAGAATCGTACGAAAGTGTAAAAGATAATGGGAATCCAAGTCAGGGTGATACAACATATCATAAGGAACTTTATCGTTTCGATGATGGAAAGGCATTGTTTTTCTGTGCAGGTACTTTGTATGATGGTGATGATTTCGACCATTATTGTCGTTTAGGTATTGAAAATCCTAATGCTGTTCTTGCAGATTTTGAATTCGATTATGTAATGCCTTGGAACCCTGATAATGAATATGGTGATGTTTTTGATACAGAAATTAGTCTTCCAATTACTCAATCAGATGTGGAATGGTTAAATAAAGAGGCTAATGATATTGTAAAGGGATATGAAAGTGGTGAACTTGTAGCATCATCAAGAAAAACAGGTAAGAAGAAACCTGTAAAATCTTCAGAAGACAAAGAGAAATATTGGGGTGCTTTTGGTGAAAATGGTTGTGTAGATTTTCTCACACGTAAAGAGTTCATTGATAGATTTGGTGAAGAACCAAAAGATGAAGATGCACTTGATTATGTAGATTCTGGTTGTCATGGAAAGACTAAGAAGAAACCGAAGAAACCTGTAAAATCTTCAATGCCAGGAAAAGAAAAAGGTATTCAGGCAATCATGGATGAGTACGGATGTACACGTGAAGAGGCTATCGAGATTATGAATGAAGATATTCAGTCTTCTCGAAAGCCTGTAAAATCTTCATATAATCCATGGAATGGTGAAGGCTCTATAAGAGTATCGCTCGAACTTGTTGAAGATGGCGAACATTCTTCACCCGACTTTTCTAGCACAGTTATGGACTTGGATGATTTTATTGCTGAGTGTAAGAGTTATGCTGAAAGCTGTAACGGTAGTTATTTTGTAAATGAAAATGACAGTAACTCATACAAAATTGAATTTATGACAGGAGACGATTCAATGTCTGATAATCCTGGAGCAGACCCTTATTACGAGGAAAGTTGCGGTATAGTAATTGCGGAATTGATTTATCCATATAACAACGATATGGCTGATTATATACAGGGATAGCCATATTTCTGTGGGATTTAACTTTAGACATTTTAGACATTCTGTTTAGACATTTTAGACATCGCTCCGAGAGAGCGATGTTTTTTTTGTTTAACAAGAAATTCTAATATTAAAGTATAAAATAATTTAAGGAGTAAATTAGTATGAAAATAAACCGTAACAGTTTAATTTCAGACCTGAACAAGGTTATGCCTGGTATCTCTACAGGTACAAGTGTTATTGAAGGTGCAGATACCGTAGTATTCAATAACGGTCATATCTATTCCTACAATGCAGCAATTTCTGTTGATGTTACAGAAACTACAGAAACAGGACTTAAAGGTGTTGTAAAGGGAGTCGATTTCTACAATTGTCTTAACAAACTTATTTCTGAAGAGATTGAAGTTGAGACAACAGAGAAAGAATGGATTATCAAAGACGGTAAAATTAAAGTATCTATGACACTTCTTCCGTCAGGCAACATCTTCGAACGTTTCAAGTCAGTTGCACCAACAGAATCTTGGACTGATATTGACGGTGAAGATTTCAACAAGGCTCTTACAATCTGTAATATGCCAAAGAACGGTACAAAGTTTGCCGGTGTTTATGTAAACAAGAACGAGTTCATTTCAACCGATTCTTATCTGTTCAACCGTTATGTGGCAAAGAATGAATATCCGTCATTCTTTATCAGTAACGATGCTGTTGCTCAATTGATTAAGTGGACAGATTTTACAGCTATCGAAATGAACAAAACTTGGGTACAGTTCAAATCAAAGAACGGAGCTATTTTCTCAGTAAGAGGTCTTGCTCTTGAAGCTTTCCCTTATGAGAGAATTTCAAATGCTATCAAGGGTTACCTTACACTCGAAAGCGTACTCGAATCATCATTCACACCGGAGTTCTATAACGCCGTAGAACGTGCTTCAACATTCTCTAAAGAGGATGAAGGACACGAAGTAATCGATATGAGCATTACAAAAGACGGATGTAAGATTAAGTCTGAACGAGTTTCTGGTGCTTATGAAGAGGAGATTACAGATATTAAGTCAGCCGATGTAGACTTCAACCTTGAACTTGATATCAATATGATTCGTAGCTGCCGCTCTCATTTTGACGTATTCAAACTTGTTGAACGTCAGACAGAGAAGGGAATCGCAAGACTTGTAATCCTTTCTAAAGATTCTTCACTCAAGATTTTCTCTGCTATCTCGTAATAAATCGGATATGTAGTTTAGTCGCACAGGATTATTCTTGTGCGATTTTTTTTATGGAAATCCTTTACATAAGTTTTATTCTGTGATATATTTACATTAAGTTAAATGCTTTAGGAGGCATAAATATGAATGAGAAGATTATCGCAAGAATCAACAAACTGATGGCTCTTACACAGAGTTCAAACGAAAATGAAAGTGCTAAGGCAGCTGAGATGGCACTTAAGATTATGGAAGAAAACGGTATCTCTACAAAGGATTTGGATATCGCTAATCTTGAGGCTGACCTCGGTCCTGTTGATAACGAATGTCTTAAAGAAACAACATACGTTCCAGCTTGGGAAAAGAATCTTGCTTATGTAATCGCTAAGTATTTTAATTGTGTAACATATATTCAGAACAGCTACAGTTACAAGAACTGGAATAAGAGAAAGATGTATGCTGTAGGTTTTGTTGGACACGAATCAAACCGTATCACAGCTATCACAATGTACGAATGGCTCAGAAAGGCAATCCTTAAGGAATCACGTCAGAAGTTTTCACAGTATTCAAATCAGTTGTCATTCTGCATGGGTGCTGCTTCTGCAATCGGTCTTAAGTATCAGGATGCAGAAAAAGATAATTCTAACGAAGCTGGATTGGTTATCTATGATGAAGTTCAGAATTGGATTGATAACCACATGAATATGAAAGAAGGTAAGGCTAGTAGAGCGTTATCTGTTAGTTCTGCAGCATATAACGCTGGTAAGGTTGCTGGTGGAAATTATTCACTTAATCGTCAGTTTGGATTGAAGGCTATCGGTTGCTAAGATTCAGAATCCCCTGTGAAATATCAGGGGATTTTTATATATTTTATTATAATCAATTTACAGCGAGGAAAATATGAATCAGGCACACCTTCATTCAGATAATATGGAAGACGTTAGAGAACGTCTCGAAAATACTGTAACACAATCTTCAGTAGAAACAATGTATGACGGAGAGGATTGTTTTATTACCGTTACTCAGAAGAATTATGAAACAATGAACGAATCAAAATGGTCGTTCTGTGTAGACTTTGGAACAAATAAAGTTCAGATGCTGGAGCCTACAGAGGATGAGGAATCATTCAGTAGCGATAATGAAGTTTTTAGAATCATCAAGAATTTCCTTAACGGTGGTTCTAGTAGAGAAAAGAGAATGAACAGACCAGATTATGATGCTGGTGAATCAATTAAGATTAAAGGTTTTGGTAATAAGATTGGAAGTTCAAGAAAATTAGTCAAATCGTCATTCTCGCTTCATTATCGTAATGATGACGGAGAGGATTGTGTTTGGGGTATTTACGATACTCGTGAAGAAGCTGAAGAAGAGATTGAAGAGTTTAAGCGTAAAAAGATGGGTCCTGAACCTTGGAGATGTGAAATTATTGAAAATAGTCGGAAATCAATTAAATCATCAAATGAAAATTCAAGATATAATTACGATTTCTTTTATGACAAATTAAAAGATTCTCCATATTTTGAAGAGTATGTTGTACGATATGATGATGACCAAGGTGAAGATAACATTCATACTAAAAATATTCCTTTGATTATAACACGTCCTGACGGTAAGAAACAAACTTATAAAGATGCAGGTTTAAGTTTTAGCGGAAGTGGTTGGAGAGTTTCTGTTGGCGGTTGGTTTGGTGACAGTAATTATTCAGATATAACAAATGCTACCATTATTGATAACAGAATAAGTATTACTGATTCTAAAAATCAGGAGTTTGATTTCTTCTTAGATGGAAATATGATTGGTTCGTCTCGTAAATCAATTAAATCTGGATGGGAACGAACCGATATGGCAAGCGGCCCTATATGGGATAAGGATAATTGGAGAATCATTGAACGTAGGGAACATTCTCGAAACGGTGATAGTGTTTATTATATGCTTCGTGATAAAGATAATCTTTCTAAGTCTGATATCCGTTTTGATACACTTGCAGAGGCTATGGACCATGTTGATTTAAGAATACAATCGTCACGCAAATCAATCAAATCTGCAAAATCAGTTTGCGTAGGATTCAATACAGAGAACGGAACATTGCTTTGGAAAAGAGATGATTTGTATACTTTGGATGGCTCTACTATCAGACAAACTAAACGTCAAGACATTGCTGATAAATGGATTGAAAAGTACGATTTGAATACTACTGATGTAAGACGATTAGATAGGTTTACACAGGAAGGACCAAGTCAGATTCCTTGGGGATTGCCTTTGGTTGAAGATAAAGACCAGACAAATTACAATAAGAGATTGGCAAGTATTCTCCCTCCACATGGATACAACAGATAATGTAAATACTTTACGTTGAAATATTCCTTATGTCATAATAAACAAAGACCGTAGGTACTACGAATACCTACGGTCTTTTAAACACAAACAATTCAATAAACCAAAAGAATAGTTATATATTTTCTATATAGTCTAAATTAGAGGTATATGATATGAATCAGAAAGGCGTATGGATAAAAGGCTCTTTCTTTTCAGCTAAATCGTTTGCTGATAAGAAAACACATCTTATAAAGAATGGTTTAATGAAGTCTACAGATATGATTATGCAGGGTTATAAACCTGAACAGAACGATACAGGTATACTTTATCATTGGGATAACATGCCAATTGCTTATTACGATATACCTACACTGAATAATATGGTATTTAGTAAGAAACTGTGGATGGAAGATATTCATGAGAATCGTTTTGTAAAAGCTGCACTTGAAAATAAAGCATTTTATGGAGAAGATTGCCATAGAGATAACTCAGAAGTATTCCTTGAGAATGTTGTACTTCGTGTAAACGATTGGTGGGCTGATGATTCTAATACAATTTTAGGTTCTGTGGACCTTCTTGATACACCGAAAGGACTTATCGTTTATAACATTGCGAAGTCAGGTATGGTAGGAACTTCTTCACGTGGATTTGGAGACCTTGTTGATATTGGAAATGGTCTTACAAGAGTTGATGAAGATAGTTACCTTGCTGTTAGCCAAGACGCAGTATGTTTCCCAGCAGTCCCATCCGCATTTTGTCTTAACACAGGAAATCCTGTAGTAGAACAGAGTGCTAGTGCTCTTGGTGATTTGGAAAAAGGTCTCCGTGAACAGATTACTTCCGCAATCGAAGAAGCATATCAGAAGAATCCTATGAACGAATGGATTGCTGCAATGTTTAATTCTCTTCACCTTGCAGATAAATCAAAGACTTTTGTACTTAATGAGAAGAGCGTATCTAATGCGTTTAAGAAGACATATCCAAGTAACAATAAGATTGCAAGTTCATTCAAGAGAGGTAAATAACCATGGCTGTATATGATAAGAATGGAAGAATGATTAAATCTTCGGACGATAGAATAGGAAAAGATATCGGTATGACTTCAAATGGTCAGGAAATAAAAGTTGGCGAGAGTCATGATGGAAAGTATCGAATTTATAAGGATACTCATCGTGGAGCATATTATCTTACTGAGCGAAACAATGTAAAAGACATGATTTCTTTTAATAGTCCGAGTGTAGAAACTCGTCTTGAAAGATGGGTTAGTATTTACGATATCGAATTAAATCGTGAGTATCTTAACTCATCTCGTAAATCAATCAAATCAGTTTATGATGACAGAACAGGAAAAGATGATTACGAAACCAAATGGGAATATGTAGATGAACTTTGTGACCGTGCTATCGAAGCTATGGATGGTGATAGAGATGCAATGTTCTTCAATTCTCATCTAAACGATAACGGCTTTGTAATCAAAGGTCGTTATATTGATATGATTGAAGACAATCATAGTTCTTGGGGTTATAGTGTGCCTAATGATTTGTGGCAAGATGTTTGTAAATCACTTGCTATGGATAAACTTGCCAGAATCACAAAAGCTGTTGAAAGAAAGAACGGACAACTTGAAGTAGATTGGGCTGGAAACGGAC
>JAEIGA010000209.1_pt1 | contig 82806 bp, 74 predicted proteins | sample 9270691 | NCBI WGS metagenome assembly JAEIGA01 (sample SAMN17057246, study PRJNA624740) | gut metagenome | biome: biome; isolation source: fecal sample | host: Bos grunniens | place: China: Xizang | collected 2019 | reverse complement strand
TTTCAAATTTAGTTTATCATATTATATTATTTACCGCCAGTAATTTATAATTTTTATATTTTTCATATATATACTTTTAGATTTTTTTATGCTATTATAATTTAAATTACAAAAATTGATTTGATAATTTTAGGAGGTGACTTATGGAATTAAAACCTGAAACAACTAATAATTCTAATTTAATTTCTGATTTTTCAAAAGAGTTAAATACATTTTTAGAAAATCATATTGATGGGGAAACTTTCACAATTGATCGAATCGAAAATAATGTTGCAATATGTGAAAACAGAAATACTAAAGAATTCATTAATATTCATGTATCAAAATTACCAGAAAATATAAAAGAAAATGATATTATAAAATACATGAATGGACAATATATATTAGATAATCAAGAAACTTTAGATGCTAAAGAAAATATAAAAAGTAAATTTGATAAATTAAGGAAAAAATAAGAGTCACTTAAAACTAGTGACTCTTTTATTTTATTCATCTTTTATAAATAATTTACATTTACAAATTCCGTCTTTTACAAACTCATCACATGGACATAAAGTTGTCTCATCTGAAATTACTCTACAAGGACAATGTCCATTTTTTCTATGTATACCTTCTATTATTTTATTTACATATTCTTTATCTGGATTTAATCTATAACCTTTCATATATCTTCTCCTATAACAATTATTTTTTAATAATTTCAACACCTAATCTTACATTATATATTTTTATAAATTAATTTACATATTTAGAAACTTTAGAAATAATTTCTCCTTTAGAATAAAAACCTTCCATTCTATCAATAGCTTGTCCATTTTTAAAAATAACCATTGTTGGGACCACTTGAATTCCTTGTTCAATTGCTAAACTTTGAGCTTCATCAATATTAATTTTAGCTATATCAAAAGAATCTTCTTTTGATATTTGTTCTAAAACAGGTGCTAACATTTGACATGGTCCACACCAAGTAGCAAAAAAATCTACTAATACAACTTTTTCTGATTTTAATACCTCATTTTCAAAATTATCAATATTTATATGTTTTAACATTTTATTACCTCCAATTATTATTTTTATTATATCTTTTTTCAAAAATATTATACCATCTCTTTTTTGTTAATTCCATATTTTTATAAAAATAAAGGACAATGTCTAAACATCATCCTTATATTTTTAATTTATAGTATTAGAATTGCTTCCAGTTCCTACTACCTCTGTCATTAAAGTTCTCCAAGTATTATTTCCAACTAAACCATCAACAGTTAAACCTCTAGTTCTTTGATAATTTAATACAGCATTTTGAGTATTTGTTCCAAAGACTCCATCTAATCCTCCAGTATTATATCCTAAATTTATTAAACAATCTTGAAGTATACAAACATATACACCTTTACTTCCTCTTCTTGTTAATGGATATCCACTTAATGTTTGTCTCTCATCAAAATGTACCCATCTCGGAGTATCAGCAATAGGTTCTACATAGTTCCAGATTCTGGATTGTTTAGCAACATTCCATAAATTCTGCCTTCCAGATGCACTTAAATTTTGTCCAACATCATAAGCGAGTCCTGCATAATGTTGTGATAAGATTCCATGTCCACCTTCCCATGGTCTTCTAAAAGCATATCCAACATATATTCCTCTTCCATATAAATATCTAAAACTATTCCATGCTTGCATACATCTCAAATCAGTCCATAAGATGTTAGAATTACTCACACCTCTAAATTCTCTTACAGTTAAAGTTCCATTAGTGTTATATGGCATAGCTTGAGACAAATCTCTATAAAACACAATCATTCTATTTACATTATTATTATATACTAATATTTTAGCCATCAAATTCCCTCCTATTTTCTCATTAGTATATAATATTATTTTTTCTAATTTCTGTGCATTTTCAACAACTAAATTCATATTTCTATGTCGAATTTTGTCAATCGATTTTTTTTGACAAAAGAACTTTTTTATTTTATATTTAATGCATTACCAAATTTTAACTAGGAGATTTTACAAATGATAATTAAAAACTTAATTTTTATCTTAAATAATATTATTTTCTTATATTTACATCAAAAAATATTTAATTTAAAATTTTCTAAATTTCAATTTATAATAGCATTTATATCACTAAATTTAATATCAATATTTATAGAAAAACCATTAATACTTTTATTTATCCCACTCTTACTTATAATTACAAAATTACTAAAACTTAATATTTATAAACTAATATTTTCATCAACTATATTTTTAACATTAAATTTACTAACAACTTTTCTTTCAAATATATTATTTATTCCAAATATTTTTTCTACAATATTCCTAATTATTCTCACTATTTTAATAATAAAAAAGAACATAAAAATACATTTATCTACTTTTCCAAAACCAATAACAATACTAAATATATTAATAAATTTAATACTACTACTTCAACATTTTAATTTAAAAAATATAACTACTATTCACTTAATCTATATATTAGTAATTTCATCATTATCTATATACAATTTATATTTAATAATCTTACATAAGAAAAAAGAAAATGAATTAAATAATTTAAGTTTAGTGTGTGATTCAACCAGAGCTTTTAAACATGATTTTGATAATATTATGCATTCTATTGGAGGATATATTAAAACTAATAATATAACAGACTTAAAAAAATATTATGATAAGTTGATACCTGAGTGTTTTTGCATTAACAATTTACATAGATTTCATTCTCAATTAATGCAAAATCCAGCTTTATACAGCATAATTTCAGACAAATATAATTTAGCTGAAAAAAATAATATTAAAATGTCTCTTAATATATCTACTAATTTAAATAATTTAAGAATTGATGATTATTCTCTAACTAGAATAATTGGAATTTTATTAGATAATTCTATTGAAGCATCTAGAGAATGCACATCTAAAATTGTTAATATATCTTTTGAAGAAAATAAAAATAAGCAAAGTATAATTATTGAAAATACTTTTCAAAATCAGAATATAACTTTAAAAAATATTTATGAAAAAGAGTTCACTACTAAAAAGAATAATTCTGGTCTTGGTCTTTGGGAAGTAAAGAAAATATTAAATAATTATAAAAATATTATTTTAGAAACAAATATTAATGAAAACTTCTTTGTACAAGAACTTGAAATCTTTTAAAAATAGAAGCTCTAAATATTTATCGAACCCTCATTATTAAACTTTTGTCTAATAACTTGGGTTCTACTTAATATATTTAGAGCTTTTCTATAAATTTATTTTTCCATCAAAAACTAATTCACATTCACCACTTAAAATTATATTATCATCTTCTTCCATAAAAATATTTAATCTTCCTCCGTCTAATTCAACATTTACATTATTTTCAAGAAGTTTATTTTTTATACCACAGGCAACTGATGCACATGCTCCCGTACCACAAGAAAGTGTTTCTCCTACGCCTCTTTCCCATACTTTAATTTTGATATTATTTCTATCTATTATTTTTACAAATTCTACATTTATTTTATTAGGAAAATACTTATAATTTTCAATAATACTTCCTACTTTTGCAATATCAATATTATCAAAATCATTTACAAAGCATACTGCATGTGGATTACCTAAAGATAATAAATATAATTTATATTCCAATCCTTCAATTAAAATTTTTATATCACAAATATCTTTATGTATTTCTTCTTTAGATAAAAATACTGGCAATTTTCTAATATCAAAACTTGGCTTGTTTATCCTAACTTTTACATTACTAACTTTTTTATTTTCAAAAACTAATTCTAATTCTTTTACATCAAGTTTTGTTTCTATTTTTATATATTTTTTTGTTGTAATTTCTTTTTCATATAAATATTTCGCCACACATCTAATACCATTACCACACATCTCAGCTTCTGTACCATCACTATTAAATATTCGCATTTTACAATCAGCTTTATAACTCTTAAATAAAAATATTACTCCATCAGCTCCTATGGCAAAATTTCTATTACATAAATATTTAGCTAAAATATTTAAACTATAATTAAAATATTGTTTCATACAATCTATAATAATAAAATCATTTCCAGTACCTTGCATCTTAGAAAACAAAATCATTTAATCACCTCTTTGTTCCATCATATGCAAATTTTAAAAAAGTATTACTTTGATAAGCTTGAATTATTATATAAAATATTATAGAATATCTTATATTTATAAAAAATAATAATTGGAGATTTAAATGAAAAGATTATCAAATAAAAAATCAAAAACAAACTTAAGTCCAAACCAAAGAAAAAGACTTCTAGTAATTTCAGTATTACTATTAATCATACTTGCACTAGCCTTTGGAATTTCAAAAGTATTAGATTCCTGGGCACCAGTTGAGAATATAACATCAAAAACTATTGATATACAATTTTCAACTAAAGAAGTAGTTTGTGATGATGTAAAACTTACTATATCCACCACAACTGATTATGATATTTATTACTATATTGATTTAAAAAACGAAGAAACTGCTGATGAAATTTCTTTTTCAGAAGAAGATTTAGAAAAAAATAACACATCAAATACAACTACTAAAACAGTTACAAAAAAAATCAGTAATTCACTTTATAAAAAATATGGTAAAGAAATAATTGTTAAAAACAATGCAACTATCTATTTAAAATATGCTAAAGGAAATAAATTCTGTGCTTCAGCTTATTCTTTTGAAGTAAATAATATTGATAAACAAGGACCTACAATAGGAGAAATTAAAACATCTGCTACAAATGACTCTATTAAAGTAACAATTGAAGCAACAGACAATAAAAGTTCAGAATTTACATATTATTTCAAATTAGCAGAGGATAAAGAATTTATTTGTACAGAAGATGTAAATGAATATACTTTTGAAGATTTAGAAAAAAATGAAACTTATACTATATATGTAAAAGTTGCTGATGGTTTTGGAAATGAATCAGAAGCCGCAACAGATTGTACAGTATCTTCTACTGTAGTAGCTATTGATAAACAAAAATATCATATAAAAGTTAATATTGGTGCTAACACAGTTACTATTTATACAAAAGAAAATGAGGATGATGAAGAATATACAAAACCAATTAAAGCTATGGTTTGTTCAACAGGCTCTGCTACTCCTAAATCTGGAACTTATAGTATTTCATATAAATATCGTTGGCTTGCTTTATTTGGAAATGTTTATGGACAATATTCAACACGTATAGTTGGACACATTCTATTCCATTCAGTACCATATTATGAATCAAAACCAGATACTTTAGAATATGAAGAATATGACAAACTTGGAACAAAAGCTTCTGCAGGATGTATTCGTTTAACAGTAGCAGATGCAAAATGGATTTATGATAATGTAGCTTCTGGAAGCACAGTTGAATTCTATTCAGATGCTAGCAATCCTGGTCCTTTAGGAAAACCTTCTGCTCGTAAAATATCAAATTATGAATATAGAGATTGGGACCCAACAGATCCAAATCCAGATAATCCATGGCATACTGGTACTGGAAAACTTATTGGTGAAGATGATGAAGAAGACGAAGATGATAACAACACTAACGAAATTTCTAATGATATTGATAACTCTATAAATAATGAAATTTATAATAGTATTTCGAATGAAGTTTCTAATGATGTAAATAATGAATTATTTACAAACGAAATACCTTGGGGAACTGAAGATTAATAAATAAAAAAACTCTCATTAATATAATGAGAGTTTTTATTTTATAATATAATCCTATTTTTGATTTTTTCTTCTTTGTTGATAATAAGTACCATGTAACAATAAATTTGTTGGTACAATTCTTTTTACAAAATTTAAAGCTTTTATTGTAAAACCTGGTATTATAGTTCCTTTATTATTAAGCATTTTATCTATAGCATATCTAGCAACATATTCACTACTTAAACCATCTAAGGAAAATTTAACATTAGCAACATTATTAAAATTAGTTTTTACAGGTCCTGGACATAATACAGATACCTTTACATTTGATTTTTCAATTTCTAATTCTTTTCTTATTGCACGAGTTAAAGAGACTACATAACTTTTTGTCGCATAATAAGTTGCCATTAATGGTCCACCTGGTAACAAACCTGCTACAGATGCAACATTTAAAATATTTCCTTTATTCTTTTTCTTCATTTCTTGTAAATATAATTTAGTTAGTACTTGTATTGAAATAATATTAGTATTAATCATATTTATTTCATCATCTAGTAATACTTCATCAAATGTTCCAAACTTTCCAAAACCTGCATTATTAATTAATATATCAACATCTTTGTTTCTTTCAAACAAAGCTTCACAATTTTCTTTATTACTTATATCTACACATTCTATTCTAACATCTGTTTTAAGTTCTGATTTTAATTCTTCTAATAATTCTTTTCTTCTAGCTACAATAACTAAATCATATCCTAATTCAGACAAATATCTTGCCATATCTCTCCCTATACCAGAAGATGCACCTGTAATTAAAGCTCTCATAAATAGCCTCCTCTTTTCTATTATGCATTTATAATATCAAAACTAAACCTATAATATCAATAATTAATATAAAAATAAATTAAATTAAACAAAAATGCCGTACATTTTGTACGACATTTAATATTAATCATTATTTTGATTATTTTCAGTATTAATAGTACTTTTTAGTAGCTTTTCATTTTCAGATTCTAATACATTTCTAACATGTACTGTTTCTGTAGGATAAGCTAATTCAATATTTTCTTTTTCTAAAATATTTAATAAACTACAATAAATATCTTCTTGATATTTTAAATATTTAAAATAATCTGTTTCTTTTACATATAAGAAGATCTTAATATCCGAACTATAAGATGAAATCTTATTAAATACCACATATACAGAATTTTCATCTATATATTCTTTATTAGATAAAACCATCTTTATTTCTCTAGTAATTTTCTTTATTTTTTCAGAAGTTTCTTCTAATTTTAAATTTAAAGTACAGTCAAATCTTCTACTTGTAAGTTTGCTCCAATTTATTACATATTCTGCGGTTATTACTGAGTTTGGAATAGTAACAATTGAATTATCAGCACATTGTATTCTTGTACTTCTAAAAGATATATATTTTACTGTTCCTGCATAAGTTCCAACACTAATCCAATCTCCTATAACAAATGGTTTATCAGTTAAAATAGAAACACCACTTAATAAACTTTTTACTGTGTCTTGAGCTGCTAAAGATATAATCGCAGTTCCTAGTCCTAAACCTGTGATTAATCCACTTAAATCATAGCCCAATTCTGCAAAAATAATAAATATTGACACAATCCAAGCAACAATTCCTAATAATTTACAAACAAATATTATTACTGCTTCATTATTATTTTTTGCAAATAATTTTCTCATCATTTTTGAATCTTTAACTAATATAACCGATGTTATAAATTTAGTTATAAATATAATAATTGCAATTTTTAAAAGTACACCCATTACATATTGAATTTTTGCTCCAACAGGTAATATTTTAATTGCTAAAAAAACTGCAATAAAAACATACATGCTTTCTAATGCATTAAACATCTTACTATCTTGTGCTTTATGTTTTTCTTTCTTCTTTTGAAATTTAAATGCTATATTTAAAACAAATTTTGCAAACAATGATTTAGTTAAATAAGCAAGTAAAACTAACACTATAGCAATCTGAATATCAAACACTCTAACAAGATTAGATAATTCTTCTCTTGATAAATTAGATATAAAATCTGCCATTTTTTCCTCCATATATTATTTCATATATTTAGTATAATATAATAAAATTCCAATTAATTGACTAGCATTTTCTAATTCGCCTTTTTTTATTTTTTCTATACATTCTTCTATTTTGATTTTTTTAATTGATAAAATTTCTTCTGTTGAATCTAGTCTCTGTTTTCCATTTTCGAAATCTTTAGCTAAAAATATATGCACTTTTTCTGAAGTATATCCTGTTGAAGGATATATAGAAATTAATGGTTCTATTTTATTAGCAATCAAACCTGTTTCCTCTTCTAACTCTCTTTTTGCTGTTTCAATTGGCTTTTCTCCTGGATCTACCATTCCAGCTGGTAATTCTAAACTCACTTTATTTACTGATTCTCTATATTGAGTAATAAATATTACCTCATTTTCTTCAGTAATTGGTAATATAACAGCAGCTTCTCCTGGATTTACAATATCTCTAATAATTTTTGTACCATCATCTCTTAAATATATTTTTTGAGTAACATTAAATCTTGGTCCTTTATACTTTTCCTCTTCACTAATTAATTTACTCATAATTATATTCCTCCACTTATAATATTATATATTATAAGTAAAAAAATGTATAGAATTTATAAAAAAATTTTTATTACTATAAATATTATGCAGTTTTTATATTTTCTCTATAAAATTTTGCTATTAATTCATCTAATTCAACACTAATTGAATATATTATTGAATAATCTTTTCCTGCTAAAATACTACTATTTAATTTATCTCTTAATTTACAAATTTCATCATTTAACATATCCTCACTTCTCCTTTTTACAAAGTTTTTCTTTAGTATAAAATTAAATTATCACATCATAATTTTTAAGTCAATAAAATGTCGATAACTCAACCATTTTTCGATTGACTTAAATCGACATTTTTCTATTTTTGTATAAGTTTTTTATTATTTTTAAACAACAATACTAATGAAATTACAAAAAACATTACTGACAAAATTTGTGAAATTCTAAATTCCAAAAACATTAAACTATCTTCTCTTATTGACTCTATAAAGATTCTAATAAATGAATATAATAAAATATATACATACAAAATTTGACCACTAAATTTTCTATTTTTTTGCAGAATTCTTAAAAATATAAAAATTATTAAAGTACTAAAAGCTTCATATAAAAAAGTTGGATGAACTTCTAAATATTTACCATATGCATTATAAATACCCATTCTAAAAATATTTGTTGTTTCATAACCATAAGCTTCTTTATTAAAAAAATTTCCCCATCTTCCTATACTTTGAGCAATTGCTACAAATGGAATAATACAATCACAAAAATCTAAAAAAATAATTTTATCTTTTTTACATTTAATAAAAATATATATTCCAGCAAAGATTATTCCTCCATAAATAGCCAAACCTCCATCTCTAAAGTTTAAAATTTTAGATGGTTCTTGTAGATAATTTGATAAATTAAAAATAACATAATAAAATCTCGCTCCAATAAATCCAATAATTATTGCCCAAAACATTATCTCTAAAACTTTATCAAATTCTATATTAAATTTTTCTTTTGAAAACTTACATAATAGTAGTGCAACCACAATACCAAGTACAATACAAACAGCATAATAATATATATTTATATTAAATAATTCAAACGCTATTCTAGGAACATCAAATTCCATATTTAATCCAGGAAATTTAACTAAATTCATCAATACACTCTCTCAAATCTTAGTTCTGTTATTCATTTTTACAATTTTCTTTTAATTATAAATATTACTTATAATAATACTTTTCTATAAACTCTTAACAATAGATACTACTTTTCTATCTTCTCTAAACACATTCTTTAATACTTCTTCAACATATTCTTTTGTTAAAGTTTCAAATTCTTCAAAGAAATCAAATACATTTATATCTTTAAAATAATTTGATATTACAGAATTTCCAATAGTTGAAACATCATTATAATCTTTTACATATTCTCCATATACTGTTTTCTTAATTCTTTCAAAATCTTCATCTAAAATTCCGCGATTTAAGAAAAAATCTACCTCATTTTTAATCTCTTCTATTACTTTTTCAGGATTAACAGATTGTCCTTGAATAAAGAAATGAGCATAATTTCTAGCATATTCATAATCAAATCCTAAATCACCTAAAATTAAACCTTCTTCATATAATCTTTTATACAATTTAGAGCTTTTTCCAATTAAAAGATTACTTAAAATTTCTAAGGCTAAATCTTTCTTAATACTTTCTTTAGGACATATTTTATCTTTGTATGCAATCATGAAAATAGGCATACTAATTTCCATTTTTATTTCTTTTTTCTTTTCAAAAATTTCTTCTGGCTCTTCTTCATAAATTCTTTCTATACTTATATTTAGTGGTTTTAAAATCATTCTTTTTTTGATTTCTTCAATTATTTCTGTTGGATTAAAATCTCCACAAACCACTATTGCCATATTTTCTGGAACATAAAAATTATTATAAATTTTATATAAAGTTTCTGCATCAATTTCTGCAATAGATTCTTTAGTTCCAGCAATATCAATTTTAATTGGATTTTTATGATACATAAGCTTCATAGCATTCATATACATTGCCCAATCTGGTTCATCATCATACATCATTATTTCTTGTTCAATAATTCCACGCTCTTTTTCTACGTTTTCAGTAGTATAATATGGATTTTGTACATAATCCATAAATTCATCTAAAGCCTCATAAAAATTATCTGTACACTCATATAGATATGCAGTGTAATTGTTAGTAGTATATGCATTTGCATCTACTCCCAAATTAGTTAAAGTATCTAAACTATTTATACCACTTCTTTGTTCAAACATCTTATGTTCTAGATAATGAGCAATACCATCTGGAATTTTAATTTCTTCTTTATTAACTTTAAATCTATTATCAACTGACCCAAAATTAACACCCCAAACAATATATTTTTTCTGAATATTCTTTTTAGGAACAACAATAACTGTTAAACCATTTTCTAATTTATCTATATACATTTTTTCTTTTATTTTATTATTTTCTATAATTTGCATATAAACTCTCCTCTACTTGTCTATAATTAAAATCACATTATTCATCATCTTCTAAAACCAAATTTTCACTTTCTTCAGACTCTTCATCTGTTTCTTCACCAGTTAAAAAATAAATTGTATTTATTTGCACATTTTCGGCAATTTCAATAATATCTTCTCTTGTGATATTATTAATTTTTTCAATATATTCTTCTATAGTATTTCTTATTCTTGACATTTCTTGTCCAATATAAAATACAATCTCTGTATCTTGTTCAGTTTCAATTCCTTTAATACCTGAAATAATATACATTTTTGCATTTTTCAAATCTTCATCAGAAAAACTGCCATTTTTAATATTTTCTAATTGTTCTTTTATAATTTTAATAGCCTTATCATAGTTTTTAATTTCAATTCCACATCTTATAAAAATATTGCTTTTCATTCTATTGAATTGAGATTTTGCTGTATATGCTAATCCAGCTTTTTCTCTAACATTTTGAAATAAAAATGAACTTGCACCATCTCCTAAAATACTATTATAAACAATACCTGCATATTGCATATCTTTTTTATTTAATAAAACGTCTAATCCTATTACTAGTTTGCCTTGAGTAATATTCATTTTTTCTTTTATTTCCTTGATGTTTTCCACAATTTCTTTACTTTCTGTGGAAGAATTATTGATTATAAAATTTTCTTCCCTATCATTTAATTTTTTAATATTTTCATTTTCCAAAACTATACTTTCAATTTCTTCATCTTCAAAATTACCAGAAATATAAATATCAATTTTTGCTTCATTTACTAATTTTTTATAATACTCAGAAATACTTTCTATTGTGATACTATCTATATCTTCACTATATCCATATTTATAAAGACCAAATCCAATTTCTCCATACATATTCTCAATACAATTATTAAAAGCATAAAAATCTTTATTATCTTTTTTAGCTTCTATAATTTTTCTTAAATTATCTTTTTCTACATCTAAAAATTCAGATTTAAATTTTCCATCACTCATCAAAGGATTAAAAACAATTTCTAAAAGTAAGTCTATAGCTTGTTTCATAAGGTTTTCAGGTTTTAATGCATAATTATCATTAATAGTTTCAATATAAAATTTTAATGCTTGATTGTCTCCAATTTTATCTATACCACAATCATAACTTGCGCCATACATTTCTTCTAATTTCTTACCAATCTCACCTTGTTCTTTCAAATTCATAGTGCCTCTTTTTAGTAAAAATGGTACTAATGCATTTAAAGTAACTGTTTCTCTTTTAATTGGTACAGTTAGCATAACAGAAATTAAATTTGTTTTAAAAATATCATTTTTAATTAAATGTATTTTAATTCCTCTTTTTATTTCAAATTGTTTTTCACTCATATTTAAAGCTCCTTGTTTTCTTACAATATTATTTATATTATTTTCTATATTTATTAAATTTTTATGCTTATAATTAAAATTTTTCTTATTAATTTTTAACATATTATTTTAAAATACTTTTATTTCTATATAATTCGTGTTGATTATATATTATTAACTTCATATTTTCAATATAAAATGAATTAGATAAAATTCTTATTTTATAACTAAAATTACTTTTACTTAATAATTTTTAAATAAAAAAATATATTTAAAATTTATTAGTAATTTTTTAAGAATTCTTGACATATACTGTTTTATAAGCTATAATAATTAAGCATTCAGATGGCGCTATAGCCAAGTTGGTAAGGCACGAGTCTGCAAAACTCTGATCATCGGTTCGAGTCCGATTGGCGCCTCCATAACAAAAAGCGAGAAGACTTTGATTTATTCATTGCCTTCTCGTTTTCTTTTTATTTAAATTTAAAATATCCAAACTACTTTATTTTAACTTACAAATATTTAAAAATCTCATTTGGATATAAAATTTTCTTTTTACTTTTGAAATCATCAATATCTACCCAAACGGCTTCATCTTCACCATCATCATCTATCATATGATACTTTTCTTTATAATCTTCATCTTTAATTTTAATATTATAAAGTAAAACTAATTCATGTCCCCTCTTTCCTTGAAATGTAAATATATTTTCAGCTAAACCACAATAATCTTCTATTTCAATATCAATATCAATTTCTTCTTTAAATTCTCTTTTTAAAGCTTCTATGCTTGTTTCTTGAAATTCAATTCCACCACCTAAACATCTATAAAAAAATTGATTCTTTATCTTATCATATCCTTTACTTACTAAAAGCTTATTATCTTTTTTTGCAATTCCTAATACAACAGGTCTAATTACTTTAAATTTATCCATATTTATATCCTCCTTACAAAATTTCCTATTAAATATTATCATAACTACAATATTATATCAATCAGTTATTTATAAGACTAAAATTCCAATTTTTTCACCAATTTGAATTTACATTTTTTGTATGTTATACTAAAAATGTAGTGAAAATATTCATAATACAAAGGAGGATTAATTATGAAATTAAAAAACAAATCAATAATGATACCAATATTTATCGTATTAGCTATTTTCGTTCTTATAATTATATTTAACTCTTTTACAGCTGTTCCAACTGGTTTTATTGGAGTTAAAACAACTTTTGGAAAAGTAAGTAATAGTGTAATCGAAGAAGGTTTAAATTTTAAAATTCCTTTTATTGAAAAAATAGTTTTAATTGATTGTAGAACTCAAAAAGCTGAAATCAATTGTAGCACAGCGAGTAAAGACTTACAAGAAGTTTATTTAAATGTTGCTATTAACTACAATGTTAATAGATCAACAGCTCAAACTTTATATAAAGAAGTAGGTATAAATTATGCATCAATTATAATTTCACCATCTCTTTTAGAAAGTGTTAAAAGTATAACAGCACAATATACTGCTGAAGAATTAATCACAAAAAGAACAGAAGTATCTGACAAAATGGAAGAACTTTTAAAATCTAAAATTGAAACTAGAGGATTTAATGTTGTAGATTTCAACATAACTGATTTAAATTTCTCTGATGTATATAATCAAGCAATTGAAAACAAACAAGTTGCTGAACAAGAAGCAAAGCAAGCTCAATATGAATTAGAAAAAGCAAAAATTGAAAATGAGAAAAAAATAGCTGAAGCTCAAGCTAATGCTCAAGTGATGCAAGCACAAAACTCAAGTATCACAGAAAATGCTTTAAGACTTAAAGAATTAGAAGTTCAACAACAATTTATTGAAAAATGGGATGGCTCATTACCATCAACTCTATCTGGAGATGCACTACCATTTTTAAATATTGGTAATTAATTAAATATAAAAAAATAGCTCTCTTTAAGAGAGCTATTTTTTTTACACAATTTATTAAATTTACATTTATATATTTTATAAATATTAACAATAAAAAAAGCACCCGAAGGTGCAAATGGAGCGGGAGACGGGGCTCAAACCCGCGACCTATGCCTTGGCAAGGCATCGCTCTATCAACTGAGCTACTCCCGCATCAGTGTTATTATAATAACAGAAATTTTTCTTGTTGTCAATACTAATTTTTTTAATTTAAAATATTTTAAATTATATATTTACACAAATTACAAATAAATCTATTTGTACAAAAAGAAGTAGGCAAGTTCTTGCCTACTTCTTAATATTTTATCCAAAAATTGTTAATACATATGATTTGCTAGCTTCTTTATTTAATATACCTACTTGAACTTCAATTTCTGTACCATTTTCATAATAGAAAATCATATTGAACTTTGTATATATATCTTCTGTATAAAATGTATTTTCTATTATCTTACAATATGAAAGCTTTGTATTTTGAATATCTTTTCCTTTTAACAATTCACATACTTTTATAAAATCTTCTTGCTTTTCTATTCCTAAATACTCTTTTATTTCAATTTCTTGTTCTTCAAAAATTGCTTCAAAATTAATATCTTCTATATCTTGACTTAAATCTTCTAAATAATTAACAGTATCATTTAAAGCTTCATAAAATTTGTCTTTACTTATATTGCCTTTGTAATTCATTGTAAATTGATAAGTTCCTTGAGGTATTACTTTTTCTTTTAAATATTCACTAGCAAGTTCTGCTTCTTTTGTTCCTAGATAAGTTACTGCAGAGTTCTTTTCTTCTACTTTTTTTAGTATCAAACACAATAAAATTAATATTAATAAAAGAACAGCCATAATAATTATTATTTTTTTCTTTTTATTTTTTCTTTTTTGTCTCATTTATGTAAACTCCATTCTTTTTATTTATATGTTACAGTATTAGTTCCATTAACGTAATCTGTAAACGGTGTTTCAGTTGCAAAAACCATTTCTCCACCACCAGTACTGTATATGCCTTCACTAAATAATTTATATTCTGCTTTTCTTCTTGTTACAAGTCCTGGATATTCAGCTGCTTGTGAATCTGATAAATGCTCCCAAACCTCTTTTAGATTTTCATTACTGTTAATTGCACTTACTAATGAATCTGGTATATGTCCAAAGTTATAACTTACTGATGCTAAAGCTTCTACTTGATTTTGTGTAAATGTATTTCCTGGGAAAGTACTTTGAACATTTGATATATGAGCCTCAAGAACTACTGCTTTAACGTCCATTATTACATTTCCTGGAATAACATCTCCTACTTCCATACCAACATTTGAACCTTTTTTACCATGCATATATTCTCCGTAACCTAATTCCCAGAAATATGAGTTACACCAGTTTGTTATACCTGAACCACCTGCTGTTACTGTTCCATCTCCTATATCTATTGCCACAAATCCATTTGTTACTTCACTCATTTGCATTCCTTCAAATCCTACAATCATCCAGTACATTCCTTTTTCAGTCCAGCTTCCTTGGAATGCCATACCTGTTCCATTTTCATATTCTGGTCCTGGGAAATAATCTTCTACATTATCTACTACTGTCATTTCATCGTCTAATAATATCATTCTGATATAATTTGGATTTTTATTTGGGTCTAAATACTGGTCATATACTTTTTGTTTATCTACTGTTTTTACCGGATTTTCTTCTACTAAATCTTCTGGATTTTCTATATTTGGATTTTCTTTTTGCGCTCCTTTATTTATATCTGCCTTTTCCCCTGTTCTTGTTGTTGACTCTTGTACTTTTCCTAAATATGCTCCTTCTTTGATATAATATCCACCTAATTCATCTTGCGCAAAATATTCTCCATTTGTTTCTCTATAGTCTGCATTATAATTTATAAAGCTTGGTGCATTTACTTTAGCTTCACTTTCAGCTTCTTTTGATTTTTGCTCTTTTGAATTATATAAAGCTACAACTTCACCTTTTTCATATTGACATAAATCTTCATATTCTACATCTTCGCCTTCTGCATTCTTAAGTCCTGTGAAGCCATTTTTTAAGTCTGTTATATCTACACCATCTATTGTTAATATATATCCTGCACATTGGTCTTTATATTCTTTATAAAATGCATTTAATCCTTTTACTGCTTCTTCCTTCTCTTCTTGACTTAATTCACTTGGCATCATTTCTAATGTAAAATATGATTTATTTGCATCTGTAAAATCTTCTCCATATGACATTACTTCTATTTTGATATATCCTACTTTTTCTATTTCTTGTGTATATACATTTATTCTTTCATGTTCACCATATGCTAAGATTTTTCCTGTTGCTGGAGAAATTACTGCATCTCCTTCTTTATATGCTTCTGCTGCTTTTAATAATTCAAGTATTTTTTCATTTTCTGTTTCTGCTGCTCCTACACCTTCTCCAGATTTTACTGCATTTTCTATGTTTTCATATAATTTTCCATAACTTGTTAAATGCATTCCATCTGCTGACTCTATTTCAGGTTTTATATATCCTTGATCATCCAATATTCCTTCTGTTGCATCAACAAATTTCAAATTCTCTTTTGTTGCACAAAATGCTTGAATATCTGAATTATATGTATCTATTAAAGCATTTAATTCATCTTTATCCATTACTGTATAATTTCTTCCTACATGGAATACTTTTAATACATATATGTTTTTATTATTATATCTTGTTGATAAATCTTCTAATAATGCTTTCATTTCATTTTGTGTTGTTGCTCCATTTAAACCTAGCATTACTACTATAGCAGTTGTGTCTGATTTAACTTGTATATTATTAAATTCTGAATCTCCTGCTCTTTTTCCAACAGCTGCTGTAAAGTAATCATTTTCTGATTCTGTTAATCCACTATCTCTTAATGCTACAAACCATGAATCACCTATGTAGTATACTTTGCTCATATCAAAATCTTCATCTTCATCTGATGTTTCTCCACCATCTATTACAGTATCATTTGTTTCATTTGCTTCAGCTAATGCTTTTTCTTCTTCTACTAATTTTTCATATACTTTTATTAAGAAATCTATACTTTCTTGTGAATGTAATAATGTTCCATATTCATTGTTTTGTTTATCTATTCCAAGAATTGGCCATGTACTTGTATATGTTGGTACTAACCATGTAAATACTTCTTCTACTGTTTCTGATAAATCTTCTTTATCAAAGTAATTTAACTCAACTATTAATTCTTTAAAATCTCTATATTGATAATCTGCATCTAGTGTATTTACATTTTCTAGTATTGAGAATGCATCTAATGATGATTTTGTTATATTTACTGTTGAAATTAAATTTCTATCTCTTGGATCTAATGAATGATTTTCTGATTTATAGTAATCTGGATCCAAATAATATTCTGTTTCTCCTTCTGGTGTTGTATATGTTTTTGTTACTCCATATGCACATAGTTCATCTAATTTAAATAATTCTTTTTCTGTATCTGACATTGCATTTTCATTATTTGCTCTATAATACATATCTAATTGCCATTCTAACCATGATTCTGCTATTTGACTATCTTCTACTGAATCTGGATCTGTATCATAATTATATAATAATCTTGATGCATATCTACCATTATCTCTTACCTTTGCTATTGCTGTTCCTTTACTATATCCATTTGAAGTATCTGCAAAAAATTCTGTTATTAAATCATGTACTTTTAATCTATCTGCTTGGATTGCTTCTGCTTTTCCTCTTGTTCCATCGTATATATAATATTGTCTATATCTAAATAAATTCTTAACTGTTACATTTGTTTCTGTTCTTATTGCATCTTCTTCTTGTTCAATTGATTTTGTAGATGTTAATCTATAGTAGAATTCTCCTTTATCATCTACCATATCATATACCTTATCTACATTATCAACTTCTCCTCTATTTACTTTTATCCATCCTGTATCAGTTCCTTCTCCATATGTATAAGCAGACCATAATGTTCCTTCCATATATGGTTTTTCTTCTAAATCTCTTCCTCCACCTTCTCCTGATGCTATATCTTTTACATCAGAAAGTGACATTAATTTAGCTCTTTTTACAAATACATATCCTTCTTTTTCTGCTTCTTCTTGTGAAGTAAATATTTTATTTTCTCCTGTTGTTTTTGAATAATGCTCTTCTGTTAGCCAATCTTCTAATTTCTTATCACTTGTACTTCCATCTGGATTTAAATAATATAATTGATAAGCATCTGTTTCTGCTCCAGTATCTGGATCTAATTTCATTTCATAATCTGTCCAATATTCTCCTGATGATGCTAAATATTCTTCATCAACTCTTACATATCTTCCATTTCCTCCATATGACCCTACTGGTGCATTTCCTGTTCCATAATAATCAACTAAACCACCATCTTCTGTTTCTGGAATTATGAAATATGTATCTCTAAACCAACTTCCCACAACTCTTGCTATATATGGTTGGAAATATGAATAATCTGTATCTTGAATTTGAGCTAATCCTCTAATTACACCTTTTACATATCTTTGACATATTGTACAACATTTTGTAAGTTCTTTATCAGCTGAACATTTACCTGGATCTCCAACTGGTACATATTTTCCATCTTCTTTCTTTAAAATACCACATTGTACTAATTCTTCTAAAGATTTATCTCTTATAGCAAAATTTAAATATAATACGTCATATAAAATATCTCCTGTAATTGCTGTATTATTATCTATTGATGTTATATTATTTTTATCAAAAGAAATTTCATCTATAGTACTTGATATAGGAAGTGTTGGACTTCCAGATGTATCGTAAAAATAACTTGATTCTTCTAATTCAAAATGTACCATATCATCTACAATTTTTACATTTAAATAATATGTATAACTATTCCATGCTGAATAAAATAATGAACTTGAAATTGTTTCTGTTCTTGAATGTAATTGAATAGAAGCACAATCATCTTTAAAAATATAATTATTATATTTTAATCCGTTTCCATCCCCAATCATTTCATTATTCTCATCGTAACACACAAATTTTTGTTCAAAATGTTCTGTCTCAAGATTTTCATCATAGTAAACATAAACAACTTTATTATCTACAGTATCATAGTCAAATTGATATACTAATTTACCTCTATCGCTTCCCACATTATCTCTAAAATATGAAACACTTCCATTTTCATAACTACCAATTTGATAAATTTTATAAATATATGAGTGATAATATGCTGTAGTTTCTTCATATTTATTTTCTGTATCATTATTAAATGTTTCTTCATCTACTAATTTAAATTCTATACCATCTAAATATCCATAAATTTGCCACTCAGCATTTTGCACATCTTTTTCTATTCTATATACAAAATTATCATGTCCTATAACTTCACCATTTGATGTTGTTTTTTCAGCTCCTTGAGTAAAGTTAGTATCTGTTACAGCTACTATGTCTGAATCTTTCATTCCATAAGATTTTGCTTCATTATAAGCTTTTTCTCTATCTGGATATACGTGTTCTTCTATTCCAGTTGAAACAACTTGATCATTTGGGTCTGTACCATTTCCAACTTTATAATCATTTCTTAAAGAAAATAATGAATTATCTGCTGTATAATATTTATCAGTATCTTCTTTTACTCTATATTCAAATTCTTCTACATTTGGGTCTGAAACATCATAATCTTCTCTTAAGTAATTTTTTGTTGCTGTGCCAGAAGGCCACCATTCATCTTCATTATAATGACTTTGCATATGAAGTATTACATAATCAACAGCTGTATAAATACAATTTTCTGGACTTGATAAACCACTTTTTAGTAATAATTCTTGACATTTCTTTTTAGTTAAACTTAATTCATTTACCCATTCAATTAATGTTCCATCTTGAATTGAAAACCAATAATCTTCATCAGAAGCTTCAATAATTGCATTTAAACTCTCCATTGTTACTTCTTCATTATTATCATCCAATTCCTTTTCTAAAGTATCAACTTTATAATCTTTATATTTTGTAACAACTTGTGCATCTTCAATAGCTTCTACATATACTTGAACTTCTGTATCAAAACATTGAAGCATTGCTGTTACTAAGTCTGGCGCCATTGTTCCTAAATGAAGTGATAATAAAAATTCTAATGATAAACCATATCTTCCTGTCCAACCATCTAATTGGAATTCCATTGGTCTATTAAACCAACCATTTCTTATTGATAATTTAGTTCCATCTTTTATACTTGCATCATTCCACCAAACTGTTGATAAACCTGTCCATAAATTTTTTACTTCTGTTCCGTCTTTTTTATAAAGTTTTATCATTCCTTTAGACCAAGCATTTGGCGCTCCACCAAAAGTTTGATCTAAATAATTACCAAAATCTTCTAATAAACCTTCATCGTCATTTCTTAATACTGTTATTCTATAATCTGCCATCAAATATGATCTTAATAAACTATCATCTGCTGTGGCTCCTGAACTAAGCATTATTCCTCCACCATCATAAACCTCAGCAATTTGTCCTTTTGTATGTGATGTGTTATTTCCATGTGTTCCATCTGAAGCCCAATATCTAATACCATATTTATCTTTTGTAAATCTATCATCTTCTAATACTAAATTTGTAGTAGCATTATCTACTAAGTCTCCACTAGCACTATAATAATATCCATCATAAAAAGTTTCATTTCCATTTGAATCTATCTTAGAGTATCTTCCACTTTCTCTTAAATAATATCCATCTTCTTCTAAATCTAAAAATGTATCATAATCATCTTCTATATTTGCTCTTACAAAACCATAACCAATTAAATCATAATCCATATCTACTAAATATTGAGCAACCTTTGTAACATCTTCATCATTAATAAAAGCATTAGCTGAAGTAGTAAACATACTTTGCAAACCATCCCATAAGTCTTGAGCAAATTGTTTTAATTTACCTACTAATAGACCTGGCATATTTAGTATGAATCCTATTAAACCGATTATAACGATAATAATTACAATCGCTAATAGTACATATGGGTTTGCAAATATTCCTGCACTTCCTCCACCTGCGCCACCTGCTACAGCACCACTACTGCTTGATGCAGCAGCTGTTGTGGAAGCTCCTGTTGTTCCTACTGCTGTTGATGAAGCTCCTGTTGTTCCTACCGCAGTTGATGATGCTCCCATTTCTGCACCACCTGTTAATGCTGGTGTTCCTCCTGTTGGGGGTGGTGTTCCTCCACCAAGATTTGCTCCTCCTGGGCTTCCTCCTGCTCCTAATTCAGATGCACCTCCTGGTGTTCCTCCTCCAGAACCTAAACCAGAATCAACTCCTGATGAGCCACTTCCTCCAGAACCTAAACTAGAATCTCCTCCTGATGAACCACTTCCTAAATCAGAACCTCTATCACCACTAGAGTTTAAATCAGACGAAGTATCTCCATTTTCTGATGTATCAGAGCCTCCATCATTAGAAGAATCTGTTTTTCCATCACCAGTATCATCTCCATCATCTTTTTTATCATCCTTTTTATCGTCTTTCTTTTCTTTATCTTCTTTTTCAGCTTCTGGATCTAATACATCTTCTGTTTCTCCTGGTTGTTCATTATTAGCATTCTCTTCTGAATCATTATTTTTCTTTCCTTTTGAACTACTTTCATTTTCAGGATCTAATACATCTTCACCTTCAGGATCTAATACATCCTCTGAATCTCTTGGTTGTAATTTACTACCATTTTCTGGTACTAATTCCTCTGGTTTTTTATTTCCAGGCATGCCATTAGAACCGTCTACTGGTAAATTATTTGTAGAAGGTGGTGTTATGTTTTTATTTGGTAAATTATTACCAATGTCTTTTACATCTTCAACATCCATACTCTTTTTCTCCTATACTAGTTTCAACTATTCGTACATTTTATAATATATCAAGAATATTATATATTAACAGATTATAAATGTCTATAATATACATTAAATGATATAAATATTTAATATTAATGATATAAAAAGATAAAAATATACTACTTATATTATACCACAAAACCAGTCAAAAAGCTAGTTTCCAAGCATTTTTAACAGCAAAAAAAAAAAATCCAAATTGCTAAATAAAATTTAACAATTTGGATTTATACTTTTTTTATATTAAATTCTAATAATATTGTACTGATGTTTCATTTCCTTTTATGTCATTTAAAACTTTTATATCTATACTTATTTGTGAACTACCTTCGTATTTTATATATAATGTTGCTTTTGTATTTGTTTTTTCTTTTTTAATAGAATTTTCATCTATATAAAAACTTTGTAAATTAAATGTATTAGAGTCTATTTTTAAAATTTCGTCCATTAAATTCATAAAATCTCTTTCTGTTCTTATACCAAAATTTAATAAAATTAATTCTCTATTTTCTTCAAAATATTCTTTTAGTTCAGAATCTGTATAATTTTTTAATTTTTTATTATATTTAGGTATCACTTCATTCACAACATAATATACATTTTTTCCTATATTATGAGTAGTTTGTTTTCCGGAATATACTCTTATAAATGCTGGCATACCTTTAGGATAAATCTCATTATTCCATTCTGTACTATTTATATATGCTAATTTTTCTTTACTTAATGTTAATTCATCTTTAGCTTTCACTGAATTTAAAAGCAGTATTAAAAAGATTAATAATACAACAAGAATAACTACAAGTATTAATATTTTTTTCTTATTTAATTTCTTTTTTATCATACTTTCATCTCCTAAGTAAATTAATTATTCTGACTCTACATCATTACCTAGATATATATCCAGAGCTTGTTGAGCATATTCTTTTCTACGATTAAGTCCTTGATATAAGTTTCCTTTACCATACCATGTTGGAGCATCTGTACCACCTACTGGTGCTTCATAAAATACACAGAATAACTCTGCTGCACGTTGAACATTAACCATAGTCTGTAATTCTTCCCATCTTTCATCAGTCATTCCACCACGATTTGGCGATTCATAAACAGCTCTTACTTGTCCTGCAAAATCATACATATTATATCCTTGTGCTGAAGTCCAGTCACAAATTTGATCCCACCAACCATAATTTGTATTCCATTGACATAAGCCATGATATCCTATACCATTATCTGCTTTTGGATCCATACTACTTTCAGCCATCATATTACCAACAATACCAGCTGCGCCTTCATTAGTAAAGCCTTGTGCAACAAAGTAACTCATCGCAGCTCTTATTTTATCTTCATATGAAGAATTTTCATCTATTTGTTCTAAATCTTTATAAATGCCTCTTCCATTTGTTCCATTTTCTTCTTGGAAACCTGGGAAATAATCTTCAACATTATCAACAACAGTTAATTCAGTATCTAATAAGATTAATCTTAAATAATCAGGATTTTTTGTTTCATCTAAAAATTCATCATATACTTTTTGCATATCTACAGTTTTTTCTGGGTTTTCATTTACTAAAGCATCTGGATTTTCAATATTTGGATTTGGTTTTTGAACTCCAGCATTAACTTCATATTTCACACCAGTTCTATCTGTTGGAGATTGTGCTTTTCCTAGATAAGCACCTTCTTTTACATAGTAACCGCCTAATTCGTCTTGTGCAAAATATTCCCCATTTGATTCTGTGTAATTTGCATTATAACTTATAAAATATGGTGCATTTGTTTTAGCTTCATTTTCTTTATCACGTTTTTCTTGTTCTTTCGAGTTATATAAAGCCATTGAGTCTTGTGTTTCATATTTACACAATGTATCATATTCTACAGCATTTCCATCAGCATCAGTCATTCCAGTAAATCCTGCTTTTAAATCACTTATGTCTATACCATCTATCATTAATATATATCCAGCACATTGATCTTTATATTCATCATAGAAAGAATTTAATCCAGTTACAGCTTCTTCTTTTTCTTCATCACTTAATGAACTTGGCATCATACTTGTTGTAAAATATGATTTAGAAATTTGTTTATCATCTTTACCGTAACTCATAACTTGAATTTTTACATAACCAACTTTTTCTTTCTCTTGAGTATATACATTTATTCTATCATGTTCACCATATGCAATTATTTTACCAGTTGCTGGAGAAATTATTGCATCATTTTCACTATAGCTTACTACTCCTTTTAACAATTCTAATGTTGTTTGAACATCATTTAATTGTTCTTCCTCTTCTTCAGCATCTTCTGGTGCTTCTTCAGGCACTTCTGGTTCTCCAGCTAATGTTTCTTCTTCTTGAACTAATTTTTCATAAACTTTTATTAAGAAATCAACACTTGCTTGAGAATGAACCAAAGTTCCATATTCATTATTTTGTTTATCAGTAGCGATTAATGGCCAAACTGATGTATAGTTTGGAGAAATCCAAGTAAATACCTCTTCTATTGCTTCTGATAAATCTTCTTTATCAAAGTAATTTAACTCAACTATTAATTCTTTAAAATCTCTATATTGATAATCTGCATCTAATGTATTTACATTTTCTAATATTGAAAATGCATCTAATGATGATTTTGTTATATTTACTGTTGATATTAAATTTCTATCTCTTGGATCTAATGAATGATTTGAAGATGTATAATATTCTTTATCTAAATAAGTAACTGTTTCACCTTCTGGATTTGTATAAGTATTATTAATACCATATTCGCAAATCTCATCTAGTTTAAATCTTTCTTTTTCAGCATCAGACAATCCTTTTTCATTATCTGCTCTATAATACATATCTAATTGCCATTCTAACCATGCTTCTGCAACAGCTTCAGTATCTACTGTACTTGTTATTGTAGTACTTCCATAAGTTGTTCTTAAAGCTTGTCTACCATATTGGCGTAAATCAGATATTGCTGAAGATTTACTGTATTCATTATTAATATATGATTTTACTAAATCAATAACTTTTTCTCTATCTGCTTGTATTGCTTCAGCTCTAGCTGTTGAACCATCAAAGATATAATATTGTCTATATCTAAATAAATTCTTTATAGTTACATTCGTTTCTGTTCTTATAGCATCTTCTTCTTGTTCAACAGAAACTGTAGAAAGTAATTGATATTCAAATTTACCATCTGGATTTATTTCTTTTACTTTTCTTACAAATTTATTAGATTCTTGAGGTTGAATTTCAATCCATCCACTTGAACCACCATCACCTAAAGTATATGCTGACCACGCTGTACCTTTCATATATGGTGCTTCACTTAAATCTCTACCTCCACCTTCATCTTTATTTACATTTTCTTTAATTTCATCCAAAGTAAGCATTTTTGCTTTCTTAACAAATACATAACCTTCTTTTTCTGCATCTTCTTGATTAGCAAATTTTTTAGTTTCAGTAGAATTTCTTAATGGATGTTCTGTTTCTAACCATTTTTCTAATGTTGTATTACTTGTAGTTCCATTTGGATTTAAATAATATAATTGATATTCATCAGTTTCTACAACTGTTCCATCTGCTAAAGTTTCTGTTTTCATTTCATAATCTGTCCAATATTCATTTGTTGCATATAAATAATCTTCATCAACTTTTATATATGTATTATTTGCTCCATAAGAACCTGTTGAATCCCATTCTGGATGCGAATCTTCATAATCTTCAATTCCTTTATCTTTTGCTGTTGGAATTATGAAATATGTATCTCTAAACCAACTACCTACAACTCTTGCAATATATGGTTGGAAATATGCATAATCTTCATCATTTACTTCGGCCATTGCTCTAATTACATTAGTTACATAGTTTTTACAGTTTGTACAACATTTTTCTGTACTCTTATCAGTACTACAAGTTGAATCATCAGCATTTTTAATTTTTCCATTTTCAATCATGCCTTCATTTTCTAACTCTTCCCAAGTTTTATCTCTAACTACAAATTCCCATAAATAAATATGATCTGTATATGGATAAACATCTGGACGAGTTTCTGCATTATTTGTATGATCTAAATACCAAGTATAATATACAGGTCCATGCCAATCTTGTTCCCAAACTTCTTGCTCAACTATTCTCAATATCAATTTATATGATTTAAATTCAAACCATTGTTCTGCTTGAGTAGTACCTGATGTATCAACAAAATCCTTCTTTGTCCACTCTTTAGTAGTTTCTACAAGAGTTACTTCATAAGTATGTCTAACCTCAGTATCAACATCCCATGTAACTCTATCTACATTTTTTATTCTCTTCTTATCAATAATCACATTATAATCTTCAACTTCAAGATTATTTGGATCGTATCCAAATTCTGCTAAATCATTATCACTAAAATATGTTTTTGTATATCCTTTATCATCTCCATTTGGCTTTATTACTTCTATATAAGAATCATCGCCTAATAAATCTTTAACACAATGTGCCAAGTCAAATTTATTTCCATCTTCATCTATATAATTAGCATAATCATCTTGAACTTCATTTAAATATCCTATTACATCTGGATCTTCCAAATTATAATCTTCTAATGGATTATTACTTGTATCCCACCATAAAAAGTTTTCGGTATCTTGTGTAGCTTTCTCTACAACTTCAAAATGATAATAATGTGTACAATTATTTTGACTTTCAAGACCAATATCAGCATGTAAAAGTTCTAAACAATCAGCTTTTGAAATAGATAAATTGTTTAATATTTCTGTTAAAGTACCTTCAAATATATTTTCATCTAACACTTCTTCTATTTCATCAACTGTAACTTCATTTGTTGCACTTTCTTTTTCTAAATATCTTGTTTCAACTTCAGCATTGTCAACACTTTGCATATATACTTGAACTTCTGTATCAAAATTTTCTAACATTGCATAAACTAAGTCTGGCGCCATTGTTCCTAAATGAAGTGATAACAAAAACTCTAATGATAAACCATATCTTCCTGTCCAACCATCAAGTTGATATTCCATTGGTTGATTTAACCATTCTTTTCTGGCAGATAATACTGTACCATTATCTTTTATACTAACATCATTCCACCAAAATGTACTAATACCATCCCAAAAAGTAGATACTGTTTCTCCTTCTCTTTTATATAATTTTATCAAACCTTTAGTCCAAGCATTTGGAGTTCCACCAAAAGTTTTCTTTACAGCATCACCTATTTTATCTAAAAGTCCCTCATCATCATTTCTTAAAAAACCAATTCTATAATCAGACATCAAATATGCTCTTAATAATTTGTCATCTCCTGTAGCATCAGACCCTACAAATACATCACTTCCACTATCATATACTTCAGCAATATTTCCTTTAGTATATGTTTTTCCATCTTTTTCTGTATCTTTTGCCCAATATCTAATACCATACTTATCTTTAGTAAAATCATCATCAACCACATAATATTGTCCTGTTGAATTATCTATTAATTTTCCAGCTGAATTATAATATTTTCCACTATATTTTGTTTCATTTCCGGCATCATCAGTTTTTACATATATGCCTTCATCATTCATAAAGTATCCATCTTCTTCTAAATCTAAAAATGTATCATAATCATCTTCTATTTTCGCTCTAACAAAACCATAACCTATTAAATCATAATCCATATCTACTAAATATTGTGCAAGTTCTGTTACATCATCATCATTTATAAACGCATTTGCTCCAGTTGTAAATAAAGCCTCTATATTATCCCAAACATCTTGTGCTATTTGTTTTAATTTTCCTATCAATAAACCAGGCATATTTAATATAAAGCCTATTAAACCTATTATAACTATAATAATAACTATAACTAATAAAACATATGGATTAGCAAATATACCTGCACTTCCACCTCCAGCTGCGCCTCCTGCGGCACCACCCGCTGCACCTCCTGCACTACCAGCTGCGCCTGCTGCTGCACCTTCAGCACCTACAGCTCCAGTTGCACCGCTTGCTGCTGGGGCTGCAGTCGGAGCTACTGTTGGAGTTGCTGTTGGAGCTGCTCCTGGTGTTCCTCCAGGTGTTGCTCCTGGTGTAGAACCAGGTGTTCCACCTGTTCCTAATTCTGGCGCACTACCACTTCCAGCAGTATTATTAAGTCCACCAGTCTCACCCGGTGTTTGCCCACCTGCATCTGCATTTGGTTGAGCTGTATCTCCTGTTGTATCAGCATTATTATTTGAAGAAGCATCACCATTTTCAGAAGATGATTCTGAACTATCAGAAGAATCTTTAGATTTACCGTCACCATCTGAATTTTCTCCATCCTCATCTTCTTTTTCTTTATCTTTCTTTTCTTCTTTATCCTTCTCTTTATCTTTTTTCTTTTCATCTTTTTCTGATTCAGGGTCTAATACATCTTCTGTTTCTCCCTCTTCTTTAGGTTCTTCTTTTTCTTTTTTCTTTTTTGTAGCAGAATTTTTATCATCTTCAGGATTTAATACATCTTCATTTTCCGGATCCATTACATCAGTTTCATTAGGATCAGTTATTTTTCCATCATTATTAGGACCTACTACATCTGGTTTTTTACCTTTTGTAGGGTCCGCTATTTCTAAATCAGGATTAACTCCACCACCTGGTGTAGAAACCTTATTAGGCAAGTTATCTGGTAAATTATTACCAATATCTTTTACTTCTTCAATATCCATAACTTATTTCTCCTATTTTAGCTTCAACTATTTTCATATATTTCTCTCTTAAATTCTATATAATTATTTTACCATAATACTATTAAAAAACACTATAAAATATAGAAAAAACGACAAAAATATACTAAATATATTATACCATATTTCAAGTAAAATTTCCAATTCTATATTAACTAAAAATACTGATTTTTCGCACAAAAAAGCACTTGATTTTTTCATCAAGTGCTTTAATTTTTATTGAATTGGAATATTCATACTAAATGTATCTATAGCATTTTCTATTTCAGCTTCTGCGTTCTCATATAAACCAGAATATTCTGGTAAAACTCTTACTGAACTAAATACTATTGTGTCAGAAGTTGTATTTGAATCATAGAATTTAGGAAATGCTAAACTAATTGTACGTTCATCATGAGGTGCTAATACAACTTCAATATCATAATTTGCAGTTGTTCTATAATCACCATCTACAACTAATTGAACTTCATTTGCTTCAATTTGATCTTGTATAACTACAGTATTATCTGTTCTATTAACTATTTTTATTTCATAGATTTCATAACTATATTTTACTGTAACAGATTCTAAAGTTACTTTTAAATAATCATTTGATGCTACAGAATTTAGTTCTTTTGTTTCAATATAATTTCCTACAGAAAATTCTAATTCATCATTTTCATTATAACTTGCTATAATAAATTCTTCTTGATATTGATAATCAGAATTTGTTAAACCTGTTGCAAGAAAATCTTCAAATAGTTTTACACTATAAATGTATTTATCATTATAATTTGAATAATTTTGTATAGCATAACATCTTTTGGCATTAAACTTATTTCTTACATATTCAACATATGCATCATAATCATTATTAAAATAATTTTTCTTACAATCTTCTGAAACTAAATTATATGCTTCTTTATAATTACCTGTATTACAATATTCTACATATTTTTCAATAAAATTATCAAAAGATTCTGAAACTTTATCTGGTACTGTACTTGAAGAATCTAATACAGCAACATTAGGTTGATATGTAGTTGTTGGAGGTTGTGTTTGTCTTAATCTTCTTAAATAAAGATTAAATACTATGACTAAAGTCCATATAAGTGCTACAATTATTATTACTTTTCTATATTTTTTGAAAAAATGTCTAACTTTTAATCTAAAATCTACATTAATCATATGACTCTCCCCCCATTCCTTCTACTGCACTATTTCTACTAAATGACATTTGTATGTCATTATAAGCATCTTCTCTTATTACAATATTCATGTCAAAATTATGTCCATAAGCTCCATTATATACATCTGAAACATGTATCCATAAAACATATATATTTCCTAATCTTTCAAGATTATTATATATAATAGAAACTTCGGCTGGGAAATATTCAATCATATATGTTTCAAAACTTTCAATAGTCGGAAAATAATTTTCTTTATATTCATGATATAACATATCATATGCACTATCAAAGTCTCTTACACTAATATACTTAAAAAATTGTGCACAATAAAATTCCATTCTTTCTTGTTCAGACATACCAGTTAAGTCTTGAACAGCAACTTCTTTCAATTTTTCTTGTTTTTCTAAAACTGCTTGCTCATATGTAGCTTTGGCATTGTCTTTAGTTAATATTTTATATAGTACCAAACCAAGAATTAATAATATTACAAGAGCAATTATAACAACTATTATAAGTTTTTTTTCATCAATTTTTCTTTTCATATTTTACACCCTTCCTTAAGTCTTACCTTGGTCTCCACCTTTTTGAGCTTGAAGTTTAGCTAAAACATCTTCTGAACCTTGTGTATGAGTAATTTTAGTTTTACTTGCTTGCATATATTGTTCTGCTGAAGTTGAACTTGATGTTGCATTGATAGCAATACCTCTTGCTGCTGCCATATTTTCTAATTCTACCATTGTTTGACCAGCTTTAGATAATTGAGCATATGCTTCTACTGATGGATTAGTTCTAAATGCATCAATACTTGCTAAAGATGCTTCTCCTTCTTTTTCTATTAATTTTTGAGCATCTCTTAATGCTTTATCAAAATTATTTCCATATTCTGCTGAACTTCTTGTTGCTAATCTAGAGACAATTTCTGATAATCCTGTATCTGACATATCTATTTCATTATCAATTTCTCCTGTAAATATTGCATTTTTTGTTGCAATATCTACTGCCACATCTCTAGTTGCGGGAACTAAAGCAAGTTCAGTTGAAATAGCGTCTCTAATATATCCTGTTGTTTCATCTACAACACCATCTACAACTTCTACTGGAACTACATTATCACCATCTGCAACAATAGCATCAACTGCATTCTTATCTAATTCTATATCATATCCGCTTCCTATTGTTGCAAGTGAAATTTTTGCAAAATTTTCAATAGCACTAGAAATCTTTTTGTCTTGTTCAGCATCTCCAGTTTTTACTTGTTCTAAAACTTCAGTTTGAACTTCATTAATTAATTGTTGTAACTCTTCTGGATTTCTAATGTCAATATCTTGAATTTTTTCTTTTACTAAAGTAATAATTTGCTCTTCCATTTCTTTAATTTTTGTTACATCTAATATATCTTTTAATTGTTCTTTAATGTATTCTTGAATTTCTTCTAATTTTTCATTAATTTTTTGAGTCATTTGCTCATTTTCATTTTCACCATCTATTGGTGTAGCCACAGGTACTGGAAGTTCTTCAACTGTTTCTTCATATACTTCTTCATATGTTTCATCATATTCTGATGTACTAACAGTATCGATACCTTCTCCCTCTTTTCCAGAAGGTAAAGCAAAACCTGCAACCATAGCATTTAAACCATCCAATTTTTCAGAAGCTTCATCTCTAGCAGGGCCTAAAGCTAAAGGTACCCCATCGGCATTTAAACCGTTTAAACCATTTATACCATTTTCTCCATCTGCCAACATAGCATCCACCATAGTAGCATCTGCAGCATCTATTGCAGCATATGGTTTACCAGTTGATGGATCAATATTTCCAGTTCCAATCAACATAGCATCTTCTGCTCCATTAATTGGTTTTGTATGTACATTTCCATCTGCAATTCCTGGTGTTGTAGTATCTCCTAAACCATTATTATATGTATTATTATTGTTATTCATTATTCCACCAATAATACTTGTTCCCGAAGCTTGTGCACTTTGTATTGATGCCATTGCAGAGCTTACATCTCTAGCTCCACTAGCTACATTCTTAATAATACTTGTAACACCACCACTACGTTTTATTCCAAATATTTTTCTTATTAAATTTTCAGCTGGCCATACAAAGAACATTGCAAAAATAGCAAATGTACATGGTGCTAAAGCTTCTAATCCTTTTATTTCAGTTTCTGATGCAAAACCTTGTAATGCAACACCTACGATACATACATAAATTATACAATGTATTATTTGAGTAAATACAGTATCAATAAATTCAAACAACCATGTTTGTAAAGATGAACCTGATTTTTTATCAGTCATTCTATTTACAGCATATGGAATTGGTGCTAATGGTGCAATTACTACTAATAGAACAACTTTAAAGAAACGATATATATATTTTACTAGGAATATTATTGTTACTATCGTTAATGCAAAATATGTAAATAAAGCACCAAACCCTAATAATAATCCTGTGTTTGTAGATAAAATAACATCTTGAATAGCTGTAACAGCTGATGAAATATCTTGTGATGCTGCACCTTTAATTGCTTGTACGAACATAGAGTTCAAGTTTACTAAACCTACAACCAAAATATCCATAAACAATACTAATAATAAACTTACTACCCAATCAACTAATGCTGATTTCATTTTAGCTTTTCTTTCAGCAACATCATCTTGTAATGCTAATCTAATTAAAATTACTAAGAATATTACTACTAAAAAGCCTATTGCTATACCAGAAGCAACTCTAAACCACATAGCAACACTTTGTCTAATTGTTGCAACCATTCCATCTGGATCCAAGCCATCTATAGAAAAGATATTAATATCAGTAAGAGTAAATCTATTAAATATAATATCAAATGGTGTTATAAATACAGATAATGGATCTGTATCAGCTTTACCAGCTGATATTGCAACAGCATAAGTTTCCAAATTTACAATCATAGCAGGTATATACATCGACAATCTTATCAGCATTAATAAAATTCCTGCTAATCCTGAATTTGCATCCTCTAATCTGTTATTATGCTTTTCTTCATTTTCTTCTACTGAAGTTGTTACTACAACCTCATTTCCAGTCTCATTTTCTGGCGGATCAGCATAAGTTACAGATGTTAATAAAAAGTTAAATAATAAGATAAATATTAATATACATATTAACATTTTCTCCAAAGTTCTTTTAATCATAATTTCCTATCCTTTCTTTCCCAAGATTTTCTTTTATTTACTTGCTATAAGTCTATCTCTTCTAGTTCTAAAATATCCTTCTATTTCTGCAATTCTTTTATCTTTATCATCATTTCCAGTTAAATCCATTCTATTTCTACTTGAGCTTTCAAATAAATCTGCTTGTCTTCTTACTGTAACTCTTCTGTTTCCAACAAAATTTAATTGTCTAATTAGATTTGGATCAATTGCTGTAACTTGTACTATCTCAGAATCACTTGATGTATTTTTACCTTTTTTAGAAGTTGCTTTTCTAGGCATATCTTTTTCTAATTTTTCAATTTCAGTTTCAATATATTTTTTAATTCTTTCTTCAAGTTCTTCTGTAGGTATTTCAATATTATGTTTTGTTTTTAATTCATTTAATATTGATTTATTATTATTTTTCAATAATCTTGGATCGCCTATAATAATTTGTAAAATTTCAAGTTCAGTCTTTCCACTATATTCTGGTCTAAATCTATTTTTATGTATATAATTTTCGAAAAAGTTTTTGATTACTGTTTCAATAAAGCCTGCATTAATTCCTCTTCTTGTATCTTTTTCATCACTTGTCATAAGTGGTACATATACTTCATCACCATCTTTCAAAATATATGATAAAGATACAATTTTATTATTAACGCTTATCGCTTCTCTATTTGCATTTCTACTAAATAAAGTTCTAATATCATAAAGTTTTGAATTTTCTTCAATAACTTTTTCTCCATATACTTCTGAACCATTTCCACTTAAATAAATAGTAATTTTATGTTCTGCTTTATTTTCTTTTTGTTTCTTTTTCTTATTAGCAATTTCTTCTTTTGTCATTTCTGGAATTTGAAGTATTTTTCCATTATAAATACGAGCTTGCTTTTTAGCCATATCTTTATATTTATCTCTATTAATATTTTCTGATAGGCCACCACAATATTTTCTAACTATATCATCAACAGTTGTAACTTTTAATACAACCTCTTCTATCTTACAAGGATTTATAACAGCACCTTTTACTTCAACTACTAAATTAACTTTTTCATTTTCACTAGTTGTTGTTTGTTTTTTAGTTTGTTTTACACCAGATGTTCTTCTCACTTCTTTACTTTCTGTTAATTGACTATATAATTTTGAAAAACTATCACTTGCTGAACTTGTATCTTCAACTACAGATTCTCCTGCTGTTATAGCTGATACTGCTACATCCACTTTCTTATCAGCTGGTGTATCGGCAATCATACTGTATAAAGAATCAAAACTATTTGTTGTCTCAGTTGTATCACTTGTTTCAACTACAGTAGTATCTATTACCGAAGTAGATGTTGATGTTGCATCACTTTCAGTTAAAATACTATATATATCAGAAAATGCATCTGATTCATCATCAGAATCATTTACTTGATTTACTACATTTTCAATAGATATTGATGAAACTAAATCATCTAATTTTATATCGCTTGAAGATATTTCTCCAGTTGCAGCTAATTGTTCGAAGACTTTTGCTTTTTCTTCTCCAATTTCTACCATAACCAATTCTTTTTCTACTTCAAGTTCTTCTAATAGACTCTCTGTTAATTCTTGATTTTGTAAAATTCCAATTTGTTCAAATAAATTGTTCATCTTATCTAAATGTTCTTCAACAGTAGTTACCTCTGCTGGTTTTTCTACTGTTTCAGCAACTAAAGCAGTTAATACTTCTGTCTCAAATCCTAATTGTATTATACTTTCATTTTCACCAGTTGCTAAATTTATTGCAGTTGCATCAGAAAGAGCTGTTAATTTAGCTTTTAATTCTTCTCTTGCAATAAATTCTGCTTCTTCTTCAGGAGTTAACATTATACCTTTATCTTTTAAAACTTGAACTGCTACTTCACCATAAGCTGTTTCAATTGTATTAGATTCTTGATCTAATATTTGAACAATTCCCTCTTCTGGTTTAATTACTTGTAATATAGTATCTTCATTAACCTCAACTACTTCTTGAGTTTCAACTTTTATAATTTGTAATTCTCCATCTTCATTTCTTACAAGTTGAAGAGTTACATTTTCAGGTTTTATAGATTCAACTTCTCCTGTTAATCTATTAACTAATTGTATTTCTCCAACTGGTGGCGTAACTTCTGTATATATTCCATCAGTTGTTTCAATAGTATCTATATTTACCACTTCAGTTTTTGCTTCAGCATTCTCATTTAAAACAAGTGGCATTATTGAACTTCCATCTTGAGATACTACTTGTAAAATCATAGTTCCTTCAGGTGTCATAACAGTTTGTAATCTTCTTCCTTGCTCAACAGGAAATTCAACTATATTTCCATTTGCATCAGTAGCTTCTTTAATTATTCTACCTTGTAAATCTATTATTTGTTCAACTTCTTGACCATCTGGTGTAAGAATTTTTTGAACAATACCTTGATCAGTCACCATTCCTAATTGTGAAAGACTTGGTTGATTTCCACTCATTTGGAAGCTATCAACTTTTGTAACAATTCTTCCATCTTCAGTAATTTGCACACGGTCAATAACTGTTGCTAAAGTACTTTCAGGATTATCAATTATATAATTACTTATTCTTATAGCTAATTCACTATCTGCATTAGCATTTAAAAATTTATTAATCTTATTTGCTGTTTCAGTTCCTGCATTTTCTGTTACATAATGTCCTACTCTTGTTCTCATAACTGCATTTTCAATTGCATTATCTAAAACTATATACCCACCTTCAAATTTTCCATTTTCTTTAACTTCAATTATAACTCCAGCATTTTTTAACATTTCTAACATTTCTGGTGATAAATTTGAAAGTTTTCCTTGTTTTCTTAAAGCTTCAAGATTATTAATAATATTAATATTTTTAGCTATATTTATATCATTTCTAAAAGCATGCATTCTTTCAAATACAAGTTCTCTTTTTTCATACATATTTCTTGCAGCATTCTTTTTACCTGAATAAGTTACTGTAAATTTTTCACTTCCTTCAGGAACTGTTCTAAAAGTTATTCTTTGTTCTAATACGCCAGTTGCTACTCTTTGCATTGTAGAAACACCTGCAAAATTTCTCATAACATCTGACATAACAACTTTTTGTATTGTATCTATAGAGCCATTTTCAAAGTTTTTAAATGTAAGAGCTGGTCTGCTTTCATGTTTTACTCCAGCAATTACTTTTCTTCTTTCCATAGGAATCTCTGGATGAATCATATTTCTATAATTATCTTCAGCAAGCATCATCATTCCAAGTTTTGGACAACGTATAACAGATTCATAGCCCATTGCTAATATTATAGCTGATGATATCTCTCCAGAAGACATTGCTATAAAAGCTGTTATTCTTTCTTCGATTTCATGTTGGTCTATATCAAAATCTATTAAAGCATCATATTTTTCATCATATACTATTTCTCCGATTTCTACATTTGGTGCTTGTATTGCTGGAGGTACTTTTCTCATTCCTTTAATCATTTTTGGAATAGATCTAATTGTTTCTACATCTCTTCTTAAATCTTGAATATTTTGAATTGTTTCTTGTTTTTTATTTTCTAAATATAAACGTAATTCTTCAATTTTTTTAGGTAATTTTTCTTTTATATTACCTGGTAATGCAACCATCGCACGCCAAGTCTTTCCAAAGAAACCAGCGTTATCTAATCTTTCTTGTTCTTTAGCAATAGCCTCTTCAGATACATATTTATGATCACCATTTATTGTTCCTTTCATATCTTCAAAAGTTTCTGCTAAACCATCTTTGGTTCCTCCAAATACGTCTGATACTCCACCTTTCATATCAAGCCAAGCATTTTTACTATCACCTTTAAATGTATCTGCAACTTTATTCCAATTTAAATTTTCACCAAATTTAGATTTCATATTTTGGAATTCATCTGATTTTGATCCATACATTAAAGCTGTTGCACCTGCTTGAGCATTACCACTAGCGAAAGTACCCACTGCCTTTTTAGTATTTGAAAATGCTGAATCAATTTTAGATACAGCAACTGATGTATCTCCACCAACTGAATTAAAGAATTTTCTTACTAATTTATCAACTTTGAAAATAACGCCAAATAGAATCATGCATAGGATTGCTCCTAAAAATGATTCTCCGTCATTTGAATATTTTAATGTTAATCCTACTAGAGTACCATACATTACTGCATGTAATGATTGTAAAAATACGTTATATATAAATTCTTTAAACCATTTTTTTAATGTTATTGCTTTACCAGATAATACTTTTTTAAACGCATACATTAAACATACAATAGGTGCTATTAATATTAACACTAAAACATTCACATATCTTTTTAAATAAACTAAAGCAAATTTATAAGCATAATATACAAGCATAATATATAAAATCATACCAATAGTACCTGGTTTAAATTTTATTTCGTATGCTTTTGATATTACAGATTCATATAAACTAATTTCTTGTCCTTCTTTCATTCCAGACAAGCTTTGTCCTAATTTTTCTGAACCTTTTACCATATCTTCATTTACATTTATAGCAAAAACCATAAAGTAATGTATAAATATTATTAATAAAAGGCCAACTAACCAATCAAGCAGCATTCTCTTGATTAATGCTGAATCAGCACTATTTCTTGATATTGCAGCTTTACCAGCAAGAATTAACAATAAGAGAATCATTGCTCCTATTCCTAACCCTCTTAAAATCATATACCATCCTGCAACTGTTTCTTTTAATACATCATTAATAGAAACATTAGCAGCATAAGAAATATTTGGCATCATTAAATTAAATAATGTCATAAGAATTAGTATAAATATTAAATTATTTTTATTTAATACTTTCTTCATATTATTTCTCCAAATTCCTTTCAACTTCCATTACTTCAATTAAATATTGGTTTATAATATTTACATTTTCAGACATATTTTTTGTTAATATATTAGAATTATCATATTCTTTATAATACTCAACAAATATTTTATTATCATTTTCTGCTAATTTTATAACGATTCCTCTTATTAAAGATGTTAGACAAATATTATTATCTTCATCTACTGAAAAATTAAAATCATTATATGTATTTCTTATATATTTTGAAAATTCATTTCTTGTTCCTGTATATTCTCTATTATGATATTTTAATATCATTTCTTCTAAATCAACATTTGAAAAATATTCATTTTGATATACAGCAATTTCATCTTCATATATACATAGATATAAATTTTGTGTTTTATATCCAATCATATTATTTTCTTCATTTTGGAATATTGGTTTTCCTAAAACATCCTCTACTTCATCTAATGTCATACCAACTTTTATTCCACTAACGATTTCTGTCTTATAATTTTCATTAAAAATTATTCTTATAATTTGATTTTTTTCTCTATCTATAGTAAAAGTTTCGTAATAATATCTTAATCCATCTGTTGTATATTCCCCTTTTAAATTAGTTTCTTGGAAATACCAACCAGTTGTATTTAAAGAAATTATTTCTTCTGAACTATTGTAAATAGTCATTTCTTCATCTTTTTCTATTTCAGGAACTTTTTGTTCTTCTTCTTTAACAGTATTAGTTTTACTCGATACTAAAGTTGCTGTTCCTGTAAATTTTGGTGCTGTTTCTGCATATTGAGTTTTTAAGTAAAAAAACATAAAAACAATTACACATATAATAAGTATCGAACAACCTACAATTATTAATACTCTTTTTTTATCTATTGTACTCACCTCTAATCTTTTCTAAATACATTAATATCGAATAATTCTAATTTATTAAATAGAATCTTATCAACAGTTATTTTTGTATCAGAATCACTAGTTGATGCCTCTGTACTACTTATATCCAAAGATTTATCTTCAACATTTGTATCAGACACTACATTTATTATCCAGCTTAATAAACTTTCCATAATTGCTGTGTATCCAACAATTACAGCTCTAACAATATAGAATAATAAGTTAATTAAGAAATCTAATATTTGAGCTAAAGTATCTATAATTACTTGCCAGAATGATCTTTTTGCTAATGAATATTTTCCATCTGGAACACCATTAAAGAAAAAGTTAGAATAATTTACACTAGAAGAACCTCCTCTAACCTTTCCCATTGGATCAACATCAACTGTATTTTTCAATCTAAATGCATGTGTAAAATCTCTAGGGCCACCCGCTCCTGTGTTTACACAAGGTCCATTTGTTATTTTCCCACTATGAGGTGAATTTCCAAAATTTGCATTTTGATTATCCCCAATATACATTTCTGTATGACTTACATTTATAACTATATCTCCTGGTTGTAATGTTTGATTAGTAACATTTTCCCAATATGGACTGTTTGACATTGAAGTAACAGAATCATCACACATACCATGAAAATCATATTCATACAAATTAATTCCTAAAGCTAGTTTATACATATAATATACCCCTGTTGAACAACAAGCATTAAAAGTACCCTTAAACTCTGCACCTCCACCCCAATGTTTTTCAGGTTCTAAAAAACTACAATCATAGGTAGTATTAGTTTCTGGTGTACAATACTCCTCTATAAAATCTTTAGCATATTGAGAAACATATTCTCCACACGATGCATCATACCCTCTAGCAAAACAAGTGCTAGCAGATGATAGTACTATATAAAATATTAAATATGCAATTATTATTCTTTTTAATATCCATTTTATTCTCTTCATTTTTATCATCCCTCTTACACTTTTTTCTTACTATATATAATACCATATTTTTCAACTTTTTTCTAGTTATGTTAACTAATTCACTTCTATATCAATAACTAAAGTATCATTATAAATAATTGCATTTTCACTCACTTCATTTATAATAAGTTTTTCATTAATTTCTTTTATTAAAACATTATTTCTAGTTACACAATCATACATGTATATTCCTTCATTATCTACGCTATATACAACTCTATGCTCATCATACCATTTAAAACTTGAAATTACTAAAGTTCTATCTAATTCAGAGTCTGGATAAGATTTATCTCTTGAAAGAAAATATGGTCCCTTATATCCTTTTTCTGTACTAGACAAATCTCCTCTAAATCTTATTGCAAAATCAACACCATATATTTCATATTGTTCTTCATAGTTTTCGCCTTGTTCAATTCTATTTATAGCCTCTCCATACACTCTTGATTTTTCAGCTTCAAAAACACTATTTTTATCACTCATGTAAACATTTTCTAGTTCACTAATATCACTTTCTCCTGAATAATTTTGATGTATAAATATACCATCATCACCTAAATTAACCATTGAAAATTCTAAAGATATACCTTTTAATGTATATTGTAAATTAAATAAATCTTCATTATATTTATATTCATCATAATCTATCCATAAATCCATTAAATTAGATGCAAATTTCTTTAAATCTTTTGATTTATTCATTTCTTTAATCAATTCTTTGAAAGCTTCTTCTTCTTCTTTCGTTATTTCTTTTATTGGATATATAGATATTTCATTATTTTTAAAATCAAAAAATAGATAATTATCTTCACCCACATAACCATATATATTATTATATTCTGAGAATGTTGGATTTCCTAAAGCTTTTTTAACTTCTTCTGGAGTTGATGTAACATATAATCCTCCCACTACTTCTCCAGAATATCTATTATTAAAAATTAAATTATATATTTCTCCAGTAACTTTTTTATATCTTATTCCTTCTTCAAAATATATATCATATTCATTGCATCTGCTCTCTCTACTTCCAAATGTAACATTTGTATCATTCCAATTATTATCAATACATTCTTGTAACTCTTTAGATTGAATAGAAAAATTTGTAATTTGAGCTTTATCTTTTGTTGAATTAATTTTTGAATTTTTATTTAAAAAATAATTATCATCACCATTTATTATTATTTGTATAATATTTAAATTCTCACAGACTACTTTAATTTCAATATCTCTTATCATATCATTTAATTCAAAATCTATATAATTTCTGTAATCAGCCACTGCATTTATAACCGCTATAAAATGATTTTCATTACTTTTATCAGAACTATATAAATTTCTATCAAATGAAACATAAATCTTAGTTACTTCTCCTGATTCATCAAGTCTTACCAATTCTGTATCATATGAATATAATAAGTCGGCTAAACTATTATAACTTTTTACATCATAATTTAATGCTACTTCATTATTAGAATTAATATTTACTTTATAAATATCTAAATATTTTTTTATTGTAATTCCTAAAATGAATCCAACTACTACAACAGCAACAATTATAATTATTTTTTTATTAATAATATTATTTTTTTTGTTGAAACTAACTCTTTGTCTCATAAGATTCCTCCTATTTTCCAACTACATATACTTTATCATTTATACCAGTTATAGCTTTGATAATCTTATCTGCTCTCTCTAATGCCCATAAGAATATAATACCTAAAAATGGTGCACTCATCGCAATTTCAGTTGCTGAGAACATAAATATTAAATATATAATCGCATGAATTGGTTGAATATACAAATTCATACAATAAGATGAAAACCATTTCATTATTGCATCACTACCATTTTTTTCTCCTGCTTTTTGGAATGTATAAACAACACCAACTATAGGTCCCATTACAACTAAAAATAATATTTTAAATACTCTCATTATATATTTAAGAAAGAATTTAAATGTAACCCATATTAAAAAGATGTATAAAATTCCATATCCTACTAATTGCATTCCACCAGCTTGAGCAATAGTTTGCCAAATATCTTCGTAAAATACAAATTCAAAACTACTATTATTTGAAGTTTCTAACGCCATTCTTGCACTCCAAAGAGCTTCCATAAATACATCAAGTAATGCATTCAAAAGTAAAAATATATATTTTACTGCAAATGTAAAACCAAGTCCAACAGCCCAATCAACAATTAAAGCTTTGAATTTAGCAATATCAACAGCAGTAGTAGAAAGAGCTAATCTAATTGCAGTTACTAAAATTAATATTATAAAAAATCCTAATGCAACAGCTCTTATTACTGTAAAAGCTGATGAACAAAGTTCTTTTATCAAATCCATTAAAGCAATAATTCCTGTAGGTGTTATTGAAGGATTTAAATTAGCTGCAGTTTTTGTTATTGCTGGGTCTAATAATAAATATTCTCCAAATACAATTGAAGATACTTTTAGGATACCATCTTTGTCTGCTCCAAATTCGCTTTCAGTACGATAATAACCTCCCATTTCAGTTATTATACTTCCCATTCCAGAAACTCCACCAAACAATTCAATTATTGGTGACATTATTGTTCCTGCTATTGAGCCTACAATTGATTGTGTTGTACCAATTTCTTTTTTATGTCCTTCTATTTCTACTGTACCTTCTTGATCTGCTTGATGAATAGATGACATATTAAAAGAACTAGCATCTACATCTATATCTTCTGGAGCAGCATAAGAAAAACCACAAATTATGAAATTTAACATTAACATTACTAATAAAACTACAGATAATTTTTTCATATTTTACTCCTTCTCTATTTTTAACTATTGTCCAGCATTTTGTCTTTTCATTTTTTCCATAGCTGCTTGTTTTGAAAGGTTAGTTTCAACAAACTCAAATTCTTTTTGTGTTGGTTGAATTGCAAGTATTGCAGAATCTGAACCTACTTTTAATAAACCTTCACCTCTATTACAAGTGATTAAGAAAGAAGCTTCTCCATCACTTAATTTAAATACTTCTTTTAAATATTGAATTTCTGATTTATCTTGTGCTAAGAATAATTTAGTATCAGAAGATGTTAAAACAGCTTGAGCTTCTTTTTTCTCATAGAAATCTTGGAATTTTTGAGAAGCTACACATAAAGAAACATTTCTTTTTCTGGCACGTCTTGCCATTGTATTTAAGAAATCAACAGCCTCATCAAATGGTAATAACATCCAAGCTTCATCGACGATAACTCTTTTCTTCATAGCTTTTGTTTTATCTTCACTATTTTTCTTAACATATTTTTCCCAAACCCATGATAATAAAATTTGTTGTGCTAAAGGTCTTGCAAATCTTTCCTCTAATTGAGAAATATCTAAGTTAATAAATGGCATACCTTCTAATAATTCAAATGTTGATTGTCCATCAAAATAAGCCATTTGTCCTTGTAATTCTCTAACATATTGTTTCATAACTTTTACTAAATAACTATAATGGAATCTATAGTCAGGGTTTTGATTTTCTTGAGCTTTTCTACAAATTCTCTTATACCAAGAACCTATAGTTGGCATTTCTTTTTTATTTCTTCCTAAATAACTCTTAGAAAAGTCTATATTTGAAGAATCCATTGTATATAAACTATCTACTGAATTTGTTATACCAAGAGCAGTATATTCTTCTAATACAGATTCTGAAATAATTTGTTTTGTAAGCTCATTAACTTCAGAACTTCTTGTACTACCTCTTGCCATAGTTAAAAGACCTTGTGTTACGTCTTCTACTTTATTTTCAACATTTAAAACTTCTCTTTCTTTACCAGTAATTTCATCTCTTACAATTTCTGGTTCTATATCAAATACATTTATGATTGTTTTTGAATTAGGACTAATTACAACATTAACTCCACCTAAACTTTCAGCAACTATTCCATACTCACCTTCAGCATCTAGTGCTAAACTATCAATTCCCATAAGAATTGAAGAACGTGCTGATATCATTTTTACAGTTACAGATTTACCAGCACCAGACTTACCAAAAATAACCATGTTATAGTTAGTTAATTTAGAACTAAAGTTATCAAATAATATTGGAAGTCCTGTTTGCTTATTAAATCCTAATGGAATTCCACCCTCATGTCCAATGTCAGAAGTAAAGAATGGAAAAACTGTTGACATCGCACGTCTATCGAATGTATGTGATTTATGTAATTTATTATCATTAAATGGTAAGTTAGTTCTAAATGCTACATCTTGAATTGCCCAAGCTGGTTTAATATCTACTAATGTTTTTGACATTTCACTTGATAACAATTCTGTATATTTATCTAACTCTTCCATACTATATGCAAATAATGTTGCAACTATTGTAGAATCAAATAATCTATTTAAACCTGCTGCAATTGTATCTCTAAGCTCTTCTGCTTCTAATCTCTTTTGTAATAAAACTCTTTCTCTATTTATATCTCCTCTATCAGCAGCTACAATTCTTTCAGACTCTAATTCATTGATTTGTCTATTTAAGTCTGTTTGTGATGAAGATTCACTAAGTGGAGAGATAAATACAGAAACATTTATATCTCCAAATGTATACATTCCCCTTAAAAATTCTGGGAATGTACACATTCTTGGTAATGCTGAAACTATCATACTTCTTGCAAATCTTGTTTTTGATGAAACTATACCTATATGATTAGTATAACTTGCATCAACTCCACCTGGAGCAATTATATCTTTAATTGTTGATTGATTTTTTTGTAATTGAGTTAATTCTGGTTGTTTTGTTGATTGAGCCACATCTGGTTCAGTATTTTTGTTTAACTTAAACATTTATAGGACCTCCTAATTCTTTAGTTAAATTTGACTTCTTCTTTTTCTTATAACTTTTTTAGTTATTGATGAATTTTCAACTTTTAACTCTTCTTCCTTTTTCTCTTCATTTTTAGCAGAGTTTTCTATTTCTTCTGTTGCATATTCAAAAACTTTTGGATCTAATTGATCTTCATATTGACCAAGTAATCCTAATGCTTGTTCTTTTATTCTTTGAACTTTATCTTTCTCTATTGCTTCTTCTTCAGCTTTCTTTCTCTTATCAGCTTTTAATATACTATCTGTTGTTAAATCGATAGCAGCAATATTTATTTCTTGATCTAATTTTTCTTGTCTTTTTTGAAGTACATCTTTACCTGTACTATATAAAGAATCAAATTGAGCATCTAACATTTTTGAAATTTGGAATAATTCTGAATCATCTCTATTGTATGCTACATATAATAATTCTGATAATTCTTCAGAATTTAATATTTTACAGTTTACTTGTGAAGTTCCTAAAGCACTTATTACATTTTGTGCTCTTGTATATAATTCAGAAAAACACATTCCGTTTAATTCTTCTTTAGAATAATTATCTACATTTCCACCAAGTTCTACTGAATAATATGAAATTACAACATATGTTTTTTGTTGTAAAATATTTTTATTACTACTTAATCTTTCAACATATTCTGTAATATTTTGTCCATATTCTAGTACACTTTTCTTTCTTCTTCTTTCAAAATCAAGTTTCTCAAGCATAGCTTTATTTCCGTTCATTTTAGCTTGATTGATTTTTAAATCTAATCTTCTTAATTCATCTGATAGATTAGTTACTCTTTCTCTATATTTTGCAATAATATCTTTTAAATTTAAAGTTCTACTTTGAATATATAATTGAACAGGAAATCTTAAAGTATTTAAGAATTGTACGAACCCTTCTTCAACACCTATTTTTTCTGGTTGTGACATCAAATCATAGTTTACACCACTACATTGGATAACCATAACATATTGTGCTCTATCTTTTCTTACAATCATATTATCTACAACTTCATCAAATTCCATAAAATCATATACTGATTCTCTAGTAAGGACTCCTTGAAATTTTCCAAATTCTTCTCTAGGACCATTACTTGATTGAGTTGTTTGAGTATCTGAAATCATATCAGATTCTACTTTAACTGTTTTCTTTTTACCAGTGAAAAAGTACATAATTCCTAAAATAAATATAACAAATAAAACTATTATTATAAGTAATTGTATTAAAGTAATCATAGCTCCTGTTCCCATACTTTATTTTTCCTCCTTTGTGTTTGTGTAAATCTTTCTATTTTTGTTAAACTTTATATATCTTAAAACAATTTCATATATTGATTCTCCACCAATTTTTTTAGTAACTGGCAGACCAACAATTGTAGGAATTTTAAATGCACCAGCAACATATCCTAATAAGGCAAATATTGCTAATATTATTAAACCTACTTTTTTTAAGCCTATTATTGAAAATATTAAAAAAAACATTCCGCCTACTGCTGCTCCAACAAGTGTAGTGATTAAAGATTTTATTGTAAATATTACTAATAATCTTGTTTCACCTCTATAATTACGTGGTATTTGATATGTTCCCATAAATTCCTCCTTCGTATTTCTATAATCTAATTAAAATATAGCTACAATTTCTTTAACCAAAGCTGGTCCTGCAATACCTAAAAATAAAATTATTAAACTTATTCCAAGTTCTTTTTTTGCTTCTGCTTTATTTATTGTGTCTTGACCTAAAATTCTAATAGCTGTAAGCAATAATCTGATACAAGCAAATGCTATAACAGCCATTTGTACAAGACCTAATAAAAGTCCTAATGGTTGTGTCATTTGAATTGCATTGATTCCTAGAATAGTTATTTTATTTTCTCCCATTTTTGTAAAAGTTTGTGCATCACCTTCAATGTTTGACATCACGTCTGCTGATACTATATTTATATTACTTACACACATTATTAATTGTAAAATTAATAATATTATACTTGTTTTCAAAAATACTTTTTTCATAAGGCTTTCCTCCTAATAATCTTTTTTTACCTAGTTATATTAATTATAACTAAAATCAATATTTTTTTCAACATTTAGAAACATATTTCTAAAATTTAATCAAATTGTAATATTACTAAGAAAAATGCGTTTAAAATTACTATTTTAAGGCAAAAAAAAAGAAGTTTAAAACTTCTTTTTATGGCGTTAAATATTTTGCAATAATAGTTACTATACCGTCTAAGGCTAAAATTACAACAAGAGCTAATAATCTATATGGTAGAGCTTCTTTAGCTTTTTTACGTTCACTAGGATCACTTGAAAAGAATTTTGTACTATGCCATGTGAAATAAGCTATCGCACCACCAATTACAACAATTTGTACAATTGCATATATAGTTCTAATAACTTTAGTAAAAGTTGACTCTGTAGTAATACCAACTTTAGCGGTATCCATTTGTGTTAATACTTTATTCATAAAATCATCTACCGCAAATGCATTATTAACAACGCTAAAACTAAATATTATAAATATAATTACAAAACTTATTAAAATTTTTTTCTTCATTACAGTCTCCTCCTGTACTTACAAAATTATATTTGAGCTAATATTGAACCAATTATTTCTACTAAGAATGGTAAAAAGTTAGCAACACCTAAGAAAATAAGAATACCTATAATGTAATCAGGCAACTCACTCTTTTGCTCACTTTTTATTGTTGGAGTTCCCATGAAATATCTAATTGCTAAAAATGTAAGCGCTATTAGACATATTGCTGTAACAACAATTCTTATAATATCAATTACACCACCCATTATGTTTTGTACTGTATATACACCTCTATCATAAACAGGTCCATTAATTAAAAAATTATATTGACTCATAATCTTTCTCCTTTTTAATCATATTTTACATTTGCTTCCATAAACATTTTCACAATTTGTAAAATTGCAGCACCACTAAAAACCAATACTGCACCAATTACATAATTTGTTGCCTTTGTTTTGATCATCGCTTTAGCAGAAGGAGCGGCTACAACATATTGTATACCAACAACTACTAGAACAATTATACCAATTCCCATACCAATAATTTGAGCTGCATTTATAATAGAACCAAATATATCTATTGCTCTATTTCCTGCTTTTTTAACTTCACCATTTGATAATTTATCAAAATTAGCACTCCATTCAGCAAATCCTATTTGTGAAAAGCAAAACAATAATAATATAAATAATAAAATACTTACAATTATTTTTTTAGTTTTTCTACTCATAACTTTTACCTCTTTTTAATTATTTATTAATATTTCCTTGAATAAATACACTTACAATTTCTAATAATACAGCTGCAGAAAAAGTAAATACAACACCAACTATATAGTTTGGAATATGTTTTTTCATTTCTGCCTTTTTCTCGCTAGTAGCTGAAAGTATATACATAATACCAGTTGCAACTAACATAAGAATTGCCACACCCAAGGCTGCAACTTGAAATATTTTTATAATAGTTGAACCTGCTGTTTCAATTTTGTTTCCTGTTGAACCTGTGCTCACTCCATCAAACTGTTCAAAATCCCAATCATAACCATACGCAAAATTTACAAAACAACTAAATATTAATATAGAAAACATTAATATAATAAGTATCTTTTTTATATTCTTTTTCATAGTAACCTCCTATATTAAACTAAAACATCCTCTATTACATATTGTATAAATGTTAATAATCCTGATGTACCAAATAACAATAAACTACCAATAACAAATCTAGGTATATCTCTTTTTACCTCAGCTTGATCTAAATGTGAACCAAATAAAGAGAAGTTTGGAGCCATATATCTAATTGCAGACCATAAAAGCATACATATTGCTATTATTACTGCGACAATTCTAACTAAAGATAATATAAATCCTAATGGAGTTTGAAATAACTTTCTAAGTTGACCATTAGCAGTTTTACTATCAAATTGATTTACCGAACTCCAAGGTGATACTGCACGTGTTACTGCAGAAGACTCATATATAAAGCAAAATATCACAAAAATTAACAATATTAAACTTAATATCCTTACTAAAAATTTTTTATTCATAACCTAATCCTCCAAACTATAGTTATAATAATTATACAACAATTTTTTTTTTATTTCAACAATTATATATAGTTCATTAAATTATTCAAACCTTCGACATAATTCTACACATAAATAAAAAAATAGTAAAGATTTTTTTTATATTATTAATCTTATATTTTCTAAATTAATAATATTAAACCTTTCATTATCAACTTTTTTATGATATATTAACTTTATATTTTATTAAAGGAGAGTTTTATGTATAAAGCAATATTTTTAGATTTAGATGGAACTTTATTAGATGATGAAAAAAATATATCTCAAGAAAATTTTGATGCAATAGAATATATAACAAAAAATAATGGTTTTGTTATTCTTTCTTCTGGAAGACCAATATCAGCCACTCAAAAATTCTGGAATCAAGTAAAAGCTAGCAGATACTTTATATATTCTAATGGAGCCGGAATATATGACACACAAGCCAAAGAAACTATCTTTTCAGCTCCAATAGAAGACTTTATCTGTTTAGACTTATTTAATTACTGTAAAAAAAATAATATTTGTATTAGATTAGATACACAATATGGAAGATATATAACTGATATGGATTATTCTACAAGTTCTGATGTATTTTTTTATGAAGAAATAAATAAATTTTTAGAAACAGATAGAATTATACAAATTTCTTTTCTATGTACAGAAGGAGAAAAAATAGAAACAGCAATAGAATATATAAATAGTAAATTTAAGACTTTCATAAAAATTGAAAACCATTATACATTTTTAAGCAAAACAGAAAAGTATATACATACCATAAACATTGTAAACACTTGTACTTCAAAGGGAAATGCTATATCTGGATTATGCAAATTCTTAAATATAAATTTAGATGAAACTGTTGCTATGGGAGATGATTTAAATGATATTTCAATGCTTCAAACTGTTGGACTTGGTGTTGCAATGGGAAACGCTAAAGATGAAGTTAAAAATATAGCAAAACAAGTTACTATCGATAATAACCACAGTGCAGTTGCTAAAATCATCAAGGAAAATTTTAAATTTAATTAATCAAATATTTTTAGAATAATTAAAATATGAAAATAAATTATAAAATTCAAAAATATTAATATAATAAAACTCAGTTTTCTAAAGAGTTATACACATTTTTATAACTATCTGTTAATAACTTTTAGAAAAACTGAGTTTTTTATCAGTAAAAGTATTTAATTTTATTCACCAAAAACTGCCATATAATCTTTTTTAAATTTTTCAATTCCAATATCTGTTAATGGATGTTTCAAACATTGCTCAATTACTTTATATGGAACTGTTGCAATATCAGCTCCTGCTAGTGCACAATCTATTATATGAATTGGATTTCTTACACTTGCACAAATTATTTCTGTTTCAATATTTTGTACTGCAAAAATTTCTGAAATAGTTCTTATTAAATCAATTCCTGGAGTTGATATATCATCTAATCTTCCTAAAAATGGAGATACATATGTAGCACCTGCTTTAGCTGCAAATAATGCTTGTGTTGCATTAAAAATAAGTGTTACATTTGTTTTTATTCCTTCTTGTGATAAAACTTTAACTGCTTTTAAACCTTCTGCTGTCATTGGTATTTTTACTACCATATTTGGATGAATTGCAGCAATTTCTCTAGCTTCTTTAATCATATCTTCAGCATTAACAGTAGTAGCTTTTACCTCTCCACTTATAGCTCCATCAACTATTGATGTTATTTCTTTTATTACTTCTTTAAAATCTCTTCCTTCTTTTGCTATTAATGATGGATTTGTAGTAACACCACAAATAATTCCCATATCATTTGCTTTTCTAATTTCATCTACATTAGCTGTATCAATAAAAAATTTCATAATTACCTCCTAAATTATATACTCATAAAACAATTATAATTAATCATATAATTATGAAAAATTTATTATAACTTTGTGAATTTTAATTGTTTATTACATAACAAAAAGCACTACTCTAAAACCCAATAAACTAGATATATAGGTTTCTTTATTCATAGAACGGTATGATGCTGGAACTTCATAAGAATTTCCATGTACATTTCCACCTCTACTTATATGAAAATATACGTCTTCTGTTTGATATTCTTCTGTTGTCCACTCTCTTACTCCACCAGCTAAATCATATATATTCTTTGCTTGTGATTTTTCATATGCACCTGTTCCAACATATAAAACTCTTGGTACATCCTTAAAATATTCCCCTACTTGCCAAATTTGGCCAGTATAATTTGAATCAAAGGAATGTTTTCCATAACCTCTTACATCACTATTAAAATAGTTTCCCCATTCAATACTATCTTCTGTTACATTATATCCGCTATTTTCTATCCATTTTAAAACTGTATCAAATTGTGTTCCTGTTGGTAAGCCAGATTTTACATATTCATTATTAATATATCCTTCTGCTACAATTTTAGAATTAGTATATGAAATATAATTCCAAGGTTGTGCATCCTTTTGTATTAATAATTCTATTCCAGTAGAAACATTATTGATTTCTGGTGTAGCATAATTTACATCACTTCTACCAGATTCATATCTAGCTATCCAAAAACCTTGATATTTTTCTATCTGATACATTTCATCAAATTCAAAAGATATATCTTCACCTGTAACATCTTCAAAGGATGGTCCATAATGTAAACTATCAAAACACCACTTCTCATATAGTACATTTTTTCCATCTACTGGAACCCATACAAATTGACTTCCTTTTTTATCTTCAATAACTAATCCATCATTCCAACCAACTATACTATCTCCAGAAATTTCCCAACTTGTTCCTACATCAACAGCTTTAAAACCTACTGGAATTATGGGATTTTTATATGTTGGATTTGTTCCTATTAAAGTTCTATTATTTCCTTCAACAACAGTTCCTACAGCTATTACATTTTCATAATTTATTTTTTTATTTTTTTCATTATTTATTTTTATTAACAACATACATATTATTGCCAATACTATAAAAATAAATATTATAAGCACTTTATTTTTCTTCATTTATCTCCCTTTATTACTAATTTAAATCATAACCATATTATTTTTTATTTAGAATATCATATTATTAATTTTCAAAATGAGTATATATATAATTATTTTTTTAGTCAACAAACTAATTAATATTATTTCATTCAGTATCTCAAAGTACCTATATCATTGACTTTTTAGCCAAAATGTTGTATTCTAAAAACAGCGTCTTGATACAAAACTAATATGGTGACTACCATGTGTTAGTATTAGATGCGAATAACCCAAATCAAGGAGGATAGACAATGGAAACTCGCAACCAAACCTATGATTTCGTCGTTGTTGGAGGCGGTCCAGCTGGTGCTTTCTTCTCATACGAGATACTACAAAAGCATCCTGGTTCACGGGTCCTAATCATCGAACGAGGTCTGCCTGTCGAAAAAAGGCATTGCCCTGAAGCAACACTCGGAAAATGTGCAAAATGCAAACCAAATTGCAGAATCACGAATGGCTTCTCCGGAGCAGGAGCTTTTTCAGACGGCAAACTCAGTCTCTACAACCCTGAAGATGACGATTTCTATGTCGGTGGAAATCTTCACAAGTATGTCGGCGTTGAAGCAACTAAGAGAGCTATCGACTATACAGATAGCATCTATCTCAAGTTTGGCGCTACCACTGAACTAGAAGGAACTGGTCATCCCGCAGAAGTAGCTGACATCCGCAAAAAAGCTGAAAATGTAGGTTTAAACCTCATCAACATTCCCATCAGACATTTAGGCACAGACAAAGCTCATGAAGTATATAAGAAAATTCAGGATTACCTGCTCGAAAATGGTGTCGAAATTTTCTTTGATACAGAAGTAATTGATCTGCTCATTTCTGATGGACACATTGAAGGTGTTACCTACAAATCAAACACTTCTGATTTGCTCGAAACAGTATATGCTGCTAACGTCATTCTGGCTGTTGGCAGAACTGGAGCAGATTGGCTCGAAGGCATTTGTAAAAAGCACAAAATCGAATCTGCTCCGGCAGTTATCGATGTTGGTGTTCGCTACGAACTGCCTGACACTGTAATGAGAGATATCAACGAATACCTCTACGAGGGCAAATTTGTTGGTAAACCTAATCCTTTTAATGATAAGGTAAGAACATTTTGCCAGAATCCTTCTGGTTTTGTTTCTGCTGAAGCATACAAAAATGGATTAGTTCTTGCTAATGGCCACTCTTGTAAAGAGACAAAGAGCACCAATACCAATCTAGCTCTTTTAGTTTCTATTGGCCTAGACGACATGGAAACACCAATGGAATTCTCACGCAATATTGGCAAATTGGTCAATTCCCTTTCCAAAGGAAATGTAACTGTGCAAAGACTGTGTGACATCAAACGAGGAAAAAGAACTCATCCTCAAGAATTGGCTGTTAATCCTGTTGTTCCTACTCTCAAATCTGCACTGCCTGGCGATATCAGTTTAGGTATGCCTTACAGAGTCATTTCAGACATCTTAGGCTTCATTGACATGATGGACCAAGTTGTTCCTGGCTTCGCAGCTCCGAACAATCTCCTTTATGCACCTGAGCTTAAATTTTACAGTAACAAAGTTAAGCTGTCTGAGAGGTTCGAAACCAATATTTCTGGCCTTTTTGCAATTGGCGACGGATGTGGTCTTACCCGTGGACTCATGATGGCCTCGGCATCTGGAGTTATTCTTGCACAAAAAATCCTGTAATTGCAATACTATAGGATACATCAACCTGGTTGTAGAGCTCACGCTCTGCAATCAGGTTTTTGTTTTATCTTTTTTCTTAATTCATACTTTAATTTTTATTTATCAATTAATATTTTTATCATAATTATTTAATTTTTTATAAAAAAAACATAATTCGACATTGTATAACAAATTTTTTCATGTTATAATTCGACATGAAATAACCAAGTTATTTCAGTAACCTGCAAGTTACGCTTAAATTCAAGCGTTTCTTGTTAAACTCTTGTGTCTCTCTACGTAAAGGAGGTATTTTTGATTAGAGAGATGTTTGTAACCTTATTAACCACATCGCATGAGAGGAGTTTTGTATGGACATTTATCAGTTCGATCAGATGACTCTAAAGACTCAGTATCAAGAGGTTGCTCGGCACTTATACAATAAGAAGCTGTGCGAGTTAACCCCTCACGAACTCAATTTTGTCATCGCAGAAGTGGTGAAAAACAAAGTGATTGCCCCGAATTTCGATAGAGCAAGCGCGCTCTATTCGGAGCAGAAAATCGCTGTGTATTTCTCCATTGAGTTCCTCATTGGACGAGTTGTGCTTGACGCACTTACCAATGCAGGACTCATGAAAGTAACCCGTAAAATTTTCGATGAAGAAGGTATTGATATTACCTGTCTTGAGGAAGTCGAAGACACCGCATTGGGCAATGGTGGTCTTGGTCGTTTGGCTGCTTGTTTCATCGAGTCCGCCGCAACTATGGGCTATCCCCTTTATGGTGTTGGTCTGTATTACAAGTATGGACTTTTCAAGCAGACTTTTGACCACGAAGGACATCAGGTAGAAATTCCTGATGATTGGACCGCAAATGGTGATCCTTGGTTCAAGCCTAACTACAGTGATGCAGTAACGGTTTATTACCAGGACACTTGTGTAAGAGCTGTTCCTTATGTTATGCCTATTATAGGTTATAACGCTAGTCGCGAAGAATTTAAAGGAAATGCGTTCCCGCTCACTCTTTGGAAAGCTGAACCAATTCCTGATGCGACAAACGAATCTGCAGCACAAATTTCTGATTTTCTTTATCCGAACGATGGAAATGATGAAGGTAAAAAGCTGCGTATTCGCCAGGAATATTTCTTTGTAAGCGCTGAACTTCAGAGGCTCTTCAAATTCCACAAATTAAAGCACGGTGGTCTTCATAACATTGAAGATTACTATGTATTTCAAATGAACGATACCCATCCGGTATTTGCTTGTTTGGAATTCATCAGACTTCTGAAAGAAGAAGGCTACAGCTTTGATGATGCATTTGAAAAAGCCAAAAAGTGTTTTGCTTACACCAACCACACCATCATGTCTGAAGCTCTCGAAACTTGGTCTATCAACCTTTTCAAAGACATCTTGCCTAACATCTTCAAGGTGGTTCAGGAAATCAACCAAAAATTGGTTGATGAACTCAAATTCCGTGATGGTTTCTGCACTTCTGTTTGGCGCAATAACCGAATGGAAAAAGAACCAAATTGGCAACTCATTCGTCAATATGAGATGTTCGATCAAGGTATGATCCACATGAGTCGCATTGCTTGTTATATGGCTTATAGTATCAATGGTGTTGCTGCAGTGCATACCGAGATCATTAAGCAAAAAACCTTGGCCGGCTGGTATCAGCTGTATCCTTGGAAATTCAATAACAAGACTAACGGCGTTACTCCTAGGCGTTGGATCAAGCTTGCCAACCATGACTTAGCCAACTTCTTGGATAAGTATTTAGGCAAAGACTGGGTAACTGACCTGTCTATGCTCGAAGGGTTAGAGCAATATAAAAACAACCACGAGGTTCTGTCCGAATTCGCTGGTGTAAAACGCATTGCAAAGCAGCATCTTGCTGATTACATTGCAAAACGCGAAGGCATTCAAATTGATGTTAATACCATCTTTGATTGTCAAGTTAAGAGAATCCATGAGTATAAGCGTCAGCTTATGAATGCTCTTCGTATTCTCTATATTTACACTAAGCTCAAAAACGGCGAATTGCCTGATTTTTATCCTACAACCTTTATCATTGGTGGAAAAGCTGCCGCAGCCTATGACCAGGCCAAACTTATCATCGCCTTGATTAAGGATATTCAGGAAATGATTAACAACGATCCCGATGTCAATGACAAGATGAAAGTTGTGTTCCTCACCAACTTCAATGTCAGTTATGGTGAAAAGATTTATGCTGGAGCTAACTTCTCTGAGCAAATCAGCACCGCTGGTACTGAAGCTTCTGGTACTGGTAACATGAAATTCATGATGAATGGCAGTCCGACTATTGGAACATCTGATGGAGCAAATATCGAAATTGCTGACGAAGCTTCGCCTAAAAATAACTATATTTTTGGCGCAACTGTCGAAGAATTCCGTAGAAATGCTCCTATCTATCGCCATGATGCTATTCTTGATGCCAATCCCGAATTAGTAGATTTGCTGGAATTCCTCAAGGGTCTCCGTAATTTGAAAGGTACCTACTGGAACCTGGTCAATACTCTGCTTTTCAATGATACGTATTTTGTTATGTATGACCTTCAGTCCTACATCGACATTACGCTGAAAGCGAATAAGCATTACAGTTTGGAACAGTCCACTGGTGACCTCACCTACTACACCAGAAAAAGCTTCAAGAATACTACGCACTCTGGCAAGTTCTCGTCTGACCGCACGATTCTCGATTACGTTAACGACATCTGGCACATCGCACCGGTAACTTACAACTAAATATCAAAAAGACATAAGAAACCCCGGGACCTTTTGGTCCTGGGGTTAAATCATTTTATTCTCTATAATGTAATTTCATTTCTGATAAGTATTCTAATATATTTACTAAAGCTTTATCAATAATTTTGTATTTTTTATAATCTCCATTTTTATCTTTAAATAATTCTAAATATACCTCTAAATTATTTAATTTAAGCTCATTTGTTGTTTTATAAATTGGATAAACATATTCTTCATCAGCTTCATCATAAATTGATTCAAAAGGATCAAAAACTAATATATTTCCATTAATTATAGCATCATAATTTACTTTTACTACAACACTTTCTTTATCTTCTTGATCATAAATAATTTCACACGCTTTAAACTTATAATCTATAATTTCAACATCTAAAATATCATTTACATTAGCACTTTCAAATTCAAGAAGCTTCTCATCTTTTAAAACATCTTTATCTCTTAAAAAATCTTCTACTAATCTATATTCAAAAATACTAAAATCAAAAAACTCTTTTAAAATTGTTTCTAATTTATGTACTATTATGCAATTAATTTTAGATTTAATAGATTCAATAAAGCCTTTATCTTCAGAAACTATATAAACATTTGAATATTTTTTCTCTTTTAAATAATTTACAATTGCTGAAATTATCATAGCATCTGGAAATTCTTTTGGTTTAGAGGTTTCAAAAGGTTTTTCCTTATTAAAATACCATCTATTTACATCAGAAATTTTTAAATATTTCTCACAATCCAAAACTTTAATTTTATTTCTTTCAATAAACTCATCTAATTTTTTCAAATTTTCTTGTAAAACTTCTTCATAAAATTCAGCAGATAATTTTCTTTTCACATATATTGATTTTATATTATTTTGATCATTATCAATACTTTCTTTTATATGTTTTCTTAATTCTTCAACTACAATACTAGGAAGCACTACATCAATATTTGAATATCTTTTTAGCATAGTTAATATATTATTTCTGTAAGTATGTTCAAAATCATATTTTTCTTTTCTACCAAAGACATTTGTATCTAAAAAAATTACATCTTTTCCCATACTCTCACCTTCTTTCATAATATATTAATTTACGCTATTATCTACTTTAATCATAGCATTTTTATACATAAAAATCAAAAATGCTAATATTATAAAGCTCTTATTTTTTGCTAATTTCTATAGCTTTTTGTACAGCATCTTCTGGAGTTTTTACTTCTATACACTTTAATCTTTTTCTATCATCAATAAAAGTATCACTTAATTTTTCAGCCCAACCACCAAAATTCGATACTGTAATTATTGGAATTCCTGCTTGATATGCTATTGCCATTTCTGTTAATGTACCTGAACCTCCACTAATAGCAATAATTACATCACAACTCAAAATTAAAGTAAATTCTCTTCCTCCGCCAATTCCGAGTCCACATGGTATTAACACATCAGGTAAAAATTCTCCATAAACTTTTTTGTCTTTCCCTCCTGTTATTCCCACAGTAAATCCTCCATTTTTTTGTGCAGAAATAGCTGCATTAGTTGATAAAGAAGTATATTCTTTTTCAGCTCCATAAATTAAAATATTTCCAGTTTTTGCAATCAATTCACCTACTTTTTTAGCAAAATCTTCTGCCTCTTTTCCATAATTTAAATCAGCGGCACTCCCCATTATTCCTATTTGTATTTTTTTCATAACTAATCAATCCTTTCTTTAAAACATCTATTATTCTTTCACTTTTATTAGTATTTATTATTTCTTCTGGCATATCTTGTATATATAATTTTCTTTTACTTCTTTCTTCCATACTTTTCCATAAAAACAGTGATCTTAACAAACAATTATTAGAAAAAACTATCTCATATTCTTTCGGGATAGAAGCCCTAACCACAGGATTACCATATGGTTTAAAATATGGAGCTTTGAAAATATTTCCTTTACTATCTCGTACAGATATTCCTGATTGTGCTATTCCAAAATAAAAATCTCTCTCACAAATTTGGTCTATAACATTTCTTCCAAGTAAGCATCCACATTTTAAACCTTTAGATAAAACCTTATTAAAATTATCATACGCCTCCTCTGTTGAAATAGAAGCTCTTATCCCCACCACTCTTATTCCATTTTCTCTAAATAATCTTGTTATAGTTTTAAGTACACTTCCAGAAAAAACAACATCATCTACTAAAATAATTTCTTTTTTTCCCTGCAGTTTTAATGAAATAGAAATATTTAAAATTTGCATTTCTACTGAATTTAAATCATTTGGATTTCTTCTTGATACCAAATTTTTAGAGCCTTCTAATCTGGTACAATCTAAGAAAAAATCATTATCTCGTGGTCTATAATAAATTTTATCTAAACTAACGATGGGGATAATCTAAAACATCACATAAAGACCAATATAAAAAATCCTCCATTTCAGCTTCACTAAAAATTGTTATTTTTCCTTCAAACATTCTATTTACATCTTTAAAAAAATCTTTCCTTACCTTTTGAATTTCCTCTTCTTTTGGTATCATTATCCCTTTTCCTCTGTAATCAAAATCTAATGCATTTACACCTTTTAAAATACTATAAATGTCATTACTAAATACTATTCCATCTTCTACTTTTTTCATTTTTATCATCCTTCCTTTATTTAAATTTAGTCTAAAAATATTTTTAAGTAACAAAAAAAAGACTACTTGCAGAATTCCTACAAATAGTCTTTTAAAATATATCTCAAAAAAATATTTTTAAACTATCGTAGGCACAGCACTTAAGCTTGTACCTACGCCAATCTCAGCAATAGTTACAAGCTCCTACGATGATGATGTAATCTGTTTAAAAATATCTTTAATTTCATATCTTTTTTCTCCTTTTTTATAAATTGATGTAAATATATTATCACGCTTTTGGTATTATGTCAATTTCAAATTTATTAATAAAAATATTTTAAAACCTTTAACTTGACCAATTTGAATATCTTAACAGACACTGATATAATAAAAAATAGATACCCTATAGCAAATTCCACAGGGCATCTACAGTTATAACTAAATATTATCCATAATTGGAGGGATTTCTATGACTACAGCGTTTATCATAATCGCTGTCACTTGCATCATCTCATTCATCCTTGTAAACCTTATCTTCCGCGACTGGTTTTTCGGTACAATCATTCCTGTCATTATCTCCGCAATCATCGGTTTATTGTGGAGTTCTATTGGAATGATTGCTATCTACCAAAGCCACGGCTCAACCGGTGTTCCTGCACTGGTAATGGGAATAATTATGCTACTTAGAGCATTTGCGGAGTTAATAACTTACTTGCATGTACGAGACATTTATGCAAGATGGGGGAGAAGGTAACTACACCTTCTCTTTTTCTTTTGGACGCATTTTTTCAAATAATAATGCACCTTCTCTTTCAAGCCCTTCAAAGGAAGCTTTTTCTATCAACTTTTTTAATGTTTTTTCTATTGGTTCTTTTATTTTTATATCATAAAATACTTTATATACATCTAAACCAGCTCCTAATAATATTCTAATTTTTAAAGCAGTATATCTATTATAATTATTAATATCCTCTTTTAAACTCTTTAATTCATTAAATTGAACAAGCTCTTCTTCAGCCATATTTTCGACATCCAAACCAAATTTATTTTTAAGCACATTTTCCATTCTTATTTTAGTTTCTTCATTCACTGATAAAATATACTCTATATATATTACTGTTTTTGCTAACTCTTGGAAACCTTTTATTTGTTCCTCTGTTAACCTTCTTCTTAAAATATATGTTTTTAAAAAATTATTATCATTTGAATTTAACAAATTACTTACTTCTGCGTTTATTTCAGAAAGAGAAACTATTTCTTCGCTTTCTATAGATATATCAGTTTCTTTATAATGTCCTCCAAAGATTTGTTGTTCTCCATCAAAAAATAAGTCTATTGCTCCTCTTTGTCTTTCTTCTGATTGTTCAGGAGCTTTTTCTATTAGAATATTTTTTTGACTACTTAAATTTCTCAAAAAAATATTTGTATAATATTGTTTGATACCATATAAAGCTTGTAGAAATTCTAATTGTTCTATCATTCTTAAAAATTTAGTATCAAATTTTTCACTACAATATTCATTTTTTATTATATTTATTGTTTCTTTTAATTCATTAATAAAGTCTTGAATTTTTTTTACCAATTCTCTTTTTTCTTCTGGCATTAATTTTTTATTTGTAAAATTAACTATACTATCAACTTCAATTTCTTTTTGGTTAAGTAAACTTCTTACCATATCAGTAAATGACATAGTAAGACCTCCACCATTTTTGCCAACATCTTCTAATATGCCATCAAATTTTTTCCAATATTTTTGTATAGGAGCTATTATTTTAAATTCACACACTTCAAAACATTTATCTTTTTTTTCTATAATTTCATCTAATTCTTGTTTAATTTGTGACATTCCTAAAATATTATCTATTTTCTTTTCTTCTATATAATGTAAAATAGCACCTATATTTTTTTCTGAACTAACAACTATACTAATATCATTTAACAATTTATCTTTAATAAAATTTATTTTAATTTTTACAATTGTATCTATTATTGTTTCATCAATTATTCCAAGTTTTTTTAATTCTTTTGTAATATTTTTTTTATTATTTTCTCTTTTTAATATTTCTAAAATTTTATCAATATTGTTAAAAATATTATTTTTTTCTAATTGTTCTCTAAAACCTTTTTCATCTTTATCTTCTATAACGATTGAATATTTAGTCAACTTAATTTTTAATTCTTCTAATTCTTCTCTTTTTTGTATTTCCTCTTTAAGCAACCTCGACATATCAATAATTTCAGCTTCTTCAAACAAGTCAACAGCTATATGTTCAAACAAATTTTTTACCAATTTATTTACATAGTGTCTACTTAATTTCATCATTTCTATAATATCTTCAAATGAAGTCATATCTAATGCTTCTATATACTGTAATATATCGTTTTCTGTAACTCTACTTAAAATTGAACCACCATCTCTATATTTAAAATACTCATTTTCATGATCAATTAAACCATTTTCCGTACTTATCATCTTTGAAAGTTCACCAGAATAACTTAAAGCCCTTATAACATCAATTAAAAATTCTTTTTGTATTTCATGCATTAATAAACTTTGTTCTGGATTATCATATTCAGTAAAAATATAATCATAATTACTTATAACTGTTAAAATTTCATCAAAACTCATACCATATAATTTATTATATTCTAATACTTTTTCAATTGAACATTTTACAATTCTTTTATTATCTTTTTCGGATTGTTCTTGTAATTTTTTATTTAAATCAGCTTCTTGTAAAACATTTTCTTGTATTACATCTTCTTTTTTTATTCCAATATATCTCTGTTGCATTATTCTTCTTATTTTATATGTAATATTTCCCATATTTAACCACCTAAAACAGATTTTTCAAAAATCTAAAAATTCTTTTAAATATATTCTCTTTTTCACAAGTTGTAATCAAACTTATTGATTTTATGTTTTTTTCTTCTTTTGTAAACATATCAATAGAATACATTTGTTGTTTTATTTTTTCTTGACATATATCATTTTCTTTACATTTAACAATTAATTCTTTCTTTTTATTTTCTTTTTCCATATAAGTTATATCTAACCATGCTATAAAATTAATAGTTCTTTGATCTATATTATTTGGATTAAACACATCATTCTTATCAATTTTTGATATATAAGTATTAGATTTTTCTTTTTTTAAAAATTCTAAAATTTCTAAAGGTATTTTCATAACTTTACTTTTATCAATATGTGCTAATATTTCAAACGATTCTGCATACATACATTCATCACTTATCATATATTTTTATCCTTCTTCAAATATTACAAATTTTCTATTTACAATAATCTTAATAAAATTATACTTAAAAAAATATTTTAGTGCAATAAAAATCAAATTAATATAAGAAATTTTAATAAAATATGTGAAAAAATTCAAAATATAAATACTATTTAAATATTTAATAAATTATAATATAATAAATTTAAAATTATTGGAAACAGAAGAATTAGATGAATATATTAAAGTTTTTATAAGATAAAGGCCACGGTTTCTCGTGGCCTTTAAGTTTGTATTCAGGATTTCGATTTCGCGTAATCCTGAAGAATATAGATTAAACGATCTGGAAACAAGCCCAATCGGCACCGTAATTGGTGCACTGGAACTCATGTTCTTCCTTGCCGAAGCGAAGGGTAATGTAGTGGCTGTAATTACTGCGCTCGTACTTGACTAACAAACATTCTTGTGCTTCCTTCATCTTCAGATCACAGAAGATGATAGATTCGCCCTTAGTCATGAAAATCAAATCGGCGTATTCAATATGAGGACGCCCGAAAATTTCCATGTCCCGGATGGGAGTAAATGCAAAAAAATAAGAGAGTCTTAAAACTCTCTTATATGGTCGAGGTGACAGGGATCGAACCTGCGACCTCATGGTCCCAAACCACGCGCTCTACCAACTGAGCCACACCTCGAAATATAAAACCATTAATTGCTTAATGGTTTTGGTGAAGCAGGAGAGATTCGAACTCCCGACCCACGGCTTAGAAGGCCGTTGCTCTATCCAACTGAGCTACTGCTCCATACGTTATACAAAGTACTCGTATATAATAGCACAGTAATTTTAAAATTTCAAGTACTTTTTTAAAAATATTTTAATTTTTTTAATTTTTAATTTAATTATTTAAATTATTAGTACAATTTATTATTATTTTAACATTATAAATTTTTATAAAATCATTTAACCTTTATATATTCTTCCATCTTTTTATATTTGCTCTCCCCTACTCCACTTACATTTTTTATATCTTCAATATTCATAAATTTCCCATTTTCTTCCCTATAATCGATTATATCTTGTGCAATAGACGGTCCGACTCCTGGAATATTTTGTAATTCTTCTAACTTTGCTGTATTTATATTAATCTTACTACCACCACTCTTTTCCGAAAGTAAATATTCAACATCTTCTTCATCATTTATACTTGGAATATATAACTTTTCTCCATCTTCTAAAATATATGCTAAATTTATTTTTGAAACATCTGCTGAAGCTGTTAAACCTCCCGCTTTTTCAATAGCATCTGATATTCTACTTCCCATTGTTAATTCTAATATTCCATTATAATTTACTTCACCTAATATATGAATTTTAATTTTTTCTTCTTTTATATCATCAGTTATATTATCTTCTAATGTTTCAGATAATTCCGAATCAGATATAACTTTATTAGTATCTATATATTCATAATCTTCTTTAGGTTTTATAAAAAAGAAAATTATAATTACAATTATTCCTAAAATAATTATTAAAACATAATATTTTTTATTAATTTAAATCATCCTTTCTTTGTTTTATTTTTTTATACTTAATTTCATTTATCACTATTTTCAATATCATTTCATTAACTTTATATTGAATTTTCTACTATTTTGATATATTATTTTTGTATTAAATGTGAGGAGAATAATAAATGAAACTAAATAAATTTACTACAACTTTAATTATAATTTTATTAACATTTTTACATCTTACTATTCCTTGTTTTGCTAATGTTCCAGAATTAAAATCTGAAGCAGCTGTTCTTTTTGAAACTTCAACCGGAAATATACTTTATCAAAAAAATGCTACTAAAAAATTATATCCTGCAAGTACAACAAAAATTTTAACTGCGATTATTACAATTGAAAATTGTAATTTAGATGAAATCGCTACAGTAAGCAAAAATGCTGTTGATCTTGTACCTAGTGGATATTCAAATGGTGGTTTAATTGCTGGAGAAAAAATGGCTATTAAAGATTTACTTTATGCTTTGATGTTAAATTCAGCAAATGAAGCTGCAAATGTTTTAGCAGAACATGTTTCTGGAAGTATAGATGAATTTACTAAATTAATGAACGAAAAAGCTATCGAAATTGGATGTACAAATTCTCATTTTACAAATACAAATGGTATGCATGATGAAAATCATTATACTACAGCAGCTGACTTAGCTCTTATTGCTGATTATTGTATGAAAAATGAAACTTTTAGAGAAATTGTTTCAACATATACATATCCATTACCTAGTACAAATAAATATTCAAAAAATGATAGAATAATGAAAAATACAAATCAATTATTAAATCCTCTAAGTAAAAATTATTTAAGTTCTACAATTGGAATTAAAACAGGATATACTTCTCAAGCTGGAAATTGTTTAATAGCAGCTGCTGAAAAAGACGGTGTAGAATTGATTTCTGTCACATTAAAAGCAGGCTCTAGTTCAAAAGAATCTAGTTATAGATTTTCTGATAGTAAAGCTTTATTAGAGTATGGTTTAGAGAATTTTGGATTTGTTAAAATATCTACTAAAGATGAAGTTGTAGATACTATAAAAATAGAAAATGCTACTGAAGAAACTCAAAACTTAAATATTATTATTAAAGAAGATATTACAGATTTTATTAATACAAATTTAGAAATCGAAGAAACTAATATAGAAATAAATTCAGAAATTCTTGCACCTGTAAAAAAAGGTGATGTATTAGGATCAATCACTTATACAGCCGGTGAAAATACTTATACTATAGATTTAATTGCTGAAAATGATGTAACAGAAAAAACTTATTATGAAATCTATATTGCAATTGGAATTGGCGTTTTATTAATAATAATTATTATAATTACTATCATAACAAAAGTAAGAAAAAAAAATAAATTTAAATATTAAACTTTATACTTTAATTAACCAAATATTATAATGAAAAAACACAAAAAGCAAGAAAAACTCGTCGACAAAATTTGCAAATTCAATAGCAAGCTTTAATTTCCAAACAAAATTAATATAATTATATACAAATAAAAAACTCCTTAATACAAGGAGTTTTTTATTATTTTAAATTATTAACTAATTAACATATCTACAGGATTATAATTATCTGTTAAAACTATATCCTCTTCTGTAATTTCCGCTTGTATAGCACCTTCAATTTCTAAATCTGCATCTGTTGCTAAAACCATACAATTTTGCTTAATATCTAAGTTATCTTGATCAGTACATGGAAAGACATATACATTTTTAAAAACTTCTTTCAAAGTCTTAACTTCTGATTTTAAAAATTTTGAATCTTCACCTTCAATTGATGAAATAATATTACTTAAATATACTCCATCTTCTTCCAAAGAATTATATATTTTTTCAGCCACTTCTAACGTAGTTAATGTTTCAGCAGGAGTTTCTCCAGAAAAAGCGTCATTTAAAATCGCATCATATTTTTTAGTATTTTGATTTAAATATACTCTTCCATCTTCTTCGATAATATTTAATCTTTTATTTTCTTCTAAATCATATTCTTCAATTAATTTATCTAAATAAAAATATTTTTTTGCAAGCTCAATTACTTTTCCATCAATTTCAACAACATCCATATTTTTATTTTCAAAATTACTTATATAATATTTAGGATAGGAAAAGCCAGCTCCACCAATCATTAAAACATCATCTACTTCTCTTTCAGCTTCAAACATTAAATCATAAAACTTTGTATAATCTGAAAATAATTCATAACATTTATCCTCATCAACAAATGTTAGTGATTCATTTCCACCATCTATTAACATATTACGAACAAGTTCACCTTCATGTTCAAAATTATAAATTAATACTCTACCATATTCAGTATCATAACTAACATAATATCCTGTTTCTTTTCCAAGAATTTTATCTCCCATTTTTTCATTTGCATATGAATATAATACAAATAAAGAACAACTTATAATACAAAATATAATTGTTGTTATAAAAAATTTATTTATAAACTTTTTATTTTCTTCATTTACAAAAATATTTAAAACAAATAATAAAATAGCTAAAACAAATAAAACTTCATTACTTCCAAATCTTGGAATAAAATAAAAGCCACCTAAAAAGTTACCTACAATACATCCTAAAGTTGCTATTGCATAAATTTTACCAGAAGTTTTTCCAGCATTTTTTAAGTCCTCCATTTTTAATTTAATTATTATTGGAGATAAGAAACCAACTAACATTGATGGTATAAAAAACAATATAATTGTAGCTAAAATTGCCCCAATCTTTATATTATTCGTAATATTTGTAAGCCATGTTAAAACTGAAGCTTGCATGATTGGTATAATTAAAACAGAAATTCCACTTATCATTAAAATATATTTTACATTTCTCTTTAATTTTTCTTTATCTGCAATTATTCCACCAATGTAATTTCCTATACTTGAACTTAACATGATTATTCCGATAACACTTGTCCAAACTATACTGCTACTACCAAAATATGGCGATAATAGTCTTGAGGCAATAAGTTCTAATATCATGTATACTGCATTAACTATAAATATAATAATTTCAAACTTATATTTTTTCATTTTTCTCTCCTACTTTTACTACTATTAAATTCAATATATTTTTATCAAACTTTTATTAAGTAATATTTTTAATACTTTACAATTATATTATTTTCAATTATTTAGGTCAACATTATTTTATATCTTTAATACTTGGTCCATCTATTAAATTTCCATTTTCTTCAAACCTACTTCCATGGCATGGACATTCCCATTCTTTTGTAGTTTCATTAAATTCCATTTTGCAACCCAAATGTCCACAAGTTTTCCCCTTTTTGTTATTAGAAAATTTAGGTTTAATTAAAGAATTATATGTTTCTGATAAAACATTTTTCATCTCATCTTTATTTTTTATAGGATGAATTCTTGTAGAATTAAATAATTCTGAATATTTACTTTCTCCATTTAAAATCTCTTCTGTTATAATATTTGCTGCTACATTTGAAAAAGTCATTCCCCATTTTTTAAACCCTGTAGCAACATATAAATTCTTACAAAAATTAGAGTATTTTCCTATATATGGAATTTTATCTAAACTAATACAATCTTCTGCTATCCACTTATCAATTATTTCATAATTTGAATACATATTTTTAATAGTATTTTCTAGAAATTCAAAACCATCACACACGCATTTTTTACCTGTTTTTCTACCATTTCCGAACCACCATCAAATATCTTTCATTATCTTTTAGAACTGTTCTAAACGAAATATTAGGAGTATCTGCAGATAAATACATATTATAACTATCAATATTTTCATTAACTTTTACACACATTGCATATTCTAAAGCTTGATATGTTTTTATAAAATAAACTCCAGGAAAATTAAAAATTGGATATCTAGTTGCCACAACAACTTTATCAGCTAAAACTGTATATTTTTCATCTCCAACTTTAACCAATACTTCAAATTTTCCACCACGTCTTTTATATCCTACAACCTTACTATTTTCATAAATTCTAACACCTTTTTTGTTTATACAATTACATAGTCCATCTACATATTTTACAGGATTAAATTGAGCTTGATTTTCAAACTCAATTCCAGCTTCTATTTTTAGTGGAATATCTAAATTTTGTATAAATTTAGAATTTGCTCCTAAAACTCTAGTAATATTTACTTCTTCTTGAATATCTTTTACTCTGTTAGGCATAAGAGTAAAAACATAAGAATTTCTTTTTTCAAAATCACAAGCAATTTTTTCTTCATTAATTATTTTTTCAATATTATTTAAAGCTTTTTCATTTACATATAAATATTTCTTTGCATAATCTTTCCCTTGAGAATCTAAAAGGTATTTATAAAATAAACCATGTTGAGTTGTAATTTTTCCAGTAGTATGCCCAGTAGTTTTTGAGCAAACTTTATCTTTTTCTAAAACTGCAACATCTATTCCATGTTTTGAAAGATAATATGCTGTACTTATTCCAGTAATTCCACCTCCTATTATACATACTTCTGTTGCTATATTATGTTCTAAAGTTTTATAACTTTTTTCAGGATTTGACTTAAGCCAAATCGAATTATTATTTTTTTCCATAAAAAAACCTCCTAATCTAGTATTACCTAAATTAGGAGATTATATTTAAAATTATATTTAATCTAAAATATTATTAGTTTTTACCAGACTAAATTATCTTGGTAATTTATTTGGTTCTGGATATTCTTCACCAAATGTATCTACAGTAACTTTTTTCATAACTGGTGGTTCAACAGGTCTATCTTTTCCACCACCAAATGGAGAACGAGTTATAACTCTTGATTTTACTATTTTATCTACTTCATCCATTCCTTCAATAACAGAACCAAAAGCTGCATATTTTCCATCTAAAAATTCAGAATCGTCTGTTACTATAAAAAATTGTGAACCTGCACTATCAGGATGATTACTTCTAGCCATTGATACAATTCCTCTAACATGTGATATTGTATTATCTACTCCATTTTCTTTAAATTCACCTTTTATACTATATCCAGGTCCTCCCATTCCAGTACCTTCTGGATCTCCACCTTGTGCCATAAAACCTGGTATTGTTCTATGAAATATTACTCCATCATAAAAACCTTGTTTTATTAAATATATAAAATTATTTACTGTTTCTGGAGCTTTACTTGGATATAATTCTAATTTAATTATTCCACCTGACTCCATTTCTATTGTAACTACTGGTTTCATAAATTCCTCCTCTAATTTAGTTATATTTTTCACCTTTTATATAACTAATTAATATTATTTATTAATAGAAATAGTTTATCATAACTTTAATATGAAATCTAGCTATTATTTCAAATTGACACTATTTCTTATTTATAGTATCATTTTTTTGTAAAGTTTATTAATTGTGAGGTATAAATTGAGCGAAATTCTTTTAGATAATTTAACTGAATATCAAAAATCTTTACTTACAAGACTATCTTATTTAGATATTGATTTTAGTAAATTTCAAGAATTAAAAAATCAAACTAAAATTACTATTTCTGATTTAAAATTTTTAATATTAAATCCAAATAAAACTTATCTTGGTGATTTACATATATCAAAATCTACAAAACTTGTAACTGGTGTTAGCACTACTAATTTAGAATTTATAGAAAAATTAGAAGCCGCTGAGCTTGGTGATTTGCAAATAGTTGATTTTGCTGATGATGAAAAATCTGGCTTTCAAGGAATTTGTTTTAGAGATTCAAAACAAAATACTGGTTTTTCTTTTAGAGGAACTGATGTAAAAACAATTTCAAGTTTAGCAAAAGACAGTTTAACTGATGTTGAAGCTTTTTTAACAAATAATACCGAACAAATAAATCAAGCTCAATTATTATTTCAAAAATATCAAAACTCTAATGGTCAAAACTTTTTATATGGTCACTCTTTAGGTGGTTTTTTAGCAGAAAATATTTATCTTCAAAATCATGAAAATATAGCTAATGCTTTTGTTATAAATCCACTACATATAAATAGTCAATTACTAAATACTCAAATAAAAATAAATGCTTTTAATAATTCAAATAAATTTAATTGTTTTGTAACTGGTGGTGATTACGTTTCATCTATAAATGCTCCTACCTTATTTAAAAATAATATTCAATATGTTCAAAACAATAAACAAAATGTCAATAATTTAATTGGAAATCATTTGATAGAAGCTGGACAATTAGATGAAAATGGAAATTTTGTTACATGCTCAAAAGAAGAAGCTTTTAAAGGTCATACAATGCCACTTGCTACAACAGCAATTTCTATTATAAATAATAATAAAATTAAAAGTTTTTTTGGAAAAGCTTATTTATCTGCTAAAGACAGGGTTATATCAATGAAAAATCGATTAGCTAAACTTTTTAAAAAAGAAAAAGCTCCTAAAAACTTAACCAGAAAAACTAATACATTTAAAGATAATTCAAGCTTTGAAGAAAATTTAAAACCTCAAAATTATATAGGAAAAAATTATACAGAAAAAGATTGGGAAAAAGCAAAAGAAGCAATTAATAATTCAAAATCATTAACTCCCCCTCTTTCACAAATTTTTCCTCAAAAAGAAAAAGAGCATTAAATTATTTAGACTAGATAAGACTCTCTTATCTAGTTTTTTATTATAGAAAAACATAAAAAAATGTGATATACTCGAAAACATGGAAACAATAAAAAGATATAATTATTTAAATGAATATTTAAAAGACAAGTTTGGAGAAAGAACTTTAAAGATATGTATTGATGGTGGTTTTACTTGTCCAAATAGAGATGGAACAAAAGGAATCGGTGGCTGTATTTTTTGTAGTGAAAGAGGTTCAGGAGATCATATCAAAAATATTGATTTTTCAGATAATAATAAATGCTTATCAACTATAGAAAAACAAGTATTATCCATCCAAAATCAAGTAAAAAAACATTTAACCAGTTATAAAGCTGAAAGGGCAAATAAATTTATAGCATATTTTCAAAATTTTACAAATACTTATGATACTTTAGATAATTTAAAGAAAAAATATGATGCAGCTTTAATTGATGATAGAATTGTGGCACTTGCAATAGCTACAAGACCAGACTGTATAGATGAAGAAAAAGTTAAACTTTTAAAAAGTTATTCTGATAAATACTATGTTTGGGTTGATTTAGGTTTTCAAACCTCAAATGAAGAAACTGCCAAATTTATAAATAGAGGCTACACAAATTCTGATTTTACAAAAGCTGTAAAACTTTTAAATAAATATAATATTGATGTAGTAACTCATATTATGGTCGGCCTTCCAGGAGAAAAACAAAAAGATTTAGAAAATACTATTGAATTTATAAATAAACACAATATACAAGGAATTAAAATTCACTCTACTTATGTGGTTGAAAATACAGTTTTAGCTGATTTATATAAATCAAAAAAATATGTGCCAATTTCTTTAGATACTTATTTAGAAGCTGTTATATATATATTAACTCATATAAATAAAAATATAATAATTCATAGATTTTCAGGTGATGCTCCAAAGGACACATTAATAGCACCTGACTGGAATACACATAAGAAATGGGTACTAAATGGAATAAATAAAATAATGAAAGAACAAAATTTGTATCAAGGAATGTATAATTAAATATACATTCTTTTTTTATAAAAAAGAGAGCACAACTTAGCTTAAATCGTACTCTCCTCCAGTTCTATGAAAATCTGCGACATCTCTCTTTCATACTTGTATGGCGCAAACTTCAAACCAACTTTACTTACTGCACTTCGAATTACCTCAAGTATCTCTTTCACTTCATCTTTTCCAGCGCACTTGAAACACTTGATATGTTGTGCGTTGTATCTATAATGCGTGTTGATGAAAATATGAGTGCTTTCCACTTTTACAGTAAAAAGCGTCGCTTGTGCAGTGGTGATTCTTCTCGGCATGTGGAAACGTTGATGCTCTATGCCTTCAAGAAGTTCTGTGTAGATATAATTGACGACTGTTGACCTGATTCCAGTAAGCCGAAGCGTTTCTGGAGACTTTTTTGCGTGTAGAGTTCTTGCCTTTAAAACATCATAGTTCATGCGAAATATCACCTCTTTATTTTAGTCTTAAATTTAATTATACTCTCTTTTTTATTTAATACAAACTGCTATTTTTATCCTTTTTTGAATTTTAATTTCAATTATTTCTATTTTTCAATTAGTTTAAAAGTAATCTTTACTTTTCTCATTTTATCTCTTATTTTTTCTATTTTTCTTATCACTTGATTTCATTTTTAACATTTATCATATATACTTTTTCAAAAAAATAAGCTAGAAAATTTTCTAGCTCATCTTATTATTAATTTTATTTATCATCTTAAATATTATATTCGATATTTTCTTCTAATTCTTGCTTAATAAATTCATTATTTTCAAATTTTATTAAATATACTTTAGCCTCTTTTATTGATTTAATAATCTTAAATTTATTTTCTAAATAATGAATAGCTGTACCATTATCTAAAGCAATTCCTGGTAAATTTTGATTTTTTATTGTTTCATAAAATTCTGCTTTTTTCTCTTCACTTTTTTCATCATAATGAACACAAGAAATTGCATTTATTACTTTCATTCCTTCAATCAATTCATAATTAAAATCGAAAAAGCTATAACAACCAGCACTAAAACCAGATATCACTATTCCCTTTTCATATGCATCTAACAACATTTTATCTATTCCAAATTCATAAAATTTATTTAGCATAAATTTCGTGTTTCCACCACCTATATAGATAATATCTGCTGAAAGTATTTTTTGACAAATTTCGCCCATTCTCGTTTCAAATTGAGGGTGTTTATTTTCAATATTAATATTGCTTTCTTCAACTTCATTTAAGAAATCTAAAATTTCTAAATTACTAACTTTACATCCTAATTTTTCATAGTTGTTTTTTATCGCTTCATAATAATATTTATTTTCTTTTGAAGCTAAACCTATAAATAATAAATTAGGATTTTGTGCCTTGCTTAAATTAACAATATATTCATCAATTTCTTTTGTTTGATAAAGCTCCTGATTGTTGTCTTTTGTTTTAAAACTCCAACCAGAGATTTCTCCTCCACCTATTCCTACAAAATTCTTCATATTTCCACCTTTAAATTTTATATTTAAAATTAATATTTTAAAATTTTTGCAATAATAAAAAATTTTATTTATCAATATTTATCAATATTTATTAATATTTTAATTTCATTTCTTAAAGCTTCAATTTCTTCTTTATTTTCAACGCAAACACCTCTAGGATTTACAAAAACTTTTGAACCAATAATACTATTTTTATCTCTTGGAATTAATTGAAAATGTAAATGATTTCTTCCACCATCACACATTGTGCACATATATACTTTTTCGGCTTCTAAAACTTCTTTTAAAGCATTAGCTAATACCTTTACAATTTTCATCACATGACTTCCTGCTTCTTCTGACATTTCAGAAATATCTTCAAAGTGTTCTTTTACAATTATTATAGTATGTCCTGGATTTCTAGGATACTTTTCTAAAAAACAAACTACAATATCATCTTCATAAAGTAATCTATTTTCATAAGATTCATAAATATCTCCAAACTTTACATTGTGACAAGTTGGACATTCATAATTTTTTTGAACTTCTTTTACTCTTTTTCCTTCTAACTCTCTTGCAAGTTCATCTTCTTGAGTCATTTCTCTTCTTAACATGTATTCCTCCTACACTTTCTTAATTAAAAGATGATAATGATATGATGAAAATCTTTCACCTGTGCTTTCATAAAAATCTTCAATTTGTTTAATTAATTCAATTTTATTTTCTTTAAATAATTCTTTTATCAAATCATAATCAGCATAAAAATGTGGTATTCCATTTTCAGGCCCATCTTCTATACGAATCTTAGTATTAGCGTCTACTACTGGCCAATCTTGTTTAAATCCCCAAGATTCTTTAGAGCCTAAAGTCAAATAACACTCACCATCTTTTCTTAAAACTCTATTAAGTTCTGATACGATTTTTTTCATACCTTCTGTATCTGTATGAGAAATAACATTTCTACATAATATACAATCTACAGATTCATTTTCATAAGGAAGCTCAAGCATATCACCAATTTTGTAATCAACATTTAAATTCAAACTTTCTGCCCATTCTCTAGTTTGCTTAATTGCTTCTTCACTTAAATCGAATGCCTTAACATTAAAATCATTACTTGCAAATAAAATAGTATGTCTACCAAGTCCACATCCTAAATCTAAGAAATCTTTCTTTTCTTGATTTTTCCATCTGTTTACTAAATAATAAGACTCAATACTAGGATTTTTCCATTTATTAGCCTTATCTTCTTTAACAATCTTCCAATTCCAAGCTTTAGATTCTACCATGATTTCCTCCTTAAACTTATTATTTAATTTTCAGATTATAATTAAGCAATTACAACCCAATAATTTCAACAAAAATAATATATCACATATCATTTCTAGTTTCTATATAATTAAATAAATAACTTAAAATATGTCAAAGGACACCCCATTACAGGGTGTCCTTATCCACTACAACTACATTTTCCAAAACTATTGCCATAACACTGTGCCTTCTAATTCCTTTTGCGTGATACAGAATATGCCGACCTTTAAAAACCCATCCATTGGAAGAAACGATAACAGGATGCGTATACTGCCCCCAATTCCGATAATAAGAAGCAAGCGCTTTGCTCTTATTCTTCTCCAACTTATTGAATTTCATATGCTTCAGCACTTCTCGGATGTCATACACTGAAAGCCATTCACTATTGATAACGAATTTTGCTCGTTTTCTAACCCTAAGGTTTTCTGCCTCGCATTTCAAATAAAACTCGTCCTTCTTCTTTTGTGATTTCAGCTTTCTATAATGCATGAACTGGTGATAAGTCATGTCCTTTTTTTCTTGGTTACAAGCTTTGCAACTCGGAATCAAATTATCCGTGATGCTTACACCTCCCCAACGACGGGGATACATGTGGTCCAAAGACCGATTTTTTTCCGTTAACTCCGCCCCACAATAATGACACGTATCATAGCCCTTAAGCACATATGTTGCTGTATACATCAGCTCTTCAAAATTGACATACCCACTTACGTAAAGTACTCCATCTTTCACATATGCACTACTATTTTGAGCTCTGTTAGTGTAAATAAATTGTTCAGGCAACCGAATTCTCACAATCGATCACTCCTTTGCTGAAAGAGAATTCCTTCTGTTTCGGACTTAATAATATAAAGAAATCTTTCAGTTGTCAATGGCAAAACAAAATTTATTTTATAATACAAATTGCGAAGTTGCTAAAATAATTATTAACATTGGAAGTGATACTATCAAAAATAATATTCCTAATATTGTAGTAAAAACTATACTATTTTCATCAAAATCTCCTGGTTCATCAGGATTTCTTTTTAATTTTATTTTATGCAAAATTGGTAAAATAATCAAAGCAAGACCTGCAATTACAAATATTAGTATCATTAATAAAGGTATAACAGCTTCCCAATTTATACTAACATTAAATATTTCTGGATGCAGCATAAAAAAAGGTATAATTATGCACGCCAAACCCACTAATATAAAAGGAATACTTGATAATTTTTCTTTTCCCTCACAATTAAAAAATGCTATCGAACCAAAAACTAAAAAATATTGTCCAAAAATCATAATCACATAATATGCTTGCTCTTTTTCAGCAAAATAAATCATACCTATTATAGAAGCAAAAAACCAAACTAAAAATAATATTCCAACAAAATTACTTGCTTTCTTTTTATTTCTCTCTTTGGGATCTATTATTACATCATTTTCTTCTTTCATATAAATCTCCTAAAATTTATATTTTACAATAATTATTATAACATATATGCTTAAAATGTTTGTATAAATATTATAAAAAAGCAAATGTTACACATTTGCATAACTATCTTCTAAGAAAATTTTTCCTATGCAATAAAAATTTCCCAAGAATATAGAAAAACTCACAAGTTAGAATCTCTTCAACTTGTGAGTAAAATTAATTAATAATTTATTTGATAGACTTTTTTCGTCTTTTAATCCTTATAAACTTTATGAACTGGGTAAGTATGTTTTTTTACGATTTCTTTTAAAGCATATGGTCTTAATTCATAATCATCAATCTTATTGATATCAAGCCATTCGTATCTTAAATAATCTTTCCCCTCTATATTTTTTAGTTCACAAATGTTTTTCCTATCCTCTTCATTTTTAAATTCTGCAACATGAGCGAATAGGATCTCATGGTACTTTTGCCCTTTAATAGTGAAGTAGTTTTCTACCACTGCTGCACATTCCTTTACACTAATTTCTTTTCCAGTTTCCTCTAGAAACTCTCTTTTGACAGTAGTAACTGAATCTTCTCCAATCTCAATTCTACCGCCTGGTAAAGCATAATGATCAGATTCTAAATTGTGATGAGTTAAAATAAAATTGTCATGAATAATTAATCCTGATGATCTGACATTAAGCTTGTAGTCTTCAACATCAATTGTTAAATCCATTTCATTTCCTCCTTATTTTATTTTATGCTCTAAATCACGGGCCAAATCATTATATACGTAAATTATAAGGTATGCAAGAAAAATTTAAAGATTTTTAAAGTTTTTAGGTAAAAAAAGACTCTGCCCTAAGACAGAGGTAATTTCATTTTCTTAATTAATGATTAAAAAGTTAATTTCAAGCTATTATTTTTTATGTCTTCTATGCTCTATTTCTCTAAAACATACTTCAAATGCTGTAGCTTGATATTTCTTATCAATTTCGATATAAGCATCCATAAATTCATTAAATTTTTCTTTAGCTTTTAGGATGCTTCTCATTTCTTTAAAGTTTTCTTGTGTTTTTTCGAAATTGATTGCAGTAAGAAATTCACTTTCTTCATTAGTCATTGAGTTGTGTTGATTTTCCATTTCAAAATCCTCTTTATGTTAAATTTATAGTTTCTAATATAGCACTAATTTGAATTTTTGGATAGGGGTTTTTAGAAAAAAGTTGAAATTTTTTTGAAAATAATTATTTGTAAAATAATAACTACTAAAAATTATTCAACATTTAATTAGATATATTCTAATAATTTCAAACCAAATATTGTAATATGAAATCTATCTATATTAAGTGAATTAATTGTTCCTAATGTATTTTTATAATCAATTTGAATAATTCCTAATTTTTCAAGTTTTAAAAAAGAGCGTGTTAAATATATCCATTCTACAGTAGACTCATCAATATCACTAGTATCTTCATATAGCAAAGAAAAAACCAATTCAGACCATTCTAATTGATATTTTTCTTTAAAAGCTTCCCAAAAAATTGTATTTTTCCCATTTATACAATCTCTATCAACAAACATTAATTCTTCATTTTCTTTATCATATATTTTATTTTCTTTATTATTTATTTTTACTCCATCTATTAAGTTACTTTCTTTATATTCTTGTATTTTTTTTAATAATACAATATCATTTTTGTTAAGATTACTAACTATTTCACATATTTCTTCATATATTGAACTTTCTTGTTTCATAATTAAATCAATAATAATATTTATATATACATCTATTACTTCCGGAATACTATTTAATAACAAATTATTTAAATTATTTCTAACAACATATTCATTATGTTCGGAAAGTATAAAAATTTTTTCTTTAAATTCGTCAATGCTTATTTTTTTATCTAACAATTTTTTCTCTATTCTTTTTAATCTATTAGCAATATTTTTTTCACTTGTAAATCCTAATACTCTATTAATTCCAAAAGTTATAATAGGTATAGTTAAAAAAAATGGATTTATTTCAGCTAAAAAACCCGCACCAATGTTAATAGCTTCAGTTCCAAAATTTATTTTTTCTTCATCTTTTTCTTTCATTTTTTCTCCTTATATATTATTTATAAAAAATAGCCGTTTAAACTTCTAAAGTTCCTATATAATATCCATAACTATTTGTTTTATTTTTATTTTTCAAAAAAGAAACTGAATATTCCTTTTCAGAAACATATATATGTACATAACTTTCTTCACATTCAAATACTATATCACCAGCCGAATTTTGAGTTATTGTATTATACCCACTATAATAATTAAGATTATTTGATTGAGCTTCACCAATTATTATTATTTTAGGCTTTATTTTATCTAATATTTCTTGAGGAATTTTCCCCGAATCTCTTCCATGATGTGGAGCAAAAATAATATCAGCTTGTTCTATTAATAAATCCTCTTTTATTTTTTCCATAAAATCTTTTTCTAAATCTCCAAACCATAACATATCTACTCCGTCTTTTAAACTATACTTAATTATTGGAGAAATATTATTAGGATTTCCACCATTATGTGCTATTTCTAAAGCATCTTTAAAATGTTTATTATTAATTTGAGGCCATAATATATTTATCCCTGAACAGCCTCTTTCATTATCTCCTTTATTCATCCATTTTCTTGAACAGCCTTCTTCTAAATAAAAATGATTTTCCCCATCTCTTAAAGAACAATATTCTTTAAAGTCTTCTGTCTCATCTTTCATTGTTGCATTATTTTCTACACAATAAAAATTGTTAATACCCACTTTTTCTCTATATTTTTTTAATCCCATAATATGATCTTCATGTGGATGGGTTGAAATAAATCTAGTAATACCTTTATTTTTAGATTTATTAATTATTTCATTCATAATTTCTTTTTCATTATCTTCATGCATATAACAGTCAATAACAGTAAAATTATCTGACCCATGATTTATATAAAACATATCTCCATTTCCTACCGCAAATGATTTTATAATACTCATTAAACCACCATCTTTCTTATAATTTTTCACATACTTCTAATAATGTTTTAGCATACTCAAAAGCTTTTTCTTTTACATTTTTTTCAGTAATAATAACACATGAAGAAATTCCTATAAATATCATAGCTAAGATTATAGTACTATTATAATTTTTCTTTAATAATTCAATTATAATAAATATCACGCAACTATTTACAATAAGCCATTTTCCTCCATACAGATTTCTCCAAAAATTATAATCTTTTAATTCCTGATATACTCTATATTCAGATTCTCTATTAGAATTAGCATAATTTCTTAGCCAATTTATAGCCGATTCATATTCTTTATCACTTTCTAAAGTTTCTTTTTCCTTTTCTATTGGTAATTTTGCACCACTTACTTTTTTATTTAACTTTTTATGATATCTTGTTTTAGAAATATCATCAAAATTATCATCAGAATATCTTAATACAATCGTAGTTGGCTTAGCTCCTAGTTTTGCATACAACTTTTTTTCATATCTTTTTCCTAAATTTCTTATCACTTTATAATATAGAGTTATTATCAATACAGAAAATATACTTTTTTTCATCAATTCTATAAAACTAAAATTAATTATTCCAGTAATCAATATATATACATATAAAGGTAAAGCAATAATTAAAGCAGGTATTATTCTTGCTTGTATATTAAAATCATCAAAATTTTTCTTTAAAAAATCCATTTTTTCTCCTTTCATTTTTCCTCCATACAAAAAAGCAAAATACTCCCGTACTGCAAAAATAGTACCCGAATATTTTGCTTTCTTTATTTAATATATTCACTTTTATTTTCACCCTTAATATATCACGCTTTATTTAAAAGTTCAAGGTTTTGATAAATTAAATTACAGTATTTTTAATATTTCGACAATTCATTTCCATAATAGCTTTCATAATATTCTTCACCATTATCTCTTTTCAATTTTACTGTGTAATAATCTCCTTTTTTACTAATTACAGTTCCTACTTTCAAATTGAAATCAACCATAACTGTATCGCCTACATCAAATTCTCCATCACTACTATTACTACCACCAAAAAGCAAATCTAAAATTCCCATAAATTCTCCTTTCTAATTAGCTGAATATTTATTTAAAATTAAATATAAACCAATTCTTTTTTCATTTTTTAGTCCTTTCTATTCTTATTTAAAATACTTTTATTATCACATGTTCTATCAACTTTTCTATAAAAATTTATATATAACATATATTGACAAATTTAATAAAATAACTAATATGCATCTCATAGTTAATCCTTTTTCAGAAGTATTCCACATATGTATTAAATTATAATTAGTAGTTATTAATTTATTTTTATTTAAAAATAATACCATAGATATTATAAAAATCAACACTTCTGGATATATATCAGTAATTATTATTTTTTTTAATATATAATAAATAAATAATTCTAATTGAATAAAAAATACATCTAATAAATTTGTTTTTTCCTTTACTATTAATTTTATTAAAATAAAATAACAAATTAGTCTAAATATATCGTTACATACTTTATCATTAATAAATAACAAATCTATAATTATAGATATAAAATTTAACAATACATATAAAACAATATTCTTTTTTATTTCAATTTTTTTATAACTATTCAAAAAAAATACTAATCCTAAAACAAATACAATATTATTAATAACATTCATCATTTTCTTTTACCAATTTTAAACTTTCTTCACTTAACCACTCTATAGGTAGCTTACTTAATTCATTCACATTAATTGGTTTGCTTTTTCTCATCTCCAAAACAATACTTAAAAACTTTGTATCATTCCATAATTTTTTCATATCCTTTTCTTTAGCATCACCTATACAATCTTTAGTAATTTTTCTATATACTTTTCCAGTATAAATATCTAATACTAAACCATCTTCTATTGAGTGCATATGCGGAAAAGATGGCCAAATGTCTACATCCGTTTTATGTATTTCAAATTTATGCTTAAATATTTCTATTTGTGGTCGATACCAAAGTGGTTGAAAATCAACTATTTTATAAAAAATGTATTCCAAAAAGTCTTTAATTTTCATCTTTATTATCCTCTATTTTATATTTTTCTTTGTCTTCATAAAACATTAATACTTAATATTCTCTATCTGAATTACCATATTTAAAATCTTCATTAAATAAATCAAACTCTTTTCCTGTACTATTATTAAAAAATTCAAATCTTGAACCAATTATATCTCCTATTGGTGCTTCGAACATGAGAACTTCCAAAATGTATTTAACTATATATAGTATATTATAAAATTTAATAAATTATAATAATATAATAAAACCCAAAATTAACCAGCTTTATTTACATTATACTCTTTTTCTAAACTTTTATAATATTTTAATTGTCTAATCATAAACTTATCATCTAATATTATAATTTTACTTTGTGTACATTTAGCCATATATTCCAAATCTTTTACCAATTGCGTATCAAATCTAGCCGGACAAACTGCTCCTATTATATCAATTCTTTTATCTTGAGTTGCTGATAAAATCTGTTGTATCATTTCTCTACCTTCTTTACTTGCATGAGTTAAATTGCAATATCTCTTTGCAATTCCAACAAATTGATACTCATTTTGTTTATAATTTATTTTAAAATCCAAATCTCCAAATTCATGTCCATGATGTGGTCCTGGTCTATATCCTTCATATATTGAAAACAATTGTAAAATACAACACTCTTTAAAATTTTTTTTGCAATTATTGCAAGTCTCTTTTGTAGAATCCTTACACTTTTCTTTTATTTTTATTAATACACTTTCTAACTCTTTTTTTTCTTCATCGTCTATATCTAATTTGCATATCTTATAAAATTCTTCAATTTCAACAGGATTAATTAGAATTCCAATACTTTTCTCTGTAATTTGTATATTTCCATTAAATATTGAAATATAACCATTAAATTCTAAATTAAATTCTTTCTTTAAAAAGCATTTAATATCATAATATAAAGTTCCATTAGGAATTAAATATATATTAATATTATTTAATTCGTTTATATTTATTAAATGTCCTTCTTCACATTCAATAGTATTCAATTTTTCACCACAACTACTACAAAAAATTTCATGTTTATTATTTAATATTAAATCATAATTTCCACAAGCACATTTCGGTATACAATGACTATCATTACATATTTCACAATTAGCAAATAATTTATAATAAAAATCTTTACTTAATATTTTAGAATAATCTATTTTTTCATTCATTAATGTACTATATTTATTCTTATCTTCCATGTATACTGTAATTTTAAAAATTATTTCTTCAATTAATTTTTTAGTCTCTTTATTATAATTATTCCAAATTGAATTACTCATTATATTTTTAACTTTAAAAATTTCATAATCCACTTCATTATTCGAAATATATTCTATAATCTTACTAATAGTATCTATACTCCATTTTCTAAATACTGTAGCTGTCATATTCTTAGTTAAATGTAATTTACCTTTTGAATTATTAACCCCAAGTGTATTTAATATATCATCAATAAGCACTTCTAAATTTTCACTCGTTGTAGTATAAGGCTCAAGTTGTTTAATTAATTCAGATTTTTTATCTAAATTAGGATCTGATATTATTATTTTTTCAGCTTCCTTATCACTAGCGTTTAAATTCACTCCTGCTACTTTTTTTCTTTTTTCTCCGAAAATTCTATTTATTAACTCTTTTGTTAACACTATAGAGTTTAATTCTGTTTCATAAATGTTAGAAATTACATTAACCAATATTTTAACAACTCTTTCATCACAATTTTTTATTGCAACGAAATTGTTCTTTATACTTATCCAAATAAACGTTTCTTTTAATTCATATATATATGTTGGTTCTTCATTTTCATCTATATATGTATATTTCTTCGAATAAAAAAATGAATATTCATACAAATCTTCATTAAATATATCTCTATTATTATATCTAATATTTTTTATTGGTGGTTGTTCTTCCTTTGTACTATTAAATTTTATCAATTCTTCTTTAATTTTTTTAATAACTATATTTATAGGATATCTTTTTCCATTTTTAAAAGAATAAATAGTAAATCCTGGCTTTAAGCCATATCTATACTCTTCATAGTATTTTTCTATTTCTTCATCATTAATATTACTATCTTCTATTATTTTTATTAATTGACTTCTCGATAATTTATCTAACGCTTTCTCATCTCTTACTTCAGTTTTTGTAATTTTATATATTTTATTTTTTATTTCATCTTCATCATACTTACTTCTGATTAATTTACAAAGTCCCTCAAGCCTTATCAAATCCAATTTTGTTTTTATTTCTTTTTTCATAAAATGCCCCCTATTTGTTTTAACAACTTTTTCCTAAATTTGTTGTTAAATTTTATAGCAAAAACTATTTTTTATAAATTTACGCACTTAAATATCTAAAAATGTTCTATATTTCTTCCGTACTTCTCCCAATTTATTTCATACGTTTCATTTGCTCTTTCATTATCTAT
>JAEIGA010000208.1_pt1 | contig 82835 bp, 63 predicted proteins | sample 9270691 | NCBI WGS metagenome assembly JAEIGA01 (sample SAMN17057246, study PRJNA624740) | gut metagenome | biome: biome; isolation source: fecal sample | host: Bos grunniens | place: China: Xizang | collected 2019 | reverse complement strand
TATGAGAAAATTTTATCTTTTTTCGCTACTACTGTCTATGGCAATAGTAGCTTGTCAGAAGGATGTTTACGAACAGCCTTACGATGCAACAAACGATGACGTTGCACAATCTTGCAAGAGCACGACGATTTCAGTTGAGCAGGCATTAAAGAATTTGGATGATCTTGTAAATGTTTTGTACCCCGAAACAAGAACAGGAAAAGCCAAAACATACTCAAAAGAGAGTGTGTTAACCTATGTTACACCTGCGACAACTCGCTCAAGTAGTAAAATTGAGCTACCCGATACCCTTGTGTATATTGTAAACTTTGATGATGGAGAGGGCTTCGCTCTATTGGGCGCACAGAGCAACCTTTCATCTGTATACTCTGTTACAGAGAGCGGAACATTTGATGTAGATAAATTCTCTGAAGCTCTCAACTATGAGATAGAACACAATCTATTGACTCCAGAGGAGTATGCAGCTCGTGTTGCAGCAGAGCAAGAGGAGGAGATTGAATGTGGCGATGCTAATAATGAAGATATCGCATATAACATTATGGCTGGTGCCGTACTGACTGATTCAACTGGTCCTCTACCGTGGGAGCCATCACCCGATGATCCTCCTGTAATTGATGGTGGAATAGTATTACCACCTATACCCATCTCTACTGAAGTAAATGAGTCTTGGGTATTTGTAGAAAATTATGATCCACTACTTACAACAAATTGGCATCAAGATCATCCATTCAACCTTGAATGCAAGGATAGCGAAGGTAATATTTGTCCAGCAGGATGTGTAGTTATTGCCGTAGCTCAAATAATGGCATATCATGAGATTCCTCAAAATGGAATGTTTAACGGTGTTCTTGTAGACTGGAATACAGTAAAGCAATACAACAACATTACAACGTATGACGACGAGAGTGCAATAGCTACGCAATTAAGTAATCTATGCTTTGAGTTAGGCAAGTCTGAAAATTGTGACATATCGTACTCAACATCTGGTAGTTCATCAACCCCTCTACGAGCCAAAGTAACGTTAAAGAATTATGGTTTTAAAAATGTTGACAAAAGACTCGGGTTGGGAAGTGCAGACATTGAAGAAATATGTAAAATGATAAAAAATAATAAACCTGTATATGTAGGAGCACGTAATGGAAATAATGGTGGGCATGCACTTGTTGCAGATGGATATGTTAAAAGGAAACTTAAAACTACTAAAGTGTATCACTACGCAGACGGAACATCAAGCATGTCTATTACTGAAGGCGATGAAGAACATCTTATACATTACAATTGGGGGTACGCAGGTCTTCACAATGGATACTATATAGCCAAAGCAGAAATAGATAGTGATGAAAGATACCCATATAAAGGCAGTGATGAGTTTATAGCAGGCAGCGTAGATCCTGATGATTACAGATATTACGACCGACATTTTCGTGTAATAACCTATGACTTATAGAGCAATGAAAAGAATAATAATTATAATAGCAATGATGCTTATGCCTATGGGCATAGTTGCTCAGGAGCTAAAGCAAGAGATTCTGCCAGAGAAGAGTGGTAAAGCAAAAAAGATGGAGTATTCACTCTATTTTGGTGCATCGTATCTATTTGATGTCGCTAACACGGATGAATTCCCCGTTTACAGAACATACTACGCACCAAAATGGGGATATCAATTTGAATTTAACACACGCGTAAAGCTACATAAAAACATATATTTAGGTGGCGAGTTCTCGATGTTGCATATAGAACCGCGCAGTGGGGACATAGCATATTTAAACTTTAACTTTGCACCAAGTGCCAAGTTTGTACTTCCACTAAAACGCGACGACGTATCACTATTTGCAAATGTTAACCTCGGTGCTACGGGCGAAATGATGTGGTATTGGGGCTTTTATATGAACTACGGCATTGGTATTGACGCAAAGTGGTTTAGCGCGATGGTTGGATATAGGGGCTACCTATCGGATAGTATGTCAATAGATCTACACGGTATAGGTTTGGGAAATTCGGTGTATGTTCAGCTTGGCGTAAGGCTCGGAAAGAGATAGGGTGACACGCAATCGCGGCACAATAGCCCGCTACATAGCTGATAATATATGATTAAGCCCCGCTGCTGATAGCAACGGGGCTTATACATTTTATCGGTCACGCGACCTTGTGTAGTATGTTATCGCACAAGGACAACATACTCGCCACCCGAGAGCGACACCTTATATGTTGAGCCGAGGGTCACACTCTTGCCCGTCATAAGGTTTGTCCAAGTACCACTAACAGGCACATTGATATCAAATGACACATTGCTATTACCGAAGTTGCAGACAACGATAACACTGCCATCGCCAGTGTGGTAGACAATATGTTTACCGCCGAAGTCGCCATTATCAACGTGACACGTATATGAGACACCATCGTGGCTATACATCTTCTCGTGCGACGTACGCCAAGAGATAGCCTTCGACACAGCGTCGTAGAGCGCGCGACGGTTAAGGTCATCGTAGTAGTCCCACTTCACTGGCTTCTTGCCGACACGTCCATTATACTCAATAGAGTAGTCGTAGCCGAGCTCGCCAAACTGCCACATCATCTTGGGATAGGGAGCAAGGAAGTGCAAGCAGTAGGCACCCTGCAGACGGCTTGAGAGGCTTGCCCAATCACTCTTCACCCAGTCTTGACCATAGGTCACTGCCTTATATGCAACACGCTCCTCGTCGTGGCTCTCGATATAGCTCACTCTACCCCACGCAATATCGCCCGCAAAGTTACTATCGCTATTGTAGCCCATAACGCTCTGGTAGAAGGGGTTACACTGGTTGTTCCACAAGAGGATGTCTTTATAGTTTGCAAGTTCGTTCTCCTCGTTCCACTCGGTGAAGTGTTCAAGGATAATATATGCATCATTCGACACCGAGCGGATAGCATCGGCATAGTCCTTGATGATGGCGATACGCGATGCGTCATAGTTGCTGCACGAGCCCTCGTCGGACTGCTTCTGCGTAAGACCCTTGGCGAGGTCGAAACGGTAGCCGTCGATGTTATACTCCTCGAGCCAATACTTGAGCATACGCTTAAAGTAGGTACGTGTCTCCGAATACTCGTGGTTAAAGTCGTGGTAGACACTGAAAGGATGAGGCGCGTAGACATTGAAGAAGGGGTTGGCAGAGGTAGTGCAGTTGTTGTAGCCATCCCACCACATCTTGGCATAGGGGAACAGTCCCGTAGCGTGGTTTATCACGACATCCAAGATAACGGCAATACCGCGCTTGTGGCACTCGTCGATAAAGCGTTGGTAGTCCTCCTTTGTGCCGTATGCCTTATCTGGAGCAAAGTAGAAGCAGGGGTTATAACCCCACGAGTCATTACCGTCGAACTCCTGAATAGGCATAAGCTCGATGGCGTTGACACCCAGCTTATCGAGGTAGTCGAGCTTCTCGATAGCAGCCTTCACAGAGCCTGCGGTGGTGAAGTCGCGGAAGTGCATCTCGTAGATAGCCAATGAGTTCTTCGCAGGGCGGTCAAAGTTTGTGACGCTCCACGGATACTCCTCGGGCATAAGCTCAAAGACCGAAACAACATCGCTCGCCTTCGAGGGATAGCTCTTGAGGTTGGGGTATACCGACGAGCTGATATACTTATCGTTCCACGGGTCGAGCACCTTCTCGGAATATGGGTCGCCAATACGTATCGAGCCATCGACAAGATACTGGTAGCCATACTCCACGCCTACACGTAAGCCATCAATGGTCTTCCAAAAGTAGTTGCCGTCCTTCTTCATAAGCGACTCGCTTGTCGTAGAGTAGTTGTTGAAGTCGCCGAGCAGATGCACCGTGTTCTTGCCCGGTGCATAGAGCACGAATGTTGCCGAATTACCACGCACCGTGACACCGTGTGTTGCTCCCAACGGACGGCGCGTAAGCTCATTCTCGACATATACAAGGATATCGTTGCCCTTATCCTTAAGTTCTGTTTTGCCATCAGCCGAGCGGAATACAAAGGCGAGTGACTCGATATTCTCGCTCTCGGGCACGCCGTAGAAGGCACGTGGACCACCCTTGATTGTGAGCTGCCAGCGGTTTGTGCCAACCTTGGTGAGCTTGCACGCCTCGGTGTTGACACCCCAATCAGCCTTGGTATACTTCCAGTCGCTTGTCGAGGTACTCTTATTTGTGAGTACGCCTGTGTGGGCATAGATAGGGCCAGCAAAACCATCCATAGATGTCGACGTAGTATTCAGCGTAACCACAATGTCGCGCGTCGAGTTCTCCGAGAACACGCGCGGCGAGGTAGATATAAGCTGCATCATCTCCTCCTCGCGGTTGAGCACGCCCACGAAGATATCGTTGCCGTTGTCTTTAAGCTGCTTGCTGCCGTCACTCGAGCGGAAGACGAAGGCGACAAGATTTATATCATCGCTGGCGTCGGCGCCATAGAAATTACGTACACCACCCTTGATAGTGAACTGCCAGATGTTGTTACCACGATTTACGAGCTTGCACGCCTCGGTGTTCTCGCTCCAGCCCGCCTTTACATACTTCCAATCGCCCGATGAAGTGCTGTCATCAGTGATAACTCCTGTGTGGGCATACATATCGCCCGTAAAGCCATCCATAGTCGTACCGTTGGCATTTACCAACACCACGATATCATCGGTCATATCGTCATAGATAGTCTCTGGGTAGGTCGTAATAAGCGGCATCGACTCGATGTCGAGACCCTCAATAAGCGTATCGACAACCTTCATCGGCTGTATATGGTTGCGCGTGATAGTGACACTTTTTGATGTCGACTTTGTTATTGTCGTCTCGTTTTCAAATGTCACCTCCACGGTTATACCCTTGCTAAATGTCTGTGGCGCAACGACAAAATAGAACTCTGTAGCCTCTGCGGGTTTAAGCAACACGCCCTCCTTGCCACAATCTATAGTGAGCTGCTTTGCGCCGCCTGTGGCAAGCTCCACGTCGAGTGTCGTGTAGTCGAGCAGAGCATCGCCCGCCAACACCTCGCCATTGTTACCACGTAGCGTCACACGGCTTACACGCTCCGCGCCGTAGAGCTGCAAACGCAGCCATCCACACACATTGCTAAAGAAGAAGTTATCGCTATCGCCGTTGTAGACAAGGATATTCTCGCCCAAGCCGTACGAACCCTCGTGGTAGTGCTGTTCGGCAGGAATTGCGACCTCTACACTGTGCGCCGAGGTATTAAGCTCATACTCTGCCGAGTAGGGATATATTGCCACAATACCCTCCATAGCATTGCCAGCAGTTGCGGTGTCGCGCACAAGGGCACCACTACGCTCGCCCGTCTCGCCAGCAAACAAGAAGCGGTTGTTGGCATCGCTGTTATAGAATACCGACACCGCATCGCCCTTTGTCCACACCGTCTGGAGCGCATCGTTAAGCTCTACGCGAGTATCCTCACCATCGAGTGATGCCATCACGCGCTCGGGTATACCATTCTGGTAGTTTACCCCGCGCAACTCCTCAAGCTCGGCATTTGTACAACCAATAAGCAGCGTGCACACAACTGCATAAAGATAAAACTTCTTCATATCTACGTTTTCTTTTCGTTTATTTTCTGCTTGTCACGATTTTACGCATAAGAAATTTAGCACCGCGAGCCACATATCACTCGCCGCACGCCTTTGCCAAGAGCGCAAAAATCGCTCAAAGGTATAAAATATTTTGCCGCAAGGCAATAGACAAATTGCCATATATCCGTTTTACGTTGCTGGATGGTAATTTTACTATGACGAATGGATAATATTGCTTCGCAATGCAAGGCATCGCCTTGCCACAAGCCTCCCTTATCAAAGGGAGGGGTTAGAGGGATTATTTATATAGTTGAGGACTCGAGCGGCGAAGCCGTAGAGCCGATACCTAATAAAAAAAGCGCAAACCGAAGGTCGAGCAATAAATCACTATCTTATCGGCTCAACCTCCGACCTATTTAGCGAGCACTGCTCACTACGCCACAGATAGTTTATAGTTGCAAGCGCACCACTATTTATGGCGTGGTGTAGTGGTGTAGGTTTGGGCTTGCACACAATGCCACACACCACTATACCACGATGGCTACGCAGTAGACTGCGCTTGCAACAAAAAAACGGACAACCGAAGTTGTCCGTTAAGGTAGAACACCATATCGAAATTTCTAACCGATTTGTAGCATAGGAATATTAACGAAAACGGCAGCCACACAATGTGACTGCCGATCTTGTGTTGATTTAGAGGTTATTCAACCACTACTCCATTATCAAAGTCGTAGCCGACAATTGCTGAAGCGTACTCATTCCAACGTGTTGCGCTCTTATATGCATTCACAGAACCTGCTGGTACATAAATCTTACGGCCCGAGGCGTTGCCAGAGAAAGCGGACCAATCGGGACCAATTATTTTTGCGACTGGCGGTACTATTGCCTTGCAATATACATTTTCAAGGCTTGAGCAATCATTGAATGCATGATTTCCAATCGTAGTTACGCCATCAGGAATAGTCACACTTGTCAGGCTGTAGCAATTACAGAATGCACGCTCTCCAATCGTAGTTACGCTATCACCGATAGTAACACTTGTCAGGCTGGTGCACCAACCGAATGCATAATCTCCAATCGTAGTTAGAGGCTCAAAAAATACTATAATACCCTGACCATTGCTATAGTCATGAGATAACACAGTGTAGCCATCCTCTGGATAGACATTGAGTTTCTGGTTGTTGTCGGTAGTATAATATAGACGGCAACTATCAGGGATATTGTTAATATCGCTAAGCTCAATAATAGCACGACGATACTCGTATGGCCAATCGCAGGTTAAATATGCCTCGACAGCCTCTTTAGGGATGCTAATTTGCAAGTTATCAACACCCTCAAACACAGTATCAGCAAGCGATGAAGGAGTCAAGCTCTCAAACTTGAACAAAGTTATACTATTGCAATAAGCAAAGGCATAGTCCTTAATCTCGGTTACACTCGCAGGGATAGTAACCGTACCTGACATAGTAGAACCATAAAGCGCACCATTTCCAATAGTAGTTATATCATTAGGAATAGTTAAATCGGTTAGTCCATTAGTAATATGGTAGAGCAACTCTGTATCATCTGCCAAATATCGTCCATCGTCAGATGCCCATTTACCCTTAAACTCCTTTAGCGTATCACATTCCGAGAATGCTCCAGTATTAAAATATTCTACACACTCAGGGATTGTTATGCTTATAAATGGACCAGCGATTTGCTCAATATAACTTGGTGCAGAGGTAAGTAGCAACACTCCATTACCATCGTTTAGCTCAGTTGTGAAATGCTCTGCATCGCTAACGAAGCTAAATGCATCGGCACTTGCATCGGCATCACAGCTAAATGCAATATGGAATGATGCCTTCTGAGATACATAGAATTTAAGGCTTCGATCACCACCGCGCTCTTTAATAATAATCTCCGCATCGCGAGCCTCTGTTGTAGTATTATAATCGACAGAGAGTTGGCAAACATCACCATCTGTATTGAGTGTCAACCACTCATCGGCACCTTCGCTAAGCACGAACTCACATTTCTCTAACTCAATAAAACTAAATGGTAATGTGTACTCACCACCCTTAGCACTAAACTCCGCGCTATCCTCGTCCAAGATTACAAACTCAACCTTATCAGCAACACCATTGCCATTGATATCGAGGAAGTAGCCAAGATATTTATCAAAGTGTGGCACATTATTCTGTGTGCCAAGCTGATTATAGCGATCTATAAGGTTGCTACGCACCTGTGTAGCGAGGTTATCAACAGACTCACTAATGTAGAGCGACTGAACCTTATCTCTTGCTATCTGGCCATCATCAGCAAGGTCTACAGCCAACTTTGATATAAGCTCAGTCAATGCTGCAGTAGAGTGATTGTACTGCAACGCCACGGAGATTGTGAGCAACAGAGCATTGTGGTCTCCTGCTTGCGAGATATCCATTTTCGCAAAGCGCACATCGGGAATATCCACCTCCTCAATACCCAAAGCCAAGAACAACTCATGCTCTGCCTGTGCTGTAGCGTCCGCTATCGACTTTCCGCTATTCTTGACCAAGTTCTGCGTGCGGTTATATACAAGAGTCGTAAGCAAGTTTACATTCGTATTACCGCCATCACTAAGGTCTGTTATAGAGCGTAACGTAAGCGTACCTCGCGACAAATCACCTACAACCTCATCGAAGTAGTAACCCGTAGCGATAATCTCGGCATATTTGTTTGACAATGTACTACCAAGATCGAAGTGTCCTGCATCATCGTTAGTAGATGTTACATAACTCTGACCCGTAGGGTTAAGTCTGCCATCAAGCGACTGGATGTTAATGGTTGATCCAAGCACAAAAGGACCCTTCTGCACCGAGCCATTGATGGTGTATTTGCCACGACCTGGCTTACCAATGCCATCTGTAGAACAGCCAACCAGCAGACTAAGCAATGCTAAAAGGAAAATTGGTAAAAACTTTTTCATAGAGTTATTTTTATTTGTTAATATTTGTCTTATGCGCGGTAAAAAACAAAGGGAAACACTCAATCTTTAATGATCGAATGCTTCCCTCTATGGCATACAATTAGTGTGAGCGTACTTTACAAAATACCCCCCCCTATAGCTAAATTATTAATTTTCAATGTATTACACATGCACAACCTCGCTTAAATTCAAAAGATATAACAAATGTAGTAAAATATTACCAATCAAACAAGTATCGAAGCTGAAATGTACATATAACTAAGGACATAAGTCCTCCCCCAGCTGCCATAAAAAAAAGAGGAAACCCTCTCGGATTTCCTCTATGGTAGCGGGGGGAGGACTCGAACCTCCGACCTCCGGGTTATGAGCCCGACGAGCTGCCAACTGCTCTACCCCGCGATGTATCGTCAAATGGTCTGTGACCGATTTATCACTGTTAGCAGGTGCAAAGATAAGTCAAATATTCTGTTTACGCAAATATTTTTTACTGCAACATTTAACTTTTATTACCACAAACAACACAATACGCTACTATTCAGATAATTAACACAATAAATATTTTTCAAACATACTCTATTCAAAAATCACAACATACATATCTCGTGTTCTCACAATCTCAACCCCACGCCTCAAAAAACGAGCCTGATGCAGCGCAATACACCGAGTAACGTGTAAATATTACTCCACAAAAAGACGATATTTATAATGTCGTATCGGAATATTTATGCACGCCTTTAAGAAAAAATACGCGCGCACGATACTAATATCTTGTATGATTGGACAATTTTACATATCTTTGCAAAATAGGAATTTGAATAACTATTTTTTTTAAATAGAACAGACAACCCTAAAAACTATATTACCATTTATCACGGCATACATCACCAGGTGTGGTGATTGAGCCTGATAAGAACTTCAAAAATAGAGAGCGAGACGATGAAAAAGAACATTATCAAGAGCCTTATTTTATCTCTCTCGGTATGTACAGTGATAGCCTGCAACCACGAACAGACGACAGACAACGGGCGCGACTACATCTACTTCTCCGAGAGAAGCTACGACCTCGAAGTCCTCGACAGTGAGGAGTGGTTCAACATCGAGGTAACCGCGACACGCAAGAGTGACCACGACCGCCTCATAGGTGTTGAGATTGTCGACAGCCGCAGCAATGCTATCGAGGGCTACCACTACACTTTGGAGTCCAGCACACTCAAGATTAAGGCAGGCGAGCTCAACTGCTCGGCACGCATCAAGGGTATACCCGAGAATATCGAGTTAAGCGACTCGCTGGGTATTGCTCTACGCCTTGTCATCGACGAGCAGAATGAGTGGAATGCCTATGGCGTAGATGCCAACGTACATCTGCACAAGTGCTGCCCCATAAACCTCGACGCCTTCACGGGCTACTGCAAGCTCACCTCGACGTGGATTATGCAGTATATGAATGGCGATGCACGCCTTGTGCTTACCGAGCGCGATGCTAATGACCCAAATATCATCGTTGTTAAGGATATGTTCTACGACGGCTACGATATACGACTACGCTTTGACACCGAGGCACGCTACAACCCTGCTGTGGAGATTGAGGAGCAGGTGCTCAGCTCTACAGGCGAGGCATTTGGCACTATATACGGCAATGGTAAGCTTATGGTGATGCAGGCGCAGGAGTATCCTTCGTACTATAGTCCCTGCGAGAGTTTTATGCTACAGTATGTTACTATGTATGTCGAGGAGGTGGGTACCGTCGGCACCTTTGTCAACATCTTTGAGTGGATATCTGATGATGAGGCGGAGCGCATTATGCGTGAGGGCTTCTAACAATACAATAACGAATAAAAAATCGAATCACAATATGAAAAATTCTGCTTTACGCCTATCAATCAGCTCAATAGCAATTATGCTCATTGCTGCCCTCGCCCTCACATCGTGCAGTGACAACGAGAGGGGCAGAAATGGAGCATTCCCCGAGCCACAGACCATAGAGTGTCAGGCTGGCGAGCTTCCCTCGTTCAGCTTTACCGTCGATGAGTCGTGGCAGCTCACCTCAAACGCTATATGGTGTACCTTCCGCACGCCCTCTGGCAAGCTACAAGATATGTCGGGTGGCGCGGGCAAGCACACAATAACCCTCGACATCTCGGAGGATGGCATCAAGCGTGAGCCTACCACTGCTAATATAACTATGAAGATGGCGGGTAAGGAGGCTGTTGTTGCCACGGTAATACGTGCTGGCGAGAGCCTTGTGCTTACTGTGTACAATGCCGCGGGCAAGCGTTCAGAGGTCATCGAGCTTGGCTACGAGGAGTATATAAAATTCAGCGTCGAGGCAAACTTCCGTTTTGCCGCAACCGACTTCCCCGCCTGGATGGAGTTTGAGGGCGGTGCTGTTACGGGTGGTAGCGGCGAGAGAGTAGAGTGTGCAGCACGCATCGTCAGCGATGGTGACCGCGAGCGTTATGCTATTAGCAGAGAGGATGGACACGTTATTACCTTTGCCGATGAGATGGGCAAGACCACCTTCGACATCCCCGTAGTCTTCAACGGTATGGGCGACGACGACATAACAATTGTTTCTCCCACAGGCACTACCTTCGGCTGGGAGGTGTCACTCGACGGCAAGAGTTACCGTCAGGCAGATAGCGAGGAGGAGTATGGCGGCAAGCTGCAGTATAAGATTGCAGCACGCAACGACGACTACGAGGTTATCTGCTTCGAGATGAAGGTTGAGCGCGGCATACCCACATACATCCCCGACGCAGAGTGGATAGAGTATGACTATGCCACATCGACAATAAGCATTGATGCTGCCACCGAGACCCGCTACGGTATGGTTATGGCGTTCCCAATGGGTATCTACAACGATATTAAGTCCGATATTATGGCCGCCATCTTTGAACTCGACTACTCATCTGGTATCGGCATCGAGACCATTAAGTATGACTACCTCAAGTACACTCTTATCGACTTTGTACAGAGGGATTTTTCTGCGATTGGCGAGGAGGATGGTATGTATGTATACCACTCTCTCACCGCATACGAGATACCCTGCGTGGAGTATCACAACACAGCCATTATGGAGCAGTACGGCGTGAGCGAGGGCTATGAGTGTCCTTTTGTCAACTCCGTAGAGGGTAAGAAGCCTGGTGTTATCATCGACCCACGTATTGAGAATTGGAACTCATCGACACAAGAAACAGGCCGAGCTACCGCCGAACTTTGGTATAAGGGTAAGCCGCTGAAGATTAGCGAGAACGAGTACTACGTGGGCGAGAATAAGGATGAAAATATGGCGGTACACCTCTGGGGGCCCGCTACGGACTATACCGAGAATGTATACATCGTCTTTAAGCTTGATGGCGTTGCCAAGAAGTTGCTCGTGGTGACACCTCCCGTAAAGTAATATCACACCTAAACAGAGACAACACAAGACTATGACACAATATATCAGAGGAATAATCGGCTTGGTGCTATCGCTGTTGATGCTTGTTATGGTTGGCTGCGAGAGTAACAATGGCGATGACGTAGCAAAATATGGCTACGTGCAGTTCAAACTTATCAAGAGTGACTCCGAGGCACAATCGACCACACGCCTAACAGACGAGTTGGAGTATCTGTCGGAAGCGCACAAGATTAAGGTCGTTATGCAGCACGATGGCTCAACCATCACGCAGACCTTGCAGCTAAACGCCTATAATGACCATACCGCTGCGTGGGGTATGCGTAGCGACAAGCTGCGTCTGCTCACAGGTCGCTACGACATCATTGGCTACTATCTATACAACAACCTCGATCAGGAGCTACTCGTGGGTGATGCCTCTGGCGACTTTACTGTGGAGCACGGCGGCTTGGTTGTAAAGCCTGTCGAGGTGAATGTCGTTAAGCGCGGCTGGGTGCAGTTCAACCTCCAGAAGGAGTTTACACGCGCCGAGGGCGACTATCAGTTTGGAGATATACGCAGCGTGGACATCTCCGTAAAAAACAAGTTTACGCAACAGATAACAACCTTCAAGCGACTCCCTGTGAGCCACTTTGAGGAGTTTCGCAACGAATCGGCAGACGAGAGCCTCTATCCCGAGCAGAATGCAATGATGTCGTATGCCGTATGCGATACGCTGCTTAATTTGGTTGCTGGCAACTATATCATCACCGACTACACCACCTACTCTGACGTGCGCGCCACGGCACGCCTTGAGACAGCCTCGGTGAGCGCACACGACGTGAACTTCACTATCGAGGATAACAAGGCAACAGAGGATGTCAACCTACCCGTGCTACTATCAACCACAGCCGAGCATATCAAGGACTACATAGCACTTAAAGAGATATGGATGTCTATGGATGGTGAAAATTGGTCTTTCCACGGCGAGGAGTATGTGGCAGGTGCCAACTGGAACTTCAACAAAGATATAGATATGTGGGGCGAGCAGCCTGGAGTTACGCTCGATGGTGATGGTCGTGTCGCAATGCTCAATATATCTGGCTTTGGAGCACGTGGTGTTGTGCCCGACGCAATAGGTCAGCTCACCAAACTCAAGACACTATACCTGGGCAACCACAACGAGATGCTCGGTGGCTTCAGTAACACCACACGTACCAATAACGACCACGAGCGCATTGACGCTATGGACTACTACCACAAATGCGTCAAGCGTGACGCACGCGAGGATCTCTCCGCAGAGCTTAAGGAGGTCATCAACCGCGACCCCGAGCAGCGACCAATACTCTCTTCGCCACACATCGAGCCTATGGATATGTCGTTTGGCGAGCTCACAAGCCATATCAGCGGCATTTCGCGCGCCGTGATGCGTCTGACGGAGCTTGAGCAACTCTTCATTGCCAACTGCCCCATCACCGCCGAAGACTTCTTTGTTGACGTTAAGCCCGACTCGGAGTTTTATGCCGAGCGCGATAAGTGGTCGTGGAGCAAGTTTAATATGCTCACCGACATCGAGATATATAACTGCCCTAACCTCACACGCCTGCCGTTAGAGATGTTAGCAGAGCTTCCAGCTATGCAGTCGCTCAACGTATCTGTAAACAAGAGCATATCGGGTGAGCAGCTCAAAGCCGACTGGGAGACTCTTATAGATAGCCCAGCAGGCAGCACGTTGCAGATACTCTATCTCGGCTACAACAACCTTGAGGAGACACCGTCGTACGACTATATGAAGCGTATGGTAAAGCTCGGTCTGCTGGACTGCACCAATAATAGGCTACGCGCTGTACACCCCTTTGGCAAGGAGGTAACACCCGCAAAAATCTACTTTGACTTCAACCAGATTGAGCGTATATATGCCGCCGAGGATGGGTACTTCTGTGGCGTGAGCCAGTTGGAGGAGTTCTCGGCACGCGACAATAACCTAACTGTACTTCCCGACATCTTTACGGCACGCTCGATATATGTTATGGGCAGCATCAACTTCTCGAACAACCGCATATCGACTATCGAGAATGGCGACTCTTGGCGCGGCATTAATGCCTCGACACTCAACCTCTCGAACAATCGCTTCGAGACACTACCGCCTGTCATTATAGGCTCGGGCAGTGCTATTGAGGTGCTTATGCTCAGTGGTAATGGCATACGCCATATTGAGGAGGGCGCACTCAAGGGTAAAAACAGTGCAGTGCTGTCAACTATCGACTTGAGTTTCAATCGCCTTTCGGAGATACCCTACGATGACTTTAGTGCCAATAATATACCCTATCTCTACGGTATTGACCTGTCGAGCAACGCCTTTGCGGCATTTCCATTTGCGCCACTTACCATAGAGAGCCTTACCGTAATGAGCATACGTCAGCAGCGCGACGACGAGGGTAACCGCACACTGCGCGAGTGGCCCACAGGCTTGCATAAGTGCCCACGTATGTCGGCATTTTACATCGGTTCGAATGATCTGCGCGAGGTGAATGATGTCATATCACCATACATCTTGCTCTTCGAGATTAAGGACAACCCCAACATCTCCATCGACTTGAGTGGCGTGTGCTCCTATATCAAGGCGGGCTACTATGAACTTATATACGACTCTACGCAGGATATACGCGGCTGCGATGCCCTTAACCTCGACTAACAACCTATGATTATGAGACACAACAAATTATACGTTATTTTAACAGCCTTACTCTGCGTATACGTGGTAGGCTGTAAGGAGGATGCACCCTCATTTGTCGGCTTCGAGAGCGACACCTCGACCATTGAGGCGGGTGCTACGGGCGGCGAGTATGACGTAGCTATACGCTCCTCAAAGGAGTGGACAGCTGTCGTTGCCGACCCGTGGGTGATGGTATCGCCAGCAAATGGTCGTGGCGAGGTCAAGTGTATCATCAAGGTCGACTCGACACTCATCAACGACACTCGCACTACCGACATACGTTTCTCGGCAGGTGGCGAGCTATTGCAGCAGATTGCTATCAACCAGTCGGGATTTGCCAAAAGCATAACTCCCGAGAAGCCAGAGTGTAGGATTGATGCCTGGGCAAAGCGCGAAGATAGATGGTTTGAGACAGAGGTTACAACAAATATCGAGTTTAGCGTAACCCCCGAGTACGACGGCGATGAGCAGTGGCTCACAGTTAAGGAGCACGTAGTGGACCTTGATCGTGGTGCTCGCCCACGTAGCACACGCCTACACATCGAGTGGAAGATGAATCCCGAACCTGCGGAGCGTGTGGCACGCTTGCTTCTTCAGGCACGCAACAGCGATGACAATCTCGACGAGCCTGTCATCATCACCGTACGTCAGCACGCAGCACCCGTCATTGAGGATAACCGCTCTGGCGACTCGTTGGCGGTGCTCACCATCTTTGATCGTTTGGAGTGCTGGAACGACAATGGCATATCTACCGACAAGAGTATGGATGAGTGGGAGTGCTTACGTTTGTGGAGGGCTAACGACGTGTCGCTACCTGCAGCCGAGGCGGTAGGTCGTGTGCGCGACCTCGACTTGAGCTTCTTCCGCACCGAGGAGGGCATACCACAGGAGATACGCTACCTGAAGTATCTTGAGACGCTGTCGCTCTTTGGCAACACCAACACTATGCTTAAATCTATACCTATGGGCGAGGAGGTGTGCGAGTTGCGCTATCTCAAGGCTCTGCGCGTTGCGGCGTATGGCATATCGGAGCTTCCCAAGAACTTCGCGAAGCTCGGAGCAAAGCTCGAGACGCTCGACCTCAACTCTAATAATCTCAACGGCATCCCCGAGGTGCTTACACGCGAGAACTTCCCAAAGCTGCGCTCAATAGATCTGTCGAGCAACCGTCGCAAGTCACTCAGCGACCTACGCACACGTAACACTGTGGCTGGCGACGAAGGTATAGGTCTCTATGAGGATATGGCAGAGAGCGACGCTATACGCCAACTGCTGTTATGGGAGGAGCTTGAGGAGCTTGCACTGTCGTATAACTACATCGAAGGCACTCTTCCCGACTTCCGCGTAGGCGAGGAGGGCGTACGCGGCTACACGTATGACGATGTGCGCGACCACGGTGACACGCTGACGTGGGCAGTTGAGCAAAATCTGCCACGCATACTCCCCAATATGCGCAGCCTGCGACTTAACCTAAACTTTATGACGGGCAATATCCCCGACTGGCTGCTCTACCATCCGCGACTTATAGAGTGGAGTGCCGAGGTGCTCGTGTTCCAGCAGCAGGAGCCCGGCATTGATAGCTACGGACGTGTTGTGCGCTTTGACAACACACCGACTTCGTTTGAATACTACTTCCAGCGATATCCGCTCTATCGTGGCAGATTTGAGTTTAACGACGAAATAGAGGAGTAACAGAGTATGAAAAAGTATATATCTATTCTTGTGGCGGCGACCACTGTCGTTGCCTGTGTGAAGGATGTAGAGCCACAGATTGCTACACCCGACACCCCAAAAACAGATGTTGTTATACCCGAGGGCGCAAACCTCGGTGAGGCTATCATCAAGTTTTCGCCCGAGATGGAGCCTATCCTCGCCGAGACGATGACTCGCTCGGGAGGTGTTGCCACACGCTCGGGCATACCCTCAACCGATGAGGTGCTTGATATTCTCGGAGCCTACTCCTTTGAGCGTGTCTTCCCCGTTGACGAGCGTCACGAAGTACGCACACGCGAAGCGGGACTTCATCTATGGTATATCGTGCGCTTTGACGAAGACGAAGACCTCAACTACGCCTTCGAGCGACTTTCACAGCTCGGCGAGGTCGATAAGTTGCAGTGTAACCGTCCTATTGAGCGCGCATACAACCCATCGGCACCTGTTCACTTTATCACGTGCGACGAGGCTCACAGCCGCGTTGCAACGCGCACAACAGATATGCCATTTAATGACCCCGAGATGTATCGTCAGTGGTGCTATATCAACAATGGCGACTACGCTTTTGCGCAACCCTACGCGCCTGTCGTAGCGGGGTGTGATGCAGGCTGTAGCGAGGCTTGGGAGCTCACCACAGGTGACGAGGAGATTATCGTGGCAGTCCTCGACGAGGCTGTTATGTGGAGCCACCCTGACCTTGCTGACAACATCTGGGTAAACGAGGCGGAGCAGCTGCACGCAGGCGTTGATGCCGATGGCAACGGTTATAAGGATGACCGCTACGGCTATAACTTTGCACGCAACACGCCAGTAACCTCGTGGACATCTACGGGAAGCACAGGTCACGGCACACACGTAGCAGGCACCATTGCCGCAGTCAACGACAATGGCATAGGTGTCGCAGGTATAGCTGGCGGCGGCAAGGGTAAAGGCGGTGTCAAAATTATGACGTGCCAACTCTTCGATGGTAAGTACTCGTGCTCGCTGGCTCTGGAGGCACGTGCTATGAAGTATGCCGCCGACAACGGAGCGGTTATATTACAGTGCTCTTGGGGCTATAACTCCGCCAAGTCAAACCTTATTATGGGCTATACGCCAGGGCCTGCTACCGAGGAGGAGTGGGCTGCGCTATATCCCCTGGAGAAGGAGGCTCTCGACTACTTTATACACAATGCAGGCTCCCCTAACGGGGTTATAGATGGCGGTTTAGCAATCTTTGCATCCGGCAATGAGTATGCCGCACAGTCATCGTTCCCTGCTGCCTACTCGAAGTGTATCTCCGTGGCGGCACTTGCTGCTGACTACACACCAGCCTCATATTCAAACTACGGCTCGGAGGTGCTTCTATCTGCTCCAGGCGGTGATACAGAGTACTACGGCACAGTAGGTGAGGATGACAATCAATATGACGAAAATGGCGTTCTCTGCGAGCAGGGCAGTATCTTCTCGACACTTGTCATAGATGGTGTTGCAGGCTATGGATACTATGAGGGTACATCGATGGCGTGCCCTCACGTTTCGGGCGTTGCGGCACTCGGTCTTGCTTATGCCAAGCAACAACACCGCCACTTCACCAGTGAGGAGTTCCGCGACTTGCTGGTAAGCACAGCACGCGACATCGACCACTACTTCACAGGCGAGAAACTCTTCTATATGAACCACACGGCAGCGGGTGCTACCCCCGTGAAGATGAATCTTGAGGAGTATCGTGGCAAAATGGGACGACTCATAGATGCGGGTGCGCTGCTCAAGACAATAGCTGGTAGCGGCAGAGATATGCGCCTACCCAACCTCTACATAGCACCTAACAATAGCACAACGCTGCGTCTTTCGGACTACCTACAAAAGAGCGTACAGAGCATATCAATAAAGGATGAGAGCATAGCCACGGCAACCGTTGCAGGTGACATACTCACCGTAACAGGCGTTGCTGTAGGCTGGACACCGCTCACCGTAGAGTGCTCTGATGGCACATCGCACACCATAACAGTAACGGTGCGCGAAGGGGCAGCAGATAGTGGTTGGTTCTAAACGTGGTGCGGCGATATGAGGATGTGGCGAGTGATATGTATGGTGTGTATGGTGCTGCTGTTGTCGGAGTCCCTGACAGCGCAAGGTCGCACACTGCTTTCTCGCGCAGCTCTTGATTCGTTGGTAAACCCAGCACTGTCGACTACAGCACAAGGTAAGCTTGTAGCCAAGAATGCTGTAATATCGCTTGGCACAATCAAGGATAACACCCGCCCCACAGCCCGCTTCACGCTACGCAATACGAGTAGGAGCACAATAGAGATAACATCGCTCTACTCGACGTGCAGCTGCGTAACGTGCGAGACATCGACACAAAGTGTTGCTGCGGGCGAGAGTATCGAGATAGAGGCTCACTTCAACCCCGCAGGGCGAGGTGGCGACTTTAAGGTCGACATACTCGTATACACGTCGCTCGATGCGAAACGACCCACCGAGCGGCTTACAATCGTAGGCGTAGTAGAACCAGCATCAAGCCAGCCGCGCCTAAAGGTGCAGATGGGTGAGCTGTCGTTGAGTCGTCGTGAGGTTACGCTCAATAGCCACACACGCACAGAGCGCATAGCGTGTATAAACCACTCCGACAAGGAGCTACGCGTAAGCGCAAAGTCTACAACGGCACAGCTCACACTACGCTGTGAGCCAGAAGTGATAGCGGCAGGTGGCAAAGGCGACATTGTGATAAGCTATCACGGTACGATGCCCGCAACAGAGCTGCGCACGATGCTTGTCGTTGAGGGGGTAAAGGCAACACCCGCCGAGCGTATGATAAAGGTAACAATAAAAGAGTAAAACGAAAAAACGAAACAAATATGAGACTTATAAAGAGAATTACTACACTCCTCCTTGCAGCGACGCTACTCTTGGCTGTGGGCTGCGAGAAAGAGCCGAAGGATGAGGTGCAAGAGAGTATAGAAGTGACATACTCGGCACTCAACGGGGCGTGGCAGCTTACAGAGTGGCAGGGTAAGCCACTTGCAGAGGGACTATACTGCTACGTAGCCTTTGATGGTGAGACGAAGCGTTTCGAGATGCACGATAACCTCGGCTCAATGTATGATAATCTGACAACAGGCAGCTTCTCTCTTGAGCAGGATGACACAAAACGCTACATCATCAGCGGCACATACGACAATGGCGTGGGCGACTGGAACACCGCATACGTGGTTACGCTACTCAAGAGCGGCGATAGGATGTTATGGAGCTCCGCAACGAGTGATGATGTGTCGACATACACGCGTATAGATGCTATCCCTGAATTGTAAACACATAAAAACCAAATAATATGAAGAGTATTTATAGATTATCGACCCTGCTTCTGATGTCTGTTGTGGCACTCGGGGCATTGAGTTGCGACAATGATGGCGACGATGTTCAGACCGTCCCCGCACCTACCATCAGCATTGAGGAGGCTATCCTCTGCCCAGATGATATGGTTGCGCAAATAACCATCATACCCTCGTCAGATACCGAGGCGTGGTACTGGAAGATAGAGCGCACAGGCGAGAATATCGCATACAACAAAGTAGATAGTGCCGCTGGCGCAATCATCGAAGGCAAGGTCGAGTATGGTGTGGAGTACACCGTGTCGGCATACGCCGAGAATGAGGGTGGTAGAAGCAATGTCGCTACCAAGAAGTTCTGTTTCTTGCCCGAGGAGGCTGCCGACATCATTATCGGCGAGGTTGCTCTCGACCCAGAAACAATGCGCGCATCGGCTACGATGTACCCCTCAAGTATGACCGAGAAATGGTACTGGCGCGCTTATGACGCGACGACGACTGCTCCCGCTTGGAACGATGTAGTTGGTAATAGCGAACAAAAGATTGAGTTTGATTATATCTACGGCAAGAACTACATCTTGGAGACTTACGCCGAGCACGTTGGCGGCAAGAGCGATGTTCACCAAGTAGAGGTATACTTCGAGCCTGATGCCGCTACCATAGAGCTCTCGGAGGCAATCTTCAACGAGGAGACAATGAGCGTGAGCTTCAATGTTACGCCCTCACAGGAGACCGCTGTATGGGGCTGGTCGGTAAATGGTGCCGAGCCTACAACTGTCGAGGGCAATGCCCCCAACAGTTTCACCTTCGACGTGGAGTATGACACCGAGTATAGCGTTACAGTATTTGCAGAGAATGTTGTGGGCAAGGGCGAGAGCAAGAGCGTAAAGGTTAAGTACGATGCCCCCATCCTTGAGCCGCTGGTGAGCATCGCCATAGAGAACCTCACAGCCTATACGCTCGATGCCGTCGTCACCAAGGCTGACCACTGCGTGCGCTACGTAGCAGGTGCTATTCACAGCGACGCCTACGACCGTGACACATTTATTGAGCAGGCACTGTCGTCACTCTCACCCGACGAGAGCTACCCGCTTATGGTCTTTAACACTGCTACCGAGAGCCGTACATTCTCGGAGCAGGACTTGGTGCGTAACACCAAGGTTGACAGCAACGACAACGCTGGCATTATACTTATGTCGGGCGTTAAGTACACCATTGCTGTCTATGGCGAGGACGAGAAGGGTCGCTCGGATGTATATACCTACGAGGTTACTATCCCCGAGGCAGAGATAAATGGCGATGTCGACGTAAATATCACTATTGACGAGTCTGGCGAGACCTCGGCAGCAATGACAGTCACTGCCGACACCGAGTGCAAGATGCTCATTGGTTATATGCCCTACTCATCAAACTCTGACGGTCTGATTTATGACTTCGGCACGATGTCTAACGACGAGATATGCGAGTATATCGCACAAAACAGCTTAGGCATACCCGCTATCTATAAGGAGCCTATATCACGTCGTATGAATAACCTCGCCCTCGACAGCAAGTTTATGGCATATGCCATCGCTATCAAGGATGGCAAGGTGGGTAAGATTGCCTTTAAGGAGTTTGAGACAAAGACCTCGTCACTACGAGGCACTGCAAAGATTACCGCTGCAACCATCGAGGAGCAGAAATCTTATGAGACTCTCAACGTTACACTTACGGCTGATGACAACGCACGCAAGGTTCGTCTCTATGCTGCCCCCTCTGCCGACCATATATCGTATGCCGACAACCTGGAGTATGTTATGGGTAGCGACACCTACCAGAACTACCGCGAGGAGTACACTTATGACACCGCCGCAGGCTCTATCAGCATCAATATCGACATCCACCACCCTGGCGATAAGTACTATCTCTATGCCGTGGCTGTTGATGAGGCTGGCGAGGCTGGCGAGATGGTCTGCGTAGCACAGCTTGCAGGCTTTGACACCGAGTACTACCAGACTATCGAGGAGACAACCGACTCAAATATTACCCTCGGAGGTACAGGCGAGGTTAAACTTACCGCAGAGGTCACCCTCGAGACAGCCGACCAGATTGATGCTAACATTAGAGTTAAGTTCCTCTCGACAAACATCGAGAAGGTATGGCTCTATCGTATAAATGAGGGTAAGACCGAGAATATACGTGACCACATCCTTACAGCCTATGCCAACTACCCCTCAATCGATGGAGCCAAGCAGGAGGTAAAGGATGGCGACACAAAGGCATACCAGTATATGATACCCTACTCGGAGACATACGGTGGTACTATCGTTATTGCCGTAGTCCTCGACACTGACGGCAAGTTCAACATCAGCTACTGCTACGTTGCTGGCAAGGGCGTTCAAGAGCTGTAATCAATAGAGTATATAAACATCATAGGCTGCCTTCGAATGAAGACAGCCTATTTTTATGGTATAGGTAGATTCTGCTGTGGCTAATATCTTGTAGTATACTCTTCTCGTACACCCTAAACGGGTATTCCTTGAAATGAATGAGGATTCCCTGAAGTAAATGAGGATTTCGAGAACAAGCGTAACAACAAAATTACCGTTTATAGACGTTTTTACACCTTGTGTATATGTTTGATACCCAAAGCCTGAACCTGCTGTATAAGCTCCTCATTATTATCAGACACGACAAGCAACTTATCGCCAGGGAGCAACTTTGAGAAGCCCTTGGGTACGAAGTAGCTGTTGTCGCGGTATACCATAACAACGAGGGTGTTACCTGGTAGTCTGATATCTTTGAGCGTGTCGCCGTTATGGAGCATCGAGGCGGTAACGCCAATCTCCGAGAACTCGCTACGTATATGGTCGGGCACCGTGAGCTTGAAGGTCTTATCGGGCATCTCATACGATAGTGAGAGCCAGTTAGCCATCGCGCTTACGGTAGAGCCCTGTACAAGTAGCGAGATGATAGTAACGAGGAAGACCACATTGAAGATGTAGTCGGCACCCTCGATACCAGCAGCTATGGGGCTCAATGCAAAGATGATGGGCACAGCACCACGTAGACCCACCCACGACACATATAGGCGTGCTCTGGGTGTAAAATCTCTAAATGGTATCATACAGGCGAATGTCGATATGGGACGTGACACGAAGATCATAAAAAGACCTACGGCGAGACCCATATATAGCACATCGGGCTGGAGTAACTCTTCTACATCCACAAGCAGACCCAAAGCAAGGAACATTACGATTTGCAGCAGCCACGTGAAACTATCAAAGAAGGTACCGAGCATATTGCGATATACAATACGGCAGTTACCTACGACAAGACCTGCGATATATACAGCAAGGTATCCGTTACCACTCGAGATGGTGGTAAACGAGAATGTAAAGAAGGCGCAAGCCAACAGCAGCACCGAATAGAGTGATGGGTTGCTACGTATGTTGATTCGATTGATAATCCACACCGTGACACGTCCAAAGGCGTAGCCAAGAACACCACCTACGGACATCTGTATAATGAAGGTTATCATCGCCTGCTGCCAATCCAACTCGGCACCACTTGCCGCAATACCTACCAACATAACGGTAAGTATATACGCCATAGGGTCGTTACTACCACTCTCCAACTCAAGCAACGGACGCAGATTCTCACTCAGACCCTGTTTCTTGGCTCGAAGAATCGAGAAGACCGATGCCGAATCGGTAGATGACATCGTCGCTGCCAGCAACAGTGCGAGCACGACAGATATCTCCACACCGATATACGGTGCTATAAAGTAGATGAAACCACCCGTAATGAGTGCCGTTAGGATGACACCCAGAGTGGCCATCACCACTCCAGGTGCCAGGACAGGCTGTATCTCCGAAAATTTCGTATCCATACCACCCGAGAAGAGTATGATGCACAGCGCAACCATACCTATAAACTGGGCGAACTCATAAGAGTCAAATGTTACGAAGTCGTGATAACCAAAGAGCATACCCACACCCAAGAACAACAACAGGGCGGGGGCTCCGAGGCGATATGCCGCCTTACCAGCGAGCACTGCGACAAAGAGCAGTAAGGCTCCTACAAGGAGGAAATTTTCGTTCAACATAGTAGTATAATTTTATTTCATATATTCAACCCACAACATCTATCGACGTATCACACGCGGCTCGATGACAGGCTTGCTCTCAAAGCCCACATACTCACAAACCACGTATGCTACCATACCATTAGCCGACGTGCGGTACTCCGCCAAAGTGACAGCCGAAATATTGCTCGTGGGCATTACATCTATAGCTGCATTGTCACCATCCTCAACGGCACGCAAAAGTGCGGGTAGTAACTCGCGGTCATAGAAACGTTCACGGTAGCTCATATATCGCTTTGCCGCCACGTCATACGGCACTCGCTCCGAGCCTGCGAGGCGCAATACAACGGCAACAACGCCGTATACTGCAAGCACGAGACCCGATACAAGCAACATCATACTCAAAGCACCTGCGCTATCTTCCACAGCAAAGTAGTTGATAGCTAAAATCACAATGCCACAAATAGCGGCAACAAGAGGCTTAACAACAGGACGACGGCGCGCCTCCACAACGCCATCAGGCAAGGCATAAAGTACCTTGCAAAGAGTATCTTTCATAAAATAATATCTTCGTATTTAGTAAATGTTTAAGGGTATAAATTTTTCAAGACAAAATCTACCCGCTAAATACGAAGTCTCTCAAGACGATACAAGTAGTAGTGTCGAGCACGAGAGACAAATAGTATTTTATGATTATACAGTCCGTAACGATTTGCCACTGTCGAGTCTATCGTGCGCACTGCAGATGCCACCGTGGAGCATCTCTCGACAAGGCGCAATGTGCGCAATGTACGTACCACAATAGGTTGCACATTTCCAGTATTGGTTATGGTACGCGGCGCGAGCAGCGATGGTGCCTCATAGCGGTCTATTGTAGGCTGCTCGGGGGTGGCAGTTGATGTAGCAGTGTGTGAAACAGTGTCTATGGTGCATACACGCTCATTAGCCGTAGCAGCAATGCTCACACACATCGCCACAACAACTACAAATAAACGGTATGCCCTGCGTAATCCTATCACTGTGCCACAAAGGTATATGTTATCGTTCCGCGCTGGGGTGCGGGAGCCGAATTGTTAATATCAAAGAGTGTGCGGCTATTACGCGCCGCAGACAACGCCTGCTGGTTTAGCTCCGAGTTTGTTGACGAGGCTATACGCGCCGTAGTCACCGTGCCGTTGCGGTCAATCCAAACATCGACAACTACCACACCACCGCCCTTACTGCGGTAGGCAGGAACATAGAGGTTGCGATGGTTACGCACAGGAGATTGGAAGCTGTAGCTAACGGTCACAGCACCCGAGAACTTACCCTTATCGCCCGTGCCGTCACCCTTTGCATTGCCAGAGCCAGAGCCACCTTTACCGATACCCGCGATATCGCGCATACCGCTCTGGTAGCTATCGTTATTCGTCGCCATATCGGATGCCACCTTGCTCATAAGTTCCTTTGTCTCTGCATCGAAGTTTGTGTTGGCTGTTGAGCCTGCACTCTCCGACGCATCGTTAGACTGAAGGTTGCGCACCTGCTGCATAGCAGCAAGACGACGGTCAATATCCTCTTGTAGCTTATCGCGCTGACGACGCAATTGTTCTAATTCTTCAATAGTAGGCTCCTCCTCGACGAACTCTATGATATACTCAACGGGGGGTATCTCCACGTTGACACGCGCCGTAAAGAGCAAATAGATACCTACGGCATACGCCGCCAAAACCACTACAAGCCCAATACGATGGGCATAGAGCCACTCGCCAAACGACTCGGAGCGTGTATCACCAAGGTCGATAGCTGAACGACGCACAGAGTGTGGTTGTCTCTGTTTTGTTCTGTTTTGGATATTAATATTCGCCCTTTCTGTCATTATAACACCATAATTGGAGCAAAAATAGTAATTTTTTCAGTATTTTTTGTATCTTTGCGAAAGATAACTCAAAAATATTATCGAAATGGCTACAAAACAACATACCCTCGCCGCAGCAATATCTTTTGAGGGCAAGGGTCTGCATACAGGTTTGCAGGTAAAAATGACTGTCAATCCCGCCGAGGAGAATCACGGTATATCATTCCGTCGCGTAGATTTGGAGGATGCCCCCGAGATTCCAGCACTATGCGAATATGTTACCGACACTTCGCGTGGCACAACCATAGAGAAGGGTGCAGCCAAAGTTAGCACCATCGAACATATAATGTCAGCACTATGGACACTTGGCGTGGACAACGCAATAATAGATATCAACGCACCCGAGACCCCTATTATGGATGGCTCGGCTATAGAGTATGCTGCACGCATCAAGGAGACAGGTACCGTTGAGCAGAATGCCGAGCGTAAATACTATGAGGTGACAGAGAAGCAGGTTTACACACTCCCCGAGAAGGGTGTGGCCATTGTCATCTACCCCGACGATGAGTTCTCTGTATCGGTACACGTTGACTATAACTCAAAGGTTGTGGGCAACCAGTACGCTGTATACACCCCTGCTGATGACTATGCCGAGAAGATTGCTCCGTGCCGCACATTTGTCTTCTTGCACGAGCTTGAGCCACTTATCAATATGAACCTTATAAAGGGTGGTGACCTCGACAACGCTATCGTAGTTGTTGAGAACCCCGTATCAGACGAGCAGCTCAACCACCTTAAGAAGATATTTGGCAAGGATGATATCCGCGTAACAGGCGGTTATCTCAACAACCAGCAGCTACGCGCCAACAATGAGTTAGCACGCCACAAGTTGCTCGACATCCTCGGTGACTTTGCACTGCTTGGTATGCACATCAAGGGTCGCGTATGGGCAACACGTCCCGGACACTTTGCCAACACCGAGTTTATGAAGGATCTTTCGCGCACGATACGTCGTGGCGGTGACCGTCCCTCGTTTAAGTATAGCTCAAAGTGCGAGCCTATCTTCGATATCAATGCCATCAAGGCACGTCTTCCGCACCGCCCCCCATTCTTGCTCGTTGACCGCGTGTTCCACATCGAGGAGAATGCCATTGGCGGCATCAAGAATGTCTCTATGAATGAGCCATTCTTCGTGGGTCACTTCCCCGACGAGCCTGTTATGCCTGGCGTACTCATCATTGAGGCTTTAGCACAGTGTTGCGGCATCCTTGTATTGAGCAAGGTGGAGGATCCCGAGTTGTACTCGACATACTTCCTTAAGGCTGATAACGTACGCTGGAAGCGCAAGGTCGTTCCTGGCGATACGCTACAGCTTGAGTGTCACATCGTAGATATGCGTCGTGGCATCTGTACTGCCGAGTGCAAGGCATTTGTTGCAGGTCATCTCGCTTGCGAGGCTGTGCTCACTGCACAGATTGCAAAGAACCGTTAATAAGCAAAATAGAAAAACCAATATTAACTAAATATGATAAGTAATCTGGCATACGTTCACCCCGACGCAAAAATCGGCAAGAACGTCACAATAGAACCATTTGCATATATCGAGGGCGATGTTGTCATCGGTGATGACTGCTGGATTGGTCCCCACGCTATTATATACAACGGTGCACGACTTGGCAAGGGCAATAAGGTACATCCTGGCGCGTGTATTGCGTGCTTGCCTCAAGACCTTAAGTTTGCAGGCGAGCAGACAACAGCCGTTATCGGCGACTATAACGACATCCGCGAGTGCGTAACCATCTCACGCGGTACAGCCTCACGTGGCACAACAGTCGTTGGCGACCACAATCTGCTTATGGCGTATGTACACGTTGCTCACGACGACGTTGTGGGTAGCCACTGCGTCATTGCTAACCGCGTATCGTTAGCAGGCGAGGTCGAGGTAGGCGACTGGGTTGTCATCGGCGGTCACACAGCTGTACACCAGTGGATACACATCGGCGACCACGCTATGATTCAGGGCGGTGCGCTTCTTACGCAGGATGTTCCTCCCTACATCATCGTAACAAATGGCGAGGCACACTATGCAGGCATCAATAAGGTAGGCTTATCACGTCGCGGTTTTACCCCCGAGCAGATTGAGTCTATACATAACACCTGTCGCATACTCTTCCAGAGCGAGCTCAACTACCTCGCTGGCTGCGACAAGGCAGAAGCAGAGATCGAAGAGAGCGCAGAGCGCAACAAGCTTATTGAGTTTATTCGTGGCTCAAAGCGCGGTGTCATAAAGCAGTATATATCAAAGCGATAGAGTCGCAATCATCACAAATAGAGTGAGGGGATGGCTAAAACTGAATAGCCATCCCCTCACTCTATTAGTTTACTTGCACGCAGCAATTACAGCATACGTATTGACGGAAACAACATATATAGCTGTGTCATAAGCGTATTCATATCGAAGCCCTCACGCAGGATAAGCAGAATGGTGTTATCACCAGCAATCGTTCCAAGCACCTCACTTATGCCCTTATTGTCGATAGGCACAGAGATAGCACTCGCATAGCCTGGGCGGGTTGTGATGACACACATATTACCAGAGAATGCGATATCGGTGATGTTATCCGTTACATTCGTAGAGATATTGTGATCATTACGCGCATTGTTGGGTAGCGTGTACACATACCCCTTCTCCTTATGTGGCACCTTGGCAACGTGCATAAACTTCAGGTCGCGCGACAATGTCGACTGGGTAACAGACACGCCGTTCTCCTCAAGGCGAGCAATAAGCTCCTCTTGCGATGATATAAACTCTGATCTTATAATCTTGCGAATTAAAGACATTCGCTTTGTTTTCTGATTCATCGTATCTGCCATAGTTTCATTTCTTATTAAACGTGACTATTCGACTATTATTGTTCATGAACAGACAAAATTAGTAATTTTGTGGCAAATATTCAACTCTTTTGCAAAGTATAATTTTCATAGTAGCATTTTTTTGAAGAAAATGGTTGATAAAATAAAAGATTTTACTATTTTTGCACCCAACAGCAGGGTTAATGATAGAGATATAAGGCTATAAATAACCAGATAATTAATTTTTACTAACTTAATATAAAACTTTACTGAAGTACTATGAGAAGACTTTTTGCGATTATGACACTTATCGTGTCGATGTTTGCAATCGCTTGTGAGAATGACACACCAAAAGATGGCAAATCAGATGTGACATTTAAGTTCTCGGCAATTGACGCCACATCAAACTCGGTGACATACACCGTGACCCCCTCGGATCTCGACGTCAACTATTTCTCTTTTGTTGTTGAGTCTGCAACTATTAACGGCTTGAGTGACGCCGATATCATCAACCTTGCAATAGATGGTCTAAATGTAAACAAGGGTGAGAAGACACTCACCACGAACAACCTTAAGGCTGATACTGCATACAGCATCATCGCGTATGCTATCAACGGCACAGTGGTTTCGCAGAATCCCTTCTTCACACAGAAGACAAACAGCGGTGACCCAACGAAATTTAATGTGGAGATAAAGTTATCTAATATCTCATCTTCTACTGTGACTGCAACTGCCACACCTAACGACAATAACGTAAGCTACTTCTTCCGCGTTATTACCAAGATGGAGCTTGATGCGTTCGGTATTTACAACAACGATCAGGAGATCTTCAACTACATCATCGAGAACCCCAACAGCAACGACTTTATCTTCAAGGGCCCAAAGACCCTCGAGTATGACCACCTTGCACCAAAGACAACATATATTGCTGTATCATTCAACGTGGACACATATCAGGATGTTGTGAATGGTCTTATCGACGTGGAGCTCTTCCGCAAGGAGTTTACAACAGATGATGCAGAGCTTGTTGACCCATCAACACTCTTCACTTATAACAACCTAAAGGTTGATTACACTGGCTTCTCACTCGACGTAACACCCGTACAGGGCGACGATAAGCTCTGGACATACTACATCTTCGAGAAGAAGTACTTCGACGAGTACCGCGAGAAGGGTATGCAGCAGGTTGTGATGCGCGCATACTTCGGCTTGTATAACCTCCGTGGCGAGTACAACGTCGTGAATGGCCTCGACCTCACCTTCAACGAGTTTATCAACGACTATATGGGTCAGTATGGTACTAGCACCATCATCAGCTATCAGGCTCTCAAGCCTGAAAAAGATTATGTAGTGGCAATGTTCTATATGGATACCGAGGTATATGACCCCACCGTTGTCTACGACTATAACTACGTGGCAGTTGACTTCACTACATTAACACCCGACGACAGCCAGAAGGCACAAATGGATGTCGTAGGCCCACAGATTGAGAAGGTAGGTTTTGGATATACCATCAGCTTCAATGTTGCTGTTAGCAACAATGCAGAATCGCTCAAGTATGGTGCTGCATCGTGGACAGACCTTGTAGCACAGTACTACGACCCCAATGACCCCGCAAGCATCCGTGCATTTGTGAACTTCAAGACCGCAACTGACGATATTTTGTCACTTGCAAAGACCGATGAGGGTGCAACTATTCTGTATGATACCGATCAGCCTTTCGATGGCGTATTCTTCTTCGAGGCTGTAAACAGCCAGGGTGCCTTGACACAGCATATGGTACGTGTTACACCCGATATGTTTTAAGTAATAACAGCGTATATAAATGAAGAGACTACTTAATATCGCTGCAATGTTGGCTATCTTCGCAGGCTTCACCGCCTGTGAGGAGAAGCCCACACCCACTCCTCCCTCAAATGAGGATAAGGATACCGTTGTTGAGCTTAAGGCGGACAAAGAGAGCATCATCGCCAATGGTGTAGATGAGGTTGCGTTTACTGTACTTGTAGACAGCGTAGACCGCACCTCGGAGTGCAAGATTATCGAGCTTAACACCAACGAATACCTCGCAGGCAACACTTTTACGGCAACAGAAGAGGGCACATACACCTTTAAGGCTGTATGGGATAACAGCCACACATCAGAGGTTGTTACAATCACCGCAACAGCCGCAAACGAGGAGCCTGTTGCCCCCAAATTGGTCTTCCTTGCAGCAGATAAGACATCTATCGTTGCCGATGGTGTTGACAGCGTTACATTCAGCGTTTTAGCCGATGATGTAGATGTCACAAGTGAGGCTACAATCGTCTACGTGATAGATGGTAGCCCTATTGAGGGAAACACCTACACGACCACTACTGCGGGCACGGCAACATTTATGGCTGTATATAAGGATGTGGAGTCCAACGAGATTAGCATCGTTGCAACAGAGCCTTCAAATCCCGATGATGGCAAGAGCCTAAAGCTCACAGCGTCAACATCGCGTATTAAGGCTGATGGCACAGAGAGCGTTACATTCACAGTCCTCTATGGCGAGGATGATGTCACTGCAAGTAGCACCATCACTAACACTGCGGATAACACTACCGTTGTTAATGCTACATTCTCAACTACCAAAGCTGGCGACTACACATTCCGCGCAGAGTATGATGGCAAAACATCGGAGAGCGTCATCGTTACCGCTTATAACGCGACTACACAGGGTGGATATGCCCCTGGCGACGTATATGACGAGAATGGCGTTAAGGGCATCGTATATGCTATCAAGCAGGATAACCACGGAGTTACATACTGCTACATAATGTCGCTTGACGAGGAGGACTTGCAGTGGTCAACAGAGTTTGCGTGGTGTAACTGTATATCAAGCCGTGGTGACTGGAACACAGAGGATATGCTTCGCTTCGGCACAAACCCCGATAAGTATCCCGCAGCACAGTGGTGTCAGGCTCACGGCGAGGGATGGTTTATGCCCTCGGCAGACGAGATTGAGTGGATGTGGGAGGCTATCACAGATGGTCAGCGCGACTTCAAAGCACCGAGCGTTGCCAAGTACAACCAGCTACTTGTGGAGAATGGTGGCGAGCCCTTCTGCGAGACATTCTACTGGACATCTAACGAGACTACCGAAGAGTTGGTTACAGTTATTGCCTTTATGAACGACAGCGTGGTATGTCTTGAGCCTTACAAGGATCGTGTATATACCGTGCGTGCAGCCTACCGTTTTAAGGTGGAGTAAGCACTTGAGCGAATAGCTACATTAGGGAGGTTAAGGGGTATAGCGCATTTGTCGTGAAGTGAAGCCCCTAACCTCCCTACATTTTTTAATCTCGCAAGATGCGATATTGCACAATAGCCGCAAAATTGTTAACTTTGTGCTATGAAAAAAACCGAATTTTCCTTTATAGGCGATATCGCCACACTCTTTAGCACGATACCCCACCACGGCTTTGAGCCTATTGGCGATGACTGCACGCTAATAGAACTTGGGGAGGATGCTCTCGTAATGACTACAGATATGCTTGTCGAGGATGTACACTTCCTGCGTGCAGCAAGTAGTGCTGAGGAGGTAGGCGAAAAGAGCCTCCTTGTAAACCTCAGCGATGTGGCCGCGATGGGTGCTACACCCATTGCTACGATGCTCTCCATAGCTCTGTCTGCCAACGCACAAGAGGAGTGGGCAGAGGGCTTTATGCGTGGCTACCACGAGGCGAGCCACAAGGCGGGTGTAGCCCTCGTAGGTGGCGACACTACGTCATCACGCGACAGAATAACGATAAATGTTGTAGCTATAGGTCGCGCACCGAAGAGTAATATTAAGCGCAGGCGCGACGCGCGCGTGGGAGATGCTATATGCGTAACGGGCAAGCTCGGAAGATCATCAAAAGGGCTTGTGGATATAATGTTTGGTGACCTCAACACCACAGCAGCACGCCACCACCGTGTAGCTCAAGCACGCATAACCGAGGGCGTATGGCTCGGCACACGCAGCGAAGTGCATGCGATGATGGATGTGTCGGATGGCATCGCTTCAGATATTAAGCATATAATGGAGATGTCGAAGGTGGGTGCAGAGATTGACACCCAGCGCGTGCCTACCGACTATGATTTGCGCTATGCCCTATCTGGTGGCGAGGACTACGAGTTACTACTAACCGTAGATGGAGCTCACGCCGAGAGGCTATGCCGCGAGTTTGAGGCGGCGCACGGCACGCCACTTACGATAATAGGTCGCATCACCGAACCTACGTCGGACGATGTATGTTGGATGGAGGGTGACAAACAAGTGGAGATGGATATTAAGGGCTTTACGCACTTTTAGACAAGTGCCCAGCGAGCGCACTAACATCCACAAAGTATAAGAGAGATGGAAGTCGACCGAGGTTACTTGGTAGACTTTTTTATCATATCTCGAAGCAGGGCAACAGCCTCACTGAAGGCGTGTAGACGGAAAATATAGGCTCCAGCAAGGTAGACGACAATACCTATAACTATCTTTGCAAGAAGTGTTACATAGATAGGCAAGAGGCTCAAATATGGTGCCCATATAAATATTATATAGAACATTAACAGCGACAAGAGCAGCTGTGGAAGCAACGCACGCAACAACCTGCCGACACCCAAGAGTACATAGCGACGTGCGGCAAGAAGATTTATCGCGCAATCAACAACAGCCATTATCACCATACCCCACGCCACAGCCTTGACACTATGAGGTATTGTAACAGCGAGAACTGCCGTCATTATAACTCGGCGCACCACCTCTAAACGTACAATGATACGTCCATCGCTACGCACTTTAAGGATATTATACGCCACAACAGAGAGCGGATAGAAGAGACCTGTAAGTGCCAATATCTCAAAGTAGGGCACTGTGGGCATCCACCTGTCGCCAAGTAATATCATAAACATCTCGGGGGCGATGGCAACAAAGCCAAGCATCACGGGGAAGAGCACAAATGATGTCAGCACCATAATACGTCGATAGCCCTCTGCCAACTTCTCGCCATCAGTATCGAGCTTCGCCAGCGCAGGAAAACTGACACCCTGCACAGCCTGCACCGTAGATGTCACAGGCAGATCCTTGAGCTTCTGTGCTTGCGAGTAATAGCCCAATATACTTGCAGAGTGCATCTTGCCAATAAAGAGCTGCGCCACATTGTTATATATCGAGGCTATAAGGTCGGTAGCCAAGAGTCGCAGACTATATGGCGCCATAGCACGCAGTGCTGCAAGGTTAAAGCGAGCTGAACAACGCCAGCGTCGTATCCACCAAAACGCCACAGCCTTACCACCCATAGCCAACAGACGCTGCGCCACAAGGCTCCAGATGCCACAGCCAGCAAGAGCCATAACAACAGCCACAACACCACTCACAACCGAGGATGCAAAGACAATCTTGGAGAGCAACTCGAAGCGGAACTCGCGCGTGAACATCACCGTCTGCACTACACATAGCGAGTTTATAGGTAGCAGCAGAAAGAGTATAGGTGCTATCTCGGCAATTATTGCGTAGCCGTAGAAACAAGCTAAAGGCTGGGCAAGCAGCACCAACAGGAGATAGAGCACCACCGCGACGACAACATTAAATGTCAGCACCGAGCGATACTCCTCATCCGAAGGGGCACTCTTGCGTATTAGCGTCTGCGAGAAACCGCTATCTACGATAGTCAGAGCAACAGAGGTGAAGAAGGTCAAAATAGCCATAACACCAAAGTCCTCGGGCATAAGACAGCGCGCTACGATAATGCTGACAACCATCTGCACTACCATAGTTAGAAACTTCTCCGAGAAGCTCCACGCCACACCTTTAACGACCTTATGTTCTAACTTTTCACCCTCTGCCATAGATATTTACAAAGTTATCACCCCAACAGGTACTCCACGGCAAGGCGGTATGACTCCATACCAAAGCCCATTATTGTGCCTCGTGCCACGGGGGCAATCATAGACACGTGACGGAACTCCTCACGTGCGAGAATTGACGAAATATGCACCTCAACAACAGGTGTCGAGATAGCCGCCACAGCATCGCGTAGCACAACAGATGTGTGGGTATAGCCACCAGCATTTAGCACCACGCCATCATATATGCTATCGGCACGCTGCAACTTATCTACCAGCTCACCCTCTATGTTTGATTGGTAGTAGTCAATGATATGCTCCGAATAACGTGCACGAAGAGCTCCGAGGTACTCCTCGAAGCTCTTTGTACCGTATATCTCGGGTTGGCGAACACCCAATAGGTTAAGGTTCGCCCCGTTGATAATCAAAATTTTCATCGCTAAAGATTTAAATTAGCGCAATATTGTTAGGCATCGAGCCCATTTTATCGTTAGAAGGTATTAGATGCGGTAGCTTATCGCAGATTGCAAATCCGCAGTTTACTCGACGTAAATGAGGAATTTACAAGCAAGTAAGATGCCACAGATGATACCTTATCACGAAAAATATTAGTACTCCTTGGCTGTGGTCTCACCCTTGAGAACACGCAGAGCATTCTCTGCCAACGACTCAAGCTCGTTCTCACCAGGATAGATCTTGATGGGCGCAAGGAACTTACAATAGTCAATGATAACCTCGTTAACACAGTCGTTCCAAGCGATACCACCCGTAAGAAGGATAGCATCAACCTTACCCTTAAGAACAACAGCCATCTCACCAATCCACTTGGCAACAGAGTACGACATAGTCTTGAGCATAAAGCGAGCCTCCTCGTCACCCGAAGCAGCACGCACCTCATTGAGCTCCTGAACATTGTTGCAGTTAACGTGATCAACAAGACCACCCTTACCTGCCAGCAACTTCTTGATCTCCGACTTCTCATACTTGCCAGAGAAGCACAAGTCTACCAAGTCGCCTGCGGGCAGTGTACCTGCACGCTCGGGAGCGATTGGTCCATCACCGTCAAGGGCATTGTTAGTGTCGATAACACGACCCATATTGTGTGCCGATACAGAGATACCACCACCCATATGCACTACAACAAGATTTAGCTCCTCATAGGGGCGACCAACCTCTGCAGCATAGCGACGTGCAATAGCTTTCTGGTTGAGTGCGTGGAAGATAGAACGACGTGGCAACTCCTTGATACCGCTGACACGCGCCATATCCTGCAACTCGTCAACAACAACTGGATCGGCAATATAAGCCTCGACACCTGCTGCATCAGCAATGCGGCGAGCAATCAAAGCACCGAGGTTGCTGGCGTGCTGACGCTTGGGCGCAGAGAGGTCGGCAATCATAGCCTCGCCAACGCGGTATACGCCACCCTCAATGGGGCGCATAAGACCGCCACGACCAATGACAGCATCCAACGACTTGAGGTCGATACCATCAGCCTTGAGAGCATCGAGGATAATCTCAAGACGCCAATCGAGCTGATCGGCAACAGTTTCAAAGCGAGCAATCTCCTCTGCCGAGTGGCTCAACTTCAAGGTCTTAACCTGCTCCAAGTCGTGGAACAGAGCAACCTTTGTTGAGGTAGAGCCTGGATTGATTGTTAATATGCTATAAGCCATCTGTTTCAGTTTTTAATGGTTTGCAATTAAGTGATTACTTCGCAGCCAAGCAAGCCAAAGCGATTGAATAGAGCTTGGTCTTGGTAGTATCACCACGTGAAGTCAACACGCAGGGAGCCATAGGGCCTGCAACCATTGCAGCCAACTCGGCACCACCAAACTTCGAGCAAGCCTTGAAGAATACATTACCTGACTCAAGGTTGGGGAACAACAGACAGTCGGCATCACCAGCAACGGGACCCTGCAACTTCTTAATCTTTACTGACTCCTCGTCAATAGCAACATCCAAAGCCAAAGGACCCTGGAACAAGCCCTTGCCAAGCTCACCAGCAGCACCAAGCTCACCAAGCTCCTTCGCCTCAACAGAGCTTACCACCTTGGGCAAAAGCTGCTCGCTGGGTGCGATGAACGCCATCTTGGGGCACTCGATACCGAGGTTATTTGCAGTCTCAAGCAGGTACTTTGCAATCTGCTTCTTCTGGTCGAGAGTAGGACAAGGAAGAACAGCTACGTCACTGACAACAAGGAGCTTGTGATAAGCGGGAATCTCCAATACTGTAACGTGGCTCAAGGTAGTGCCTGCGGGCAACAAACCCCACTCCTTGTTCAAGATACCACGCATATACTTATCAGTAGGAACAACACCCTTCATAAGCACGTCGTACTCGCCATTATGAACAGCCTTAACTGCAATCTCAACAGCCTTTACATCCTCCTTCTCCTCAATGATGTTATACTGGCTCATATCTACGCCCTCTGCCTCGCAAGACTTCTTGATCTCCTCGGGATCACCAACAAGGGTAACCTCTGCAAGACCAGCCTTGATAGCCATATCGGTAGCACCGATAGAGTGGGTATCCTGACCATAAGCCACAATCATCTTCTTCTTACCACGTGCAACCGCCGCAGCAACGATCTCATCCAAATGCTTAATCATAATAGTTTTAGGTTTTATTTTATTAGTTTGATTTGAATTCTCATTAATTAGTAAGAGACAATACAACTTCAAGATTTTTATCTCTGTAAGGGTAACCAACTACCAGACACTTGTCGTATGCAGCAATTGGCTATCCCTCACATAACATAAAATCGCTAAATTATTTTGCTGTTAAAAGTCTGTAAGTATCCTTTGCAATAACAAGCTCCTCGTCGGTGCAGATAACAGCAGCCTTCACGCGTGAGCCCTCCTTGGTAACCTCATAGTCGGTACCGCGCTTGCCACGGTTACGTACCTCGTCGAACTCGATACCCATAAACTCCATATTGCGCAATACATACTCGCGCAACTCGGGAGAGTTCTCGCCAACACCACCAGTGAATACTACGATGTCAACACCACCCATCTCGGCAGCATACTCGCCCACAAACTTCTTGATACGGTTGAAGTACATATCACGAGCGACGATAGCACGCTCGTTGCCCTCGTCGTAAGCAGCGTCGATATCACGCATATCACTTGAGATGCCAGTAAGACCCTGAACACCCGACTTCTTGTTGAGCATATTGTCGAGCTCCTTGTATGACATACCCTCCTTCTCTGCGATGTATGTAGCTGCGCTCACGTCCATAGAGCCTGCACGTGTACCCATTACAAGACCATCCAGCGGAGTGAAGCCCATAGATGTATCGAAAGACTTACCATTGAGAACAGCGGTAACAGATGCACCATTACCAATGTGGCAAGTAACAATCTTTGACTTCTCAAAATCAAGACCAAACATCTCGGCAGCTACGCGAGCAACAAACTTATGGCTTGTGCCGTGGAAACCATACTTACGCACACGGTACTTTTCGTAGTACTCGTAAGGAATAGCGTAGAGGTAGTTGATAGCGGGGATAGTGTGGTGGAACGATGTGTCGAACACAGCCACCTGCTTAATACCAGGCAACACCTTCTCCATTGAGAGGATACCCTCAAGGTTTGCGGGATTGTGCAAGGGGGCTATGGAGTATAGTGACTCAATCTTTGCCTTTACCTCCTCATCAACAAGGCAGCTATCCTCGAAGAACTCGCCACCATGAGCTACACGGTGACCAGCAGCCTTAAGCTCGTCAAGCGACTTGATTACACCGTGCTCGGGGTGTGTCAACGCATCGAGTACAAGACGAATACCTGTTGTGTGATCTGGAATAGGACAGTGAAGCTCAAACTTATCCTTACCCTGTGGCTTATGAGTGAGGTCACCCTCTGCCAAACCAATACGCTCTACAAGACCCTTTGCAAGGAGCGTGTTTGTTGACTCAACAACATCAAGCACCTGATACTTGATTGATGAGCTACCGCAATTAAGTACTAAAATTACCATTTTATGAAAATATTTATTGTTAATGTTTTACTCGAGACTTTAAAAACGTAACAAAGTTAATAAAATAAATGGGAGTTTCCAACCATTTTTACACCTTTTTTTTGGTCATTATTATACATCACTCTTTGACCCATATTTTTTATCGTCAATATCAGTATCCATTTATCCAAATGCGCGATATTACAATTAGTCCAAAATTTGCCATTTAGCCCCATTAAAAATTGTGCCAGGCAACAAAAATAATCAAGCGGTATTTTTTCTTTGAAAAAGATTTGTTATCTTTGCGGGAAATACGTGCCCGCGGATGCGCACGGCACGAGCATAACTTAAAACTATTGAAAGCGATGGCTACTGAAAAAACTAATCTTACGGCTCCCGCGGAGCCTGTCGGCACAACCGCCGAAGATACGCAGACGACTACCATGACAACCAACGTAAGCACAGACGACACCTACAGCAATCTCCCCAACGAGGAGAGTGTGCAGCCTATGAGCGAGGCTTTTGCCGACGAGGAGGCTGCCCTCGCTGCCGATGAGGCAGGTCTCGATATTGGCGAGGAGACAGCCGAAGAGGTAGAGGCAGCACCCGTTGCTGGCGATGACCTCGCAGGATTGAGCGAGGAGGAGTTAGTGGCTCTCTTTGCCTCAAAGATTGAGTCGGAGCCAGTGCAGACACTACGTCCCGTGGTCGAGGCCATCAAAATAGCATTCTACAAGCAGCACCGCGCAAAGGTGGATGCCGAGCGCAAGGCATTCGTTGAGGCAGGTAACGACGAGGAGACATTTACCCCCACCCCTGACGAGTATGAGCAGCGTTTTAAGGAGCTGTTTGCAATATACCGCGAGCACCGCGACAAGCATATCGCTATGCTCGAGGCTGACAAGGCAGAGAACCTCAAAATAAAGTTGCAGATTATTGAGGAGCTTAAGGAGCTTATCAACTCTGACGAGACTATGAACACCACGTTTACCCGCTTCCGCGAGTTGCAGCAGAAGTGGAAGGAGACAGGTTTGGTGCCACAGCAGAATGTCAAAGACCTCTGGGAGACATACAACCTCCACGTCGAGAACTTCTACAACTTCATCAAGATTAACAAGGAGCTTCGTGACCTTGACCTCAAGAAGAACTACGAGATAAAACTCGCATTGGCAGAGCAGGCAGAGGCACTTGCCCTCGAGACACAGATTGTGGAGTCTTTCCGCAAGTTACAGAAGTTGCACGACGAGTGGCGTGAGACAGGCCCTGTTGCCACCGAGTATAAGGAGGTGCTATGGGAGCGTTTCAAGGAGGCCTCAAGCCGCATAAACAAGCGTCACCAGGAGCACTTCGAGCAGCTCAAGGCAGAGCAGAACAAGAATCTTGCACTCAAGAGTGAGCTGTGCGAAAAGACCGAGGCTCTCTCGGCACAGCCCATCCTCACTCGCAAGGAGTGGAACAAGGCGAGTGACGAGTTGCTTGAGATACAGAAGGTATGGAAGACCATTGGCTTTGCACCAAAGAGGGACAACAACCGCATATACGAGCGTTTCCGTGCTGCGTGCGACAAGTTCTTTGAGCTTAAGCGCGAGTTCTACGCAGGTATGAAGAGCGAGATGGAGCATAACCTCGCCCTCAAGAGTGAGTTGTGCGAGCAGGCAGAGGCACTTGCCGTATCGGAGGATTGGAAGCACGCCACAGACGAGCTTATAGCACTTCAGGCAAAGTGGAAGCAGACAGGCCCCGTGGCACGTCGTCACTCTGACGTTATCTGGAAGCGTTTCCGCGCTGCCTGCGATAAGTTCTTCGAGCGCAAGGCTGCACACTTCTCATCTATCGACAGCGAGCACGAGCAGAACCTCAAGCTCAAGCAGGCTCTTATTGAGGATATGCGTGCTGCGGATATCAAGAGTGGTGGCTTTGAGGCTGTCAAGGAGTTCCAGCGTCGCTGGAGCCAGATAGGCTTCGTACCCATCAAGCAGAAGGATGCTCTACAGAAGGAGTATAAGAGCATCGTTGACGAGATGTTCCAGACACTTCGTTCTTCGGAGCGTGACCGCTCAATGAAGCGTTTTAAGGAGCGCGTAAGCAATATGAAGGGTGGCTCGCAGCTACGCTCTGAACGAGAGCGTCTCTACAACAAGGTGCGCCAGATGGAGCAGGATATCGCACTTTTGGAGAACAACATCGGCTTCTTCTCTAGATCCAAGAACGCCGAGAGCCTCATCGCAGATGTACGTGAGAACATCGAGCGCACAAAGCGCGATATGGCAGAGCTTATCGAGAAGATATGTCTTATCGACGAGGAGGAGAAGAAGAACGCTGCAAAGTAGTAACCACATTGAGGCTCGGCACGCAGATTTAGCAAATTAAGTAAACACAGATACACTCATGAAACTATCTAAACCAAAGTACATATTTGTCACAGGTGGTGTAGCATCATCACTTGGCAAAGGTATTATCTCGGCATCTATCGCCCGTCTGTTGCAGGCGCGAGGCTACTCGGTAACGATCCAGAAGCTCGACCCCTACATCAACGTCGACCCGGGTACACTCAATCCCTATGAGCACGGAGAGTGCTATGTTACAGAGGATGGTACAGAGACCGATCTTGATTTGGGACACTACGAGCGTTTTACCTCGATACAGACCACCAAGAACAACAACGTCACCACAGGTAAGATCTACCAGTGTGTGATTGAGAAGGAGCGTAGCGGCGAGTTCTTGGGCAAGACCGTACAGGTTATCCCCCATATCACCGACGAGATTAAGCGTCGCGTGCAGCTCCTTGGTGCCACAAAGAAGTATGATGTGATCATCACAGAGATTGGTGGTACGGTGGGCGACATTGAGTCATTGCCATTTATTGAGTCTGTACGCCAGTTGCGCTACCAGCTCGGCTACCAGAACACGGTACTTGTACACCTCACACTAATACCTTATATGGCAGCATCAGGCGAGCTTAAGACAAAGCCTACACAGCACTCTGTCAAGGAGTTACTGTCATACGGATTGCAGCCCGATGTCCTCGTACTCCGTTCAGAGCACGTCTTGAGCCAGGATATACGCCGCAAGGTAGCCCTCTTCTGTAACGTTGCACCCGAGGCTGTGGTTGAGTCAATCGACGTTCCCACAATCTATGAAGTGCCCCTGCGTATGCACAACCAGCACCTCGACGAAGTACTCCTCGAGAAGCTCGGTCTTAAGGCTGACCAGGAGCCCGACCTTGCAGAGTGGGAGGCATTTGTTGAGAAAATCAAGAACCCGAAGAGCGTTGTCAACATCGCGCTCGTAGGTAAATACACCGAGCTCCCCGATGCCTACAAATCTATCAGCGAGTCATTTATCCACGCTGGTGCAGTCAACGAGGTTAAGGTCAAGCTACACTACGTAAACTCGGAGACCCTCACAAATGACAATATCAACGATAAGCTCAAGGATATGTCGGCGGTTATGGTTGCCCCAGGCTTCGGCAATCGTGGCATCGAAGGTAAGCTTGTTGCTGTGAGGTACGCCCGCGAAAACAATGTGCCCTTCTTTGGTATCTGCCTCGGTATGCAGTGCGCCGTTATCGAGTTTGCACGCAACGTCATTGGCTGGAGCGACGCTAACTCTATGGAGATGGCACAGACTCCGCACGCCGTTATCGACCTTATGGCAGAGCAGAAGAACATTACAGCTATGGGTGGCACAATGCGTCTTGGAGGCTATCCCTGTGCTTTGGCTAAAAACTCACGCGTAGCAAAGGCTTATGGCACACTCAACATTGTTGAGCGTCACCGCCACCGCTACGAGTTCAATAGCCACTTTATCAACGACTTCGAGGCCGCAGGTATGCAGGCTGTAGGTCGCAACCCCGAGACAGGTCTTGTAGAGGTTGTAGAGATTCCGTCACACCGCTGGTTTGTCGGCACGCAGTACCATCCCGAGTACCACTCTACCGCTGCAATGCCACACCCGCTGTTTGTAGCATTTGTGAAGGAGGCTATAAAATATCGTGACGAGAAGGCACAATAAACAGCACTATGCACCGTTCTTGAGGACGGTTGCATCACAACAGAAATTAACCATCGGAGCGTCGTTTCAATAGTATTGAGGCGACGTCGCCGATGAATAGTAACCAACAAACATCTTTTGGAGGGGGCTGCGTCCCCAGATAACTAAACGAGGAAATGGATAAAAAAACGATTATTGGTCTGATACTTATGGTTGCCGTCTTTGTCGGCTTTACGTGGTATCAGGGAAGCGAGGCAGAGAAGTATAACGAGTGGAAGAGAGAGCAGGCTGCCGTGGAGCAGGCTTTAGCTGATAAGCAGGCAGAGGAGCGCAGAGCACAGCAGGCTATCGAGGATGCTATGAGCGAGGAGGAGCGTATGCAGCGTGACTCTATCGAGGCAGCACGCAAGCTCAACGCCGAGTTGTATGCATACGGCTCACAGTTGCTCGCAGCGAAGAATACCGCGGGTGAAAGCTTCAGCGTGGAGAACGACGTGATGAAGGTAGACTTCTCGACACGTGGCGGTAAGATTGTAAATGTCACACTGAAGAACTACACCAAGTATGCCGAGGGCGAGCGCACCGAGCTTGTCGAGTTGATGCAGCCTGCAAGTGTAGTGTTCAATATGGATCTTTTGTCCGAGAGTGGCACTGCTATTAATAGCGAGGAGTTCTCGTATGACTACACCATAGATACAGCCGACCAGAGCACAAAGGTTGCTATGACCCTTAACCTGTCGGCTGATGCATACATCAAGTACATCTACACCATCTACAACACAGGCAACCCCAGCCGCGACTACCTTATCGACTTCGACGTAGACGTGGAGGGCGTAGAGAGGTATCTCGCGCAGGAGGGTGTGATGAACTTCCAGTGGAAGATGCGTACTAATATGAATGAGCGCGGCTTCCAGAACGAGAATATGGCAACCACTATCGCCTACTACGAGGATGGCGATATGGATGACCTCGGTGCTGATGGCAAGCGTGAGAGCGTGGAGGCTGTTGAGTGGATAGCACTCAAGCAGCAGTACTTCTCATCGGTGCTTATCTCTGGCGAGCTACTCAATGCCGACTTGTCGTTTGTGACATCTACACGCGAGGGCGTTGACTTCGTTAAGGAGTTTGACACCGAGCTTCACGTGCCCATCAACGCTAACCAGCAGATCTACAACTTTGCCTTCTACTATGGCCCTAACGACTTCAAGATATTAAATAACGTGGAGTTTGAGGGCGAGAAGAGCAACATTGAGGAGCTTATCCCTATGGGCGGTATGCTTGTGGGCTGGATCAACCGCATATTCACCATTCCCATCTTCAACTGGTTGAGTGACAATGGCTTTAACTTTGGTATCATCATCCTCATTCTCACAATCTTGGTCAAGCTTATCATCTTGCCACTGACGTATAAGAGCTATATGTCTACTGCTAAGATGCGTGCTATTCGTCCCGAGTTAGACGAGCTAAATGCCAAGTATCCACGTCAGGAGGATGCAATGAAGAAGCAGCAGGCAATGATGGAGCTATATCAGAAGGCTGGTATCAGCCCTATGGGTGGCTGTCTGCCACTACTTATCCAGATGCCTATCTTGTGGGCAATGTTCCGCTTCTTCCCTGCAAGTATCGAGCTTCGTGGCGAGAGCTTCTTGTGGGCAGATGACCTGTCATCATACGATAGCGTACTCAAGTTGCCATTCAACATACCCTTCTACGGCGACCACGTGAGCCTCTTTGCGTTACTAATGGCAGTAGCTCTCTTCGGGTACTCGTTCATCACCTACAAGCAGCAAGCAGCAACCACAGCAGGTCAGCCTGGTGCAGGTATGATGAAGTTTATGATGGTGTACTTTATGCCCGTTATGATGTTGTTCTTCTTTAACAACTACTCATCGGGTTTGTGCTACTACTACTTCTTGTCGCAGATATTCACTATGATTATTATGTTTGCGATACGCCGCACCGTCGACGACGAGAAGGTACGCGCCAAGCTACTTGCGGCAAAGGCTCGTCCCAAGAAGAAGTCGAAGTTCCAAGAGCGTTACGAGGAGGCTCTCAAACAGCAGCAGGAGCAGCTCAACCGTGAGCAGCGTCGTATGCGTAGATAGACTCACGCGACTATGTATAAATGAGGGTGTCACAAACAATGTGATACCCTCATTTATAATATTAGGTATTGCACAACCAATATTTTACTATCTTTGTGAAAATTAATGTGAAATTTGTCTATGAGAGAGTCTACCATACTACTAATCGCCGTTATCGCAATATTTTTTATTGGGTGCGACAACCACTTTAGTGACGATATGCCGTTGGCTGACTATAACACAACGCAGTATGAGGATATCGAGGCTACAATGGAGGATAACACATGCACCTATATTAACCAAAGGGCTATCTATTGGAGCAAGGATGAACTCTCAAGCGTCTTCTACCGCAATACGCTAAACAGCCAATATATATTCACAGGCGAGAGTGGCGATAAGTATATGGCACCTTTACCCACTTAGGAACACCAATGGCGCAGGCGAGAGCCTTGATATGCTATATGCCATCTACCCATACCGCGAGGATGCACGCTATGCCTATGATGGTTTAGGCGTGTTTGAGGGTGCATACCGCCCCACCGACATAAGCATTATGCGCCACAACACAGGCGGCTTCAACGCCCCATCGCGCGAGGCTATCTACCAGCGCATACACCGCCTTGCATACGGCAAGAGCTGGACATACGACTACGAAACGTTTGTCGAGTACGATGCCAAGAACCGTAAGAGTGCGCCACAAGCACTTAAGAGTAGCCTTATATATAGCGAGTGTCCGCATACGACACCGCCTGTTATCATCCGTCGCAACTGGCGCGATATTGTGGCAGAGTATGTCGAGTAGCGACTACACCCTAAAGACAATGGGAGGTAAAGAGCATTTCTTCACCTCCCATTAACTTTATCTACGGTTACCCGACTTTTTATCTTGTCGCCTTACGCCACGCGGCTTTGTGCCTTGTGATTTGGGGCTGCGTCTGATGCCCTGTGCTGTCGGCTTTGCGCCACGCCTATCATCAGGTAGCGTACCTCCAAAGAAGTATGCCTTCTGTCGGCGTTTATCATCCTGCGAGCGCGCCACAAACACCTTCTCGCCCGTATACGGGTTCTCGCCCGTATAGAACATCGTCGACGAGAGCGTCATCGGCGTAGGTGTCAAGTCCTGCACCTGCTCGAGTGTAAAGTGCAGCTTGCCGAGCACGCGCTGCGCCAACGACTGCATATCCTGCTCGGTGCATCCCGGGTGCGACGATATGAAGTATGGTATTAGCTGATAGCGCAGACCCTCACGCTGACATATATTGGTAAAACGTTCATTGAGCTGCTCAAACATCCTAAACGACGGCTTACGCATAAGCTTCAGCACGTGCTCCTCGGTATGCTCGGGTGCTACCTTCAAGCGTCCCGACGTATGATACTTGACAACAGTATCGAAGTAGGCACTATCATCAAACAGATCGTAGCGTATGCCACTGCCGATAAATGCACGCTTAACGCCCTTAATCTCGCGTATCTTGCGATATAGCTCCAACAAGGGGCGGTGGTCGTTGTTCATATTGGGACACAGCTTCGGATGCAAGCAGGAGGGACGACGGCACTTGCGGCACAGCTCCTCGTTCTTGCCACGCATACGGTACATATTGGCTGACGGAGCACCCACATCTGATAGATTTCCCTTGAAGTCGGGCATAGCCACAACGCGCTTGACCTCGTTTAAGATTGAACGCTCCGAGCGCGAATTGATAAACTTGCCCTGATGTGCCGATATAGTACAGAATGAGCAACCGCCAAAGCAACCACGATGTATATTTATCGAGTGCTTAATCATCTCCCACGCGGGGATGTCACCCTTGCCATTATAGCGTGGATGAGGGGCACGCTCATACTCCAAATCGAATGAGTGGTCAAGTTCATCGGTGGTGAGCGTTGCGTGTGGCGGTGTTATCACAACATAGTCGTCGCCAGACCTCTCGACGATAGTGGTGTTGCACTCCATCATATTGCTCAAGGTCTCGATATGCACGAAATTCTTGCCAAAGGTCTGCTTCGAGGCACAACACTCCTCATAAGAGCCGAGATGTAGCGTTGTAGCAGCATCAAGACGCTCGACATAGCCTCTATCAGCAATAAACCCCACCTGTCGCAAACCGCGTAGCAGCTTGGCGTTATAGCCATTACGCATAGCACGCGCCACCTCGCGTATAGGCTTATCACCCATACCATACACCAACAAATCTGCACCGCTGGTCTTGAGTATCGAGCGATGTAGCGAGTCACTCCAATAGTCGTAGTGCGTAAGACGACGCAGTGATGCCTCAATACCACCAATAACCACAGGTGTATGCGGGAAGAGTCGCTTAAGAATCTGCGTGTATGTGTCTATCGTGCGATCTGGGCGAAAGCCAGCCTTGCCACCTGGCGTGTAGGCGTCGTTGCTGCGCAAGCGCAGGTTTGCCGTATAGTGGTTCACCATAGAGTCCATAGCTCCCGCCGTAACAGCAAAGAAGAGACGCGGCTGTCCGAGCTTCTTAAAGTCACGCAGATCATCGCGCCAATTAGGCTGTGGCACAATGGCTACACGATAGCCCTCGGCCTCGAGAAGTCGTCCAATGACAGCAGCACCAAAGGCTGGATGGTCGATATAGGCATCACCCGAGAAGATGATGACATCGAGCTGCTCCCAGCCTCGCGCTCTTACCTCCTTTATGGTTGTTGGCAAAAACATAGTTCAACGAAATAACCACACAATAGTTAATTATCCAATATCTTCTAAAGACTCACAGTCGAGTCAACAAATTGGCGATGCCACGATATTACACCTCATCGAGGTCTAAACCCACAGCATCGGTATATGTATCCCACTTCTGCAACACCGCCTTGAAATCATTGGGCATCTCCGACTCAAACTGCACATACTTGCCCGTTGTTGGATGGTCGAAGCCAAGTGCGCGGGCGTGAAGCGACTGTCGCGGAATGAGCTTAAAGCAGTTCTCTACAAACTGCTTATACTTCATAAAGGTTGTACCCTTCAGGATGCGGTTGCCGCCATAACGCTCATCGTTAAAAAGCGGATGTCCCTGCCACGACATATGGACACGTATCTGGTGAGTACGTCCTGTTTCGAGCCTACACTCTACAAGTGTCACATAGCCATAGCGGCGCAATACCTTATAGTGAGTCACAGCGTGCTTACCATCGGAGCCGTCACTGAAGACATACATCTGTAGTCTATCCTTTGGACTACGCCCAATATTTCCGATGATAGTGCCCTCATCCTCGGCAAGATTACCCCACACCAATGCCACATAGCGACGATAGATGGTATGGTCAAAAAATTGCTTGGCAAGTGACGCGTGCGCCCTCTCATTCTTCGCCACTACGAGTAGTCCCGAAGTATCCTTATCAATACGATGCACAAGACCAGCACGAGCATTACCCTCCGAGAACATAGGCAGATCCTTCAAATGCCACGACAACGCGTGTACCAACGTGCCAGAGTGGTTGCCAACACCTGGATGCACAACCATACCCGCCTCCTTATTTACCACGATGATATCGTCATCCTCATATACAATGTTTAGCGGTATATTCTCGGGTACTATCTCCTCCTTACGGCGTGGATAAGGCATCACGATAGATATCTGGTCGAGGGGCTTTACCTTATAGCTCGACTTCTGCGGCTTGCCATTAACCAAGATATTCTGACCATCTGCTGCCGCCTGTATACGGTTACGCGACGTATGCTCCAGACGTGCTGTCAGGAACTTATCGAGACGCATCAGCGACTGACCCTTATCTACGGTTATGGCAAAGTGCTCATATAGCTCGTCACCCTCGTCGCTGCTCTCTGCAGATATTGCATCCAGCTCGTCGGGCAACTCATCATATCTATCATCGAAATTTTGTGTCTGCATAAAAATCTGAAATTACTCCGTAGTACCCTCCTGTGAAGCATCTGTAGCTGGGGCATCTGCCTCGGTCTTGGCCGCCTCCTGTTCGGCTTTAGCAGCCTCCTCTGCCTCAAACTGTGCGCGTAGCGCAGCCTCCTCCTTACGACGCTGCGCATCATAGCTCTTTGCCGCCTTATCAGCAATCTTTGCCAACGAATCTATGAGCTTTTCATCGCACGTGAGATATAGCGTGATACCTGCACCACGACGTGCACCAGAGTTCTGGTGCAACGACTGTTTATATACCTTTGCCTCGCGGCGCGACTTAAAGTCTGTAATACTCTCATCGTATACCACCTTCTCCACATTAAGACCACGATCCCACGCAGTGCTCTTTGCCTGCGACAGGCGCATACCAACGAGGCGGGGCACACTTGTAAGCTGCTCGTCACGACGATATGTCACGTGTAGTGTCACGCCCGTACCAAAGGGCTCTTGTGCCGATATCGAGGCGGTGATATCGCGGTTGCCGATACTCTGCTTTACAACATAGTCCGTAGAGGTCATATCTGGCTGATATACCAACTTGTCGATGGTAAGTCCCGCGCGCTCAAGCTGGTTGAGTGCCTGACGTAATGGCTGCTTGGCAACAAATGGCACATCTACAATACGACGATTATAGGCATTTATGGTCACATAGATCTTACGACCAGGCTTTACGGTTACGGTGCGTATACTTGAGGTGCGAGGCAGCTGGTCGACAACGACACCACCCGCAACATCAGAGTCAAATACCGAGTCGCGTATGACAATATTAAGGTCGAGATCCTCTGCCATACGCTCCACGTCGCTGACGTGCTCACCCACGAAGTTGGGTATGTCGATACTCTTGCCGTGGCGCGTACCTACCATAAGTCCTATGTACAGGAGTATTATGAGTAGTATCATAAGTAGTCCAATATAGACCACATTGCGCCATACGGGGTGCGATGCAAGGAAACCCTTGGCACTCTTAACACCACGCTTTGCGGCGGCACTACCCCTCTCCACAACAGCACTCTTTGTTGCGCGTCGTACGCCACTGTTCTCTTTGTCTTCTCTTTGGTGCATTCTCTCTTTACTCTCATTTTTAGGTGCTGTCTCGCTCTTTGCTACAGGCTCGGCAACAACCACTGTATTACTATTTTGCTTACTCTCTGACGGTTTTTCTTCTGCGATGGGCGCAGCCACACTCTCTCGCTCCGCAACACGCACAGGCTCCGTCTTGCTTGGAGCTATCGGCTGTTTGGGGGCTGCTGGTTGCTTGGTGGCTGCTGGCTTTGTGCGCAACACGTGGTTATAGTGCGTATCGCGCTCAACGGGCGTAAAGCCAGCACTCTGCACCATAGCACACAGCTCATCGGCACTCATAGCTGGCTTCTGGTCAGCTCCCGCCATTGAGTATATCTTTGTCGAATCGTCAATAGTGCCATCAATATCATCTGCTCCAAATGCCAAAGCCATCTCCGTTGTCGGCTTGCCATATGCCACCCAATATGCTTTGATATGGGGGATGTTATCGAGATATAGACGGCTCATAGCTATCATCCTCAAATCATCCTCAACCGAGCACTCTCCAATAGAGGACATACGGTTATGGCGGCTGCGATACTTAAGCGGTATGAAGGCATCGAAGCCCGGGGCAGTATCCTGCAACTTACGTAGACGCTCAAGATGGTCTATGCGCTGCTCAAGGCTCTCGACGTGTCCATAGAGCATTGTACAGTTAGTGGGTATTCCCATATTGTGGGCTGCACGATGCACCGCCAACCACTCCTCCGATGAACACTTCTCGGGGCAGAGCTTCTCGCGCAAAGTCTCGTCAAAGATCTCCGCGCCACCGCCTGGTATCGCATCCATACCCGCCTCTTTTAGACGACGCAACCCCTCAACAATGCTAATACCCGCACGACGCGTCATATAGAGTATCTCCACAGCCGTATATGCCTTCACCGCAACCTCTGGCAACACGCCCTTCACACGACGGATCATAGCGCAGTAGGTATTCAAGTCGTGCTTGGGGTGTACACCACCAACAATATGCACCTCGGTAATATCGGAACTCTGCATCTCTCGTGCACGCGCCTCGATGTCGTCCAGCGACATATTCCACGCATCGGCATCACCCTCACGACGACGGAACGAGCAGAACTCGCAGTTGAACAGGCAGATGTTTGTAGGCTCAAGATGAATGTTGCGATTGTAGTATACCTCGTCACCACTCATCTGTCGCTTACGCTCAGTAGCAAGCTCACCCAAGAGCCACAGCGGTGCTTCACGCCACAATATAAGGGCATTCTCCGCTGTCAAACGCTCTCCCGAGCGTACCGAGCTAACAATGTTATCTAATGTCTGCATACTATTTCGGTGCTTTGTTATACACTATTACTGCTATTATGGCGTATATTATGTTGGGCAGCCATACACCGAGCCACGGTGTCATCGAGCCACTTACGGCGATCTGCTCAAATACTCGTCCTAACATAATATAACTGAAACACAGCGTGATACCCAAACCAATGTGCATACCCATACCGCCACGCACCTTGCGCGATGATAGAGCAACACCTATCAGCGTGAGGATAAACGTCGAGAAGGGATATGAGTAGCGCGTATGTCGCTCTACCTCGATGATGAATACGTTGTCGGAGCCTTTGCGACGCTGCTGCGACAAGAAGTCGTTTATCTCCTCAATTGTCATCGTCTTTACCAAAGACTTAACCTCGCTCAACTCGCGGGCATCAAGGTTGATGAGTGTGTCGAGATTACGATACTGCTTGTATCCCAACGAGCCATCCTCCGAGCGTGTGTATATCACATATCGCGGTGCTGTCCAACGCCCCGACTCCTCGTCAAACGATGCGCTGGCAGCGTTTAGCGTCTCAACCATCTCCGAATTTTCAAACCTCTCGAGGGCAAAGAATGGCACTCGCTCCAGATGAGGCGAGTAGCCTCGCACATAGGCAAATGTTCCTGGTTCAATCTGGCGGTATACGTGATCCTCGTACATTATCACCTGGTTCTTCTTGAGATACTGGCTCTGAAACTCCATACTCTTGCGCTGTGTTATGGGTATCACCCACAGGCTCAATACCACAGATAGTAGCGCGATGATTGATGCTCCTACAAAGTAGGGCCACATAAGTCGTCTAAAGCTAACGCCACCAGATAATATCGCCACAATCTCGGTCTGCATAGCCATCTTCGACGTGAAGAATATCACGGCGATAAAGGTAAATAGCGACGAGAACTGATTTATGAAGTAAGGCACAAAGTTGAGGTAGTAGTCGAAGATTACATCTCGCCACGGAGCCTTAAGCTCGGTAAAGTCGTCTACCTTCTCCACATAGTCAAATACCACAACGACTATGATGATCATCAACAGACCAAAGATGTACGTCGACAGAAACTTTCCAAGAATATACCTGTCAAGTGTACGATAACCGCGTATGGATGGTATAAGTCTCACTGTTTGTTTTTCTAAATTTGTTATTTGTTACGCACTATGCGTATTTTCTATTCGGTGCAATGATTGAGAAGTCGCATATGCGCCCTTATCACAAAAAACATTTTTTGTTAGAAGGTATCAGATACAACGCTCGGCAAATTTGGCGACGATGGGCTGTACATGAGCGTACTGCCCATTGGCGACATTAATTTGTTAGCGGCAGTAGATGATGCCTTATTACAAAAAATAAAGAACCTTGAGAGCCATTTTTTGTCAGAAGGGTTGCAGAATGACCTCGATTAAGAGATTGCACTGGATGGGACATACTGTGGGTATTTCCCATTCAGGGCAATGATTGAGAGGTCGCAGATGCGCCCTTATCACAAAAAATCACAGACGACGAGATAGTCTAATAACCATCTCCTCCTTCCAAGGCTTAAAGTCTCCTGCTAAAATATGTCTTCGAGCTTCACCCACAAGCCATAGATAAAATGCTATGTTGTGGAGCGAGGCTATCTGTGCTGCAAGCATCTCCTTACATACCACAAGGTGGTGGAGATATGCTTTGGTATACTGCAAATCGGCGAATGTCACACCATTGGGGTCAATGGGTGAGAAATCATCCTCCCACTTCTTGTTGCGTATGTTTATGACGCCCTCCGAGGTAAAGAGCTGTCCGTTGCGTCCGTTGCGCGTAGGCATCACGCAATCGAACATATCGACACCTCGGTCGATGCCCTCAAGGATGTTTACAGGCGTACCAACGCCCATCAAGTAGCGCGGCTTATCCTCGGGGAGCACAGCATTTGTCACCTCTATCATCGAGTACATCACCTCGGTAGGTTCACCTACGGCGAGTCCACCAATGGCATAGCCATCGGCATTATACTGCAAGACATTGCGCGCAGCACGCTCACGAAGGTCGGCATAGCCGCAACCCTGCACAATGGGGAATAGTGCCTGATAGTGTCCCCACTTGGGCGATGTCTGGTGATAGCGGTTGAAACATCTATCGAGCCAACGCTCGGTGAGGGCTAATGACTTTGCGGCATAGTCGTGTGGGGCATCACCTGGAGGACACTCATCGAATGCCATCATAATATCGGCACCTATGGTACGCTCGGTGTCGATGACACTCTCGGGTGTGAATAGGTGGCGTGAACCATCTATGTGTGACTGAAAGTGGCAACCCTCCTCCTTGAGTTTACGACAAGCTGCCAGCGAGAAGACCTGAAAGCCACCACTATCTGTGAGCATCGGTTTATCCCACGACGAGAAGCGATGTACGCCACCAGCCTTCTCCAAAATCTCCATACCTGGACGCAGGTAGAGGTGGTAGGTATTGGCGAGAATTATCTGCGCGTGCGCCTCATTAATCACATCGCGGTGGAAGATACCCTTCATTGCCGCAGCCGTACCGACAGGCATAAATATTGGGGTCTCAACCGCACCGTGGTCGGTATATAGCACACCTGCACGAGCGCGACTATCAGAGGCTGTATGTAGTAACTTAAATTCCATAATACATATATAACGCACAAAGATACACAAAATATGTGGAAAATGAAATCATTTTATCAATCTTTACCCCTACCCAAACCCTTTCCTATCAAAACATCGCAATTATTATATTTTATTTATTGAAGTATATATTTTTTATTTAGCTATATAACGATAACTTTTAACGATGTAATCAAGCGGTTTTTAAGGCATTATTTGGCAGATAATATAATTTTTGAAAAAATATCTCACACATATTGTCGATTATCATTTAATTTAGTATCTTTGCGCGATATATATCTTTTATAAGGTTATGCACTTGTTAAACAATATACTCTCTCACTACTCCTGGCAGGGTTTGACCCTTATTGGCGTGCTGCTGATACTATTTTTCGTACAGATGTACTACTATAGCATAGCGTATGGCCGCATACGCCGTTTCCGCCTTATGCGCACGCACAAGCGTCGCTGCGAGAACCCGGCTGTATCGGTCATTGTCGTAGTGCGTGGCGAGAATGAGCTATTTCTCACAGTCGACCTACCGTCACTCTTATCACAGCATTACAACCTCTATGAGGTAGTGGTAGTATATGTCGGTGGCGACATTGACTACTACGACGAGTTGCAGCGCGTGCGTAAGAATCACTCGTGGATGCGTCTTACGAAGATGGGAGGCAACGAGCGATTATATATCACAACGAAGCAGGCTATGAATGTGGGTATCAAGTCGGCACAGTACGACAACCTACTATTCACAACCACAGGGGCATCACCGCGTAGCGAGGAGTGGGTGGCAACAATGGCTCGCGGCTTTGAGCGCGGTAGCATCGTCATAGCTCCCGTAGTTCCGCTATTCGAGGAGCACTCGCTGAAGACCTACCTTATGCGTATGTGCGAGTTTCACCGCCAGCGCAACGCCTTTGCACAGGCTGTCACAGGATACGCCTACTGGGCACCGCGCAGCAACTTTGGCTTTGTACGCAAACTCTATGATAGCACACGTGGCTTCAACCACCTCAATTTGGACATTGGCGAGAATGACCTATACTTGCAGTCTATAACAACACCGAGACGCACTGCCGTCGTTATGTCGAAGCAATCCATAATGACCGAGGAGCGTTCATCAGATTGGCACGAGTGGCTCGACATAATGCGTTACTACAACCACACAGAGAGCCTATACCCCAATCGTCCGCGCACATTCCACCGTTGGGAGACAGGCAGTCGCGTGTTGTTCTTCCTCGCAGCACTTGCGGCACTCATATTACTTCCACACGAGCTACGTATCGGTGTGGCACTATTAGTGCTAATACGCTATATCGTTGTCCTGGTGTCGACACGTCACACGGCGCGTAAACTTGGCGAGGTGAATATAGCGTGGAGATATTGGATATACGACCTTATAGGCCCTATGATTGATTATATGATAAGCCTCGGCAAGAGCCATAAAAGCCCCTCTGCATGGAGATAGATGACTATATTGTAGCAACTGATGCGGAGCTTGTCGAGCTTGCCGCAGGTGGCGACCAGCAGGCCTTTGAGTACCTGTTTACGCGCTATCGAGAGTCCATTGAGCGACTCTTCGAGCAGCGTTTGAACGACAAAGATACCGCGAGCGACCTACTGCAAGAGACCTTTATCAAGGTGTACCTGCACTTGGATAATTACTCCAAGTCATTCACCTTCGGGCAGTGGGTATACACAATAGCGCGCAATACGCTTATAGACCACTTGCGACGACGCTCCGATGACATATCCATCGACGAGCGGTTTACTGCCCCAGCCGCCTCGACACCGACACCCGAGGAGAGCGTGATAATAAGTCAGACGCAGACCCATTTTGAGGCATCGCTCAATGAGCTATCGGAGGAGTATCGCCGAATAATAAAGATGCGTTTCTTGGATGAATACTCCTACGAAGAGATTGCCGAGAAGCTGGGTCGCCCGATGAATACTGTAAAGACGCAGATACGCCGCGCTAAGTCGGCCATTTGCAAGATGATTATAGAGAAGGAATAGGTGAGGCACAACGCACCACCAAACAGAATAGAACTAAGCAAAATAAGAGGTGAATATAGAGCTCATATTGAGATATTTCCCAGAGATTACAGCCCAGCAGCGCGAACAATTTGCGCAGCTCGAGGAGTTATATACGGAGTGGAATAGCCGTATAAACGTAATCTCGCGCAAAGATATGGAACATCTCTACACACGCCACATCCTACACTCGCTGGCTATCGCCAAGGTGTGTAGGTTCAATGACGGAGCAAAAATTGTGGATATCGGCTGCGGCGGAGGCTTTCCGTCAGTACCATTGGCAATAATGTTCCCCAAAGCGGAGTTTGTAGGTGTAGACTCCATCGCCAAGAAGATACGCGTGGTGCAGGGCATAATTGAGGGCGCGGGCATAGAGAACTTGCGCGCAGTGAATAGCCGTGCCGAGCAGCTCGGAGAGAAGTTCGACTACGTTGTATCACGCGCCGTAACGGAGATGCCTCGCTTCATACAGTGGGCACTGCCGCTGCTGCGCAAAGGGCAGGCAGGCGAGCTTCCCAATGGCATACTCTACCTCAAAGGAGGCGACCTTGCCGAGGAGCTCGCTATGACACGTCGTCACTGGACACTGTACGACATTGCACCAATGTTCGAGGACGAGTTCTTCGAGACCAAGCGCGTAGTATACGGCAAATTTTAGAGACTTATGGGAGAGCGAAAAACGATATACCGACAACTGACAAACGAGGAGCGACACGAGCTTCATATGTGCGGCTGTAGTGCCGAAAAGTGGGATAGCGTCTATGTAGCGGAGGACTTTGCTACATCACAGCTACGTAGCGTACACTTTGAGGGGCGCGTGACCATTGGTAGTCGTTGTCGCATTGTCGATAGCACCATACGCAACTACACGATTGGCAACGACTGCACGATAGAGGCTGTATCACGTATGGAGTGTCGCCACGCATCGACATTTGGAGAGGGTATCGAGGTAGCTGTCATCAACGAAAATGGAGGACGCAAGGTCACGATATACCGTGATTTAACGGCACAGACAGCATATCTGATGGCTATGATGCGCCACCGTCAGGAGGCTGTAGCAGAGCTGCAACATCTTGTCACAGAGCACATCGTAAACAGTAGTTCGGAGATAGGCACAGTGGGTAACAATGTAACAATACGCTGTGTCAAGTTCCTGCGCGAAGTGAGCATCGAGGATGATGTTACCATAGAGGGCGCATCGCAACTGCGCAATGGCACGATATGTCGTGGTGCAGAGGTTGGTATTGATGTACGAGCATGCGACTTCATATTTGCCGAGGAGGCTCGCGTGGAGGATGGAGCAAGCATCGAGCGATGCTTCATCGGCGAGCGCAGCATTGTCGCCAATAACTTCACCGCCGTAGATACGCTACTCTTTGCCAACTGTCACTGCGAGAATGGCGAGGCAGTATCGGTGTTTGCAGGCCCGTGTACCGTGTCGCACCATAAGTCATCGTTGCTCATTGCGGGCATCTTCTCATTCTTCAATGCAGGTAGTGGCACCAACCAATCCAACCATCTCTTTAAGAGTGGTGCCGTGCATCAGGCTGTGCACGAGCGAGGTACCAAGTTTGGCAGCAACGGCTATATTATGGCACCCTCTATCGAGGGCCCATACACCGTTGTTATGGGTAGGCACACACGTCACCACGACACACAAGATATGCCCTACTCCTACCTTATTGAGTCGGAGGGCAAAACGATGCTGCTGCCAGCAATAGCCCTCACGAGCTATGGTGCTGTGCGCGACATCGAGAAGTGGAAGGTGCGCGACAGACGTACACTCAAACGCGACAATATACGCTACGAGGAGTTTAACCCCTTTATCACGGGCAGGATGCTGCGCGGTGTAGATACCTTGACACGCCTTCAGGAGGATGACCCCGAGGCTAAAACCTACTCATACAACCGTACTACCATCAAAGCATCTATGCTCCAGCGCGGCATAAAGCTCTATAACAGTGCTATCGCCGCATCACTCGGAATAATGCTTGGCGCAGGAGACCACCGTATGGGTAAGTGCGACAACACAGAGTGGATAGACCTCGCAGGCGAATACGTACCTTTGGGCATTGTCAACGAACTGCTTGCACGCCTCGAGAAGCGCGATATAACACTCGAAGAGATACAGGCTACCTTCGACGATGTTATGCATAACTACAATAATATGGCGGCAGCATACGCATACGACATCTTGGCACGTCTAACAGGACACCAGCCCTCGGATGAGGAGGTTGACGAGACCATAGCTGCTGCTGGCAATATCATGGCACGTATGCGCGAGGCTACCGATGCAGATCGCCGCCGCGACTCATCCGAAGAGATGTGGGTGGGCTACGGCTATGACTTCCGCGGTGATGAAGAGCGCGAGGCAGACTTCCGCAACACGCGCTGATAGCCGAAAAACATATTGAGAGACGAAACAAATAACACAATTACAAACACATAAACCAACTAAAACTATGGAGAAAGTACAAGTTTTGATTATCGGTAGCGGTCCTGCCGGTTTCACAGCAGCAATCTACACTTCACGTGCAAACCTCTCACCCGTACTCTATGAGGGTATTGAGCCTGGAGGTCAGCTCACAACAACCACCGAGATTGAGAACTTCCCTGGCTACCCCGAGGGTATTACTGGCTCGGCTATGATGGAGGATCTTAAGAAGCAGGCGTTGCGCTTTGGCGCAGATGTACGTCGTGGCATCATCACAGATCTCGACCTCTCACAGCGTCCCTTCAAGGTTAAGGTAGACCACGAGCACGACATTGAGGCAGATACCATCATCGTATGTACTGGTGCTTCAGCAAAGTACCTCGGCCTGGAGTCAGAGGCAAAGTTCCGTGGTATGGGTGTCAGCGCGTGCGCTACTTGCGACGGCTTCTTCTACCGCAAGCAGGATGTAGCTGTTGTAGGTGGTGGTGACACTGCTTGCGAGGAGGCTACATACTTGGCATCTATCTGCCGCAAGGTATATCTTGTTGTACGTAAAAACTACTTGCGTGCATCGAAGGCTATGCAGGAGCGCGTATTCAACACACCTAACATCGAGGTTCTCTTTGAGCACAACACTGCCGAGGTTTTGGGCGATGAGAATGGTGTAACTGGCGCACGTCTCTACCACAGCGAGACAAAGGAGGAGCGCACCATCGACATCACAGGCTTCTTCCTTGCTATCGGTCACAACCCCAACACAGAGTTCTTGAAGGGTCAGTTGGAGCTCGACGAGCAGAAGTATATCAAGGTTGTTCCAGGTACATCAAAGACCTCTGTAGAGGGCGTGTTTGCCGCTGGTGATGTGAAGGATCCTCACTATCGTCAGGCTATCACCGCTGCAGGTTCAGGCTGTATCGCTGCTTTGGACTGCGAGCGTTTTATTCTTGCAAATAAGTAGTGGATGGCATTCAGCGTAACCATACTTGGTAATGCGTCTGCTAAACCCACAATCGCGTCACACCCCTCGGCACAGGTAGTAAACCTCAACGAACAATACTACCTTGTCGATGCGGGCGAGGGCGTACAACAGCAGCTCATAAGGCGCGGCATTAACCCGCTGCGCCTTCGGGCTGTGTTTATATCACATCTGCACGGCGACCACTGCTTCGGCATCTTTCCGCTAATATCGACGCTCGGATTATATGGCAAGCGCACGCCGCTAACCATCTATGCTCCAGCACCTTTTGGCGAGATACTCAACAACCATCTGCGATACTTCGACACAGAACTACCCTATGAGGTGAAATGGGTAGAGGTGCGTACAACGGAGCATACGCTGCTCGTGCAAAACAATACCCTTGAGGTGTGGAGCATACCACTACGACACCGCGTGCCTACGGCGGGCTTTCTCTTCCGCGAGAAGCAGCCACCGCTAAATGTCGACAAGTGGCAAATCACGCGCCACAACCTCACAATAAGCGAGATTACGGCAGCCAAGCGTGGCGAGGACATAATACGTGACACGGGAGAGCGTATAGCCAACAGTGAAATCACGTATATACCATATCGCGCACGCTCATACGCCTACCTCTCCGACACGAACTACTCGGCAAAGGCGGCTGAACTGGTTAAGGGCGTTGACCTGCTATACCACGAGACGACATATGCAAGTGCCGAGAGCCGTACAGCAAAGAGTCGCGGACACTCGTCGACAACAGACGCTGCAAAGGTAGCACTGCGTGCAGAGGCAAAACGCCTCATCATAGGGCACTTCTCATCACGATATAAGGATCTCAATATGCTCCTTAACGAGTGTCGAGAGCTATTCTCGGAGAGCTATATTGCCGAGGAGGGAGCGACCTTCACCATTGAGGAGGAGCGCGTAAAGGCTGCTACAAAGTAAAGATATAACTCACACCAAACAAGGTAAACCGACGCCACAGATAGGATGACAAAGGCAGAGATACAATTTGTACGCTCGCTCGCAGACAAGCGCGCGCGTGACACGCACGGAATGTTTATAGCCGAGGGCAGCAAGCTCGTGGAGGAGATACAACACTCGTCGTGGCGCATCGAGAGCGTGTATACTACGCGCAAAGAGCTGACGGGTGGTAACGTCACTCATATCGAGCGCAAAGAGATGGAGCGTATTTCACAGCTAAAGACGGCCAACGACACCCTCGCTGTGGTACATATACCACATTATAGCCTCTCTATGGAGGAGCTCGACAACGGTCTTACACTGGCACTTGACGGTGTGCAGAACCCAGGAAATATGGGCACAATAATACGCCTCGCCGACTGGTTTGGCGTAAAAAACATAGTCTGCTCTGCGGAGTGTGCCGACTGCTATAGCCCCAAGGTTATTCAAGCAACAATGGGAGCAATACTGCGCGTAAAGGTACACTATGTAGACGACCTCGCGCAGCTATTACAGAGCGCAGCACGACGCAAGGTTGCGATATATGGAACGCTGCTCGATGGTGACAACATCTACGCAGCAGAGCTACAAGACAGTGGAATAATCGTTATGGGCAACGAGGGTCGCGGTGTTTCGGAGGAGTGTCAACAGACAATTACGCACAGTCTCTTTATACCTCCCTACCCCACCAACGCAGCAACATCGGAGTCACTCAACGTGGCTATGGCAACGGGCATCGTCCTTGCAGAGTTCCGCCGCCCAAGATAGAATGTAAAGATAGTTTATCATATATAATTTTGCATATTACTCAACTTTTCTTATATTTGTAGGTTGAAAAAATTTTAGAACACGAACACACAAGATGAGCGACAGACTAAAGATTGGCATAACCCAGGGCGACACCAACGGTATCGGCTGGGAGCTTATCATCAAGATATTTGCAGATAGCCGCATAACAGAGCTATTCACGCCCGTTATCTACGGTTCAAGCGCGGCAGCAACATTCTACCAGCGTTCACTTAAGGAGCAGCTGGAGCAGCCACTAAAGTTTAACATCGTAGATAGCGCAGAGCACGCCATAAGTGGCAAGGTAAACCTCGTAGAGTGCGGTAGTAAGGAGTTGAGCATAACCCCAGGCAACCCCTCGAAGAGTGGTGGCGAGGCAGCTGCAGCGGCACTGCGAATGGCTATAGATGACCTAAAGGCTGAAAATATTGATGCAATGGTTACCGCTCCTATCGACAAGGAGATGATCCAAAGCGCAGATTTCTGCTATACGGGACACACCGAATTTCTGGCAAAGGAGCTTGACGGCACTCCGCTGATGATGATGACATCAGATATTATGCGCGTTGGCTTGGCTACAATACACGTACCTGTGTCACAAGTTGCCGAGGCTCTTACAAAGGAGCTCATCGCAGAGCGCGTACATCAGATAAACGACTCACTGAAGCAGGATTACGGCATTGTACGTCCACGCATCGCAGTCCTTGCGCTCAACCCCCACGCTGGCGATGGAGGTCTTTTGGGCAAGGAGGAACAGGAGATTATCAAGCCTGCTATCGTGGAGTGCTACGAGGAGGGTATCCTCACCTTTGGACCATTTGCAGCAGATGGCTTTTTTGCTGCTGGTCAGTTTAAAAACTACGATGCGGTACTTGCTATGTACCACGATCAGGGTCTTGCACCATTCAAGACACTATCGCCCGAGGGTGTAAACTTCACAGCATCGCTAACAGGCGTGCGCACCTCTCCCGACCACGGCGTAGCATACGACATCGCAGGCAAGGGCATTGCCGACGAGCAATCTATGCGCAATGCAATATATGAGGCTATAGATATCGTGCGCCGCAGAGCGGAGTGGTCGGAGTGGAACAGCAACCCTCTGGAGCACTTTGAGCGCGAGAAGGGTCGCGACATCTCGGTTAAGGATCTGCCCGACGCGGAGCATAACGACTAAACAATAAATACTTTTAGCAATGAGCGAAAGAGTAAGAGTAATAATTAGTATTGTCATCAGTAGCGTACTCTTGGCTATGGTCGTTATATACATCATCAGGGCGTGGATGCCCACCGAGGTAATCGACTGGGTGATGTTTGTTGCAGCATCGCTAATTGGCATATACGCCATACATCGCATAGCCAATCTCGCCAAAGCACTGGAGAGTTGCGACAAGAGGGATGAATAAAACAAGGAGTGCAGCTGAGTAGTAATCCGTCTCGTTATTGTGGAGCTACGAAGGCACTCAAAATAATAACACTAAAAACACAAAATTATCATGGTTAAAGTAACCTTTCCCGATGGTTCAGTAAGAGAGTTCGCCAAAGGGACAACTGCCTTTCAGGTGGCAGAGAGCATCAGCCCTCGTTTAGCTGCTGACTCACTCGCAGCCGAGGTAAACGGCGCAACTGTAGATATGACGCGCCCTATCGACAGCGACTGTTCGATTAAATTCTTTAAATGGGATGATGCCGAGGGCAAGCACGCCTTCTGGCACACATCATCACACCTCTTGGCGGAGGCTCTTGAGGCACTCTACCCAGGTATCAAGTTTGGTATCGGCCCCGCTATAGAGAACGGTTTTTATTATGACGTAGACTCTCCCGTACCCATCACCGAGGCAGACCTCGCAGTCATCGAGCAGAAGATGATTGAGCTATCGCGCAATAAGGAGGTTTTGGTACGCTCTGAAGTGTCGAAGGCTGATGCCCTCAAGACCTTCACCGAGAAGGGAGATCAGTATAAGGTTGAGCTTATCACCGACCTTGAGGACGGCACTATCTCATTCTATACAAACGGTGCATTTACCGACTTGTGTCGTGGCCCGCATATCCCCAACACAGGATATATCAAGGCAATTAAGCTAACCTCTGTTGCTGGTGCTTATTGGCGCGGTAACGAGAAAAATAAGATGCTTACCCGTATCTACGGTGTATCATTCCCCAAGAAGTCGATGCTTGATGAGCACCTCGCATTATTGGAGGAGGCAAAGAAGCGTGACCACCGTAAGTTGGGCAAGGAGCTTGAGTTGTTTATGTTCTCGCAGCGCGTAGGTCAGGGTCTACCTATGTGGTTGCCCAAGGGTGCCGAGTTGCGTGACCGTCTTGAGCGTTTCTTGCGCCAGATTCAGAAGAACTATGGCTACCAGCAGGTTATCACTCCCCATATCGGTAACAAGGACTTGTATGTTACCTCTGGTCACTATGCAAAGTATGGCAAGGACTCATTCCAGCCTATCCACACACCATTTGAGGGCGAGGAGTACCTACTAAAGCCTATGAACTGTCCTCACCACTGCGAGATCTACCGCTCGAAGCCTCGTTCATACAAGGATCTTCCTGTTCGTCTTGCAGAGTTTGGTACAGTATACCGCTACGAGCAGTCTGGTGAGCTGCACGGTTTGACACGTGTACGCTCATTTACACAGGACGACGCTCACTTGTTCGTACGTCCCGACCAGCTGTTGGAGGAGTTCGAAAAGGTTATCGACATCGTGTTGTACATCTTCCGCACCTTGAAGTTCGATAACTACACAGCACAGATCTCTTTGCGCGATCCCAACAACACCGAGAAGTATATCGGCTCTGACGAGAATTGGGCAAAGGCCGAGGGCGCAATTATCCAGGCTTGTAAGGAGAAGGGACTCAACACCACTGTTGAGCTTGGCGAGGCTGCATTCTATGGTCCCAAGCTCGACTTTATGGTTAAGGATGCGTTGGGTCGTAGCTGGCAGCTTGGCACAATTCAGGTTGACTACAACCTTCCCGAGCGTTTCGACCTTACCTACAAGGGCTCTGACGACAAGTTGCACCGTCCTATTATGATCCACCGTGCACCATTTGGCTCAATGGAGCGTTTCGTGGCTGTATTATTGGAGCACACAGGCGGTAAGTTCCCATTGTGGCTCACTCCCGATCAGGTTGTTGTATTGCCCATCTCGGAGAAGTATAACGACTATGCTGAGGAGGTTGCACGAGAGCTTAATATTCAGGATGTACGTACACAGGTTGACGACCGCAACGAGAAGATTGGTCGCAAGATTCGTGACAACGAGCTTAAGCGTATCCCCTATCTGCTTATCGTAGGTGAAAAGGAGGCTATGGAGCGTAAGGTATCTGTGCGCGCACAGGGCGAGGGCGACAAGGGTCAGATGACTATTGACGAGTTCGCAAAGTTTATGCAAGACCTGGTAGCAAAGGAGATTGAGGAGCACAAATAGTTAACTTCTCGCAATACCGAGTCTACAATATGTAAGCACATTAAGTGAAACAGACAACATATTATTAACTAACAATTAACCAATTTGGCAGGACAATTTCCATTCCGCCCGCGTCCACAGGCGCAGGGGAATAACCAGAACCAGAACAACAATCAACAACAGCGTGATCCTCGTGGTCGCCGCCCCGTGCAGGAGAATCCTCACCGCATCAACGACGAGATTACAGCACCACAGGTGCGTGTAGTAGGCGAAAACGTAGAGCCTAACCTCGTGTTGAGCATCAAGGAGGCTATTCGCCTCGCCGATGAGATGGAGCTCGACCTTATCGAGATTTCGCCCAAGGCTGATCCTCCAGTATGCCGCATTGCTGACTACCAGAAGTTCCTCTATCAGCAGAAGAAGAAGGCGAAGGAGATCAAGGCAAAGCAGGTGAAGGTTGTTATCAAGGAGATTCGTTTTGGTCCACAGACCGACGACCACGACTACAACTTCAAGCTCAAGCACGCCGAGAACTTCCTTAAGGAGGGTGCCAAGGTTAAGGCTTATGTCTTCTTCCGTGGACGTTCTATCGTCTTCAAGGAGCAGGGCGAGATTTTGTTGTTGCGCTTCGCTAACGACCTTGAGGAGTATGCTCGCGTAGAGCTTATGCCCAAGCTCGATGGCAAGAAGATGAACATGATTCTCGCACCAAAGTCGAAGAAGTAGAACTTTACGCTTGACTGTTGTGTGCCACGCTACACGTGGCTTATATTACTACCCGAGACGGGAGGTACACGGTTGCCTCCCGCTCGGGAATTTTGTTTATAGTAGCTTAAAAAGTATGGTCGATAATTTTTAAGTTTAGCCAAAAAATACATATCTTTGTGAAATGATGACAATTCAGAGCATACTACGTATAGATAACGACGCAGCATTCAAGCAGTGCGCGCTGGAGCTGTTTCGTTATCAGGCAGAGAGATGCGAGCCATATCGTGACTACATTGCGCTATTAGGCATAGACCCCGCCAGCGTGATGTATATCGAGGAGATACCGTTTATGCCTATTGAGCTCTTCAAGAGCCACGAGGTATATTGTGGCACAACGCCGCCCGAGATGGTCTTTACGTCGAGCAATACTGGTAACACCGTTGCCTCGCGCCACTTTATGGCATCGCTCGACGCATATCGCCAGACGTTCACAGCCGCCTTCACACACTTTATGGGTGACCCTTCCGAGTGGAGCATATATGGGCTATTGCCCAGCTACTTGGAGCGCGAAGGCTCATCGCTGGTATATATGGTTGACTCACTTATTAAGTGTGCTGGCTCGGGTGGTTTCTACCTAAACAACTACGAGCAGCTAATATCAGATATGAAACGCGACCCAAAGCGCAAGTTGCTTCTCGGCGTTAGCTACGCACTGTGGGATCTTGCCGAAGGGTACGCTCCAAAGCTTGAAAACACCGTAGTAATGGAGACTGGCGGTATGAAGGGCAGACGACGTGAGCTATCGAAGTACGAACTACACAAGATATTGTGCGAGGGCTTTGGCGTGGAGCATATCGCCTCGGAGTATGGTATGGCGGAGCTTACCTCACAGGCATACTCTATGGGAGAGGGCATATTTAGAGCACCCGCCTGGATGCGTGTCCTGGTGCGTGATGTAAATGACCCATTTGACCACTCGCCACACGCTATGCGCGGTGGTATCGACATCATAGACCTCGCTAATCTCTCATCGTGTGCATTTATACAGACACAGGATATGGGGCGTGTTAGCGCAGATGGCAGTTTTATGATAGAGGGGCGCATTGCTGGTAGCGACATACGCGGCTGCAACCTGCTTATACAGAACGACTAACAGATGAAGTATAATAGCGACATACTACGCGAGTTACACCGCGAACTTATAGACATCCTACGTGAGACAGCGCGCGTGTGCGACACTCTCGGCATTGACTACTTCATACAGGGTGGCACAGCCATAGGTGCGCACTTCTTCGAGGATATAGTGCCGTGGGATGATGACATAGATCTCGGTATGACACGCGATAACTATGAGCGATTTATACACGAAGCTCCGAAACATCTCGCCGAGGGCTACACGCTACAGGAGTACGCCACCGAGCCAGATACACCATTCTACTTCTGCAAGATACGCAAGTGTGGAACGCGCTTTGTGGAGCGCGAGTGGGTGGGACTCAATATTGATGATGGTATATACATCGACATCTTTCCCTACGACCTTATTCCAGATAACCCACACGCAGAGCAAAGACAGCGAGAAAGAGTCAAATTCTGGGTAAACTGCTTCACGGCGAAGAGTGTATGGCTATGGCGATGGTTTGGTCGCGCCAACAACGGAGTGATACTCCCAAAGAGTATCCTATCGTGCGCCGCGATACGTTTGGTGACACTCCTTATGTCGAAGGAACAGATATATAAGCGTCTACATCAAGAGCTTACACACTATAACAACACATCAGCTACGCGCTACAACATTGTGCGTATGCCCAAAGATATGATATCGCGCCACGCCATTGAGCACCCCGAGATGCGACAATTTAACAATATGGTGTTACCTGCGCCAAGCGACTTGGAGAGCTATCTGCGTAACCATTATGGCGATATACAAAAGTGGCTACCCGAAGATAAACAACTAAACCACGCACCAGAGATACTACACTTTGGACGGCGCATAGAGTCAGACGAGTCGATGCGAATCTCGGTGGTTATACCTTTATATAATAAGGAGAGGGAGATTGCCCGTGCGCTACGCTCCGTAGTCGAGCAGAGCCTTGCGCCTCGTGAGATTATAGTCATTGATGATGGGTCGACAGATGGCTCGGCACATATCGTCGAAGAGTTTATCGCTAAGCATCCCGAATATAACATCGTTCTGCACAGACAATACAACAGCGGTGTCAGTGCAGCGCGTAACCGAGGTATAGAGTACGCCACTGGCGATTATGTAGCATTGCTGGATGCAGATGATATGTGGCAGACGGGATATATCGCCGAGGTATGCCGCCTTATGACCTACTATCCCGACAGCGACTGCTACTCTACGGGTTTTGACATCTTAAATAATGGTCGCCGCCATAGAGCTACGACACCCCACAAAGAGGGATATATCAACCCCGCTGAGGAGGCAAATGCAGGGTGTTACAGCGTCATACCCTCCGCAGCGACACTTTGCCGCAGTACCATACTCAACATTGGCGGCTTCCCCGAGGGTATGCGCATAGGCGAGGATCAGTGGTTGTGGATACGTATGATACAGCAGGGGGCAAAGTTCTGCTTCTCGCCGATGTCGTTAGTAATATACTCTCGCACAGCAAGTAATCGCTCGGCATCAATATATCGCTCGGAGATATGCGAGCACACCATAGCAGAGCTATATGACGACTCGCAGAGTGATGCTCTCAACGAGTACATTGCTCGCACAGGCATAGGCAAAGCTATTACACAGAGCGTGCGCGGTGGCACAGCAGATGCACGCGCAGCTATTGCGGCATTTGGCTACACTCGTCGTCACCGTCGTCAATTACGTCGCCTGAAGGTTATAAATACTCTACCAGCGTGGCTACGACCAACAATAGATGGCGCGTATAGCACCCTGGCGTGGCTTATATCACGACGCGGCTTATAGTTAGCTCGACACACAAAGTGCCACCATTGGAGATGTTCCAATGGTGGCACTACGTTTAGTATGGTGCGCGATACACTATACTGGAGTGATGTCTTTATCCACGTGCGGCAACTTCATATCAAGAATTTGGCGAATGGCACGCTGGATGACTACCAAGCATAAGAACGCCACAATATCAATCACTGCAAGCACCGCAGCGAATATGAAGCCACCCGTCATTGCGCACCACAGCGCATAAGGCACACACACAATCAATACCAAGAGGCATATAGCCTTCAAAAATCGAAGTTGTCCAAGCATAGACTCTATTTGTTTGTTTAGTAGTTAGCTATAAATGGTCTAAATATCTCATTTACCATAATATGGGCTCCTTGCCTTGTTGCTGCAAGTAGCTGTTGGCTGCCGAGAAATGGCGACAACCAAAGAACCCGCGGTATGCCGACAAGGGCGATGGATGCACAGCGCGCAAAATAAGATTTGTGTTAGGGTCGGCAATAGCACCCTTACGCTGCGCATAATTACCCCAGAGCATATATACCACACCCTGCTTACGCTCGGCAACGGCACGTACCACAGCATCTGTGAACCTCTCCCAGCCGTGTCCTGCGTGTGATGCTGCATTGTGGGCGCGTACCGTAAGTACAGCATTTAACAACAACACCCCCTGCTCCGCCCATCTATCAAGCTCACCCGATGCAGGTATCTCGGCACCCGTATCGTCGTGCACCTCTCGCAAGATGTTTTGCAGCGATGGCGGGAAGGGTACGCCCTCGCCCACCGAGAAACACAAACCATTAGCTTGACCAGGGCCGTGATAGGGGTCTTGACCGATGATAACGACCTTGAGTTTGTCGAAGGGGCACTTATCAAAGGCTCGAAAGATGTTACGTCCAGCGGGATATACCTCACCTGCGGCATACTCGGTACGTACAAAGTGTACCAACTCCTCGAAATAGGGCTTCGAGAACTCATCACGGAGGATATCTTTCCAATCTTCAGCTATGCGCACATCAATCATAGAGAGCAACGGCTTAACACAAAGTTATAGTTATATGTTGCGAAGTTACCATTTTTTTTCTATTTTTGCGCATATTCACATATAATAATTTTTGACAATGCGTAAATTTATCTCTGCAACCCTCCTCGTATTGCTCGGCGCAGCCTCATCGTTTGCCGCAGAGCCTATCAAGAATATCATATATCTTATCGGCGATGGAATGGGTCTTACGTCGGCAAGTATGATGCAGATTGAATGTAGCTATGCACCCACAATATTTGACCGTGCCGACAACGTAGCACTCATCACAACATACTCTAACGACAACCGTGTAACAGACTCGGCAGCAGCAGGCACAGCCCTTGCCACTGGACATAAGACCAACAACACCTACCTCGGTGTATCGCCTGATGGCACTCCATTAGAGTCACTCACGACTTTGGCACAGAGACAAGATATGGCGACAGGCGTGGTTGTAACAACCTACCTGCAACACGCCACACCAGGTGCATTTTATGCCCACACTACAAGTCGCCACGACTATAACCTTATCACCGAGCAGCTCGCCGAGAGCAATTTCGATGTAGCTATTGGCGGTGGTATGGAGCTATTTAGGGGTGTCTACGGTAGCGAGGAGGCTGCCATAGAGCACCTTATGGAGCAGGGCTTTGGCGTGGCTCGCACTATGGAGCAACTTGCAGAGGAGGATGGCGCACAGCGTGTAATAGCCCTGCTCGCCGACAAGGAGGTGGGAGCATACAGCGGCAGCTATCTGGCTGATGCAACGCGCGAGGCACTACGCCTTGTTGATCTTCGTGACAACGACAACGGCTTTGTAATTATGGTCGAGGGCTCACTCATCGACGGTATGGGTCACGGTAACGACGCACAAGGTATGCAGGCGGAGATGGCTGGTTTTATGGCAGCCATAGAGGTCGCTGTGGAGTATGCCGAGCGTAACAAGGGCACACTGGTAGTTGTTACGGCAGACCACGAGACGGGAGGTATGTCGGTGGTCAGCAACAACTCCGACTTCAACCTCTCGGAACAAGGCGTAGAGTATCGCTTCTCAACAGATGGACACTCGGGCGTAATGGTGCCTGTATATCTCTATGGCGACGGTGCAGAGCGCATAAATGGCGTACTGGATAATGCAACGCTCGGCACAATGCTCAAGTCGTTCATTAGCGAGTAGCAACAATCTATTAGTAAGCAAGTTAGTATTGAGAGTTTAAATAATTTTATGTCTATGAGAAAAGTTTTACACAAGTTGCTCTCGTTGGCAGTAGCCGCAGTTGCAACTATTACATTTAGCGCGTGCAGCGACACGCCCAACACACCCGACACACCGAAGGAGGCGGTGGTAACACTCGACACCACGACCATCAAGACAACAAGCGAGGGTGGCGACTATGTCGTGGCATACAGCATCGAAAACCCCGTGGAGGGTGCTACAATAGAGCTTAAGTGCAGTGCCGACTGGGTACACTTCACACAGCCCACAGCCAGCGAGATACGCCTTGTTGTCGATGCAAGCACCTCGCCAGAGCCACGCACAACGACAGTTACTGTGGACTACGCAACACTTACCAATGTCGCAGAGTTCAGCATCGAGCAGGAGGGATATGTTGCCCCTGCACCCTTCACTATCGAGATTGAGGAGATACTCGCCACGTCGTGCATAGCAACCATCAAGTCGAACGACCCCAATATGTGGTACGTAATGTACCTTGTCGACGATGTGCAATACTTCTTGGACTACGGCATATCTACTGCCGAGGAGCTATTCGAGGACGACAAGGCGATATATAAGGGTAATGCCCAGTTTGACGGTATGAACCTCGGCGACTTTATGGAGAAGTATCAGGCGATATTTAAGGGCGACAAGCGTGTCAAGTGGAGCAGTCTGCGCCCGGGTGTAATGTCGGTGTTGTATGTCTATGGCATCGAGTTTAACGAGGATCGCACAGACTACACTATGCTTACCGACGTATGCTACGAGCTTATAATGCCTAAAACTGCCGACATTGTTGACGGCACATTCAACGTAAAGTTTACCGTTGCGGGTCCTGACGTGCGTTTCGACATTACCCCCGAGGGTTGGGACGGCTACTATAGCGTCGAGGTCTATGACAGCAACCACGAGCTATATCTTGCCACGGGGGAGACTCCCGATGAAGAGTATATCGCCGAGGTTGGCGGCAACTGGATGAAGCTGTGCGGTATGTACCAGATGTACTATGGCTACACCGCGCAGGATATCTTCGACGAGCTATGTCACATCGGCACAGATTGCGTTGAGATGGAGCTTATGTCGGAGGAGCAGTACTGCGTTGTAGTTTATGGCGTAGAGGAGGTTGACGGCTTGTTACAGCTCGTGACACAGCCCGTTGTCAAGCACTTCAGCACAGAGCGCGTCGAGAAGGTTGATATGAGCATCGGCATCGCCGTTGAGAATATTGGCTCACGCGTAGCCGATGTCACCGTAACGCCGTCACTCGACAACGAGCAGTATCTCTTTGTGATAACACCCTCTAACCTTATCGAGTCATCAGAGGATATAGACATCATCAACGAGCTGTTGGCTAACTACCTTATCTACTCGTACCAATTCAAGGGTGCGATAAATAGCCACGTGTCAACACTCCAGCCCAATACAGAGTACACCATCTACTGCTTCGGTTTCCACGGCGGTGTCCCAACAACGGGACTATTCAGCCACAGCTTCACAACCGAGGAGGCAACACATGGCGAGATAGCACTTGTAGACGTGGAGATAAATGGTCCCTATGCTGCCGAGGAGCTTGGTCGTGCAATGCCCGAGAACTATGGTCAATACGCAGATTATGCGGGCACATACGTCGTTTCTATTGCACCCAAGACCGACATCCCGACAGAGGATGTGTTCTATATGTCGTGGGATCGTGAGACGTATAACTACTACTACACCTACTACCCCGAGATTGTTATTGGCGACACACACTCCGACTACTGCGATAAGGTGGGCATCAGCAGCCTCTGTCTCTATGGCATCGACCACCTTGTGACGGCTCTTGCAATGGATAGCCGTGGCAACTTGAGTGATTTGTGGGTATCGGAGACATTCAACTACACCACAGCCGACCTACGTCCTATAGAGGAGCTCGTAACGCTGCTATCGTCCATCAATACCACCTCGCGTGTATTATCGGCAGATGCTCCCACGGAGCGCAAAAGCTTGGTATACGGCAGATAAGGGCTGTCGACAACGAAATATTCAAATCAGGGCTGGCTGCAGGGTCAGCCCTTGCTGTTTTGGTAGCTGCGCAGTAGAGAGCATCGCTTATGGCAGTAGCCAATATTAAATAAGTGTGCAAAAACATTTGTAAAATCACTTTTTTATCGTATATTTGTCTTTCGTAAGAGAATAAACAATTAATCGAGAGTCTATGAGAAGATTTTTACACCTACTACTTTGGGCAGCCGTTGTAGCTGCTGTGATGTCGGCTTGTACCGATGACAAACCTGTTGACCCACCAGCACCCGAGCCACCTGTAAGCAGTGACCCGGTGCTCACACTTGAGAGTAGTAGTATTACTGCATCGACAGCTGGCGGTCAGTTTAGTGTAAACTACACGCTTGAGAACGCCCTTGAGGGCATATCGCTTTTAGCAAAGTGTGAAGTTGCGTGGATTAGCGATATCACCGTAACAGATAAAAGTATCGACTTTGCAGTGGCACCAAACACAGAGAGTGAAGAGCGTAGTGCAAAGATTACTCTTAAGTATCCTGGCATAGAGCAGCAAGAGATAACTGTTACACAGGAGAATTTTGCCGATGAGCTTTTCACAATAACCATCAGTGATATAACATCATCTACCTGTGTATCAAAGGTGACACCAGCCGACCCGACAATGGAGTATATTGTATTTATGTCGTCTGTAAGCTACCTCCAGCAGATGGGTATTCTCACCGAGGAGGCTCTTGTAAGCGACGACAGAAGCTACTTTATAGGACTTGCAGAGGAGTATGCTGTAAACCTTGGAGCATTTATGCGCGCCAATGCTATCTGCCAGAAAGGAGAGTCTAATATAAAGTGGACAGGTATGAGCCCTGGTGATGACTTTGTGGTGTACGTATACGGCATCAAGTTCAATGATGATGAGAGTGACTATGTGCAGAATACTCCTATGTATCACGCGGTGGTAACACCTGCAGCCGCCACACTTCAGGATATAAAATTTATCTTCAATTATGAGATTAATGGCCCACAGGTTACACACACTGTAACACCTGAAAACTGGGACGGCGCATTCTTCTACGAGTACTTCCCCGAGGGCTCTCCGTATCACTATCCCGAAGGAACAGAGGTTACAGACAGCTATATTGAGTCTATTGCTTCGGACTGGTTAATGCTCGTGAATGCATATATGGGTTCAGGATATGGCGCACAGGAGTTTGTGGATATGTCTTGTTACTATGGTACCCACTCATTCACAAACACCCTGCAAGCAAACACCAAGTATATGGCACAGGCATACGCAATTGACGTTGTAGATGGTATTCCACAGGTGGTTTCACTACCCGTGCTGACCTACTTTAGAACAAAAGATGTTACAATGTCAGATATGACCTTTGACATTTCACTCGAGAATGTTTATGCCCGAGTGGCAGATGTTGTTGTTACCCCGTCGAACAACGATGACCCCTACACAATAGCTATTGTTCCCACAGCTGACATCGAGGGCACTACAAATAGCGAGATTATGCAGTGGCTAATTAGCACATTCCAATTAGGACAGTATAAGGGTGTCGTGACATCACACCTCAACACACTACAGCCTGACACCGACTACTCAATGCTTGTGTTTGGTTACTATGGTGGCACACTAACCACTGACCTTACACGTATTGACTTCAGCACAGAGCCTGCTGGAGTGGGTGAAAACCGCGTACTCGACATCCTGCACAATGGCCCATATAGCCCACGTGCTCTTGCAAACTACGACCCTGAAAACTACGGACATTTAACAATGTACGAGGATTATGGATACGTACTCTTCTGGTCGGAGATTGTCGTGGAGACACCTACACCCGACATCTTCCACTACCACTACACCTTGGACGAGATTATGTATGGCAATGAGTACCTTATCGAGGATTTGACATCATTCCAAAGCTCTGAACCTTGGGTAATGCTCACCGCACGTGAGGATGTGACATTTGTGTTGTGCGGCTTGGCTCTCGACTATCGCGGCAACTACAGCGAGTTGTTTATGACAGAGCCCTTCTCATATAACCTCGACCAGTGCCGTCCAATAGACGAGTTGATAGAGTATATGAACGCTGGCACGACTCGTGGCAAGTTGATGCTTATGGGCAACGACGGACGTAGCATAGAGATTAGCCGTGAGCTTATGCCCGAGGCACGCACGTCGCAGCAGACAGCACCCGTGAGCGTGACAACACTGAACACCAACACCATCGACAAGAGTGCTTTTGCAAAGCCTTACAAGGGTTTTATGCCTATAGTAAAGTAGTCTTGTAGATTGACAAAACAGAATAAGAGATGAAGATTTTAAGATTTACACACATGTTTATGGCCGCCATAGCTCTCATTATGGCGAGCTGCAATAGTGATACGCCCGACACTCCGCAGAATGATATACAGAATCCTGTTATAACATTCGAGAAGAGCGATGTCGAACTGTCACACGAGGCAAGTAGCTACACCCTTAACTACACTATCTCCAACCCCTTGGCTGGTGCAAGCATCATTGCCAACTGCGAGGAGTCGTGGTTGACAATCACCACAATCAGCGATTCTTCGGTATCGTTCACCGTCGAGGCAAACAACACCTTTGACGAGCGTGTCGCAACAATCGTTGTGAAGTACCCAAAGTTGGATAGTCCTGTGAACGTCACCGTACGTCAGGCAGCCCCCGAGAACACTATATTCTCGTTTGATATACAGAATCTCACCACAACGAGCTGTACGGGTATCATCACGACACAGGATGACTCGATGTACTACATAGCCATTTTATCTGATGTGGAGTACCTAACAAACAACAATCTACTTACCGAGGATGCACTGTTCAAAGATGACTATGACTACTTCGCATACGAGGCTTCGCAGGCAGGTATGCCTCTCAGCGACTTTGTCAAGAGCTATGTAGCCAAGCAGGGACGTTGTGAGATGCCGTGGAAGAATATGACTCCCGCATCAACATACGTGTTGTATGCCTACGGTATAGAGTTTGAGGGCAACAGTTACAAGCAGGCAACACCCATACAACATATGATTATCGAGACTCCGCTGCCCAAGCTCTATGATGCGACATTCGATATCGACATCACGGTAAATGGCAGAAACGTATCATTCGATATGACTCCTCACAACTGGGATGGTTACTACTGTATCGACTTCTACTCGTCGTCAAGCTCATCATATCTTCCACAAGGCGAGGCTGTTGACGAGGAGTATACACGTCGCATTGCCCAGAACTGGGTAGGCACGCTTATCGACGGTATAGATATGGGATTGGATATGGAGAGTGTCGTTGCAACATACTGCTTTACAGGCCCTACGCTCTATGAGTACACGCTACGTGGCAATGTCGACTATATTGCTGTGGTATATGCCGTAGAGTACTACGACGACCTGCCACAGTTAGTGTCGCAGCCCACAGTAGCATACTTCACCACTGGCAACTAACAGCGCAGTATAGAAGATAGATATTTGGAGCATTGTCCTATGTGTGGATGATGCTCCTTTGATTTCTACGCATTTATGGCTACGACATTAGTGTTGACACACTTTTTACTTTCATTTTCAGCAATTATTAGTATATTTGCACTAATAATATTAACACGAGAGGTTATATGTCAACAACAACCAAACTACTTACACTACTACTAACAGCTGCAACCATCATCTTGTCAATAGGTTGCGAGAATAATGAGCAGCCTGTAAACAATGGTTCAGTATCTATCAGTCTTGAGCGCAATAACATCGTCGTTGGTGGCGAGGGTAGCGACCTGATGATACCATACACCGTGACAAACCCACAGGCAGGTGTATCAGTTGTTGCCGAGTGCGAGGAGAGCTGGGTAACAAACATTGTAGTATACGACAAGATTATCTCTTGTACTATTCTGCCCAGCGACGTGCGCGAGTTGCGTACAGCTCGCATAAAGCTCACATATCCCAACAGCAATGCTGGCGCGTCTATATTCATTGAGCAGGAGGAGATGATTCTTGACCGCATAGCCATAACCGCCAATAACCTTACGCACAACTGCTGCGACCTCACCTTCACACCTGTAGATAGCGGGCTACGCTACGTGTCAAATATCATTGCTATCGAGTACTTCACCTCATCGGGCATCTCTGACGAGCAGACATTCATCAACGAGGAGCTTAAATATATGACAACCGTTGCACAGAGTATGAACATAACCCTTGAAGAGTACCTCACAAAAGCGGGGTTGCTCTCCACGGGGTCTATAACAAAATACTGCTCAAACCTTGTGCCAGGTAGCAAGTATGTGGTATATGCCTATGGTCTGGATATTGACGGCAACGAGTACACTATGACAGTGCCTATTCACCATATTGTACTCTCGATGCCAATGCCCGATTTGCACGATATATCATTTGCAGTAAATGCCACAGATACAGGCGATCAGATGCGATTTAACATCACCCCCGACAGCTGGGATGGATACTATACGGTGCAAGTAGTAAGCCCTGGCTCAATATACTACGTAGAGCCTGGTGAGCAGATACCATCAACTGTCGTTAAGGCCCTTAACACCACCTTCTTCACACAGGCACGTACCGCTATGGCGCAGGGCATAGATGCAGAGAGCTATATGGAGAAACACTGCTACCGTGGCAAATCTCACGTGAACATTGCTGTGGAGAGTGGATTACGCTATATGATGGTAATATTTGCCGTGAAGAGCGATGATGGTCTTGTACCCGTAATGTACTCAATGCCTCAAATACACTATTTCTCTAAATAACACATTAGAGTAACCCTATTATGAAATTATCAAAAGTACATCTAATCATAGCTACGTCGCTCATACTTCTCGTAGCAGGTTGCACCAACAACCACAACGAAAATAGCATCCCCCACATTGAACTTCAAAATTCTATAGTAGATGTATCGGATGATAGCGGTGTATACAACGTTGGATGCACCGTAACAACACCTCTTGCGGGTGTCGACATACTCGCACAGAGCGATACACCGTGGATAACAGATGTCGAGAGCATAGACAACACCACGTTACGCTTCCGCGTACTTGGCAACCCACTACCAGAGCCGCGCGAGGGTGCTATAACGCTGAAATATCCAAGTATGGAGAGTGTCACCCTCACCGTGCGACAGCGAGCTTGCGTTGAGCCAAAGATGACGCTTACAGTAACCGAGCAGGAGTATTCGTCGATAGGCGTGAGCATCACACCCCACGACAAGCAGATGCGCTATATCGTGATGATGGCAGAGAAAGACTACTTTAGTGAACTTAATATCACCGACACACAGAGCCTCATTGCCAACGACCTCGCATACTTCCAGAGCTATATGACAGAGAGCGACACCGACTTTGAGAGCTATGCCCTCAATACCAATATAACGCTACAAGGTGACAATAGCAAGCGTTGGAAGTCTCTGTCACCCGCCACAGAGTATGTCATATACACCTATGGCGTGGAGCTTGACGAGAGTGGCTACACACAGCTTACCCCCGTGTACTACACGCTCATAGAGAATCGTATGCCCGAGCGCACGACTATCGACTTTGACATTGAGATAACTGCCGATGGCCCCGAGGTGAACTTCGATATAATGCCCCAAGGCTGGGATGGCTACTATATGGTGCAGCTCGTAGCCGACGATGAGGCGGGATATATCGCACAGGGCACCACTCTTGATGAGACATTTGAGGAGGCTGTGGCAGAGTCCTTCTTCTACCTCTCGGACAACCTGTACTACTTCTATCAGCATAGTGCAGAGGAGATTATGCAGATGTTGGGCTATCGCGGTCACGCCACATTCCACAAGACACTCAATGCCAACCATAAGTTTATGGCTATCGTCTACGCTATAGCTGCCGAGGAGGATAATATACCTATGGTTGTCTCTAAACCCATTGTGCGCTACTTTGCCACAGGCGATGTTATGATGTCTGATATAACATTTGATGTACAGATAGAGAATATCAAACCTCGCTCGGCAGATATCACAATCACCCCGTCAAACAACAATGAGACATACTCTGCGGTGATTATGTATGCCCACAATCTACCCGACGGCACACCCGCCGAACAGCTCGAGTACGTGCTTGAACGTTACAGCATATATGAGATGCAAGGCGTATACAACGAGAGTGTTGACGGCTTGCAGCCCAATAGCGAGTTTATACTTGCTATCTTCGGAGTGTACGCTGGCACGCCCACAACAGACCTTATAGTACATAGCTTCAAGACACCCAAGGAGGGCGATGGCAGCAACCGCATAACCGCTGCCAACTACACCGCCTACGACCTGCAGGAAGTAGTAGCCCTTGAGAGCTACTATAGCTCAATGGTTGGTTACGGCGAATATTTCCTCTCTGTTGAGATTACCACCGAGCAACCTACCGAGCGCGTATACTTCGATATCTTCAGTGCATCAAACTTTGAGGAGAATGGCGAAATGTGGGTGCGTGAGAGCCTGTTAGATTACAGCTACCACTCGCTCTTCGACTGGGCATTATGCATCTATGATAATAGATATGTCATCTGCGGTCTTGCCGAGGATAGCAACGGTAACGTCGGTGAGATGTTCATCTCGGAGTATATCAGTTTCGCCGAGGGGGAGACGGGCGATGCCGCCGAATTTGTCGAGCGTTACAAGGAGTATACAGAGTAGCAGTCGCTGCTTCACGCAAAATATGCTACGCCTAAACACCCACTCGAAAATATAACCCGACAAAAGTGTTAGAGATGAGGCTGTCCAACAAGTACGTTGCGACAGCCTCGTATCTTTGCATGATTCTTTTCAATCTCCACTGTTTTTTCGGACTGATCCCTCGTATCTTTGCATACGTGCTACGAAACAGTCTATCACAGCAGTCGGCAACGACTCATCGCTTTATATGTGAAGCCGCAAAACAAAAAAACGACCCTCAAATTGAGAGTCGCTTTAGTTGGGCTACCTGGATTCGAACTGAAGCAATATGAAATTGCGAAGTAGAGCCGATACCTTAAAAAGGCGGCGCAGGGTGCAAGCCCGAGCAATAAACCTCTCTCATATCGGCTCAACCAACCGTAAGTGAGAATCAGGTGGCACTATATCAACTTCAGCTTGTTGGAGAGTGCGTGTGGCGAGAGTGACAGCTTGCTGTGGTGTGTAGGGTGCATAGTCTGATGCTTGCATCAAGACAGATGCACCGCGCACAGCAGTAGCCTGTGGCTACCCTCTCGCCAATGCACTGACACCACCACACAACAAAAAAGCGACCCTCGAAATGAGAGTCGCTTTAGTTGGGCTACCTGGATTCGAACCAAGAATGACAGGACCAGAATCTGTAGTGTTACCATTACACCATAGCCCAATATTTGTTTTTGACGATGCAAAAGTAGAACATTATTTTGTAATTGCAAAGAAAATTGCAAAAAAAATTCATATCTTTGTTAAGATATTTCGACCATATACACTATTGAAACAATATAAATAACTGATTATGAATAGTATAAAGTTAAGATTGATCGCTATGAACTTTTTACAGTTTGCTGTATGGGGTTCATATCTTACATCTATGGGAACACTGCTTGCCTCAATAGGTATGCAGGACAAGATTGGTATTTTCTATGCCGTGCAGGGTATCGTATCGTTGTTTATGCCCGCTGTGATAGGTATTATCGCCGACAGATGGGTGCAGGCACAACGTCTCTTGGGTATCTGCCACGCTGTTGCCGCCCTCCTTATGGCTGCTACGGCGTATATGGTTATGACAACGGCCGCAGCACCCAACACTTCAGCAATCTTGGGTCTCTACTCGCTGAGTGTAGCCTTCTATATGCCCACACTTGCGCTATCTAACTCTGTGGCTTACAGCGTCCTTGAGAGCAATAAGCTCGACCCTGTAACAGCCTTTCCTCCCATCCGCGTATGGGGCACTATTGGTTTCATTTGTGCGATGCTATTATGTGACTTCGCAGGCTTCCAGCAGAGTGCTATGCAGTTCTGGCAGAGTGCCGCAATAGGCATAGCCCTCGGCGTATATGCCTTTACGCTGCCCTCGTGTGCTGTTAATAAGAGTGGCGAGAAGAAGAGCCTCGTGGAGTCGCTCGGTCTTCGCGCCTTCACACTCTTTAAAGATCGTAAGATGGCAATGTTCTTCATCTTCTCGATGTTGCTGGGTGTGTCACTGCAGATTACCAACGGCTTTGCCAACCCCTTCATCACCTCGTTTGGTGCTATTGAGGAGTACTCTTCAACATTTGCTGCCAACCACGCTAACGCGCTAATCTCAATATCGCAGATTTCGGAGACATTGTGCATACTACTCATACCCTTCTTCCTCAAGCGTTTTGGTATTAAGACGGTGATGCTTATCGCAATGTTTGCGTGGGTGCTGCGCTTCGGTCTATTTGGCGTAGGTAACCCTGGTGGTGGTGTATGGATGTTCATCCTGTCGATGATTGTCTATGGCGTAGCCTTCGACTTCTTCAATATCTCGGGCTCACTCTTTGTAAATAAGGAGACTGATGCCTCGATACGCTCAAGCGCACAGGGACTATTTATGATTATGACAAATGGTATCGGTGCTACCATAGGCACGCTTGGGGCACAGCAGGTGGTAAACCACTTTGTCTACTCGCAGTCTACACCCCTGGCTCGGATTGAGGGCTGGTCGACAACGTGGCTTGTCTTTGCAGGCTACGCCCTGGTTGTGGCACTCGCCTTCTGGGTATTGTTCAGATATAAGCACGAACCCGACAAGTTGGGCAATATCAACCACTAACAGAGACTTTTACACAATATAATAACAGGGGCTGTTCTCACCAGAGCAGCCTCACGTATCGACGTATATGGCACAACAACCCCTTGCCGAGCGTCTGCGTCCGCAGAGCCTCGACGAATATATAGGACAGTCGCACCTCGTAGGCGAGAATGGTGTATTTCGTAAGTTCATAGCTTCGGGCAGCGTTCCCTCATTTATACTATGGGGCCCTCCAGGTGTGGGTAAGACTACTCTGGCAAAGATTGTTGCCAATGCCCTCGACCGTCCATTCTATACGCTGTCAGCAGTAACATCGGGTGTCAAGGATGTGCGCGAAGTTATCGAGAAGGCGAAGAACCAGCACCTATTTAGTGCCCGCTCCGCATTTCTATTTATTGACGAGATCCACCGCTTCAACAAGTCGCAGCAAGACTCGCTGTTAGGTGCTGTTGAGCAGGGCATAGTCACGCTTATAGGTGCTACCACAGAGAACCCATCATTTGAGGTTATCTCGCCGCTGTTAAGTCGTTGTCAGGTATATGTGCTTAAGCCTATGGACGATGGCGAGCTTAATACCCTACTACACCGCGCCATAGCGCAGGATGAGGAGCTACGTTTGCGCCACGTCGACATACGCCAGACAGAGGCACTATTCCGTTTCTCGGGAGGCGATGCACGTAAGCTACTCAACATCCTCGACATCGTGGCGGGTGCTACCACGGGTGATATCATCATCGACGACGACCACATAACCGAGTGCTTGCAACAGAACATAGCCCTCTACGACAAGCAAGGGGAGCAGCACTACGACGTCATCTCGGCATTTATAAAGTCGGTACGTGGCAGCGACCCTAACGCCGCCATCTACTACCTTGCACGTATGCTTGCAGGTGGCGAGGAGCCACGATTTATAGCACGCCGACTTGTCATTCTGGCGAGCGAGGATATAGGCTTGGCAAATCCCAATGCGCTGCTGCTTGCTAATGCTTGCTTCGACACCGTACATAAGATAGGTATGCCCGAGGCACGTATAACACTTGCGGAGACGACGATATACCTCGCAACAAGCCCAAAGAGCAACACCGCCTATATGGCGATAAACCGCGCGCTGCAACACGTCGAGCACGACACAACAAACCAGCCCGTGCCACTGCATCTGCGCAATGCCCCTACCAAGCTTATGGATAAGTTAGGCTATGGAGCAGACTACAAGTATGCCCACGACTACGACGGAGGCTTTGTCAAGCAGGAGTTTATGCCCGAGGCACTTGCAGGAACACGCTTCTACATACCCAATGAGCAGAATGCACAGGAGGCAAAGATTGCCGAGCGCATACACACGCTATGGGGAGATAAATATGGCAAGTAGACTGACAAAATGTCATACCACAAGTGGACAAGTGTCACAAAGCGTTCAAAATTGTGTCAACACTACATTTGGCACAGTGATTGCCCTACGACTAACGAAACAGGAAATATTATCAAAAACATAAAACCTAAATTAAACTATGGCAATTAGACCACTTTCAGACCGTGTATTGGTGAAGCCCAATCCGGCAGAGGAGAAGACCGCTGGAGGTCTCTTTATTCCAGACACAGCAAAGGAGAAGCCCCTGATGGGTAAGATTGTTGCAGCAGGCCCTGGCACCTCGGAGATTAAGATGGAGGTGAAGGTTGGTGATGTGGTTATGTACGGCAAGTATGCAGGCACAGAGCTTAACTACGAGGGTGAGGACTACCTTGTGATGAAGCAGTCTGATATTATCGCAGTAATCGAGTAAATAACGCTTAATATTGATAGAGATGGCAAAGGAGATTAGATATAACGTAGAGGCACGTGAGCTTCTCAAGGAGGGTGTTGACGCACTATGCAACGCCGTAAAGGTTACACTTGGCCCCAAGGGTCGTAACGTGATTATTGACAAGAAGTTTGGCGCACCACAGGTAACAAAGGATGGTGTGACAGTTGCCAAGGAGGTAGAGTTGGAGGACACCTTCGCTAATATGGGCGCACAGATGGTGCGCGAGGTGGCATCAAAGACAAATGATGATGCTGGTGACGGTACTACTACTGCCACTGTTCTTGCACAGTCACTCATCTCGGTAGGTATCAAGAACGTAACAGCAGGTGCTAACCCTATGGATCTTAAGCGCGGTATTGATGCAGCTGTGGAGAAGGTTGTAGAGTCGCTCAAGGCACAGAGTCAGGTTGTAGGCTCTGACTTCGACAAGATTGAGCAGGTGGCAACAATCTCTGCAAACAACGACCGCAAGATTGGTAAGCTCATTGCCGAGGCTATGGCAAAGGTTAACAACGAGGGTGTTATCACCGTTGAGGAGGCAAAGGGCACAGAGACACACGTCGACGTGGTTGAGGGTATGCAGTTTGACCGTGGTTACATCTCGGCATACTTCATCACCGACACTGAGAAGATGGAGGCACAGCTCGACAAGCCCTACATCCTTATCACCGACAAGAAGGTGTCTACAATGAAGGAGATTATGGGCATCTTGGAGCCTGTGGCACAGAGTGGTCGCTCGCTGCTTATCATCGCC
>JAEIGA010000207.1_pt1 | contig 82843 bp, 69 predicted proteins | sample 9270691 | NCBI WGS metagenome assembly JAEIGA01 (sample SAMN17057246, study PRJNA624740) | gut metagenome | biome: biome; isolation source: fecal sample | host: Bos grunniens | place: China: Xizang | collected 2019 | reverse complement strand
TGTCCGTGGTCTCGACTTCTTTCACTACTGACAATTTGAAGCTCATGCTGTAGTCCTTCTGCGTCCGCTTCACGTAACCGTTCTCTTTTTCTTTCATAACGTCTCTTTTTTTGTAACGCTATTTCAGGACTAGACAAATCATATAAAACAAAAATAGGCGGAAAGATTTCTTTCCGCCTATTCTATTTATTTGAAAATCAGATTAGTCTTCATTCTTGCAACATCCAGCGATGCAGTTCCAAACTACTGCTGCAAGTGCAGCACCTGCGAATGGTCCTACGATGAATGCCCATAGCTGAGACAATGCCTCTCCTCCCTCAAATACAGCAGGAGCGATTGAACGTGCTGGGTTGACTGATGTTCCTGTGTAGTGGATTCCTACCAAGTGAACAAGGATTAGTGATAAACCGATGGCAAGTCCTGCGAAATTGCCGGCTCCCTTCTTTGAGTCTGTTGTGCCAAGCACTACAAGTACGAATACAAATGTCAAGATGACCTCTGCAATACATGCTGCTACAGGTCCGTTTGCACATGCGTTGGCTCCTGTCTGTGTGCCTGCCGCACCTACCTGGCTAACCAATAATGCCAATAAACCGCTTCCAATGAATGCTCCAATTACCTGGAACACCATGTACATACCAGCGTCTTTTGGAGAAATACGCTTTGAAATCAGGCAACCAAGCGTGATCGCTGGGTTGATATGGCATCCGCTGATTCCTCCGATTGTGTAGGCCATCGCTACTACTGCCAAACCGAATGCTACGGCTGTGCCAACTACTGATGCTGTGTCAACTCCACAATTCAAACTTACGGCTGTACCGCATCCCATGAGGACAAGAACCATTGTTCCTATCATCTCTGCTAAATACTCTTTTTTCATAATTTTATGTTATTTAAATTCAGTCTCTAATATTCTCTTCAATACTACCTGAGCTGAGATCTCTCTGTTGGCTGCCTCTGGGATAACCAATGAGCGTGGACTCTCAATCACGTCGTCTGAAACAATCATGTTACGACGTACTGGCAAACAGTGCATGAAATATCCGTTGTTTGTCAATGCCATCTTCTCTGTTGTGATTGTCCACGACATGTCTTTGCTCAAGATCTGTCCGTAGTTAGGATCCTGATATGCACTCCAGTTTTTCGCATATACGAAATCGGCTCCGGCAAGTGCCTTGTCCTGATCATATTCCACTTTCGCTCCTCTAACAAACTGTTCTGCCAACTCGTATCCTTTTGGATGTGTGATTACGAAATCAACATCTGCCTCGTTCATGAAATCAGCGAATGAGTTAGGAACAGCCTGAGGAAGTGCTTTTGGATGTGGCGCCCACGACAACACAACCTTTGGACGCTTTACCTCTTTAAACTCCTCGATTGTGATTAGATCGGCGAATGCCTGTAGAGGGTGGCAAGTGGCCGACTCCATTGAGAAAACTGGTTTGCCAGAGTATTTGATAAACTGGTTGATGATTGTCTCCTCGTAGTCGAATTTCTTGCTTTCAAAACGTGCGAAACTTCTTACTCCGATAATATCGCAGAATGATGCCATCACAGGAATAGCCTCAAGCAAGTGCTCGCTCTTGTCGCCATCCATGATCACACCTCGCTCTGTCTCAAGTTTCCATGCTCCTTGGTTCACGTCCAACACCATTGTGTTCATACCAAGGTTCATGCCAGCTTTCTGTGTAGACAAGCGTGTACGCAAACTGTTGTTGAAGAATACCATAAGCAAAGTCTTGTTCTCTCCAAGATGCTTGTATCCAAATCTGTTCTTCTTTACTTCCAACGCTTCCTTAACGGCTGCGTTCAAATCGCCAAGATCTTTGACACCAGTATAATATCTCATCTTTTTTAAATTATAAATTATAAATGCGTAATGCGAAATTAATTTGTCGCATTTTGCATTTTTTTCTTGTCTATATTTAGTTTGGCAGTCTTTGTAATACTAGTTAGAATCGCGATCAACTCTTTACAATCAGCAATCATAGATTGGAATTGTTGAGGAGTGATATAATTAGTTTTCTCTAGTAGTGTTAGCCAATACTCGGTTTCGCTTGCTTCTTTCAATGAAATACTCATTTTAGAAATGAAGTCAGCGTTGCTTTGACCTCTTACCGCCTCTTTTATGTTCGCTCCAATGCTAGTGCCACTTCTTACCATTTGCTTTGAAAGTATATATTCTTTACTCTCAAATGTTAGATGCTTGTATAGTTCAATGCATTTTACTGCAAAATCCAAACTTTTTGACTCAACAATATTCTCCTTCATTCATAATCCTCCTGTATTTATTCTAATCCATTTATTTTTTTAATTTTTTTATTTAGCATTTAGCATTTAGCATTTAGCATTTAGCATTTAGCATTTAGCATTATTTCCTCACTTGTCCGTTTCCTTCAATCACCCATTTGTATGTGGTGATCTCCTCAAGTGCCATTGGTCCACGTGCATGAAGCTTCTGTGTCGAGATTCCGATTTCTGCACCAAGTCCGAACTGAGCTCCGTCAGTGAAGCTTGTTGGAGCATTCTGGTAGACGCAGGCTGCATCCACTAATTGCACATATTTAGCCAACGCTGCTGGATCTTCACTGATGATGGCTTCTGAGTGTTTTGACGAATATGTGCTCACATGCTCAATAGCTCCGTCGATATTGTCGACAGTCTTTATTGCCATCTTATAGTCTTGAAACTCGCAACCGAAATCATCTGCTGTCGCATGGTTTTTCAATTCGGATGGATATTGTTTAAGAGCGGCATATGAAGCGTCGTCGCAATATAGCTTTACGTTGCTTGCCGCAAGTGGCGCGCATAGAGCATCGATGTCACAGAGACGGTCTTTGTGGATGATGAGGCAGTCGAGCGCGTTGCAGACGCTCACACGGCGAGTCTTTCCGTTGTTGACGATTGCTTTGCCTTTCTCCAAATCTCCGGCTTTGTCGAAATATGTATGGACAACGCCGGCTCCTGTCTCGATGACATTCACTTTCGCGTTCTCTCTTACGAATTTGATCAGACCCGCACTTCCGCGTGGAATAAGCAGGTCGACGTAATCGCGTGCCGCAAGCAAGTCTGCGGTTGCCTCACGTCCTGCAGGCATAAGTGCCACGATGTTTGGGTTGACATTGTGCTTTTTCAAAACGTTGTGGATCACGTTTACAATCGCAGTGTTGCTTTCGAATGCGTCAGTTCCTCCCTTTAGCACACAAGCGTTACCTGATTTCAGACATAGGCTGAACACGTCGAATGTCACGTTTGGACGGGCCTCATAGATAATTCCAATCACACCGAATGGCACACTCACTCGTTTGATCTTCAGACCGTTTGGCAGTGTGTTCTCCTTTGATGTCTTTCCAAGTGGCGACGGTAGGGTAGCGACGTTGCGGATGTCGGATGCAATTCCGTCTATACGCTCCTTTGTCAGCTTCAATCTGTCGTACATTGGATTGGCAGGATCCATCTTGGCCAAATCTTTTTCGTTGGCAGCTAAAATCTCGGCGCTGTTGCTTTCTGCAGCGTCTGCCAAATCACGAAGAATATCGTTGATCTTACTTTCCGACAGAAGATTCAGTTCCGCTGATGCCTTCTGTATTTTTTTGAAAATATCTATATTGCTCATATCCTTTTATTTACCATTTGAAAATATCCTCTTTGCATAAAGGTCTTTCCTCTTCTCTCCAGTTGAATCCTCTCAACTTCTGTTCTTTCTCCGACATCTTTCCCGGCGGGTACATCTTGCCTTTTGACTCGGGAGTCATTTTGATCCTGTCCATCTTTTTGTCGACAAGGAAGATAGATAGCATCTGACCTTCACACTTGTTTATTCCGATCAGTTTGTTGTAGTCGTCTTGGGCATAGTATAGCGACATTGCGTTGCCAATCATGTCCAATTGGTCGAGATAACTATTTTTGAAGTAGCCTTTTGCTTCTCTTCCGTTAAGCTGGTCGTAACAGTCTACCGCTTGCTGTTGGATCACAAATGCGTTGCCACGGACGTGCATCCAGTTTGGCTTGTTCTCTTTTGTGAAGATCTTGATTGTGTCACCGGTGATCTGGCTTTCGTCCGACCATAATACAGGGTCGCCATCCAGACGGATCAATGAATCAAGTTCTATGTATGTCATCGAATCTCCTTTAGCCTGCATGTCGTTGCTGAAAAGTTTCACGTGATGGAAAGCGTAAAGCTCTCTTTTAGTTGTGTCGACGGGAGACTGGAGATACTTGATTGTGTCGCCATGCACGAACATGGTGTCGTCCGGGTTGGAATAGTCCATCATGCATGCCCTGCCTACGATGATGCCCTTGCCTGGATTGTTCTGCATCCATGCGTAGTCGCCGGAAAAACCGGTGTGTGAAGAGTCGTCGAGAGCCAACGCGTCGCCCCACATCTCCACTGTATTTGTCAGACTGGAGAAATAGATGGAGTCGGCAGTCATTTTGTCGCCTTTCTTGCTTGTCAGGACGGAATGGTTGTACAGACGTCCGTATCTGTCCACAGTGTTGGTCCACGCATGTGTGGTCTCTATTGTGTAGTCGGTGTGGTAGATAGTCGACGGGCCGAACACAGATGATATGTTCTGTTTCTGGTCGAATTTCAGAGAGTCTGTGAGAATCTTTGTCTCTCCGCTCAACATAGTCACGTCTCCCTTGAAGAACGAGACTTTTGAGTTTGGATAGTAGTAGCCTATTTTTGAGACGATGTCGAATTGAGGGTCGACGAGATGTCCGCCATCTGCGTAATATCCGTAGTTGGCGTCTCTGTAGAAATCAAGCCAGTCTGTTGTCAGTGTCATGCCTCCGTTGCGAAGCACTGCTCCACCACGCACTTTGATTATTCTGGTGTTGCCATCGTAATACATAGTGTTAGACACCATGGTCATTGTGTCCTGCACCACACGACAATTGCCGAATGCGTCGAACGAATTGTTGGTGTCGTAGAAATATGCGCTGTCGCAGTACATTACAGCGTTCTCGTGACGGAATCTTACGTTGCCACGTAGAATCTGATAGTCGCGTCCATGCTCTTTGTCGAACGACAACTCCTCGCTATTTTCTAGGATCACATTTGTCGCGGCATTGGCAGACACTGCAAAAAATAACAGCAGCAAAAATATATATGTCTTTTTTATTAGACTCATTGTTGCGTTGTATCGAAACTTTTATTTAATCCAACCGTCATGCTCGAAGTCGCAGTTTTTCCAATTTTCATCAATGCGGACGTATGTCTCTTTCTGCTTCTTCGCAATCCAGCTGTTTAATTTTTCCTGTTTCTTATGACCTTCATACAGTTGTTTGAGCAAAGCAAAATCGTGGCTCATGTTTGCCTTGTGTGCTTTTGTCTTGCTTTTCAGCTTGGCGATGCAGTATACAGTCTTTCCTGAACGGTCGACCATAAGGAATGGTTTTGAGACCTGTCCTTCTTCCAAAGAGTATACTGCTCTACCTACCTCCTGTGGAAGTTCCTGCATCTCATGCTTGGTAGAACCATTCTGCATGTTTGTAAGGATGCCAGAACAGTTGCGTGTGCTTTTGTCGGTAGAGTAGAGAGCCACACATTGCTCGAATGTAAATTTCTTATCGTCAATGACTTTGGCGATACTGTCGATTCGTTCTTTTGCCTTATTCATATTCTCCAAAGATGCCTTTGGCTTGAGCAAAATATGACGTGTGTTTACTTTCTCATCCTTCCTCTCAATAAGCTGTATCAAGTGGAATCCGAATTCACTCTCCACTATCTTTGAGATTTTTCCAGGCTCATACATTGCGAAAGCGACGTCGGCATATTCTTTCACCAATTGTCCTCTTCCCATGAATCCCAGCTCGCCGCCTCTTTTTGCACTCTCTGCATCTTCAGAATAGAAAATTGCCAAAGTAGAGAATGAGGTGCTACCGTCGTCGCAACGTTTCTGGAAATCACGAAGCTTATCTTTTACCTCTTCGATCTCTTCTTTTGTGATGAATGGCTCGACCGTTAGAATTTGCACCTCTACCTGGTTAGGGATACTAGGCAGACTGTCTTCTGGCAGATTGTTCGCAAATTTGCGAATTTCCGCTGGAGTCGACTGAATTGTTCCGACCACCTTGTTTTGTACCTGCTGTACCAATTGTTGTGTGCGGACCATCTCTTTCAACTCAGTGCGGATGTCTTCATAATCTTTCATGAAATATTCCGCAAGTTTTTCTTTGGAACCTATCTGACCGACCATATAGTTGAGACGCATCTCTACTTGCTGGTCTACAGATTTTTCGTCTGCTTCAATACTGTCGATTTTTGCTTGGTCAAGAAACAACTTGGTAAGAGCCATCTGTTCAGGAATGTAGCAGTAAGGGTCTCCCTTGATCTTTTCTCCCTCCATTTGCATACGGATTTTCTGTTCCTCCACGTCGGATTTCAGTATGATTTCATCACCGACAATCCAAGCGATTTCATCAACTATGTTGTTTTGTGCAAATGCTGAAAATGCTATGTTCAGCAAAGCCATTATAGAAATAAACTTTATATTTTTCATTTTTTCTCGTTTCTGATCAAAGCACCTGATCTGATAGCTTCATTGTAAGCATCGTCAGCCAGTTTGCGCAAGAAATTTGCCTTTTTCTGTTCTATCATCATGTTTTCTATTCTTTCCTTTACGTAGATGAAAGGTTGTCTGTCACCCACTTTGATGTGATCCTGGACGACAAGAATATAAACATTTTCCTCATCTGTGCTTTCAAAATGGTTCTTATGCTCAAATGAATGGGTGCGTGAAATATCAAACATTCCCAGACGCTGGACAGCTGCGATAGGAGTCCACTCGTTATCAAAATATTTGATTTTCAGTCCATATTTTGTTGCTACAGGTTCAATGGCACTGATGTTTATGTCTGCGAATTTAAGCAGACTGTTAATCTCATTTTTAGCCTGGGATTTTACAGGCATAGTGATGAAAATGCCGTTGAACAAAGTCTCATGAGCAGTGTAAAGATCAGGATTGTTGTTGTAGAAATCCTGAAGTTCAGATTCTTTGATCGGGTTGCTGAGTTTGTCGTGGATCAGGTGTTGCTGGTATTCGTATATCATCAAAGACTTACGATATTTCTCTACAAGTAGGTCCACCTCTTCTGTTTCTGTGATGTTTTCTTCGGCTTTTAAGTATAGAAGCTCCTCCACAGCCCAGTTGCGGATGTAGTTGTCGATGCTTTTGACGCTGTCCTCATACGACATGTCGGGATGAAGTACACTCTTCACTTCATCTTCGTATAATGGTTTGCCGTTCAATTCTGCTATTGGCTCGACTCCTTTTCCGAAGTATTTACATGACGAAAAGCAGCACATAGAAAAAAGTGCTGCTATTCCGGTCTGTTTTATAGTCTTTTTTATAAATAACTTTTTAGTGTGTGCCATATTTAATGGTTATTCACTGTTTTGTAAACGTCTTCTTTAATGACAACTGGATAGATTCGACGGTTGTTATTTATCCAATTTTTTTCCAACTCTTTTTGGTAGTCGGCAATTACTTTGCCCTTTACCGATGTGTGCCATTGAGGAATTTTAGATTCTTTTCCGTATATATACACAAGCGGAAATTTTTCAGATTCAACAGTTGAATCCGCTGGGATTGTTTTGAAATAGTACTTGTCCAAAATGGCATTTTCTCCTGCTACCCATGCACCTTTCTTTGAAGAGTATCCGCTGTGAACTTTGTCATTGACAAGATTGTGGAAATCAAAAGCGTCCAAATTAGGGTTCTTTGCGGCGATAGACTTGATCTTTTTCAATGTGTCTTTGTTTGCCACGGAATAGATGACACCTACCCATTTAGGATTGTCAAACTGATAATTCTCTTTCCTTTCACGGAAGAATTTTGAAAGACTATCTGCTTTTGTGGATTTGTGTCCCCATATGTTATGTTCGCTAGCTGCATAAACAAGCAATCCGTCACTGTATTCTTTTAATGCGTATACGAATTCTTTATTGTTTTTAGCTATGTTTTTCAACTCGCTGTTCAAAGCATCGATGTCAACTTTACTGTAGATGAAGTTGATTAAGTTTTGCTTGTACGATAAGGTGGTGTCGATGGCAATTTCGGTTCTGATGAATTTGTCGACGGTCCTTCTTACATACGAATTGTGAAATTTTAGAAAGTCGTTTTTGAAAATATCTGTAGTTACGGCATCTCCGTTGTAGTAGTACCATGCACCGTCAATTTTTTTCAGAGAATCGCTCATTGCAACCGGATCTGTGTTTTTGTATCCAGATGCAAGGTCGATGATTGAGTCGTTAAGTAGGAACCCTCGTCTTTCACGGAGAGTGACAGCAACCTTATTTTTGATAGCCTCATAACGGTCTCCACTCATTACTTTCTTTTTTAATGCTTCATATTTGGCACTGTCGAGAGGTACTGCTGTTTCTATTTCGTTGACCTTGAATATGTGGTTGCCGAACGAACTTTTGAATTTTTGGATATCTCCTAAAGGCATTTTGAAAAGCTTGTCTACAATTTCCTGTGGATATTTTCCGTCGTTTTTTACAATGCCCATGTGTCCTTTGTCCTTTTTGGCATCCCCTTTCATTGAGTACTTCTTTGCGACTTTGTCAAATTTTTTACTCTTCTTGGCAATGGCAAAAACAGAATCTACATAAGACTCTTTTGTCTCCAAAGGAAAGAAAATTTCCTGAGCCTTCACGCTGATAGCTTTTGGACGACGGTCGTGTATATATACGATGTGGTATCCGAATTGTGTTGTGAATGGCTCGCTGAATTCTCCAACAGGAGTGTTGTATGCAGCGGTTTCAAAATTATAAACCATGTCGAAAGCAGAGAACTCACCAAGGAATCCTCCTCTTGCAGCACTTCCGCAGTCAGAATATTTTTTTGCAAGATCAAAGAACTTTTCTCCTTTTTTCAGACTGGAATAAATTTCTTCTATCTTTTTCCTTGATTTTTCATTTATTCCTTTAATAAGAATATGACTTGCTGTGATATATTCCTGCTCACGTTTGTATGCTTCATTTATGAACTGATTCTCTAAGTCTTTGTCTATCAAGTATGGATATGCCAAATGCTTTGTGTAAGATTCAATTTCATTTGTGTAAGTGTTGAGCTTTAAGTCAGGAAATCTCTTGGTAGCGTCAAATGCTTTCAACTTGTAGTTGATGAACAATTCCTTGTAGTCGTCCATGCTCATCGGACCATCCAAAGAGATGTTGTTGTTCTTGTTGTACATGTATTCAAATTCACCTCTTGTGATTGTGTCGAATCTGTATGCTTCTGTACCTATAATCATAAGGACTGGATCATCTGACTTGTTGATCGTTTTCATCAAGCCAGGGACATCTATATCCATTGCTGATGCACTGATGCTTGTTAATGCACAAACTGTCGCTATGTATTTTGCTACGTTCATTATTCCTTTGTTTTTGTTTTTTGCAAATCTATCACTTTTTTCTCTTTATTCATAATTAAAAAATAGTTTTGAGCCTAAAACATTTAATGTTTTTGATGAAATAAACACATTTGTCACCTTATTTTCTGCTTTCCAACATTATTTGTCGACTTTTTTCTTTATATTTGTCGCCGATAAAATTATATATGCTAAATGGTTTGTGGCGAGGTATGTATCACTGTTGTAAAAGGGGGTGAGGATGTTTCTGCCATGAATATAATCCTTTTTTGATGGCAACATTCGAAGAATTGGGTTTCAAAGATGAAATCCTAAAGGCTGTTTCCGACATGGGTTTTGTCGAGGCTATGCCGATCCAAGAGAAGGTGACTCCTTTCTTGCTTAGTGATGACGATAGAGATTTAGTGGCTTTGGCCCAAACCGGAACTGGCAAAACCGCTGGCTTTGGACTTCCTGTACTACAGCTTACAGATGATTCTCGCAATCAGATTCAAACGTTGATTCTTGCTCCTACACGTGAACTTTGCGTGCAGATTAGCAATGATCTTAAAAATTTCGCAAAGTATACTAAGGTCAAGGTCGTTCCTGTTTACGGTGGAGAAAGCATCATCCGCCAGTTTAAGGACCTTGATGTGCAGCCTCAGATCCTTGTGGCTACCCCTGGTCGTCTTATTGACCTTATTGAACGAAAAAAAGTGCATCTTGAAAATGTGAGGTTCCTTGTCCTTGATGAGGCTGACGAGATGCTTAACATGGGTTTCAAAGAAGATATCGAAAGAATTTTCAGCGAAATACCGGAAGACCATCGTACTCTTCTTTTCTCGGCTACTATGCCCAGAGAAATCGCTAACATCGCAAAAAACTATATGAAGAATCATGTGGAGATCGCGATTGGCAAGAAGAATTCGGGTTCAGAAAACGTGAGCCATATTTATTATATGGTTGCGGCTAAAAACCGCTACGCTTGTCTGAAACGTGTGGTTGACCTTAATCCGGATATCTACGGAATTGTCTTCTGCCGCACTCGTCAGGAGACCAAGGATATTGCAGAGTCTCTGATGAAGGATGGCTATAACGCCGATGCACTTCACGGTGATTTGTCGCAGGCTCAGCGTGACGCTGTGATGCAGAAATTCAGAATCAAGAATCTCCAGCTTCTGGTGGCAACTGATGTCGCTGCCCGTGGATTGGACGTGAACAACTTGACTCATGTTATCAACTACTGTTTGCCAGATGATGTGGAAAGCTATACCCACAGAAGCGGACGTACTGGTAGAGCTGGTAAAAAAGGTGTCTCAATAAGCATCCTTCATCTCCGTGAAAAAAGCAAAATCCGTGAGATTGAGAAGATTATCGGCAAGGAGTTTGAAAGAAAGGATGTCCCATCAGGAATGGAGGTCTGTTCGGCTCAGTTGAAGTCTATACTAAACAAATTGAAGACTGTAGAGATCAATGAGGAGCAGGTGTCGCAATATCTAGATATGGCGTATTCCGAACTTGAAGGAATGAGCCGTGAGGATATCATCAAACATTTTGTATCATTGCAGTTCAATCAGTTTATTGAATATTATAAAGACGCGGAGGACCTTAATATTACGGAGCGTCCAGAACGTGGTGGCCGTGATAAAAAGGGAAGACGTGGTGATGACAAGACTGATGGTAAAGAGAAAAAAGGTTTACGTGGCGGCTACACTCGTCCTGATTTTACTCGCCTGAAAATCAATAAAGGAGAGAATGTCGGTCTTACTCCGAAAAAGGTGCTCGGACTTATCAATGACACTGTCAACGATAAAAATATCAGTATCCGTGATATAGAAATCACTCCTCGCTATACATTCTTCGATGTGCCGAACTCTCATGTTCAGAAGATGTTTAAGGCATTCAGCGAGGTACATCGTGGCAGTGATCTTGTTTTGGCTGAGGTGCAGGGCGAACAGCGTGGACGCAGCCGCAACAGTGAAAGACGTACTAAGGATTTCGGAGACAAAAATTTTGGTGGAGGAAAACGCAAACACGATGATGATGAATGGGCCTACCAAAAGCCGCGTCGTGACCGCAAGGGTGCACCTACCGACAACAGAAAACGTAAGAAGGAAGGGCAGCGTCGAAATAAGTATAATTAACGATAGCTTATAGCTCATAGCTTATGGCAAATTCGCCAGGGCTTGTTAATAAAAGAAGAGTTTGGAAGACAAGTATCTCACAATCAATGCTCCGTCGGAGGGATTATACAAAGAGAAAGGCAGTAAGTTTATTGCCTTTGCAATCCCTGTGTCTAATGTGGAGCAGATAAAGGAGATACTTGAAGAAAAACGTAAGGAACATCACGATGCCCGACATGTATGCTATGCTTATATCTTGGGCGTCGACAAGGCAGACTATCGCTCAAATGATGATGGAGAACCATCCGGTACCGCAGGACGACCGATTCTTGGATCTATTCTTTCTGCCGGAGTGACGAATGTGTTGATCGCTGTGGTCCGCTATTTCGGAGGAACAAAGCTAGGAACTAGCGGATTGATAAACGCATACAAGGTCGCGTCGGCAGATGCATTGGAAAATGCGGAAATCATAGAGAAGACGGTGGACGAGGAAATCCATATCTCGTTTGATTATCTGGTGATGAACGACGTGATGAAGATAATCAAGGATGTGGCTCCACAGGTGCTGTCGCAGCAGTTCGACAACAACTGCAACATGGTACTCTCTATTCGTAAAGGGGATGCTCCTAATCTGACTGAAAGATTGAAAAAAGTGGAATCTCTTATAATTGAAGAGTGATATGAGAAAATTTATTATTTTGTCTTTATTTACTTTGGTGACATCTTTGGCAATGTCGCAAGAGTCTCAAAAGAAGAAAACCAGTACAGCGGAAATTATAGCCAATATATTGTCGAACACTGGTGGTGGTTATTCCTACGACACCGATGGCAATGGAGAGTCGCAGGGCTTTTGGGTGAGCACAGGATATACATTCCATGTGGATGAGAAACTGGCAGTCTCTCCTCGTCTGGTTTACAACTGGGACCAGTTCAGTTGTGATGGTGGATATTCTGCAGAATATAAATCATTGCGAGTGCCGGTAAGAGCCGATTATAGCCTTGTCAACAATGGCACATTTGGTGTCGGAGCTTATGGCGGTATGGATGCAGAAAAGATCATGAGGGTGTCCAACAACAGTTATGATTTTGATGTAAGACCAGTCCAGTGCTCGGTGTTTGCCGGAGCTTCTATGCGAATCGCAAACAGAATTTCTGCTAATGTCGGATACAGAGTAGGATTGCTGTCTTTTTATAAAGATGGTACGGGAAGAAACAAAGGTTTTGAGTTTTCATTCAATTTCTAACGATAAAGAATCGGTTTTTGAAATAAAAAAACTAATTTTGACGGAGTTTTAAATAATTTAAGTCGATGAGTTTTAGTTCAGACGCAAATAAGATTTTTGATCAGGTTGTCGCAGACTATCACAAGAGCGATGACGTCGATGCACAGATGAAGAATCCGTATCAGGCAGGTACGATTGAATCGGTGTTATATTTAAAAAATTGGATTGATTCGGTTCAGTGGCACTTGGAGGACATCATCCGTGACCCACAAATCGATCCGGTTGAGGCATTGAAGATTAAGCGTCGTATAGATAAGTCTAATCAGGATCGTACAGACCTCGTTGAGAGAATAGACAGCTATTTTTTGGAGAAATATTCATCAGTGAAGGTAAAGCCAACTGCTGTTATCAACACTGAGTCTCCTGCATGGGCTATCGACCGTCTCTCCATTTTGGCGTTGAAGATCTACCACATGCAGGTTGAGGTAGACCGTAAAGATGTAGACGCTTCACATATTGACGCGTGTCAGAAGAAACTGAATGTCCTTTTGGAGCAAAGGGTAGATTTGTCGTCGGCTATCGACCAGTTGATTTCTGATATTGAGAGCGGAGATCGCTACATGAAGGTCTACAAGCAGATGAAAATGTACAACGATCCTAATCTAAATCCTGTGCTTTACGCGTCTGGAAAATAAGATATGGCAAAGAGGGTATTGTTGATGAGATTGTCGGCGATGGGCGACGTGGCGATGACGGTGCCAGTTGTGGCTTCGTTCGCAAAGGCTTATCCAGACATCGATATAACAATGCTTTCCACTCCACGTTTCCAGCCTTTGTTCGCTAATATTTCGAACCTTAGTTTTGTCGGTGTAGACAAAGCTGGTCGTCATAATGGAATCAGAGGATTGTGGAAACTGAGTAAAGAGATTACCGCCGATGGCAAGTTCGACCAAATGATTGATCTCCACGATGTGCTACGAAGCAAGATACTTCGTACGATTATGCGTCTGAAGGGAGTGAAGGTGACTGTGGTCGACAAAGGCAGGGCAGAGAAAAAAGCGTTGATAGACGGGAAAAACAAGTCTCAGTTGAAACAGATGGTCAAGCGTTACCATGAAACGTTTGAAAAGGCTGGATATAAGTTTGACCTCAACTACGAAGGCTATTGTCCCAATACATCTACAGATTTAAGTGAGAGTCTGAATCTCACATCCCACGTCTCCAATATAGGAATAGCACCATTTGCCCAGCATGACGGAAAAATCTATCCGTTGGATAAGATGGAGCAGGTCGTTAAAACATTGTCGGAATGCAATATTGGTGTTTATCTTTTTGGTGGTGGAAAAAAAGAGGAAGACGTTTTCAACTCATGGGTCGAGAAATATCCCAACGTCATCTCTCTTGCGGGAAAATATAAGTTGCAGGAAGAGATGGCAGTGATGAAAAAGATGAATCTCATGCTTACGATGGATTCTGCGAATATGCATTTGGCTTCGTTGTGTGGTGTGAAGGTGGTCTCGATATGGGGCGCGACACATCCATATATGGGATTCTACGGTTATGGTCAGGATCCAGAAGACGCGATTGTCGCCAACTTAGATTGCCAGCCATGCTCGGCATACGGCAACAAGCCATGCAAATTTGGAGACTACCGATGTATGAAGCAGATAACTCCGGAATCCGTTAGTGATAAAATATTGAACATTCTTAATTAGACAGAAGATTAAATTATCGTTTGCATAAAACGAAAACATAGATAATAATGGAAAAAATAATATTAACTGGAGACAGACCAACTGGCAAATTGCACCTCGGTCATTACGTGGGTTCTTTGAAAAGACGCGTCGAGCTGCAGAATTCTGGATTGTATGACAAAATATTTATCATGATTGCCGACGCTCAGGCTTTGACAGACAATGCTGATAATCCAGAGAAGGTGCGCCAGAATATCATAGAGGTGGCGTTAGACTATCTTTCAGTAGGTTTGGATCCCACAAAGTCGACAATATTCATACAGAGCCAGGTTGCCGAACTATGTGAGTTGGCGTTTTATTATATGAATCTTGTCACTGTCTCACGTTTGCAGCGTAATCCGACAGTAAAGACAGAGATTAAGATGCGTAATTTCGAGGCTAACATTCCCGTCGGCTTCTTCTGCTATCCAATCTCACAGGCTGCTGATATCACAGCGTTCAAGGCAACGACAGTGCCGGTAGGAGAGGATCAAGCACCTATGATCGAGCAGACACGTGAAATAGTCAACAGATTCAACCATATTTATGGAGAGACGTTGGTAGAGCCAAACATTCTATTGCCAGACAATGCGGCATGTTTGCGTTTGCCGGGAACCGACGGAAAGGCGAAAATGAGCAAGTCTCTTGGTAACTGTATTTATCTTTCAGACAGTGAGGCAGATGTGCAGAAGAAGGTGAAGTCGATGTTCACAGATCCAACACACTTGAAGGTGTCTGATCCGGGAAAATTGGAGGGCAATGCCGTCTTCACATATCTTGATGCGTTCAGTCGTGACGAGCATTTTGCAGAATTCCTGCCAGAGTATGCAAACTTACAGGAGTTGAAAGATCACTATACAAGAGGTGGTTTGGGAGATATGAAGGTGAAGATGTTCCTCAACTCAATACTGCAGGAGGAGTTAAATCCAATCAGAGCAAGAAGAAAAGAACTTGAAAAGGATATCGAGGAAATTTACAGGATCTTGAAGAAAGGATCGGATGAGGCAAGAAAAACAGCGGCTCAGACATTGGCTGATGTGCGTCGTTCGATGAAAATTGATTATTTCGACGATGCGGATCTGATCAAAGAGCAGGCTGCTAAGTATAGAAATGCCGAGTGATTTGGCATCAATATAGAGTCAAGAATCTGAAATCGTTTGGATTCTTGACTCTTTTTTTTAATTTTGCAGTACATTATATTGCCATCTGACTAGAAATAGAATAAATTTATAAAGTCGGGTATCCTTATAAAGGAAAGACTCGTTTGCCAGCAGAGATTAAAAAAGTCAATCAAAATGTATGACAAAAAGAAGTCCTTCCGTCAAACAACACTATTGTATATTACAAACACTAATTCCCATGAAACAATTCAATAAAAGTTAACATTAATTGCAAAAATGTGTTAAAGAGCATTTTTGCAAAATTCTTTTGCCATAATATGGTACACATTTCTTAGTAATTGAATATATTTGTCGCATTTTAGAGATAGAAAGTGAAATAAAAATTAATAATAATTAACAAAAGGTAAAGATGAGGAAAGTTTTATTATCTGTCGCAATGATGTCCTCAGCACTTACAGTGATGGCCGATAGAACCATCAAGGGTGTTGTGAAAGATGCGAAAGAACCTCTACCGTTCGCCAATGTAGTGATTAAAGGTACTACAATCGGTACAAATACCGACATGGACGGTAACTACGAGATTGAGGTGCCAGAAGGTGCCATTCTAGAGTTTTCTTACTCAGGTTATGAAACACAGACAAGAAAGATCACTGCAAAGACAGCTGGTACTCTTAATGTGACATTGTCAGAGGAGATGCTAGAAGAATTGGTGGTAACTGGTTACGGTGTTCAGAAGAAGAGTGATGTTACCGGTTCGGTATCTTCATTAAGCGAAGAAAAACTTAAGGAGAGCGTTGCAACATCAATCGACCAGGCTATGGCAGGTCGTGTGTCAGGTGTGAGCGTGTCTTCATCTTCTGGTCAGCCAGGACAGGCTACATCAGTGCGTGTGCGTGGTGTCAGCTCATTGTCTGGTTCATCTGAGCCATTGTACGTTGTAGATGGTATGCCAATTGGTGGTGGTGATGCTTCTCACTCTGCATCTTCTAACCCATTGGCTTCAATCAACCCTGCGGATATCGTGTCTATGGAGGTATTGAAGGATGCGTCAGCAACAGCTATCTACGGATCTCGTGCCGCTAATGGAGTCGTTATGATTACAACTCGTAAAGGTAAGAGTGGAGACGCAAAGATCACATATGATGGTACTTTCTCTGTATCTCAGTTTACAAAGAGATACGATATGATGAATCTTAAGGAGTATGCTCAATATGTGAATGACAAAGCGGTTATAGAAGCATTCAAGTCTGAGCCAGATGTACTTTTGACAAATCCTGATGTTTTGGGTGAGGGTACAGATTGGCAGGATGAGTTGTTCCGCAACGGTATCGGCCACAGCCATCAGGTAAGTGCAAGTGGTGGTACAGACAAAACTACATATAACATTTCATTAGGATACACTGGTCAGGAAGGTGTTATGCTAAGCTCTGACTATAAGCGTATCAATGGACGTGTTAACTTGGAGACTCAGGCTAAGGATTGGATGAAGGTTGGTATGAACGTCGGTGTTACTCGTCAGGAGAAAACATCTATCCGTAATATCCTTAACTTGTCCGCAAATGAAGCTTCTATCGGAAACTTCGATAATATGGATGAGTCTATCATCATGCAGGCATTGCTTTCTCAGCCATCAAGCCAGCCATATGGTGTAGACGGAAGACCATTTGGACCTCAGACTTCAGATGGTGTTAAGATGAACCCTATCGCTGAGTTGAACATGTCTCCAGTAGAGAGAACTGAGTTCAATGTTTTGGGAACAGCATTCATAGATATGACTTTGTTCGATAAGAAGAAGGCTGATCAAGATAGATTGGATAAGGAAGCTCAGGAAAGTGGAGCTACTGCTGAAAAATCTAAGTTGGGAGAGAACAGATTGTCATGGAGAAATGAGTTTGGTATCGATGTCACAAATGCAGACGAAAGTTATTTCCAGCCATCATACTATATCAATTCTGCATTCAACCGTAAGAAAGATGCTGCGTCTTTATTGACAGGTTATTACAAGAACAATTCAATTCGTTTCTCTTCTTATGCTACTTGGTCGCACGACTTTAATAAGAAACATGGTCTAACATTTATGCTTGGTACTGAGTTCAATAAGTATAATTTTAATGGTTTGATTCTTCAGTCTAAGGGATACTCTGATGGTGCTCTTCCTATACCATCTGCTGCTGAAGAGGTTGTCGCTCAATCTTTGAATGGTAATTACTTAGGAGACGGATCTATGGCATCTTTCTTTGGCCGTGCTAACTATAACATTGCAGGAAAGTATTTGTTTACAGCAACAGGTCGTTTTGACGGATCTTCTAACTTCGCTCCAGGTAACAAGTGGGGATTCTTCCCATCAGTCAGCTTCGCATGGCGTCTTGAAGAGGAAGAGTGGGCTAAGTCTAGCGAATCATTCCAGAAGATATTCTCAGCATTCAAGGTTCGTGCAGGTTACGGACAGACAGGTAATGCAAACTGTGCCCAGGCTCACTTGACAACAGTGTCTAACGTGGCTACTTCAGGTATCTATGGCCCTGGACAGTACACTAACACAAATTTGACTTGGGAAACAAACTCAATGGCTAACTTAGGATTGGATCTTGGATTCCTTGGTGGTAAGATGAATGTTACTATCGATGGATATTACAAGAAGAACACAGACTTGCTTTTGAAGCAGGAACTTCCTACATATGTTGGTCAGAGTGGTTATCTAAATATCGAGCCTTCATATGTTAACGCAGGATCAATCCAGAACGTCGGTATGGATTTGCAGATCGGTGCTCAGCTTATCAACAAGAAGGTTACAGAGAGGACAAACTTTATTTGGGAGTCAGATTTGACATTCTCTCTTGTACGTTCTAAGGTGCTTGACCTTGGTTCTTCTTGTGAGGCAATCTGGAATACAGCAGGATCTCCACGTGGTAGATACTTCTTGTTTACTAACGATTACAAGATCAACAAGACAGTTGTTGATGAGGCTCCTGGTAAGTTCTGGGGTTATAAGTATCTAGGTGTTGCTGAGACTCAGGCTCAGGCAGACGAGTACAACAACCGTACAGGTAAGAACATCGGAGTTGGTGACATGATGCTTTCTGATGAGGAGACTTGGATTGGTGATCCAAACCCAGCGTTCACAGCAGGTTGGAGCAACTCATTCACTCTTGGTCAGTGGACTTTAGGTGTTCAGTTCAATGCAACTGTTGGTAACGATGTCTACAACCTAGTTCGTATGAAGCTTGAGAACAACTCAGGTGATGCTAAGTGGTGGAACCAGTTGGCTGATGTCTTGAATTGTACAAAAGTTGAAGGAACTGGTGCAGATAAGCACGTTGTAAGCAGCTCTTCAATCCCAGCACCTACTGCAACAGATAAGGATCAGAAGGCAGTTTCTGACCGTTATGTTGAAAATGGTTCATTCTTGAGACTTCAGAACGTAGCATTGTCTTACAAGTTCCGTCCAGAGGCAACTAAGAAGTTGCATATTGAGGGACTTCGTATTTCAGCTTCTTGCTCAAATGTATGCACAATCACTGGTTATTCAGGTTACGATCCTGAAAACCCAGGAAGTGCAATCCGTCAGGGTGTGGATGAGGCTCGTTACCCAACTCCACGCACTTACACTTTGGGCTTAGGCTTTAGTTTCTAATTCTAATGCAAGAGATATAACATATGAAAGCAATTTATAAATCAGTAGCTCTTTTATTTGGAGCAATGTCGCTTTTCTCTTCGTGTGAAGATTTCTTGACACGAGATCCTCAGGATTCTTATTTGTTGGAGGATTTCTTGAATTCAGACGATAAGTTGAGTGATTATACAAAACAGGTTTGCGGACCTTTGACTTGGAACGGATTTGACGACAAGTTCTCATGGTGTGTAGGTGAGCTTTATTCAGGTAACGTTTACCACAACTTCGCCGATGAGGGTCAGTTCCATTTTATGTCGTTTACACCTAACAACGCACATATCAGCAATGGTTATACATCATTGTACAGTGTGATTGCCAAGTGTAATCATATCATCAATGATGTCCCTGAGATAGCTAAGAAGAATGGTCTTTCTGAGACTGTACTTAACACAGTTATTGGAGAGGCTAAGATGTATCGTGGTATGGCTTATTTCTTCTTGGCAGAGTATTGGGGTGCATCTCCTATCATTCTTCATAATAGCGAGACTGTCTCTAAGGATTTGGGTCCACAGGTGACTAAGGCAGACAGAAAGTCTTTGTACACTTTGATCGAGAAGGATTGGAAAGAGGCTGCAGATTTGCTACCTGCTGAGCCTAGAGGAAACAACCGTGCATGGAAAGCTTCCGCTTTAGGTATGTTGACTAAGCTATATGTAACTATGGCTTCTTGTCAGGCAAATTTGGATGAGCCAGGTTCTTATAAGTGCGATAATCCAGATGAATACTACGGAAAGGCGAAGACCTATGGAGAGGAGACAATTGACCTTTGCAAAAAGAATGGTGTTGATCTAACTCCAAAAGAGGAATATGACAAGATGTTCCAGCCAGGAAGTCAGAACCCTGAAATTCTATTTGCATTGTTGTTCGAGCAGGGTGTATATGCTCAGGGATGCTCTCGACAGATTCAGTTCGCAAGATCAAAGCATCTAGCTGCTGGCGGCAACGCATACGGTGGTGAGAAAGGTTTGACTACAAACCTATTCAATTCTTACGAGAAGGGTGATGTCCGTTTGGACGCAACATCTTATTACATTGGTACATTTGATGTAAACCATACAGATAGGATGACATTGGAAGAGATTGAAAAGGGTACAGCTCATTCTTATAACTTGATCGATGCTCCTGATGGAAAGAATACATATTATTACTTCTTGAATCCTAACAAGAGCTTGAAGCAGAAAGAAAGAGATGCATACTTTGGTAATGAGCCAAACTCAGCTATCTTCAACCATTGTCGTAAGTTCGTTTACTCTGTAAAACCTTCTAATTCAGAGTTTAGTATTAATTTGACTTTCCCACTTCTTCGTCTTGCTGATGTATACCTATTGGTTGCTGAAGCACAGATGGGAATTGAGGCAAAGAGTGTAGAAAACGAAACTTCTTCTGGAACATCTTATATCAATTATGTACGTAAACGTGCAGGTTTGAAAGATACAGCAAGGGTTGCATTCTGTATGCCAGACATCTTTGCGGGAAATGCGGATGTGGCAACTGCTACAGTTCAAGATCCAGATGGTAATGATGTGGAAATTACTGCAAGCTGTGATATGTATAGCACAACTTACGACTTGATGCTTGAGCGTCGTCATGAGTTCGCTCTTGAGAACCAGGGTTGGCTAGATATCAAGAGATTGTACTACCGTAATCCAGAGGCTGCAAAGAAATATATTGAGAGCCAGGATCGTGCTTATGTCTTTGGCGAGAAATTTGGTCTTGAGGGAAGCCCAACAAAGATGTCAGACTTCCAGCGTCAGCGTTTGATCCACGACCTTTCTGTAAAGGCTAATCAGGTTAATCCTGCTTATGCAGAGCAGGCTTCTGAGGGTGTGATTGAACTAGATAAACTTCAGTTCTTCTTGCCTGTTCCAGCTTCTGTAGCAAAGACTGCAAACTTTAATACAATTAATGATTACAGCGAGCAGATCCTGAATAATCAGTATCCATATTAATTTGTGAAAATTCATGATTATTGCGGTTGAAATCGCAAGAAAGTAAACCGCAATAATTTGTTTGATTTCAAAAAAGAATAAAATGAATAAGAATAAATTTTATACAATCGGTCTTATCGCAGGCTCTTTATTCGCAACTTCTTGTGACGACAGAGTGGATTGCGGTTGTGATTGTAACATGCCCAAGTTTGATAGTTGGGAAATTTTGAAGCCAGGTACGGCGAAAAACGCTGATGGTACAGTCGCTTCAGGTACTGCTATTGTGGTTTATGGTTCCAACCTGACTGATGTGACTGAGATCTCTTTTAATGGAGTAAGTGCTGAACTTCAGCCTGCATTTATGGAAGATGGAAAGATTATTTTCCAGATTCCAGACGGAATATCAAAGGATTGTATCGCTCACGTGGCTACAGCTTCTTGTGCACAAGGTTTTGATGTTGATTTGTTGAAGGTCGTTGTAGCTCCACCTTGTGTTACAATGTGTGACAATGAAATGGCAGAGAAAACATTGAATGTTTATGGTAACTCTTTGTTCGCTCCTCTTACAGCTAAGTTCTGGGATGGAGAAGGTCATACTATTGAAGCTTCAACAAAAGACGGTACTATCACTGTAGATAACAATGCTAAACGTGCTAAAATCCAGATTCCAGAAGGTGTTGTAGACGGCGGTACAATTGTATTTGTTAGTGATGCGGGTGAAAGTGAGACTAGCTTTAGATTCCGTGATACTAGAAACATGTTGATCACTCATGATGATCCTGAATATTTGGATTTGTTTAATCAGAATAAGCCAGATATTGATTTCGAAGATAAAGAAGAAGCTCTCAAAACTTCAGTGGATGAGGGTGGTCTTTATTCTGTGAATAACACAACTAATTTCTCTGTTTTCTGGAGTAATCTTTATACATCTTGGACATATAGCCCAGTAGGTGAAGCAAATCCAGAGAAAAAGGCTCCTAAATATTCAACTCCATTTGGATGCTTCTCAGAGTCAATTGCAAGTGGTGAAACTACATTCTATGATTATGTAATCAAGTTTGAGGTTCTTGTTAATGGTGAACATCCAATAAATGGAAATGGTCTTGCTATTGGATTCTTTAATGATGATCCTTGGGGTGCTGTTAGACAGTATTGTGCATTCTGGCAGCCTTCTAAAGCTTCTTTCGCAAAGGATGCAGATGGCGTATGGCAGCAGACTTGTACTTGTGACGACTGGACATCAGGTGGTGATTGGTTGACAATTACTGTGCCATTAGAAGAAATTAAATATGATTTCGCATCTGCTTCATATCCTCATTGTGCTCAGGATGGTCGTGTAGGTGTTGATGATGAAAAGTACAAAGGATTTGGAGACAAGGAAAATGGTGTGGCATTCTTCGATCAGCCTAGTATTTCGAAACTTGCTGCTCAGTTGACTGGAACAAGAACAAAGGCAATTCAGAGCCTTGGATTTATCTTCGGTTCTGACGACCAGCCAAATAAAGATCATAATCCATGGATTGGTATCGACAACTTGCGTATCGTGCCAAAAGATGATAATGGAGGTGTTTGGCCTTTGTTGAAGTGGGGTCAGTCTACACGTGATTTCTATACAAATCCAGTTTTGTCTTGTAAGTAATCTGGACTGATATAGTCTAAAAAAGAGACATCGAAAGGTGTCTCTTTTTTTGTGGCTAATCAATGGCATTGTCTTGTGGTATAAGTGTGCTTGATTATACACCAAATGGCTAAAAATGATGTTGTTAATCATGTTTTGTTGTTAAAATAATGTTTTGTTTGTATTTTTTTTAAGGCATGCTGTATGATTATTGAAAAAGATAGTATATTTGAGAAAAATAAATTTAATTATCGGTTATATGAACAAGTCGGAATTGGTAGATGCTATGGCATCAGCGTCTGGTCTAACAAAGACAGACAGCAAGAAGGCATTGGATGCTTTCATTAGTGTTGTTTCAAACACATTGAAAAAGGGTGATTCAGTCAATCTGACTGGTTTTGCTTCTTTGTCAGTTAAGGAGAAACCTGCTCGTACATGTCGCAACCCTCGCACAGGTGAGCAGATGACTACAGAGGCTAAAAAGGTTGTTAACTTCAAGGCAGGAGCTGAACTTGCAGATGTGGTTCGTTACGGAAAATAATCCTACTGCTATATGCAATCGAAATAAGAGGATGTATCAACTTGTTGATATATCCTCTTCCCTTTTTTTATAAGACATGAGACGCACGACCGTAAATATAAGACGCACGACCGTGGTTATGAGACGCACGACCGTGCGTCTCTACGATGGATGCCTCATACAGATGCGTGTTCCCCCACAATTACGAATTATGCATTACACATTACGCATTGATTTTATTTCCTCGTAAATTTTGAATGTTCCGACATTTTTATCATATTTACTAATGAAAATCAAAAAGGAGACTTTGTGTCGGAGAAGGAATTTGGAGATGTAGACGCGAATCATTCCGTCTACAACAAAAAAAGAGATGCGATTAATATCACATCTCTCTCGAGTAAGCGCTTCTTCTAAGGCTTGAACTTAGGACCCCATGATTAACAGTCATGTGCTCTAACCAACTGAGCTAAAGAAGCATTCCGAAACTGTTTTACATCGGTTTCACGATGTGCGCTTCTTCTAAGGCTTGAACTTAGGACCCCATGATTAACAGTCATGTGCTCTAACCAACTGAGCTAAAGAAGCATTGTATGTTTTGCAACTCCCCTCTCGTGAATTGCGATGCAAAAGTAGTGTCTTTTTTGAAAATAAACAATATATTTGCTAAAAAATGTAATAAAAAAGTGAAAATATTATGAAAATACTAGGTATAGGCAACTCATTGGTGGATATGTTATGTCGATTGCCCGATGAGTCTATCATAAAAAAATATAATCTTCCCAAAGGAGGAATGCAATTAATCGACGATGAACTGGCTCTGAAAATCTCAGATGACATCAAACATCTGGAGTGCCAATTTGTGGCTGGAGGCTCTGCTGCCAACACAATAAGCGGTTTGGCTAATCTGGGAGCTGAAACTAGTTTTCTTGGAAAAATCGGAAACGATGAGGTGGGAAACTTTTTTGAGGCTGATCTTAAAAAGTCTGGAATCGAGGCTCAAATGATTCGCTCTGATCTCCCTACAGGTCGCTGCATATCTCTTATCTCTCCGGATGGAGAGCGTACGATGTGCACTTGCCTTGGTGCGACGGGAACGTTCTCTGCTGAAGATATTCGTCCTGAATATTTCAATGGCGCGGATGTTTGCCATATCGGAGGCTATCTTGTGCAGAGCCATGAGTTGATTGAGAAGGTGATGAAGACGGCGAAGAAATGCGGAGTAAAGGTGTCTCTTGATCTTGCGAGCTACAATGTGGTGGAGGAGAATTTCGATTTCATGCATTATCTTGCCAAGAATTACGTCGACATCGCTTTCGCAAATGAAGACGAAGGTCATTCGTTCACTAAGTGCGATGATTTGAGACGTGCTGCGGAAATCATCTCTGAGGATATAGAAGTGGCTATTGTGAAGTGTGGAGCCAAGGGCGTGTGGACAAAGCGTGGCGACGAGATTGTGTTCGTAGAAGGCTTGAAAGGCAGGAATTGCATCGACACTACAGGAGCTGGAGACCTTTTTGCGTCGGGCTTCCTTTATGGTCTGATGGCGACTGGCAATATCACCGTCGCTGCCAAATACGGAACTATCGTTGGAGCGAATATCGTGGAGCATATAGGAACCAAGATGCCATCGGAAGTTTGGGATAACATCAAAAGTGAGTTTGCAAAGATATGATCAAAGCGGCTTTCTTCGACATCGACGGAACTCTTGTGAGTTTCAACACACATAAGATTCCAGACTCGTCATTAGATGCACTGAAACTTTTGCGTGAGGCAGGTGTCCGTCTTTTCATAGCAAGTGGACGTCACCGTGCAAGTATGGATAAGATAGAGCCGTATGCCGACCTTTTTGATGGCTATGTGATGGTGAATGGCGGACTTTGCACTTTGGGCGACGAGATTGTGCACAGCACTCTTATGTCAAAGAAGGATGTTAAGTTGTGGCTGGAATATATAAGGAAAGAGCCCCGTTCCACATGTTTCGTGCTGCAGGACAAAATTGTGATCAACTTCATCGACGACCAGATGCAGAAGGTGTTTGAAGTGTTGGATTTCCCGATTCCACCGTTTGCAAATCTTGATGATTTTGCTGATTCCGACGTCTACCAAATGATTATTTCATTCACGGAAGAGGAAAATTCGAAAATTTTGCCTATCTTTCCGCAGTGTTACGCACCACGTTGGAGTCCGCTCTTCAGTGACATCATTCCCAACGGAGTCAACAAGATGGTCGGAATCGAGAAAATGATCGAACGTCTTGGCATCACAAAAGATGAGGTGGCTGCGTTCGGAGACGGTGGTAATGATATTGAGATGATTGAATCTGTGGGGTGGGGAATAGCGATGGGCAATGCCTGCGACGAGTTGAAACGAGTGGCGAAATTCACTACGGATGATATCGACAACGATGGCCTTGCAAAAGCCGTCGGCATATTGGTTGAAAAAAGGATTGTTAAAATGAAATAAGCCTGAGTGTTTTACATTCAGCATTAATATTTGAGTTTGTTATGGCAAAAGTGATTACAGACAGCAGTTTCACAAGTGAACTGAACGAGAATAAAGTGATGGTAGTGGAAATCGGAGCTCCTGGTTGCGGACCATGCAAGGCATTAAGCAAGACATTGGAGGAGATCGAACCGTCGTACGCAGAAAAAGTGGCTTTCTTCAATGGTGATATGGGCAGTGGTGACGTGGACGACCTTTGCATGGAGTACAGAGTGATGAGTGCTCCGACGCTGCTGATATTCAAAGACGGAGAATTGTCGGAGAAGATGACAGGAGCGGTCAAGAAAGATCAGATTGAGGCCAAACTGAATTCTTTGATTGGATAATGTTTTGACGGGCGTGTCCCGTAAATATTTTAATTAATAATTGTAGAGACGGAGCGTGCTCCGTCTTTGCTTTATTATTTTGCGTCTTTGCTTTATTATTTTGCGTCTCTACAATTATTAATTTCCGTCTTTGATTATTATAAAAGAGATATGGGAAACAAGAAAAGATTAGTGGTGCTCACAGGAGCAGGAATAAGCGCGGAAAGCGGAATCAGCACATTCCGTGATTCCGACGGACTTTGGGAAAAACATTCTGTGGAAGAGATCTGTACACATGAGGCACTGTATCGCAACTATGATATGGTGGTGCAGTTCTACAATGACAGATTCGCCCAACTTGCCACTGTGGAGCCGAATGCCGCTCATTTGGCATTGAAGACATTGGAAGATAAGTTTGACGTGCAGATAATCACCCAGAATGTGGATAATCTTCACGAAAGAGCAGGAAGCAGCAATATAATCCACCTGCATGGAGAGTTGACAAAAGTCTGCTCGATGAAGAATGAAAACCTCATCGTCGACAGAAACACATTGCCGAATCCGCTGATCACGGGCAAAGATGTCGCTCCCGACGGTGGAAAATGGCGTCCATTCATCGTCTTTTTCAACGAGGCTGTGCCGATGATCGAACCAGCGATAGAATTGGTGCAGACAGCCGATATTCTGCTTATTATCGGAACATCTTTGCAGGTGTATCCGGCGGCAAGTCTTTCCATGTATGCTCCACGTAATGCGGAGATGTTTCTCATTGATCCCAAACCAAACACAGCTGGTTTCAACCGCCCTATAAATGTGATCGCGAAGGGGGCGTCGGAAGGAATGAAGGAGTTTATGGAAATTATGAATGAGAAATTATAAATGCTAAATGAAAAAGAGACGCCGAGCGTCTCCTTTTCATCTGTCTCTCCAACGTACAAATTTGGCTCCGTCAGACAGATCGAATGTCCATTGAGGAGTGTTGATCACTGGAGATTTCTCTTCGTCGATTTCAAACCATGGAGAAAACCACATTCCTTTTGTATATTTTTCCGTCCAACGGTAATTGTCTTCGTTATTGGCTAGAATTTCAATCTCTTGTGCTGGCATATAGCTTTGGCTGAACATTACTTTCAGTTTCCCTGTCTGCTTGTTGCGTAGCACATCCATCACGGTGACAGCATGGCCAGGACTTCCTCCCCAAATCAGAATATCTCCAGGCTGAATGTCTGTGGATTTGACAGTCATCATCTCTTTTGCCAAAGTGGCTGTGCCGCAATAGGTGAATACAAGTGACAGATATTTGCGGAATGTGGTGTAGCTATAGTCCACACCTGCGTCTTTACTCCACGAGGCTTTCCAATTCTTGTCGAAATGGACTCGGTAGCCTTCTGTCCACTTCTTGTAATAGAACACAAATCCTGGGGCATTCTTGAAGTGGATTTTGTCGTACATCTTATGTTCCCATAAATACTCTGCCCATAATCGTATGCAGGCATCCGCACATTGTTGCAGGTCGGCGGGTCGCTCTTTGTTTTTTGAAAATGTGCCGACAAGGTCATATTCTAACACTCCAACAGATATTATCTTATTTCGTCCGCCGTTGTTTTGCTTTTCTTCTCCATTGTAATATCTCACTTTGTGATCGGAGGGAAAAAGCTTACGGTCGAGCAACCACCGTGCGTAATCTGTGTTGTATGGTCTTACCCAGTTAGTGTCGTTGTTCACGAATCGGGTAAGTATTTTGTCGCCATCCGGATTGATGGTGAAATTACGGAATGGTTTCTTTTGTATTGAGTCTGTCGACGCAGGTTCAGATGCCTCTTTATTTTGTTGTTGAGTGCATTGTTGGTTGTCTGCCGCAACGCTACATTCGTTGAACAGTCCGATTGCCAACAACAAAATAGTATATAATTTATTGGGTGTGTTGTTCATAGCTGTCTGTTTTTATTTTGTTTTACGACTGTAATGGATCAGATCAGGGCGGAATTCAAAGTGCATGGTGTCGTAGTGATACCAGCGTGCCCCGGAAATGAATCCGTGTTTCTCAAATATACGGATGATTTCTTTAGGAATACGGTTGACGTAGGTGATTTCGTCTGTCTCTTCTTTCCCTGGATTCTTCCATCTCCAGAAGTCAGAATATTTGGTGCAGATGTCGATTGTCATTCCGTAACTGTGGGCACTCAACCGGTCGCTTCCTCTCACTTTTCTCCAGTTGAAAGTGGACGACTGGTCGAAATATTTGCGATAACTTGCAGGAAGAGCAGCCAATTCTTTCTCTACAGCACGCAGACTGTCTGCGGCTCCGTTCTCCTTAGTGAATGGCAATTGCTGGCCGAACCATTTGACCTTCACCAAATTTTTAGACACCTCTTGAGCCGTCGCTCCATACATATACTTCATGAGTTTTTCATTACGTATTCTTCCTGGATCATAATTTCTTGATGGCATCCATACACTTGTGTCGTATGGTTGAGTGAACATGTCTTCTATGTCGGCACCATCCATCCGCTCGACAAATGTTTTTTCCTTTTTGTCGTCGTAGATGACTTCTTCACCATTTGAAAGAGTCAGTCTCCCGTCGGAATAACTTTTTATGAAATCTGGATAAGATGCCAATAATGCTCTCACACCTGACGGAATCTCTGTTGTGGATGGAATGCTGTCTGCTTTCTCAGTGGAAATGACGCTGTTGGATTCCTGGGCCTGCGTGCAAGCATTGATACAGCAGAGAGACGACAATGCGATTATGTGGTAGAGTAGACATTTCATTGACTTTGACATAATTTTCGTATTCCAGACATTGCAAATATAGATTTTTTATTGGCTTCTGGTGTGATGATGGTCGAAAAAGTATCTAAGAGGAGGAATATTTTGCCTCTGTCCATAAAATAATTAACTTTGCGTCTGAAGGTTAATATTAGAGGATATGGTAAAAAAGACAATTAAACATTTCGGACATCTTATTACTGCGTTCGGTCTGTTTGCTTTGGGGGCTTCTTCGTGTGTGAAAGATGAACTTCCTAATTCAGAATGTGACATAGAAAAGATTATAATTCATTATCCGAATCCAGACTCATTGTTCTATCGTCTTTCCGATTCAATTATGATTGTGCCTCCTGCCGACAGCGTGATCAAGTTTGAGGTGCGGTCGAATGCGGATTTGTCGTTGATGCGTATAGAGTACGTCCTTACGGATGGTGCCACTTTCAACAATATCTCGGATTACAAGTCGGATAATATCAGAATACTGACTAAAAGTGAGGATGGAAATTGGAGCCGTATTTACACGATATCCTTCTCTGTGCCAGAAGAATCATTCACAAGTGAGAAGAAGATCATAGAGTTTAATTTTGAGGATCATAGTTTGGACAAGGATGGAAAATATAGCATTTGGCTTAACGGCGATGATGCCAACTATTGGGCTTCCGGCAATCCTGGATTTAAGTTGAGTAAGTCGACAGCCAAACCCGATGAGTATCCTACAATAGTGGATGAGAATGGCTATGATGGAGACGCGGTTGCTCTTGTCACTCGTTCGACAGGTCTGTTTGGTGAGATGGTGGGAATGCCGATTGCAGCAGGAAATCTGTTTGTTGGTTCGTTTGATGTTAGTCAGGCATTGAAAGATGCGATGGCTGCCACATTGTTCGGCAAACCATTCCAGTTGCGTCCGATGAGAATCAAGTTTATGGCCAAATATAAGCCGGGAGACAAATACAAACGTAAGTCTACTGAGGTGTCAGGTATGGTAGATTATCCGGATATGTATGCGGTGTTGTATAAAAACACGGATTCAAATGGAAATGAAGTCACTCTTCGTGGTGATGATGGCAAGACAAATCCGAATATCGTGGCACGTGCATTTTTGAGTGAGTCGAAGGCAAAAAGTATTTCTGCCGACAAGTGGACGGAAATAAACATTCCGTTTGAATATCTGGAGGAGATAGATGAGGCTCGTTTGAAGAACAGGGGCTACAATTTTGCGATAGTCTTCACGTCAAGTTTTGCTGGTGGAGAGTTTTCAGGTGCTGTTGGCAGCACGTTTACTATTGATGAGGTACGATTAATTTGCAATGAAGATGAAGAATAGAAATTTCAATATAATATTTCTTGTGGCGACGCTGCTGCTATCCACATTCTCGGCATCAGCTGAAAATGAGACACAGAGGCAGGATTCACTCATGAATGAAGATTCGAAATCGGTAAGTCAGCGTGATTGGAATGGCTGGGGATATGGCTGCCGACTTGGATTCACAATAGGTGGAATCACACCGGTGCCATTGTCGGCGGAAATCCGTGAGATGATGACATTCAGTCCGAATGGAGCCTTTATGCAGGAATTCTATGGATACAAACTGTTTAAGGAGAGGTTTGGATTCTATTTTGGCGAAAGGCTTGCGATTGAAGGCATGAATGTTGAGGCAAGAGTGAAAAACTACCACATGAGTATAGAGCAGGGTGGCGACTATATAAGTGGCTATTTCACAGGTGTTGATAAGACTGAAGCCAAACTCATCTCCGTCAAAATACCGATTGAATTTATGGCAAGGGTCAATTCTCGCCTTGATTTACGTGTCGGCCCATATATCCAGATTAATCTTCACAGAGAATTTAAGGGAGAGGTTTACGACGGATATTTGCGTGAGAATACGCCGACGGGGCAGAAGATTATTTTCAGCGACGGTTCTAAAGCGACGTATGATTTTTCTGAAGATGTGAAGAAAACCTGTTTCGGAGCGGAGGTCGCGGCTGATTTTCTGATTAAAAATAATTTTGGAATATTTGCCAATCTTGATTATGGATTTGGCAGCGTCTTCGCTGATGATTTTGAAACGATCACGTTCAAGATGTATCCTATTTTCTTCTCTTTGGGTGTGTCTTACAGAATTGAATAGAAAAGACGTTATGATGAGTCATATAGTGGCGCCACAATGTGACGTCACTATTTTTTTATCACAAATCTTCCGACGATTTGAAAATCACTTTGTTCTTTGATTGGAACGACGTGAGCTGATAGTTGGACATGTCTTGAATCGCCATTTTGGTGTACTGCTTGTCGTTAAGTGATTTCAGGACAAACTCGATAGTCAGATTCTTGTATGTCACACCTGAGCTTCTTGCTTGGATAAAATCCCTGAAATACTGTTGGTCGTTTTCTCCGAGAGAATGGCCGAAAAATGTCACTTTGTCGCCATTGCCTAAAGTGAGCAAAGAGTCGATGATAGCGGGTGGATTGAAGTTGTCGTCCATCGCCTTTTGAAGAAATTTGTATGAGTTGTTCGTCTCATTATACTCTTTAGTTCCGATCACAATCGTGTCATCCTTGATTTTTCCGTGGACATATTGGACATCTGCTTTCTCTGGCCATGGGACATCCGTGTAATTGAATGTAAACACCTCAATTTGATCAAACTTGTCCATTTCGAAAATTGAATTCAGACGATTCCTCAACGCTTCATCATTTGTATGGGAAAATGGCTGGCTGAGCAGGTAGTCACGAAGTCCACTCTTAATCTTTTTAAAAGCCTCTTTGTCTCTGACCTCTTTGGATTCAGCGTAAACAGGATCCTTCAGATAATAAAGTTTCAAGTCTTCGGTTTGGGAAAGAAGATGTCTCTCCACCATCTTTTCCAAATTGCAAACAGTTTGCTTTAGGAAAAGTTCGCGTATCTCCACTTCTGGATTGTTGTATAATACGTAAACTTCGCCAGACTCGTTGGATGGCACGTATAGAAAGTCACTTATCTCATTTGCACTTACCGGACAATTTCGTTCCTTTATAAATGCAAGGACTTTATGCTCTTCCTGACTTATGGGATCCTTGATGTCGTGATTTATTTGTGAATAATTATATAGCTCTGTTTCGAAGTCAAACCATTTGACATCATTTAGACCTCTCGTCGGCTGCCACTGATTAAGATAGTCAATCAAAGGCGCAGGATAGTCCTTAGGGCAATAAATATCGCTCTTGTAGAAATCGCTGTACTTGGTTTTTCTGCCAAGGAATAAGTCGAATCCGTTTCCTATTATGATGACGTGGCGTGACATTTTTTGTTTGATTCTAAATCTGTATGACTCCTTCTACAAAGTTATAAATTATGTGCAATATAAAAAACAAGTGTTGCCGTCAGACCGTCTGTTTCTAATCTGAAAAAAATAAAGACGGGGAGATGCCCCGTCTATACGATTTATTAATTGTTAAAGATTTCGCTTTTTTAGTAATTCCTTTGCAGGTATTTCCACGATGTTGCCGTCCTTGTCTGAAAGGATCACCGTTTCATTGTTGGCTGCTTTTTTCTCCAGAAATTCGATCTCTGCGATTTTAAGAGCAGTTTTTATTTTTTCTAATGTCGGATTATTTTTCATGATTTTTAATCTTTTCAAATTTTTCCACACAACAAATATTGATTTCGTTTATGTCTCCCTCAGCAATAACTTCGCGAGGCTCAACGCCATTGTCTACAATTATCCATGAGTCAACGATAGGGATAAAGATGTTGAATAGGTTTTTCAATCCTTTCTCATATCTTCTGTAAATGACGTCTTTAGGAATGTTATGCCCTCCTTCTCTTACTCTTCTTGCAACACGTTCGACTGCTAATTCTGGAGAGCTTAACCAAAAATAAAGCAAAGTGACTTTATATCCTTTTTCTTGAGCCCTTTTTACTAATTCTGAATAGGATCTGGTCGCTAATGTGGTCTCGATAGAAAATGTTTCGTCGGAGGCAAGCAGTTCCTCAATACGCAGTAGCATCAGCTTGCCTGCTTGAATCGCAACGCTTTCTGGACAGAAGGGAGATAATCCTTTGGCTATCTCGTCTGCGTTGACAAACTGTTTGCAGTCCAGAAGTGTGGGCAAGACGCTATATGAAGCAGTTGTTTTGCCAGCTCCGTTACATCCGCTTATTATGTATAGATTCTTTTCTGCCATACTTCTATAGGTTTTTGCAAAGATATAAATTATAGAAACATTTTACATGCTTGTTAATGCAAAAGAAATATGAGAAAAAGAAAGACGGGGAGATGCCCCGTCTTTACAAGTTTATGATGCATAATCCAAACAATATATAATGGGGGCACTTGCCGATTTTGCCCAAAAGTTCGGTAGCGTATGGTAATGTATTGTATATTAATATATTACCTTTTGGTGTTAATCCATTTTTTCACTTAATTATTGTAGGTATATAATTATGAAGTCTCTGTTTTTAATTTTCTGTACTCATCTTTACCTAATGACAGACTATCACTAAAATCATATTTTTCAAGAAATGTGATATGCTCATAATTTTGCAGAGATACATGTTTTAATAGAGACCTGTCTATTTTCTCTCCTGTTGATTCGAAAAATTCAATACATCTTTGCAGATATACCGCATTCCATACAAAAATAGTCAGTGAAAGTGCGGATGCACTGATTTGTTGCTTTTCTCTGTCTTTTGATGTGAATTTACCTTCCATACCAAATTGGACTGCTTTTGCCAAATTATTATTAGCCTCTACTTTGTTTAATCCAATTAGAATTCTACGACGCGTCTCTTTTGAAGTGTAGTATTGAAGCAAGAAAATGGGTTTCTCTATTTTCCCCATTTCAACAACTACTCTTCTCAAATGACTTGACTTGTAATATAGTTTTCTTATGACAAGTTCGCCGGATATATGACCTTTTTTTATTGAATATACGACTCTCTTAATTTCATCATAATAATCACGAATCCAATCTGTCCTCACAAATTTACAATACAAATCCTTGATATTCTCTGCAATGATACTGCCCCTAAATATATAGGTTCCTGTCTGCTATATTTTTGATTCTTGGTGCAAAAGCGAATCCAAGGACATCACAGCACGTGCACCACTCACATCAAAGGATATTGGGTTGCGTACCTTTTAAGGATTGGGTGGGCAAGGATGCTATTTCTGAACGCGCACCGCACGGACAGTGAACCCACTGCCGCGGTGGAAGTCGTAGTCGGTGTCCTTCTCGAAGAAGCTCAAGTAGCGAGCGTAGTACTCGTTCTTCCCGTAGAGCGAAGACGACCAGTAGAAGCCGCCGTGGCCCACATTGCCGACATGTGATTCGAAGAAGCCGCCAGCGGCAGGGAAAAAGACATGAGCGTCAGCTGACGTGCTGTAATCCGATGATGGTGTACCCAATGCATCGACAAATGTTCCCTTGTCGTCTGTGCTCTTAGCCTTGTAGAATATCACTCCGCTCACATCACTTCCGTTATAGTCGTATGTCCATACCATATAACATTCCTCCCAAAGCTCTCTCTGCTCCTCATTGGTAGGCATGTGCCACTCCTTGCCCCAGTTGGCTGTCGCTGCGTCATCCTCAGGAAGTAGCACTGATAGGCTGTCGATAATGCCGTAATGTCCACTCATATTATATTTTGTGATGGAATCCAATTCGTATTCATCCCATATGTTATTGTATGTTGCGGTCGCATATTTGTATGTGTTCCAGTCGTACACCTTCTTAGGCTCTGTTTCGCCCCATGCGAAATAGTCGCCGTATTCCTCTGGCTTGGTCGCTCCCACGTTGTAGGTCGCCCATAGAGTGCCTGATGGCAAGTCAAGATCCACGTAGGCGTGATTGGACGAGATTGTGTCCTGTGGAATTACTGATGTGGTGTCCTGCGGTATGATCTCCTCCTTTATGAAATTCACCTCACTCACATGGTCCACATCATAGCGGACTGTTTTGCCGTCGTCTGTCACCACTTGCATGAATGTCTCTGCGTAGGACGCCATGCCTAAGGCGGCTAATCCTAATGTAGTTAGTAATTGTTTTCTCATATTATTTCCTTTTTTCCCCCGACAGTCGTTTGCTTTGCAAACAACAATCGGTTATGTTAACTTTCAGTTATGTGTTCCCTTCGGGAACGATTCCTTTTTATTTCTTGATTATTTTGAATGATTTGCCTGCCGCTGTTAGGATATAGACTCCTTTCGCCTGTGACAGAGAAACTGTCGCTGTCCCCTCGGAATCCGCTTTCGTCAATGAAATCAATGCTCCTGATACATTAACTAAAGTCACAATTGATTGACTTTCTATATTCTCCACCTTGATTGTAGTATTGTCAAGACTGATTATGCGGATAGCGTCCTTTGCGAGATTTGAGGAAGAGCTGGCCTCTCCTTCTGTGAAATGGAAGTTCTTCACACCCTCGATCGAATACGCTGTCTCCGCTTCTCCGTTGACCACTAGGTCGCCCGAACTGAATGTGATCACTGGTTTGTCGGCCAATAGGAAACTGTATTTGTCACCTGCCTTCAGCTCCACCGTCAGGCGTGTGGAAGCCGCATAGATTTGCGTTATCCCCAATGCCACGGCCGCCGACGCTAAAATTCTCCTTTTTATTCCCATATAAAATCCTTTTAATGGTTAATACTCCTAATTGATTTCCTTTATACTTTCAAATATAACATTCTTTCCGTGTATCAATTCCATTTCAGCCGACTTTAACTTTTGTTGACACTCAAAAAGCGTGTTTTCCTGACATTACAACATCTTATCTCAGATTATTTTATCTGATATTTTTTGGAGAAATGTGCCGAATTTTATATTTTACAAATTATTGATATTTAATGTAATATCATATTCTGCCGAACTTTTGGGTGAAATCGGGAAGTGACCCCAATAATGTCTGATGACGTAATGGAGATCTCCACAACGGTGGAATGTCATTACATATTACGAATTATGCATTATGCATTATGAATTGAAAACCACTCCGTCATTGGCAAATTTTGCTTTCAGACATTTTGCGGTGAATGACCTTTCATTTTTTATAAGCTCTTCTGGAGTGCCTGCAAACACAAGTTCACCTCCCTGATCTCCACCGTCCGGACCGATATCTATCACGTGGTCCGCGCATTTGATCACATCCATGTTATGCTCAATGATGACGACGGTATGTCCTTTCTCAATCAATGCGTCGAATGCTTTCAGCAGTGTCTTGATGTCGTGGAAGTGAAGTCCTGTTGTCGGCTCGTCGAAGATGAACACTGTTGGTTGTGCCTTTTCTTCTGCCAATATGGCGGCAAGTTTGACACGTTGGCTCTCTCCGCCCGACAATGTGGATGAGGCTTGACCAAGTTTGATGTATCCCAAACCTACATCCTGCAGTGATTTCAATCTCTTGACGATTTTTTTCTCCGTCGACTCCATCTTCTCTGAGAAGAATTCCACTGCCTGGTTGATGGTCATCTCTAGCACGTCGTAAATGTTCTTGCCACGGTAGCGCACCTCCAAGATGTCTGGCTTGAATCGTTTCCCTTTACAACTCTCACATGGCAACACCAAGTCTGCCATAAACTGCATCTCGATAGTTGTCGTTCCTTCTCCCTGACATTCGTCGCATCGTCCACCTTCTGTGTTGAATGAGAAATGCGCGCTGCGGTAGCCCATCTGCTTGGATAGTTGTTGGTCTGCGAACAGTTTACGGATTTCATCGTATGCTTTGACGTATGTCACTGGATTCGAACGTGATGATTTTCCGATTGGATTCTGATCCACGAAATTCACATCCTTCACCATGTCAGTTGCTCCACTGATTGATGAGTGTAATCCTGGTTTCTCTTCGGATTCGTCGAGTATTCTCTTTAATGAAAGATAGAAGATGTCTCTCACAAGCGATGATTTTCCTGAACCGCTCGGACCAGTCACCACAGTCATCACGTTGAGTGGAAACTTCACGTCGAAGCCTTTCAAATTATGCTGCAACGCTCCTTTGATCTCAATATAATTATTCCAAGGTCGACGGAATTGTGGGACAGATATTTTCTCTACTCCGTTAAGATAGTCTATTGTGAAGCTGTGAAGACCTTCTTGCTGCTTTGCTTTTTTGATATCTTCTGGAGAGCCTTCGAACACCACTTTGCCACCATTGCGTCCTGATTCCGGACCAATGTCTATGATATAGTCGGCAGCACGCATGATCTCTTCGTCGTGCTCCACCACTACCACCGTGTTGCCTAGTTTCTGCAGACTACGTAGGACTGAAATCAAACGCTCTGTATCTCGGCTGTGCAGTCCTATACTTGGCTCATCCAGAATGTATAGTGAGCCGACGAGACTGCTTCCAAGTGATGTGACAAGGTTGATTCTCTGGCTTTCACCACCAGAAAGTGAGTTGGACAGACGGTTTAAAGTCAGGTAGCCCAGCCCCACGTCGACCAAGAAAGTCAGACGATTCTTTATTTCGACCAACAGACGTTTGGCGATCATCTGCTCATGCTCTGTTAGTTGGATATTGTCGAAGAAAACTTTCAGTTCCGACACCGGCATATCCACCAGCTCTGTGATGCTCTTTCCTGAAACCTTCACCCAAGAAGCGTTCTCCTTCAGGCGTGTGCCTCCACATTTAGGACAGATAGTCTTGCCACGATAGCGAGCAAGCATCACACGGTATTGAATCTTGTATTGTTGTGATTCTACAAATTTGAAGAAATCATCGATTCCATGAGTGAGTTGGGTGCCATGCCAAAGTTTGTTTTTCTCTTCTGTCGTGAGCTGGAAATATGGCTTGTGTATAGGAAATTTGATTGCTTCTGCATGGAAAATGAAGTCTTGCAGCCATTCCCCCATCTTCTCTCCTCTCCAGCACATCACTGCTCCTTGATATACAGACAGTGTTTTGTCTGGTACAACTAGGTCTTCGTCGATGCCTACCACACGTCCGAATCCTTCACACATAGGACATGCTCCGTATGGTGAGTTGAAACTGAACATCAGTTCTGTTGGCTCGTCGAAAGTGATTCCGTCTGCTTCGAATTTGGTGCTGAACTGCTTCATCACCTCACCATTGGGAGTGTAGACCAATATTTGGCAGGAAGAACCGTCGCCCTGCCACAATGCAGTCTGAACAGAGTCTGAAACACGGTTTTTTGTCTCGTTGTCGTGTCGTACCACATATCTGTCCACAACGATGTAGACCTCTTTGCAGCCTTTTGCCATTTCTGCGGTGAAGTCTGTTATCTTGACGACGCTGCCATCAACAAGCAGACGTGCGAAACCTTCCAATTTGGCTTTCTCCACCGTCTCCACAAGATTTTCATTGGGAAGAGACGAAAGAATCATTCCTTTTGTGCCGTCGTCAAACGAAAGGATATAATCCACGATGTCCGACACCTGATGACGCTTCACCTCTTCGCCTGAAATAGGGGAGAACGTACGTCCGATGCGGGCGAACAAAAGTTTGATATATTCGTAGATCTCAGTGGAAGTGCCGACGGTGGAGCGAGGATTTCTTGTGCTGACTTTTTGTTCGATAGCGATTGCCGGAGGAAGACCTTTGATATAGTCCACCTCTGGTTTGCTCATTCTGCCCAAGAACTGTCGAGCGTACGACGAAAGGCTCTCCACATAACGTCGTTGACCTTCTGCGTAGAGAGTGTCGAAAGCGAGCGATGATTTTCCAGAACCAGAAAGTCCGGTGATCACCACCAGTTTATTGCGAGGTATTTTGATATCTATATCTTTGAGGTTGTGCACTCGTGCGCCTTTGATAGATATGAATCCGCTGTCTGCCATAACTAAACTATACTTTGAGTGTTCAAAGGTACAAACAAATTTAATGAATTTGGCTATAATGGGGTTGGAAATTGAGACATTTCCTTCAACCTAGGAAATAGGCAGCGTGAACTGCAGTTATATTCTCACCAAGTTCTTTCGTCTCAATATCATTACTCAGCACAAAACTATGGATTAAAGGTTTGTCGTTTAGAATTTCCGATAAATCACGCAGATGTCTTGCGTCCGTATTTGCAACATGGTCTGCCTGTTTGACTTCAAATGCATAATATCCATGTTCTGTCTCGACGAGCAGATCCACCTCTCTGCCGTCTGCAGTGCGAAGATGGTAGAAATTGACATTAATGTCCAGTTGTTTTGCCTGCTTGTATATCTCCGATACGATTAAACTTTCAAACTCATTCCCATTTGGCATCGCCTGCTTCCCTAAAACAGCCTGGACTACACCATAATCGAGGAAATGTACTTTAGGTGTCTTCACCAGTCGTTTCGACTCGTTTTTCTCCCACGATGGCAACGACAGGGTTTGATAACTAAGAGAAAGATATTGCAAATATTTTTTTACCGTGGGCGTACTGACTGCCACTTTTGTAGATAGCGACGAGATGTTGCATAGACTGCCTGTTTGCAAAGCCAACACTTTTTGTAGTTTAGTGTATGGTTCCAAGTCGTTTATTGCTGCTAAATCACGCACATCTCTCTCGAGATAGGTTCTGACGTAGCCGGCCAACCACTCATATTTATCTTTTGTAGATCTTTCTTCGTTTACAAGTGCTGGATAACCACCGAATTTCAAATAATGATTCCATGCGTTCATTTTCTCCGCATGCTTGGAGTCTAAAACAAATGAAGGCAACAATGGAAAAACTTCTCCATTTATCAACACTTTTTGAAGTATTGATTCGTCCACCAAATCATCGAACGAGTTTGTCCTCAATTCAGGAAGAGTTAGTGGATACATCTCTTTTATGACGCATCTGCCGGCCAAACTCTCTTTTACTTTTTTTAGCAGCAAAAGTTGGCTTGATCCCAGCAATATGTATCTAGGTTCATCCCATTGGTCGTAAACAGATTTGATGCTTCTGATAAGGTTGGGCGTTTTTTGCACCTCGTCTAGTACAGCTTTGGGATAATTTGTTTTCCATTGTTTTGACGATAATTGAGATAATGCTTGCGATAAAACAGGATCCTCTATGGAAAGATACTCATAGTCTTCAAAGAGCGTTTTTGCGATGGTCGTTTTGCCTGTTTGCCTTGCTCCTGTCAACACAAGTATTCTTCCGTTCAGACTTTTTGACGTCTTTTTCAAGTTGTTGCAGATATATCTCGCTTTCATGATTATTATGATTTTTTTTGCAAAATTAAGGAAAAGTTTTAAAAATGGCGTAAATTTAAAACACAGAGTTTCGATTTTGGCGTAAAATTGAAACTGATAGGTTTAAAAATGACGTAAATTTTGAAACTGACCATGTGGGTTAACGTCAATTCGGCAAAATTTCATAGCATTGTTGCACCATCCTGAGACGTTGTCACGGGTTATTTTCGCTTTGCTCTGTAGCGTCTTTCAAACGAATTCCTCAGATACCAGACAGGATTGAACCCTGCCCCTACGATCATGGGACAGATAGATGATTGACTATTCTTCTTTATAAAAAGTTTTGTTAGAGAGTCTGCAAATCCTTCAGATGCTCTGTGTCGTTCCACATTTCGATGTTCCATATTCCAGCCTCCTTACGAATGTCGCAAAGACAAGTGCTTTGTGGCTTGGGCTGGTTGGAAGCATCCTTCATATCCCAGCGTTTGAAGTAGACGTAGAGGGAACGGAGCACTACGCCATGAGTGACGATGAGCACAGTCTGATTTGGATGCTTTCCCGCAATCTCTTCGATGGCTTTGGATGCGCGTTGCATCACGTCGCCAACAGACTCACGTTCATCTGTGTTTGAGGTGAGATCCCAGAAATGTGCCATTTCATCTGGGTAAAGACGTTCGCCCTCTTCGAAAGACAATCCTTCAAGTTTGCCAAGATAAATCTCTTTCAGCTCGTCGACGGGAATGATGTCGAATCCACGGTTGCCAACCACAAGTCGTGCTGTATCCAACGCGCGAGGCAGAGAACTGCTATATACAGCGTCGATATTGATGCCGTCGAGCCTTTCTCCCAGTCTTACTGCTTGACGTTTGCCAAGTGGGGTGAGGTCGGAATTGCTTTGACCTTGAAATCTGTGAGCCACATTCCATTCCGTCTGGCCATGTCGGCAAAGAAGAAGACGAACCATTTTGAATTTAATTGGTGAATATTTGACGAGACATCGGCACGACAAATATTTGCATTAAACATAAAAACCCCGAGTAGAAAATCTCTCGGGGTATTTATTTTCGATAAGCAAAAGTTTTTACTCCTCTACTGCTTTTTCGATTGCTACCTTACCACGGTAGTAACCACACTCACCACATACAGTGTGGAAGATGTGCAATGAACCACAGTTAGGACAAACAGCAAGTGTTGGTGCTACTGCCTTGTAGTGAGTTCTTCTCTTTGCTCCTCTTGTCTTTCCCTGACGTCTCTTAGGATGTGCCATTTTGCTTTATTATTTAATGTTATTTTATTTTAAAATTTTTCAGTGCTTCCCAACGCGGATCAATCTCCTTCTCACCTGCTGCCGTATCACTTGCCAGGTCGGCAGACTCGCTATCCTCATCATCTTCGCCGCTTTCGAAACACTCGTGCTTTCTAAATTCATCAGCCATTACTTCATCGCATTCGCCGTCTTCATGGACGTGGCGAATCGGAATTGCGAGAGCAATAAACTCGTATATGTGCCATGAAAGGTCAATCTTCTGGTCGATTTCAGAAATGTATACCAGCTCATCATCTGATTCGCCATCGCCAAACTTGGCGTCGAAATGACCGTCTGTGGAGATTTCTAGCTCCATGTCCTCAAGACATCTGTCGCAGGGTACAATCACCGTGCCATCTATCTCAAAGTCGAATGAAAAAGAATCTCCCGATGAGACTCTCATCTCCACGTCGACTTCCACATCTCCTCTTTGAAACTCCGAGCCTCCTATCTCCTCGAAATCCTCATCGGTCATCGAAAAGTGATAGTTGTAAACCCCTTTCTCAAGATGCTTCAAGTCTATGATAAATCTATCCATGGCTTTCATTTGGTTTGCAAAATTACAAATCTTTTTTCTTATTACTAAATTTTCGTTTTGTTTTTTCACTTTTTAAGTGATATTGTTGATAAATCTTTTCGATTAAGTTCGGTTTTTGTCGTGATTTTGGCTTTTGACTACAACATTTTTTCCATTATTTCAACAGCTTTTGCTATGTCTTCAGCAAACATATTGTGATCTTTGAGAAAGTCTGTCCTGCCATTGGAGATCATATCCAACAGCTCTTTGTTCATTCCGTCAGCATAGTCGGCGATGGCGATTTCAATGTCGTCTTTCTGCCAGTCGAGCGTGGAATGAATGTATATTCTCTGTTTCTGATGCAAGAAACTGTATGCAGTCTCGATACTTTCTTTCGTTATCATTCTTATTTGTCGTAACCAATCGGACGGAATTGTCTTTGATTTTCGTCGTACACAAATCCATGTCCGTATAAATAGTCTTTTATCTTATCAGGATCGTTTCCAAAATTATAGCATAATGATTCCAAAGTGTCAAACTCTTCGTCTCTAAGAAGCATGTTGACGCTCGAAACTAATATGGCTGGATCTTTGGGTAGGTATTCCATTTTGTCAGAGTTTATTTTATGCTCATTGACGGGATTTATTTAGCTGATATTTTGCCCATACGTATCTTATGGATTTAATGGTATGGCAAAACGTCCGCAAAGGTAATCAAAAAACAAATGTCATTGGAGTTTTGTGGACAAATAAAAGGTCCTGTCTGGTTTTATAACTGATTTTACAATGATTGTGAAGGGCGTGACTATCTACATTTTTCACGAACACAGAGAATGAACGGTCAAAAAAACTAATTTGTAAGTGTTCGATTCAACTTGCTTTACAAAGAAACAAGGGTCCAAAACCAATCAGATTTGAACCCTCGCAATTTTCTTATTTTAGTGGCTTTTTACACTTGCTGATTTTTACAAATTCAGTTATCGAATTAGTGTAAAGTGGCCAAATAAATATGTTCTTTTTTCTTCGATATAAATTTTATACCAGTAGTCTGAAGAAGGCATAGGCTGTCCAAGGTATGTTCCATCCCAACCGTCGAAATCTTTACCAAGATATTCTATTATTAGTTTGCCAATTTCGTTATAGATTTGAACCTGAGATTTTGGATATGCCTCTTTTAGTGCTTCTATCGTCCATTTGTCGTTCACTCCATCTCCATTTGGAGAAAAATAGTTAGGAATATGGAGTTCTGGTTCAAATTTGTCTTTATGTATACTGTCTTGTCTCTCGATAACGACAGATATAGAAGCGTTGTCACTAATGCATTGGTCATCATCCACTATGTATTGAGGCCTTTTATAGTCAACTGGATAAGCCACTGTGAACGAATATATTCCTGAATTTTCTACTATATTTGAACCTTTCTCATAAATGGAAGTTGTGGCACCAACTTCGGATGAGTTTGTGATTTCAAACCATTCGTTCAAATCAACTTTCTCTCCGTATTTGGCTGTGACATCCTTAGACACTATCACTGGTTTTGGTAAGACGACAACGTTGATTACAGAAGGATCGCTTTCTGCTCCCGTTGTATTATCTTTTTGTGTTACGTAATATTGGGTTGTTGTCTTTGCATTATCAACGGCAATCGCCGAGGTGATGCCTGTTGAGAATGTTGTTTGACTTACTCTGTTTAGAGGCGTTGGATTGTTAGAGTCTCTTGGATCATCTGTTCCATACCACCTCAAACTATATTCAGATTCAGTTTTGCCAGAACCTTCCGCGATGGATATGCCTGCTTCCAGTTCTGGCACTGCGTTACCCTCGCAGACATAGACGTCCTTTACCTTAGGTGATAATACATCATTAATCTTCACGGTAATCTTCACAGTGTCACTTGGACAGCTATTACTATTGTCAATACAATATACGTAGTAATACAATTCTTTAGATCCTCCATTTAATAAAGCTGTATTATAAACAGGAGTTGGTATTATACCTTCCATGTAGTCACTAACAGCAGCATCTGCATCTTCAGTCATGCCAGAGTAGTAGTATGTGTAACCAGATTCTTCCACCCATGGATCCTTGGCTTCATTGATGGCAGGGAATATCTTTCCGTCGCTTGCATCTGCTTTTATATACTGAATGGCTATAGGAGACGGTGCCTCAGATTTAGAAACTGTGACAGTGATTTCAACAGGTTCACTCTTACATGATAATGTGGTTGTTGTGTAAGATGCTTGCACCTTGTAAGTTTTGGTGCCAGCAGAACCAGTGTTTGGTGTAGGAGCTGTTGTCGTAGGATTGTCTTCACCCCACAAGAATCCATTTGACACGTAGTATTCATTTGCACTTGTGGTGGCAACTGCCGTCAACGGAGATGCATATTCGTTCAAACAATAATTTATTGGTGTCTGAACAGATGGCTGAAGCACACCATAAGTAGTGACATCCACATGTTGCAACGAGCTGATGTTGTTGTGATTGGCATCATCCCATTGTGCGACGTAGTATGATCTTTTCCCTACATTGTCGGTTGTGATTGTAGGGGCGGCATCCAATGGATTAGCTGGATAATCTTCTTCAGAAGCGTACCATACCAAAGAGTATGTTTTTGTATCTGTAGCCCCATTTGTCGTAGCCGTCGCAAAATTTGTGATGGCATCAGGTGTGTCATTCAAACAGTAGGAAACTGGGGTGACTTCAGGACTAGGAGCACCTAATATTTTCACCTCTACTGTAGAAAGTTTACTTGGACAAGATACCGTAGAAGAATAAGTGATTTGCTGATGTATAAAATAGTAATATGTCTCATCTTTTGAGTCGTTCACGTCGTCTGCCTTAGGATTTGCTGGTGTGTCAGAAGCATTGTTGATATCAGACGGAAGTGTCGGAGAATCTGACTGTCCAATCCATTTGACCGTAGCATTAGCATCCGCTCTGCCTGCCACTACAGATAGTAGTTTGTCCGTTGTGAACACTCCATTTGTAGCTCGTCCTTCTGCCTTTAGGTATTGCACAGAATAATCATCCAAAGCATCAGGTGTTTTGTAGAAATCCGAGAGAATTCCCGCTGACTCGCTTTCACAATAGCCAGTTATGTATGAAACGACGGAATAATTGCCAACGGCTTCCATCTCTGTTGTGAAAATGAGAGACTTGCCCTCAGTTCCGTTGTTCCATATAGAAATTGCGTCAGACGGTTCGGATGAAACTGTAAGTGTTGTCTTATCACATTCATTATCCTTTATCAAATTCTGCTTGACCAGAGGTCTAACGATAAAGTCATACGCTGTTGGTTCGCTTGTGCAACCATTCAAAGACAAAGCGTAATAATATGTATAAGGAGTTGTGCTGCCGGACAAAGTGGCAAGATCGGTATTTGCCATGTTGGCAGAAGAAATGGTAGGTGAATTATACCAATCCACATCATATCCTTTAGTACTGGCAGGCAACATAGGAGCCACTGTGGCATCAGCCGATGAAGAAATAGCTCCATTGATATATTCACAGAATGGATCTATTACAGCCAAAATTTCACTTGGCGTCTCTTTGACGGTGAATGTGAAGGTGTAATATTTACTAACAAGCTTAGTCTTCTTGTCTGTAACCGTGAAATAAGAGACATAAGGCATAGTGCTGGCAGAAGCACCAACCACATCAGGCTCCGAATCTTTAATTGGAGTGACAGTATCTCTGTACCATGTGATATCATAATTAGACGGAATGACAGCCAAAGCCTCATCCAACTTAGTCGCTCTGTTTGGATCATTCTCGCAGAATGGGGCTATTGTGATATCTTCAGCCTCTGGAACGAATGCTGGTTCTGCGTATACCTGAATGCTCCTTATCATCAAAGCTTCCCCATCTCCCATATCACTTATATAAACATTGACTGTCAACGTGTTGTCTGTTATTGGCCTGACATCTTCCTGCTCCAATTGCTCTGCTGTCGGTGACTTGATTGTAGCGGCGAGACAAGTGCCTGCTTTGCTGGATAACGCAACCAATTTCTTTCCACTGCTTGTTTCTGTATTGTTAACTCCCACTTGGATCATTGAATGATAACTACTAGTCAAATGGGGAGCCGGGTTAGAACCTGACGTGTTCAAATAAGTAGTAGACAATGGGTTGCAATACTCAACAACTACCTCGTATTCTCCGCCATTTTTTAGCCCTGATACGATGTATGATAAAATTTTAGTGCCTTCGCTTATTTTGTTTGTACCTTTTCCTGCAGAAAAAATCAGTCCTCCTCCGTTATCTTCTAATCTTAGATTATCCAATCGAATAGGGTTGGGTGTAATCGCATAATGCGGTTCATCCAAAAATTCAGATTCCGTCTCTGTAGACTCTGTGCCATCTGCTAAAGAAATGGTTTCCACAGAAATTTGAGGAATTATAGAGTTGCCAAATCCATCTATCATATCGACGGAATAATAATCATTGGTGCCTTCCGCAACAGAAAAATCGGTTTCAGATATTAATGGCAGTGCCAATGCTCTTCCCACAGAAAATATGCACAATATCAACAGAAATATTGTTCGTATTAATTCTTTTTTTTGACTTTCGCTTTTTTGCATATCGCATTCGTTAGCTAAAAACAATTATTTTTTAGAAAATGTACACATTTTATTGGTTTAGTGGTATAAAAACATATCATCAATGATGTGCACAATCCAATTACAAATTTATGAAAAAATATCAGCCATTAGCGAGAGATTTGCTGAAAAATAAAGTAAATAACGTGAGTTAGACGAAACCAACATGGTGTCATAATATAAAATAGTCGTTTCAAATAGTCAATCAATCCCATGATCGTAGGGGCAGGTTTCAAACCTGCCCGCAATAGAAATAATGATCAAACAGAAAACAGTGTCGATAATATTGTTTCCTACAGCATCATCAAAATCAATATCAGTATTCCGCAAACTACCAACGGAGCGGGATTCATCTCTGTGTATTCTCCCAGTTTGATTTTTGGCAGGTTGGTGAACAGATTGAAGATCGGATCACAAATGTTGCCGACTGCCTCAAATTTCTTCAGGTTGGCGTCGCTGAGTTTGTTTTTGTATGGGATGGTTTTCCAATATAATATGACGATGAATAATGAGACTCCGGTGAACAATTTCAGTACCCACTTGATATGGATATTGCTACTCATCCCGATTGCGTTGAGCAAAGCGACGATGATGAGTGCGATGACGGATATCTTTATGATCTCGGTTTTGTCCATGTTTTTATTCAGATATGAAATCATTTTGATATATGCTCGCCCTTACGGGCTCGCTTTGAGAGTAGGGTTAGGGCGTTCCGCCCTTAACAATCCTCAAGGGTAGTGTTCGCTAATTTAGCATTCTGCATTTCGCATTTAGAATTTCTTTAACGTGTTGCTCCACATGTTCCAACCTCACTTCCACTCCGAATTTCTCGGCGATATGCTCGGCTGTTTTCTGTGCAGAGTAGACGGAACGGTGCTGTCCTCCTGTACATCCAAAACTTACCATCAGGCTCGTAAATCCTCTTTCCATATAGCGTGCGACGTGGAAATCGACCAATGCCCAAACTGAATCAAGGAATGTGAGAATCTCACCGTCTTTCTCAAGAAAATCAATCACTGGCTGATCTCTGCCTGTCTGCTGCTTGTATTCTTCGTATCTGCCTGGATTGTGCACCGCGCGACAGTCGAATACATAACCGCCTCCATTGCCGGATTCGTCGGCTGGAATACCTTTCTTGTATGAAAAACTGAACACTTTGACTACCAATTCCTTATTCTCCATAATGCTTTGATGCTTCTTTTATCACTTTTATAAGTTCCGGATAATCATTTTCAAACTTATCCACGACGTTGCTCAACACTTTCAATGTGTCTGGAATCTGACCTAGGAATGTCTCTTTCTTCTCTTCCAATCCGCGTAGTCCGTAAGTGCCAAGCACCTGCACCATACGTGTCAGGATAAAAAACGAAAGATTGCCATAAAACTCGTCGTCGGAGATTTCGATGTATTTCTTTACCGCCTTCAGATAGACGGAAATCATTTGCGTCTTTATCGCTTCTGGATATTTTGCTCTTACCTGATAAACAAAAGATACCAGGTCGTACCAGATAGGTCCGCGTCTTCCTCCTTGGAAATCAATGTACCATAATCCTCCTGATTTCACCATCACGTTGCGCGACTGGAAGTCTCTGTACATGAATCCCCATGCGTCTTTGCGGACTTCACTCATTGTTGTCCACATCTTTTCAAAATCCTCGTGCAGACGGGATTCCGAATATTCTATCGGATGCTTCTTCACGAAATAAGTTTCGAATTTGGCAAAGTCTGCCATCAAACCATCTCTTGAAAATTCTGATTCAGGATAACATTTGGCGAAATCCACCGTCTTTGCTCCGACAAACTGTATCCTTGCCAAGTCTGACATCACTTTGCAGAGCATTCGAATGCTTGTCTTTGAATATTCGTTAGCCTGACGGAAACGGTCGAGCACTTTATATAATGAGTCGTTGCCACAGTATGTCTGCAGATAGATCATCTTGTCTTTGGAGACGTGGAATACTTTGGGCACGGATGCTCCAGCTTTTTTCAGCTGTTTGGCAAGATATATGAATGCGTTGTTTTCCTCCGCAGTCTCTCCGATAGTGGCCACGTATTTGCCAGACTCACCGTCGACTATGAAATATTGTCTGCCTGAACCAGCTTGTGCGATCGGAGTGATTGAAGTCGGGCGATGTCCTTGGAATTTTTTGTAGAGACGGGAGATCGTTTGCATGTTTTCCTCTTTCACCTCTTCCGGAGTCTTTGTCACAACTGGTTTCGGACGCTTCTCAAGTTCTTTCTTTTTCTTTTCGCGTCGTTCCTTTTTCTCTTTAGCACGTTGTTGTTGGTCCAGTTGCATCTGTTCCAGCACTGCGGAAGAAAGGTGGTCGGCAGGATTTATTTTTCCTTCCTCACTTTGGCTCAACGTGTTGTATATCTGAAGTGTGGCATTGGCGTCGAGTGCCGCATATTTAATTTGAGCATGGTCGAGAGGGTTTGCCTCCCAGTTGGAAGTCTGCTGACGTTTTGAGATCTGAAGCTTGAATATAATGGCGTAGATTTTCTGCAGACTTTTGTCTTTGATGCCGAATTTCTCCACATAGCTTTGCAGCTCCACGTAGTTCTCGCATTTGAAGTCAGGCATACGTCTGCGGAGTTGGCGGAAATCGTCGTGAAGGCTAAGCCCTATTTTGGTGATGTTAGGGTTGGCGAAGATTTCAGCCACGGATTCAGGAATGTTCAACAGGTTGAGACGGAATAGATAGCAGCGCTGCTCCGAACTGATTTGCAACAGGGCCACTTGGTTGGTCTTGCCTTTTACGAAGACAGGTTTTGTCTCCGTGTCAATGCCAAGCACCTTTTGCTTGCTCAAATAGTCGACAGCCTCCTTCACCATGTCGAATTTCGACACGACGATGATGTCGCCGTCGAAAGAAGCGAACGGCAACTGTTGTATTTCTTCTTTTGTTATCGATTCAGCAAACTGTCCCATTTGTTGTCAATCTTCTTCGTCGTCTGGGGCTGATATATATGAATGAAGAGCACCCAGGCTGCGAGTGAGACATTGTCCCCAAAAATCGTGGAAGTGATCCACACATTCTTTTAACGCTGCACACATGATTGCATTGTCTGCACTCTGGATTCTGTGGGTCATATCTACGATATCCTGATAGATGTCAGCGATGTCTTCCGACACGTGAGCCACAATAGGTGTGTCGCTGTATTGCATATCGACGTGGTCGACGGTAAGAAAATCATCATGAGCACCAAGTTTGTCGCTGACAATCTGTATGACGGAATTATACATTGCTTCCGTCACCTTGCATTCAAGGTCGATGTAGTCGTAATCCTCCTCGTCGTATGAAGGAAGGTCGACGGTCGCGGCATACAAACCTGCCAACGAGCCCGCAAGTTTTTTTGCGAAATCCTTAGATGTGTCGTCGGCTGATTGCTCGATGACACGACAGAACAAAATCGCCGACTTTATAAAATTGATAGTCTCTTGATTGTTAATATCCATGGCATTTTTCAAAAAACTTTGCAAAATTACATTTTTTATCGCGATTTTCAAACCCGATTGTGATCAGTGTTAATTAGAAGAGCGTAAAATGACTGAAAAAATGTGACTTTTCGGAGAATCTTGATTTGCCGAATCATTTTGTGGAAAAAACACTCTGACTTTATTGGAAAAGAATTATCTTTGCACATGAAATAAAATTCAATGTTACAAATAGTAATGGTATGAAAGACACAGATTATATCAGATTTGACTGGGCCATCAAACGAATGTTGCGAGATAAAGCAAATTTTGCTATTCTAGAAGGCCTTATTTCCGTATTGCTTAATAAAAAAGTGACAATCATCGAGGTGTTGGAGAGCGAGAGCAACCAGCAGACGGTGGAAGACAAGTTCAACAGAGTCGATCTTATGGTTAAATCCGTAGATGAGGACCTCTTTATTGTTGAGGTGCAGCTCACTCGTGATCTTCACTTTATGAAACGTATTCTCTATGGCACAAGCAAAGCTATCACTGAGCATATCAAGCTTGGAGACTCGTATAAAAGCGTGAAGAAAATCTATTCCATCAATATCCTTTACTTTGATTTGGGTAAGGGTGAAGATTATTTGTATCACGGTAAAACTACATTCACCGGCTGTTTCAAGAAAGACGAGCTGATAATCAAGAAGAAAGAACTTGACGCATTGGGAGACAAAACTCATTTCGTTGACACGGACATTTTTCCGGAATATTATCTTATCAGAGTGAATCAGTTTAATGAAGTGGCAAAGACTCCAATAGAGGAGTGGATGGCATTCTTGAAAGATGGTACGATAAAAAGAAACACTACAACGCCAGGATTGAAAGAGGCTGAAGAGAAACTCCGTATAGCTAATATGGATGAAAAGGAATATAAGGAGTATTTTGCCCACGTTGATGCAATTATGTCGCAGAACGATACGATTGAAACATATAAAGCGGAAGGAAGAGCGGAAGGAAGAGCAGAAGGAGAAATGAATTTGTTGACAAGACAGGTGCTTGCAAAAAAGGAAAAAGGAATGACAAATGCAGAGATCGCAGATATGTTGGAAATTAAAACTGATGTGGTGGAAGAAATATTGAGTGGTCATAAATAATGTATAAAAAAACTAATCATTAATCTCATTTTTGTTTTTTGTCTTTTTATTCTTGATTTTTTATGCTACCTTTGCATCGCTTTTCTTGATTTTCGGCAAAAAATCATTGAGGAGTATTATGGGGGATTAGAAAATCTAATCCTGAGTATACTTAAAATTTTATTAAAGAAATGGAAAAATTTCAACTTTCAGGTGAGCTTCGTGCAGATCTAGGCAAGAAGGCTACAAAGGAGACTCGTGCAAACGGTCTTATCCCATGTGTTCTTTACGGTGGTGGTGAAGTAAAGCACTTTACAGTTAAAGAGGGTGATGTTAGAAAGCTTATCTACTCTCCAAATGTATACGTTGTTGAGTTGACTATCGCTGGTAAGACAGTTACAGCTATCTTGAAGGACCTTCAGGTTCACCCAGTTAAGGATAACATTCTTCATATCGACTTCCTTGAGATTTCAGACAAGAAGCCAGTTGTAATCGAAATTCCTATCAAGCTTGAGGGTCTTGCAGAAGGTGTTAAGCTAGGAGGTAAGTTGTCTCAGCAGATGAGAAAGCTTCGTGTTAAGGGTATCTACACTAACTTCCCAGACAGATTGATCGTTAATGTTGAGAACCTTGGTATCGGTAAGTCAATCCAGGTTGGTGCATTGTCATACGAGAATCTTGAGTTGTTGAACAACCCTATCAACGTTGTTGCAACAGTTAAGGCAACTCGTGGTTCAAGAGCTAACGCATAATGAAATATCTGATTGTTGGGCTTGGCAACATCGGAGACGAGTATGCCAACACAAGGCACAACATAGGATTTATGGTATTGGACGCTTTTGCCGAAGCGTCCAATCTTGTTTTTAAGGACGAACGTTATGGCGCTATTGCCGAGGGTCGTGTTAAAAACAAAGAGTTTATCCTGTTGAAGCCTAACACATATATGAACCTTAGCGGAAATGCGGTACGCTATTGGGCAACCAAAGAAAAAATAGATATTGATCATATCTTCGTCGTCGTTGATGACTTGTCGCTTCCTTTCGGCAAAATACGTATCAAAGGTAGTGGTAGCGCAGGTGGTCACAACGGTTTGAAAAATATTCAGGAACTTCTTGGCACAGAGAAATACGCTCGCCTGAAATTCGGTATAGGCAACGATTTTCCAAAGGGCAAACAAGTCGACTTTGTGCTTGGCAAGTTTGGTGATGAGGATATGGCAGCTATGCCTGAGAGAAAGAAGATAGCTGGTGATGCAATTGCGTCTTTCATGCTTGCTGGCCTAGATATCACAATGAACCAATACAACAACAAGTAATGGCTAAAGAGGTAAAGGAGGAGGTACGCATCGATAAATGGATGTGGGCAGTCAGATTGTTCAAGACGCGAACATTGGCGGCTGAGGCTTGCAAAAAAGGTCATGTCATGGTTGGCGGCAATTCCCAGAAAGCGTCTAAAATGATTCGTGTTGGGGATGTCGTCCAGATCAAACGTGCTCCTATCACATACTCTTTCAAGGTGCTTGCGTTGAGCGAAAACCGTATGGGAGCCAAACTGGTGCCTGAGTTTATGGAAAATGTCACTCCTCAGGATCAGATAGAAATCCTTGAACTTAGCCGTTATACATCTAATGGGCAACGTGACCGTGGAGCTGGCCGACCTACTAAAAAAGACCGTCGTGACATCAATGAGTATACAGGACCTCAGTTTATCAGCGATGATTGGGACTGGGATTTTGATTTGGACGACGATGATGATCTATATGATTAATGATTAACAATTGATGATTGTATATTATTATGATTGCGGCAAAACAGTTGAGAAATAAAAGTATATCGGAGTATGTGCTGTATATCTGGCAGATTGAAGATATAATCAGAGCTTTTGGCCTGGACATAGAAAAGATAGATCAGAACATAATTTCCCGATATGCTGATGATGTGGATAAAAAGGCGATTAGAGAATGGTACGACAATATGATTTCTGGCATGGTGAATGAGCAGAAACAGTCGTTCGGACATCTTCAGTTCATAATGAATGTTGTCGACGATATGAACGACCTCCATATGAAACTGCTTCAGACTCCAGAACAGATCTCATATAATGCGTTGTTTTTCCAAATATTGCCTGTGCTGCAGGAGTTCAGAGCAAAAAATAAGAGTGGGGCAGAGGTCAACGACGTCGACTTGGCTCTTACTGCACTTTATGGCACAACAATGTTGAAAATATCAGGTAAAGAGGTGTCGAAAGAGACTATGGATGCGATCCAACAGCTTGCAAAATGGCTCAATCTCCTTTCTCAGAAATATAAGGATTGGGAGGAAGATAAGCTGAAATTTGAGGACTGAGGTTCGAGTCTGACCTTAGACTCCAGGAGCGACGTCGCTCCGACAGTTAGTAATACAAACTTTTTGTCTCTTCCCCGACAGTAGCATAACAAGTTATGCTACAATCGGATAGGGTTGACTAAAGTCAATGTGTCCCCTTCGGGGACGGAATCATTAACCTTCCATTACAAGAGTTTCCCCCCTACCATTTCCATGAGACATACAGAAATTAATTATTGATTGATGTATATCATTCAATGGAAATTAATATATTTGTATTTGAAAAATGTTTAGTCAATTTGTGATTAGACATAGTACAAAAATAAAAACAGATAAACAATGGGCAAATACATCGATCTACGATGTGATTTCGGGTTCAAGTATTGCATGTCGGACCCGATCATCATGAAATCATTTCTAAATGCCATTTTGGATGGCGACGAGGACACAATCACAAGAGTAAAGTTTGAGAATGTGGAGAAAACAGCCTCTCAAAAGGACAAACGAGGAGTCACATTCGACCTTCTCTGCACCACAAACAAAGGAAATTCCATCTTGATTGAAATGCAGAACTCATGTCAGAAATTCTTCAAGACACGTGCCAACTTCTACGTCTACAAACTTATGGACAGCAAAATCAAAAGAGGTTTCGCATGGAAGAAGATGAAGAAAGACATCCCTAAAATCATCGGAATCTTCATCATGGGCAAGAACATGGCTGATATCGACAAGGCGGTTACACGTACCGCAGAGTGTGATTTGGATACAGGAAAAATATTTTGGGACAGACATCGAAAATATTTTGTATCTTTGCCACAGTTCTCTTTGGATGCCAACAATATAACCAAAAGAGACATTTGGTTTGACTTCTTCAAAAATTTAGGACGTATGGAAAATATCGACCCATCAGTATATGAGCGAGCGGATGAAGGACTTCTCCGTCTTATCGAGAAGGCAAAGATAGGTGCTCTTTCAGAGAAAGAACACAGAATCTATGAGGCAAGTTTGAAAGCCCTTGAGGATGAAGTTGATATGGAGGAGGCTGGATATGAACGAGGTTTAGAAGATGGGCGAAAAGAAGGCATTGAGGAAGGTAGAAAAGAAGGGGAAAGACGAGGAATGATCTCGACAATCAAAATTCTTATTGAAAGTGGGCTCCCAATTTCCGAAATTTCCAAACGCTTGAAACTTTCCAAAGAGGAACTTAACGCTATGCTTGCGTAATCCATGTTGAATTTTTGAAAAAAATATAAGCGAGAATGTGCAGATGCATATTCTCGCTTTCATTTTTCAAATAGTGACAGTCTTCTATTAGTATGTCAGAATCTCCAACCCATCCTCTCTCATCACGAATGTATGCTCCCACTGTGCTGACGGAAGAAGATCGGCAGTACGGACTGTCCATCCGTCTTTCTTGTCGAATGTGACGTTGCGGACACCCATGTTGATCATTGGCTCTATTGTGAACACCATTCCTGGCACAAGAAGCATTCCAGACATCTTCTTGCCGTAGTGGCAAACTTCTGGCTCTGTGTGGAATTTCAATCCTACACCATGTCCACACAATTCTCTCACCACTGAATATCCGTTTGCTTTGGCATGCTTCTCAATCGCATTGCCGAAATCACCGACGAAAGTGAATGGTTTGCAGATGCTGATTGCCAAATCAAGACACTCTTTTGCGACGTCGACTAGACGCTTCTTCTCCGGAGTCGTCTCTCCGATGATAAACATACGTGATGCGTCTGCGTAGTAACCGTCGAGGATTGTAGTGCAGTCCACATTGACGATATCTCCCTCTTTCAACACTTCTGTTGTGCTTGGAATGCCGTGGCAAACGACTTCGTTGCGTGAAACACATACACTTTTGGGGAATCCTTCGTAGTTGAGACATGCAGGAATGCCTCCGTGGTCGATCGTATACTGATATACGATATCGTCAATCTCCTGTGTTGTCATGCCTGGACGAATGGCTGCCGCTACTGCATCAAGCACTCCCGTATTCACGACTCCACTTCTGCGGATTCCTTCAATCTGCTCCTCATTAAGAACCAACTCGTTCTTTGGAACTAAGAATCCACGGTTCTGGAAGTTCAAAATCTTACGGTCGAACTCTGTTGGTTCAACACCTTTCGGAACTTTCCAGTTTATTTTCTTTTTACCGAAAATCATCTTTTTTTGTTATTGTTTCATAAAATTGAGAGACGCGTGACAACGCGTCTCTGCAATTGGATTGTTTATATTATAGCTCCAAATCTCCGTTGAATACCTCAAACCAAGGTAGACCTTGTTTGTTGAGCTGCTCCATAAACGGATCTGGATCAAACTCTTCTACGTTCCAAACTCCAGCTTTCTTCCATTTGCCTGTCAGGAACATCATACCTCCGATCATCGCTGGCACTCCGGTTGTGTAGCTTACACCCTGCATTCCAGTTTCGATGTATGCGTCGTGGTGACTGCAGTTGTTGTATACGTAGTATGTCAACTCTTTACCGTCTTTGCCGATACCCTTGATACGGCATCCGATTGAAGTCTCACCCTCGTAGTTCTCTCCCAAATCTTTTGGATTAGGAAGCACAGCCTTCAAAAACTGTAGAGGAACGATCTTGACACCATTGTATTCAACTTCGTCGATTCTTGCCATACCGATGTTCTGAATCACACGCAAGTGAGTAAGATACTCTTGTCCGAATGTCATCCAGAAGCGCGCACGCTTGATAGTAGGGTAGTTCTTGACCAACGACTCCAACTCTTCGTGGTACATCAGGTAAGACTCCTTTGGTCCGATATTTGGGTATGTAAGTGGCTTGTGAATTTCAAGAGCACCAGTCTCCACCCACTTGCCATCCTGATAGTAACGTCCCTTCTGAGTGATCTCACGGATGTTGATCTCAGGGTTGAAGTTTGTCGCGAATGCCTTATGGTGGTTGCCTGCATTACAGTCTACAATATCAAGATACTGCATCTCTTTGAAGTGGTGCTTTGCCGCGTATGCAGTGTATACACCAGAAACACCTGGGTCGAAACCGCAACCAAGAATGGCAGTCAGACCAGCGTCTTCAAATCTTTTCTTGTAAGCCCACTGCCAGCTGTATTCGAAATGAGCCTCATCTTTTGGCTCGTAGTTGGCTGTGTCGAGATAGTTGACTCCACATATCAAGCAAGCGTCCATGATTGCCAAATCTTGGTATGGAAGAGCCACGTTGATAACCAATTCAGGATTGTGGCGACGGAATAGAGCTACAATCTCATCTACATTGTCAGCATCGACGCTATCCGTCTCAAACTGCACTCCATACTTCGTTTTAAGCGTCTGGGCTAATGCATCGCACTTAGATTTGGTGCGGCTTGCTAGCGTCACACTCTCAAACACTGAAATGTTTTGCGCTACTTTGTGAGCAACAACTGTGCCGACTCCGCCGACACCAATGATGACAACTTTTGACATTATCGTTAGCTTTTTTATTGTTAATACTATCTCACATAGTGTGAGGTAACATGGTACAAAAGTATTTCTTTTAGAAGTCTGCTACAAATTAAATGGCAAAATTTTCTGGGTATTTTGCATTGACTCCTCTGTAATACTCCTTGATTGCCGCTATATCTGCTTCCGCATCATCCGTAGGAGTGAACATTTTCTTTATTCCGATCTCTTTTTTCTTGTAGTCGAAATATATAAGAGCGATCTGGATGTTCGCTTTTTTTGCGATATAGTAGAATCCACGTTTCCAGTTTGGATTGGCTTTGCGTGTCCCTTCTGGTGTTATCGCAAGGTGGAAATGGTCTGTGTTGTTGCAGACCTCCACCAACTGGTCCACAGTGGAGATACGTCTGCTTCTGTCGATTGGAATTCCTCCTACGGCTTTGAAGAATATGCCGAATGGAAATATGAACCATTCTTTCTTGATCATAAACTGTTTCTTTTTGCCTCCGATAGCCGGATAAGCAAACAGCCCCACGAAGAAATCCCAGTTGCTTGTGTGTGGAGCTATGCAAAACACACATTTCTCTGGAAGTTCAACCTCTTTATCTATCTTCCATCCGAACAAGTTGAGTACGGACTTCGCTAATTTCTGCTTGATCATATTTAATCAAATCGTTAATTGGTCTGCAAAAATACGTATTTTATTTGACAAACATGGTTTGATGCGGAAGTTTATCTCTAGTATCTTGCAGATGCTGATTATGGTTTGATACGTCTTTTGGGAAAAGGTCTCTATCAAAACATCATTTGACAATGAATTTGGTTTTGCCGATATCGAATCCCATCGACTCTGCTGCTTCGTCGTGTGTATCGTAAACTCCAAATTGTTCGTAGGATTCTATTCCTTTTTTCTGTTTGGAGTAATAGACAGTTTCCAATTCGCAGTGGGCAAACGCCCCATAACAGATGAATTCCATGTTGTCGGGTATCGAATATTCTTTTCCCTCTTTCTTTGCCGGATATTTAAGCAGGTACGCACCATCTTTTGTGAAAAGAATGCCATTTTCTGACTTTAGCTCTTTGTTTCGCTTGTCGACGATGATGGATTTCAGATTTGGAGTATAAAAGCATGCGTACATTGAAGTGCATACGTCGTGTGTCCTATCTACCGTTTTGGGAATGTATAGCTTTTCCAATTTTGGAAGATGTAGCTGGGCTACAGCTTTGAATCCCTTTGGAATCACCAAAATTCTAGGGGATGCAGTGTTGTTCATATAATCTTGAATGTATATTTCCTCCACTTTCACTTTTTCCCCATTTATTACAACTTTGTGTTTTAGCACGACGCTGTCTTGATCCTGCTCAAAACCTCTCACATACCATTCACCACCATCATAACCGTAACATACACCGTCTACATTGGCAGTTTTTTCAGGATTTTCAGGACGACACGCTTCTGCGATAAAAGCGATTGAAAATAAAAACAATATTGAAAAGAAGAGTTTCTTCATAATTCTGATATTTTAAGTTTGATACAAAAATAGTTTTTGATGTATGAATGACAAATTTTCTTTTGACTTTTTGTGGATTTCCTAAGAATCTGTTCAAATTTAAGGCTTTGTCCTAATTTATGACTGATTTTCCGTCTCTTTTCATCAAAAAAATCGTAGAATTTCTCTGAGACCTTCTATCCTCTGCGATTTTATATGTGCTCGCCTTCGGCTCGCACTAGAGAGGAGGGGGGTTAGGGCGTTCCGCCCTTAACAATCCTCGACTCTGTAACCAAGTTTTTGAATTAAATTTAAGCAACTTTTACGAAAAAAAACATATGCTGTTTTCTGTTTAATATCATTTCAAACATAATGAAAAACTCCTCGTTCTTACACGTGGAAGAAAGTGCGTTAGGGTGTTCAGTCCTTGACATTCTTTTGACCGCATAGCCATTATGTAAAAGCTTGCTAAAACACTAAAATGTAGAAACATTGTATATTTGTCGATAGATTGCTTGTTTTTGCCGATAAAATAATCTATTTTTGTCATGAATTAAACAAGTTGCTATGAGGAAGTATAAGGATTTTGTATGTGTAGGATTTGCATTGATGTTATCGACAACGGACTGTATGGCTAATGGAAATGTTAAAATCCATGTTTCACAACTAGGCTACACTCCAAATTCGGATAAGAAGGCGATGGTGGTGCCAGAGGGTAGTGTCGACTCTTTTTATCTTTGCGACGCTGCGTCTGGCAAAGTTTGCTACAGCGGCAAACTGTCTCCGAGAAAATATTGGGATTTGAGTGGAGAGGATTTGCAGTGGGCTGATTTTTCATCGTTTGACAAGGCAGGAGAGTATTATATAAGTGTGGGTGGAAATAAATCCTACAATTTCAGTATTTCTTCAAAAGCGTATGATGATTTGACTTTATGGGCTCACAAGACATTCTACTTGTGGCGTTGCGGTGTCGATTGCACTGAGGAGTTCTCGAATTTCCACGGACAAAGCTATGCCCATAAGGCTGGTCATCCTGACGTTAATGTGATTGTGCACCCGTCGGCTGAGAGTGCCGGCAGGAAGGCTGGCATGAGCGTTCAGTCGCCTGGAGGTTGGTACGACGCGGGAGACTATGGCAAATACACAATCAATTCTGCGATCGCGTTGGAGTCGATGCTTATGGGCGCTGAGGCTTTCCCTAAGTTCTATAAGAATTTTGACATGGAGATTCCGGAGAGCACTAACAATACACCAGATGTGTATGATGAGGCTATGTATAATCTGGAGTGGATGCTTACTTTGATTGATACTGTCGATGGTTGTGTCGCTCATAAGGTGACAACCAAGAGATTTGTGCCGATGGTCCTGCCGGAGAAGACAAGTGTCCAGAGATATATGATAGGAAAGAGCACTGCCACAAACTATAGTTTTGCCGCTATTATGGCAAAGGCTGCCCGTCTATACAAAGGAAATGTCGATTATCCCGGATTTTCGGAGAAGGCGATGCGTTATGCTAAGCAGGCTTACGAGTGGGCGGAGAAGAATCCTGGAATCATTTTCCATAATCCAGATTCGATAGGCACAGGCTCCTACACAGCCAGATTTCCAGAACAATTCCGCTTTTGGGCCAATGTGGAGTTCTATTTGGCGACCAAAGATGAAAAATACGTAGATTTGACAGCTATCGACACTTTCGATTATGATGTGCCTACGTGGCAGCTGCCGGCTTCGTTCGCGTTGATGTCTTTGATTGAGGGCGTAGACAAGGGTCTGGTGAAAGGAGCGTTGAAGAAGAAGACGGAATTGCATTTTGACAAGTTGGCTAAATTGCTTTACGGACGCATGGAAAAGAGCGTGGGACGTTTCCCGTTGCATAAATTTGAGTGGGGAAGCAATGGAAGTATGTCGAATGCAGGAAGTATTTTGCTGCTGCAGTATAAGCATACAGGAGATAAAAAATATTTGAAGGCAGCCCAGGATATCACGACTTATATTGTCGGACGTAATGCGACAGGATATTGCTTTGTGACTGGTTTTGGAAAGAAATCACCGATGTTTATCCACGATCGTCGAAGTACTGGAGACGGAATAGCGGTGCCGGTGCCTGGACTGCTTGCCGGAGGTCCTACTCTTGATGCAATCAGAGACTGTGACACCTACGTCTACAACTATGATCATCCGAAGAGCGAATATCCAACCCGTGAATATTCAGCAAGAGCCTACAACGATGAGATTTGCAGCTACTCGACAAATGAGGTGGCAATCAATTGGAGCGCTCCATTTGTGATGCTTCTGGCTGGAATCAACGAAGCCATGATGAATGCCAAATGAGAAATACTAAATGCTATACTAAATATTAATAAGTTAATTTGCTAATATCGTACTTGTGAGGGATAAACCCATTATCTGAAACCGTGGGCGTGAGCCTACGGTTTTTTGTTTATTGATACAAAAGAGGCAAATGTAAAATATTTTTATCTAATGTTAAAGTCGTGTTAAAAAGCATGTTTTTCTTTTTTCTCCTATTTTGATGAGGTAATTTTACAGTCGAAAACATAATAAGATTAAAACTTAAAGCCATGCGTAAATATTTAATCGCTATTACAGTAGCGATGTCGCTTTTGTCAGCATCTGCGGAAGTGACGTACAAGTATGATGAGTCTACCAAAACCTTAACTTTTTCAGGCGATGGAGAAATGAATGTATACACCACGGATATTTTTGGAGACACATATATCAATCCGGAGTGGAGCAATTTGAAAGATGAAGTTGAGAATGTAGTTGTCAATGAAGGAGTGACAAACATTGGTAAACATGCATTCATGTCGTTCAGCAAATTGAAGGACGTTAAGATAGCCTCTACGGTGGAGATAATTGATTTTGCTGCATTTGAGGGGTGTACATCTCTTTCCGAAATCACATTGCCAGAAGGATTGAAAGAGTTTGGAGAAGAGGCGTTTTATGAATGTTCTTCTTTGACATCCATTTCTATTCCAGAGAACGTGACATTCCTTCCTAAATCTATATTTCAGAGTTGCAAATCATTGAAAAATATTGATTTGGGAAATGTTAGAAACTTCGGTGAGGCAGTTTTCAAGTATTGCGGATTTGAGACATTTGTGATACCAGAAGGCACAAAGACACTTTCAGAAAACATGTTTTTCTCATGCCGTAACATAAAGAAACTTGACATACCTGCAAGTGTGGATACTATTGAGTCTGGAGCATTCTATTATTGTGAGTTGGATACAATCAAATTCTTGGGAGAAACATTTCCTCTACTGACAGGATTCAATAATTTCACGATGAATAAAGAGGAAGGTGATGTTGTTATAAGTATCAATTGTAATGCTTATACTGAGGAAGCGATAGAAGCGATCAAAAGTCACGGAGGGTCATATGATACAAAAATCATACCTGCTTGGCCTTATGGCACCGATGTCTACTCGACAAGTAATGCTTACGGACCGTTGACAATCACTCCCGTCGACTGCGACAAGAATCTATATAAACTATCGGTGGATTTATGGACGTCTAGCTATCAGGTCACTTGGGGAGGAACTTATGTAGTGCCAGAGGAGGATAAGAACAAACCTGAAATCATTGTTGATTTGTCGTCGCCAGCAACAGTGATTGCTCAAATAGATTATGTTCAAGGAGGAGGCTCAAGCATTCCGACAATCAATTTCTCTGTGACAAAAACTGGTATGGGAGACGTTGATGTAGAAGTTGTGGAGAAGACAAGCACAAGCCATACATACAAGTTGACTGCTACTCCGAAAGAAGGATATGAGTTCCTATACTGGGAGACATATAACGAAGGTATATTGACAGAGGAGCAGGCAAAAAATCCAGAACTGACATTGACGATCACTGCTACTGAGTACATACAGGCATTCTTCTCTCAGTCGCCATATTGTGGTAAAGACGGTGGAGAGAATATAGCTTGGTCTATAAAGAACGACACTTTATATCTGACGGGAGAAGGAGAAATGGAAGACTATTCTCTATTTGAGGTTGCTCCTTATAGTTGGTCTCTTGACGACTTCCAATATGTAAAGGTAGGGGAAGGCATCACATCTTTAGGAGAAATGGCATTTGTCTTTATGGATAATATTAAAAAGATATATTTGCCTTCAACATTGTCTGTTATAGGATCTTATGCTTTTACAGAATGTGATGAATTGGAGAATGTATATTTTTCAGGAGTGACACCTCCGTCATTTGAACAGTTGGAAGATGTGTTTGCGAAATCTACAGAAGATGCAGATGATGTGACAATAGTTGTCCCTTGTGATGCGTTGGATGCGTATAAAGAGGTTTTGACAGACATGAAAGTGATCTGTGGCAACTCAGCGGTAGATGATGTCGACGCTGATGATGTTGTTGTGGTGGTGGCAGATGGCCGTATCTCCGTCAACAGAGAAAATTTCAGAATCTATGATGTCCTTGGACGCGACGTCATTTCTTCAAACGGATCTTTGACATCAGGAGTTTATGTTGTGAAGTGTGGCGGACAGACTTTCAAGGCAGTTGTGAGATAATCAATTTGAGATTGTTAGACATGTGAAATGGTGGCGGGCGGTTGCTCACCACCATTTTTTGTGTTCCGCTTGTAGTATGAGTTGAATTAAACCGTCGTTTTAATTATGATTTTAGTAGATATGTTTAATATTCTTTGTCCATATCCTTATCTTTTTTATATTTTTTTAACATTCGTTTTTGTAATTTCTTGAAAAATTATATATTCGTTGCGTCTAATCTAATACTAATTAAGGAGAACATGAAAAAGTTAGCGTCTATTATCACTTTTCTGATAGTGTATGCTGTGTCTGCATTCGCCGGTAGAGTGGAATATGCTCATTTTTCCCATTTCTCTACCGATGACGGAATGATGACCAATAAATCGGAGTCTATCACACAGGATGACCGCGGATTTATTTGGATCGCAACAGAATTTGGCCTCGACCGTTTTGATGGAAGCAATTTCCGTCACTTTTCTAAAGAAAATTATCCGGAAATTCCAAGAGACAATTTTTTGTTCGTATCCCATGTTGGCAATGGTAAGATTGTCGCAGGAGGTATGAATGGTTTGCTTGTGGAATATGACCCGTCTACAGACAAGGTTACAAACAAGATGCCTGCCGATTTCGACAAGACATATTATAAGATGACACATGGTGTCACATTGGATGATGAGGGCACGATTTACGCATACACAAATGGAGGATTGTATATCTATGATAAAGACAAACAGGAGTTTTCCAATGATCATCCTGCATATAATGCACTGACGGGAGCGTTCATGCGTTCTCTTTACGTAGACAAAGAGCATCGTTATTGGATTGGTATGGTAGGAACAGTAAGCGTCTACGGAAAAAATGGCGGACAACTTATGGAATACAAGGACGTCCATACGGAGGCGGTTGTGAATTCTATATGCCAGTTGAATAACGGAGACATCGCAGCTTCATTGTTTTCCAACCAGTTGTGGATATTCAACAGCTCAAAGATCAGTGATAAACCTCGTGTGGTAAATCTTCCTTTCAACAATACGACACGTGTCATCCAAGCAAAAAATGGAAGATGCTGGTTTTCTTCAGATGGAGACGGCCTTTGGTATACAGACAATATAGAGGACGCACAACCTGATTTTGTGAATCTTCGTCCGTATGAGGAAAACGGAGAGACAATGAAAAAGCTCTACACTGTGATTGAAGATTTCAATGGCGACATTTGGGTCTCGACACAAAACAGCGGAATTTGGTGTTACCATAAACAGCAGATACGAGGCATTTCATTCTCGTCCGAACAGGGATTCTCCAATCATGTATGTTCGGATTTTACAGAGGACCAGGATGGAAATCTGATTGTGGCTACTGACGGGTCTGGTGTTTTCAAGAAGATGGACAATACGTTCAAACAGTACAAAGTCGGTTGCAACAATGTGCTTGGAATTGACTGTGACAAAAATGGCAATATGCTGCTTGCCACATGGGGTGATGGCTTGCAGTCGTTGGATCTGAATACCGGTGTCAGCCATCGTGTAAAAATGAACGGTTTGGCTCAGATCAACAATATTTTCAGCATTTGTCAGCTTGCTGATGGTGAGAAATACTGTGGATCAGCTGGTGACGGATTGTATGTGGCGGATGCAAATGGAGCGTGGACCAAACGAATCCTTGCAGATGATTCATTGGCTAAGATGCCGAATAAGTGGATTTACAAAATAATAGAAAAGAATGACATTTGTTGGATCCTTACGACAAACACGATTTGGCGTGAAGAGAAGGGTGTGTTCAAGGCGATGATGAAGGATCTGGCAACAATAAAATCCGTATGTCCGCTCTCATTGTATGATATTGATTGCGATGAACATAGCAATCTATATGTTGGCACAAACGAGGGCGTTTTAAGAATCGCTTCTGATGGCTCGGAAGTGAAGAAAATAACGGCGATAGACTCTTGTGAATTCCGTGTTGTATGCTCAGACGGAAAAGGCAAAATATGGTTTGGCGGATTGGGCAAAGTGTTGTGGTATGATCCAATTCACAACACGTCGGGTTCGTTGCCGGGCTATTATGGAAACATGTCTAAGTATCTGTTCTATTCCCGATCTGGATTTTTGTCGAAAGACGGACATGTGTATATGGGAACGAACACAGGATATCTATGTTTTGCTCCGAATGAGATCCAGGTGACGAAGAATATCAAGTATATGGATTTCTCAACGCTCTATATTTCGCAGGAGAAGCAATACACGCTTCACAATGTGAGTGAACTGACGTTGAAACACAACCAGACAGATATTGCGATAGATATTGACTTGGTGGATTATTCCCCAACAGGTGCAGCTGCTCTTCGTTATCGTTTGAAGGGATTGAACGACGACTGGAAGGAGATGGGAAAAAATCGCAGAGTCTTATTCAACTATATTCCAGAGGGTGACTATATTTTGGAGGTTGAGGCTAAATCCGCCACTTCATTCACCTCTGTTCAGACCCTCACATTGCCTTTGAAAGTATTGCCTCCATGGTGGAAGACATGGTGGTGTTATTTGTTAGAGGTGGTGTTGCTGGCAGCGATAATATTTGTTGTGTATCGCACTAAAATGCGTCAGCAGGAGGCATTGAAGAATGAGTTGCGACATAAGGTGGCAGAGCGTACGGAAGAGTTGAATGTGGCGTTGAAAGAGAAAGACCGACTTATTTCTGTTATTGCTCACGACTTGCGAAATCCGATGTTTGGAATCGTAGCCTCATTGGATTCGGTTTTGTCACAGGAAATGGTGAATATAAAGAAGAGCTCACTTGTGGATATCAGAAACGCAGCGTCGATGTTGCAGGGCGAAATGCAGAAACTGTTGGCATGGGCACAGTCGAACTCTAGCCAGTTTGCAGTGCGTATGTCGGATGTCGATTTGAAAAGGTCTGTGGAAAATGAGGTCCGTCTGCTTAATGAACTGCTCGTCGCAAAGAAAATCGACGTGGTCACAGACATTGATTATTCTTGTTGCGCTAAGGCTGATATACGTCAGCTTGAGGTGGTGGTGAGAAACCTGCTCAACAATGCGTTGAAGTTTACTAACGAAGGTGGAAGAATCACCGTCGAAGGAAAAGAATTACAAAATGAATTGCTGTTGAAGATTTCTGACAATGGAGTGGGAATGACGCCTGCTCAGTTGGAAAACCTTCTCTCAAATGGAAAGCATGAGTCGACGGAGGGAACAACCGGCGAAAAGGGTTCCGGACTTGGATTCTCACTTTGCCAGGAGTATATGAAGCAGATGAATGGTAAGATTGGTGTCGAGAGCAAGGAGGGTGTCGGCACTAGCATAAGCCTATATTTCAAGAAATCGACAGCCAAGGTTAACAACCAGATCGTGGCAGAGGAGACGACAGAGACTCAATATATCCCGCAAGAAGATTCTGCGTTGAATGAAAGTGTCATACTTGTTGTCGACGACGATGATATGGTTTTGAAAAGCATTGTCTCGATGCTAGAACCGTATGCGACGGTACTGACAGCCAATGACGGATCCGCCGCACTGAATATTTCAAAGAATGATCAGCCTGACGTGATCGTCAGTGATGTGGAGATGCCGATAATGGACGGATTCACATTGAACAAATCTTTACAGGCTTCTCCGGAGACCAGCCATATCCCATTGCTGTTTGTCTCAGCACGAACAGAGGATGAGATGCGTCTGGAGGGACTTGGCACGGGTGCTGTGGATTATATCACGAAGCCATTCAGCCAGAAAGAGTTGCTTCTGAAACTTCAGAGTATCATCAATGTGAAGCGAAACACTCAAAATAGAATCCTATCTACGATTGTCGAACCGGACGCTATGGAGAAGACAGAAGAGATGGATCCGTTCTTGAAGAGAGTGATAAAGGTGATTGAGGAAAACTATTCAGACTCAGACTTCAGCATTGAGGTGTTGGCAAGAGAGTCTGCGGTGAGCCAATCTACATTGACAAGAAAAGTAAAGGTTTTGACTGGCAAAACACCGCTCGAGATCATCACAGACTACCGTTTGAACATGGCACATTCATTGTTGACCACTGAGCGTATTTCAGTGGCAGATGTCGCATACAGAGTCGGTTTCTCTGATCCAGCCTACTTCACAAGGAAATACAAACAGTTCTTTGGACGAGTACCGTCGCAGAGATAGAGGAAAAATTCAAAATGCTGAATGCAAAATTCAAAATGCATAATTGCGTTGAAGAAACGATATGAAAGAATTAAAATGTCCAAAGTGTGGAAATGTATTCCAAGTTGATGAGGCTGATTATGCATCTATTGTCAGCCAGGTGAAGAATGCGGAGTTTGATGCGGAACTGAACCGTCGACTCGCAGAACTCAGCAAAAATCAAAAGGCGGAGCAGGATCTTGTAACAGCTAGAACTGAACAACAGTATCAGAATGCAATAAATAAAAAGGATCTTGACATTAAAGAAAAAGATTCTATAATTGCACAGCTGCGTAATGAGCTTCATGTCGCTGAGGAAAAGAAAATAGCAGAAATCAAACTGGCTATTGCAGATAAGGAGAAAGAAATTGCCGCATTGCACTCTTCTATTCGGGATGATGAGAATAAGATGCAGATTGCAGTCATGAACGAGCAGAGAAAGGCTTTGGAACGCATTAAAGATAAGGATGAAGAGATTGCTCAGTTGAAACTAAATGTCCAGATGGTAAAACAACAGGCAGCCAACTCTGCAAATTCTATCAAGGAGCAGTACGAATACCAACTAAAGATGGCAAAGGATCAATTGGATTACTATAAAGAGATGAAGATCCGCATGTCAACAAAGATGATAGGCGAATCGTTGGAAATCCATTGTTCCACTCAATTCAACCAGATGATGCGTCCTGTGATGCCTAATGCATATTTCGAGAAGGATAACGACGCTTCTGGAGGTAGCAAAGGCGATTTCATCTTCCGTGATTTCGCTGATGATGGCACAGAATATGTGTCAATCATGTTTGAGATGAAGAATGAGGCCGACGAGACTGCTTCCAAACATAAGAATGAAGATTTCTTTAAGAAGTTGGATGCCGACCGTAAAGCAAAAAAGTGTGAGTTTGCGGTACTTGTTTCTCTGCTGGAGCCTGAAAATGAACTCTACAATGGTGGAATAGTGGATGTGTCTTACAAGTACGACAAGATGTATGTTATCCGACCTCAGTTCTTTTTGCCACTCATTTCTCTGTTGGTTCAGACATCAAAGAAAAGTTTGGAATATAAGCAACAATTAGCAATAGCTCAGAGTCAGTCGGTCGACGTGTCTAATTTCGAGAATCAACTTAATGATTTCAGAGATAAGTTTGGGAAAAACTATCGTCTTGCAAGTGAAAAATTCAAGACGGCTATAGATGAGATTGATAAATCAATTCTGCATCTTCAGAAGATCAAGGATGCACTTATAGGCAGCGAGAATAATCTTCGTCTTGCCAACGACAAGGTTGAGTCACTGACTATCAAGAAACTTACACGCAATAACCCGACAATGAAACAGAAGTTTGACGAAGCACGGAAGGGTAGTGAGTATATCGATATAGAAGACGACTGAGATTTATTTTACATCGGTTTTATAAAACAAAAAATGGTTCGACTTTCGCCGAACCATTTTTATTTCTAATCGTTGGAAGGATTACTTCCAAGCCTCGATGATCTGCATGAAATCAGCTGCCTTAAGAGCGGCACCACCGATCAAACCACCGTCGATATCTGGCTGAGCGAACAACTCAGGAGCGTTGCTTCCCTTGCAAGAACCACCGTAAAGGATTGATGTGTTGTCTGCTGTTGCCTTGTCGTACTTAGCTGCGATAGAAGCACGGATGAATGCGTGAACCTCCTGTGCCTGAGCTGAAGTTGCAGTCAAACCAGTACCGATAGCCCAAACTGGCTCGTATGCGATAACAACCTTAGCGAAATCTGCTGCAGAAAGAGTGTAAACAGCTGCCATCTGACCCTCGATAACTGACTTGAATGTGTTAGACTCACGCTCTTCCTTAACCTCTCCTACACAGAAGATTGGAGTTAGACCGTTAGCCAAAGCCAAGTTAAGCTTCTTGATAAGAAGTGCGTTGTCCTCTCCGTGGTACTGACGACGCTCTGAGTGTCCAAGAATACAGTACTTAGCACCTGTTGAAGCAACCATGCTTGCAGAAACCTCTCCTGTGAATGCTCCCTTCTCGTTTGCTGAACAATCCTCAGCTCCTACACCGATAACTGATCCCTTTACTGTCTCAGCTACTGCTGCTACTGAAATGAATGGAGTACAAACTACTACATCACACTTTGGAGTCTTACCTGCCAATGCGTTCTTCAAGTCGTTTGCCAAAGCGATACCCTCCTGAAGAGTAGTATTCATCTTCCAGTTTCCTGCTACGATTTTCTTTCTCATTTTCGTTGATATTTAATTTATGTTTATTCTAAATTCAATTCGTTTGCAAAGATAATACATTTGGATGATTATCTAAAGCATGTTAAAAATTTTGTATTTGTGCCGACGCGAATTTTTATCCCCACTTTTATGATACTGTCTCTGCTGCCTCTTTCTTCTTTTTCTTCGTTTTCCAGAATCTGTAAAGCAGTTTCGCCAATTCTATCAGATAATCGTATATGAGTATGATTATCAGTGGCACTCCAAAATATGATATGTTTTTTGCCACGTCGTTCCATCCTTCCGAAACTTCGGTGTCTTCTTCTTCCAGAGGCTTCTCGTAAGTTGGTATCTCGTAGCATGAAAATTTCTCCTCCACAATCCCGTCTTTTATCAGAAACAATTCAGGATTGGAGCGGACAAAAGCATCTGTAAGTTCTCGTTTGATTTGGAAGAATGGGTATTCCGCCCCTGATGTCTCGATTATATATTCATCCACCTCACGGCTGTCGGGATCAGAGGTGGTGAGCATCGCAAAATTGTAGCCGTTGCTTTTGCAGTATGAATACAGCTTGTTGAGCTGTTTCCTATAAGTGGTGCTTGCCTGTGTGATGTCTGGGCTTACGAGAATGAAGGAGTATCCTTTATTAGACATCGCTGCCTTGGCATCATCGTCTATCTCAATTTTATGTTTCTCTGCGTATTCGATCACATTTTGTATCGGATCTCCCTCTTTGCAGACGGTGAGGTCTAGAATCGGAAGTGAGAAATAGCAGTGGATCGCCATCACGACTGAAAATGCGAATCCGTAGATGGAGATAATCCACTCTGTACGCTTCGTATATAATGCTAAATTATAGTTTCTCCAATGGAATACCAGTGATGCCAATCCCAACAACATTATATTGTGGGCGATCGAACTGCCGAACGTGTGGGCACTGATCGTGCGGGTGATTCCGTCGTAGATGTCAGGGCATTGGTGTATTGTGGTGGCGGACGTGATGATCTGTACCGTTAGGAAGATCGTCGCCATTATCGATGTCCATTTGATTTTTGCTCCTAATGTCATGCAGACTCCGATGACGAACTGGAGCGACGAAATGGATATGGATATTATGTATGATAATGGCAGCAGCACGTCTAATTTGAGACAGTGCAGGTATCTGTCACACAAAATGTTCGAACCTACAGGGTCGACGATGGATTCGTATCCTGGGATGAGACAGAGCAATCCTACGATAAGGCGTGACACAAAAACCAATATTTTGCGTAGCGTCGTGTTTCTAAGTTTTTTGATAAGGATTGACAGCTTCTTCCTCATTTGTGAGATTCGAATTTATGTTGTATGGTTGATTCGCCTGGCATATTGTCAGACCGTATGATAATATAAATGAGACGGGAATGCCTCCCGTCTCCATAATGATTATTTTTTTTCAGCTTCGTCGATTTTGATCAAACCGAAAATGGCATAGTTCACCATGTCCATATAGTTTGCCTCGATTCCCTCAGAAATTATAGTTTTTCCGTTGTTGCTCTCGATTTGCTTTGTGCGGTATATCTTCATCAGAATCAAGTCTGTGTACGACGTGGTGCGCATGCTTCTCCACGCTTCATCATAGTCGTGGTTTTTAGCGAGCATGAGTGTGCGTGTCTTTTGCATATACTCGTCGTAAAGACTAAGCGCCTCGTCCACAGAGATGTCGTCACCGTCAGCAAACCCTTTGCTTAGCTGGATCATACCCATGATGGCATAATTGACGATGCCGATCAACTCTGGCTGGATACCTTCGTCCACACGGTGGTCTCCCTTCGTCTCCAATGTGCGGATACGATTGGCTTTGATAAAAATCTGGTCGGTGATGGAGCATGGTCGCATGATTCTCCATGCAGCACCGTAATCCTTCAGCTTCTTTGAGTAGACGTCGCGGCAAACTTGAATCGCTTTGTCAAATTGTGCTTCTGTTTTAGCCATGGTTATACAGTCTTGACATTGTATCTGCATTTCACTTTGCCTTTAAGCATAGCGCTGATTTTGCTGCGGTTCATCTGACGGCGGATCGGAGAGATCCTGTCGATGAACACCTTGCCTAGCAAATGGTCGTATTCGTGCTGGATGACGCGCGCGAAGAAGTTTTCATACTCCTCGTCGTGCCATTCGAAATTCTCATCCTGATACTTGATGCGAATCTTCTTTGATCTTTTTACAGGTTCAGAAATGCCTGGCAGACTCAGACATCCCTCTTCCCCCTTCTCTTCCTCTTCGCTGTAGAAAGTGATCTCTGGGTTGATGAATGTCTTCTTGAAATCTTTGTATATAGGATTCTCATCAGCCAAACATGTCAGATCAACAATGAAAAGTTTGATAGACAAGTTCACCTGTGGGGCAGCCAAACCGACACCTTCGGCATGAGTCAATGTCTTATACATGTCTTCGATCACCGTTGAAAGATTAGGGTAATCGGGAGTGATATCTGAAGCAACTTTTTTAAGTACGGGAAGTCCGTACACTGTGATAGGATATATCATGTTGTTTTATCTTATTTATAGGAATTTCATTCTTTGGCTTTCAAGATAGGATTGAAGAATAATCACCGCGCTGACTTTGTCGACCAGCTTCTTGTTTTCTCGACGCTCTTTCTTTTTCACTCCGCTCTCCAGAATGGCCCTGTTGGCAAGAACGGAAGTGAATCTCTCGTCGTGGAATTCAATCGGCATGTTGGGAAACTTCTTTTTGAATCCTTTCACGAATGGCTCAATATATTTCATTGATGCGGACGCTTCACCGTTCATGTTTTGAGGTTTGCCGATGACGACTTTGTCGACAGTCTCTTTTGCGAAATAGTCGGATAAAAACTGGAATATTTCATTTGGCGAAACGGTATCTAATCCGTTAGCGATGATTTGCTCCGGATCTGTGGCGGCGATGCCGATACGTTTCTGTCCATAGTCGATTGCGAGTATTCTTCCCATCTTATACAATTCTGACAACAAAAGTAATATTTTCTTGTCAATTAAGCATTATGAATTAGGAATTACAAATTGACAAACACCACCTCTTTGAATGCAAATTTCATTATTTTCCCGCTGTCACTCTCCATAATCAGTCTGCCTTCAGGCGCGACGTCGATGATTTTCGCTTTGAAAATAGTATCTGTAGACGGGAGTTTATAGTCTGCCATTTCATTGAAACGATAAAGTCGGGAGATGTACTCATCCCTTAGTGTCTCCATATTACCGTTTGCCAACATGGCGTATCGGCGGAGTAGGGCATTGCATAGCAGAGTCATTTCGGTCGACAGATCGTATGTCTTGTCTGTTATGTTAGTGAGTGAAATTGGATTAGGAGCATCGCTCACGAATTTCTTTTGATTTATGTTCAATCCGATGCCGACGATGGAACTGTCGATAGTATGACCAATGATACTGTTTTCTATGAGTATTCCGCAGATCTTGTTGTTGCCGACGTAGATGTCGTTTGGCCATTTTATGCAGACTCCATTGATGCCCTTGCTTATAAGATAGTCTGTGATGCCGAGCGACATTGCGATTGATATGTAGAAATGGTCGACTATGGAAAGGAAATCAGGACGGAGAAGAAGACTCATGGTGATGTTCATCTTTGGCTCCGATTCCCAATGATTTCCTGGTTGTCCTTTGCCTGCTGTTTGTTCAATGGCTCTCACAACAGTGCCTTCTTCCATGTCGGGCACCATTCTCAGTAAATCAGCAAGCGTATTGTTGGTGCTGCTGAGACTCTCTTTCTCTATTAAATGAATCTGCACAACTTTTTAAAATTAGAAATTAGAAATGCGAAATGCAAAATTTATTTTTTTTATTTTTTATTTAGCATTTAGCATTTAGCATTTAGCATTTAGCATTTAGCATTTAGCATTTAGCATTTAGCATTTAGCATTTAGCATTTAGCATTTAGCATTTAGCATTTAGCATTCAGCATTCAGCATTCAGCATTATAAAAAAGGAGACGTTGCCGTCTCCTTTTTTATTATTGACGAATCAAAGTGAAGTGACCTGTGTAGGTCTTTTTAATCTCTTTGATTTCAATCTCATACCAGTAGTCGGTAGATGGCATTTGGACACCGTTGTATGTTCCATCCCAATCCATTTCTGCGTTGCCAGCCTTGTATTCAGCAAGTTTCTTACCCCAACGGTCATAGATTCTGATATTGGCGTCTGGATAAGCGTCTCTTAGTACTGGAATGCTAAATGCATCATTTATTCCGTCTCCGTTAGGAGATATATGGATAGGGAATTCCAGACCTGGAGCATGTGTGACGAAAGAAGAGTCGATCAGACATCCCGCAGCATCTATGATTTTGACGTTATGATTTCCGTATTCCAAATTGTCTTTTATTGGTTCACCGATTTTATCATCATAGTTGTCATCGACAATGTATTGGAAGGGAGCGGTTCCTGTATTCGACTGCAATACAATCTCTATAGAACGGAACGACAAAGAGTCGATTCTGTCGAATCTTGGTGCATATCTTACTTCTATAGTGGCATCAGCTGTTTGTGTGCAGGCACCTCGTTTCATTTCGACTATGTATGATGCGTAGCCTGGCTTTGAAACCACATTGATGGACGGACCGGTCAATGTGACTCCTTCACCTAATTGATCAGTTGAACTCCAAACATATTCTGTTGCTTTGAAAGGTGACGCATCCAATGTGGTTGTATGTCCTTCACAGACAAATTCAGGGGCTATGATGTTTCCTTCTATTGCCTTATCGATTGTAAATTCCGGATAAAACTTCTTGTCTGCACAAATTCCTCCGTTTGAAGCTACTAATGTCATTGCTTTTTTAGTGACCAATCCAGATCCAGAGAAAACAGCCTTTACATTTGCTCCATTTTTTGAACCATTGATCAAACATTCGTCAGATTCCCAAGTGAGTTCGATTTCAGATGCAGGCTCTGCTTTCGTGATTTGGATGAATCCGGTTTCTCCATCACATAAGCGTACGTCACGATCCCAATCCACTTCGTAAGCAGGATGAACGGTGATTTCTGATGCTTTTGAAGAATCTTGGTTGCCGATTTCATATTTGTATACAATATTATATTTGGCCGACTTTTTAGGAGAAATCTCTGCAAATAGATAATCATCCTTCTTAGCCAATTTTATATCTTTCTTGACACCATCGGTTGTCTCGACAAGCTTGAATGTGAATTTGTCAGGATGAAGAATGTTCCCTGTTCCTGTTGTGTCAATTTTAAATCCGACGCCTTCTTCGTTCAGACACATGTCTTTAGTCAGTTTTCCTTCTGCGTCGATAAGATTTGCTTCGATAGTCAGAAGTGCGTCTGCTTTTAGTGTGATGTCCAATGATGTTCCGCAAAACTCTGAGTCAGAACCCTTATCTCCGTTTGCAATAATAACGTTATATTCATGGTCTGAATCGACACTTGCAATAGTCAGCTTTTCTCCTATGTTTACCTCTACACCTTCTTCTTTCCAAATAATCTTATCCTTTAGCTTTGTCATGTCTATTCCTACAGATTGAACAATAGGAAGAGTGATTTCTGTTGGTGTAGTACGGACTGCTTCATAAATGCCGTCCTTAGCAAGAAGTGATTCGTCGATTTTTACCTTTGGCTTTGATTTGAAACTTCCTCCCATCGCAATCTTGTCGTGATAGACACATCCTGATGATGTCACGGTGTAACTGTATGCTCCATTGTCGTCTGGTGTCGTAGACGGGATATTCAGTACTTCTGTATTATAATTAGGGAGAGTGACTCCATCTTTCTGCCACTCAATCTTATGCTTTTTAGGATCATATGCAAATGGTGTGTAGACAACGTCATTTAAAATCTTGATTGTAAGCGGTGAGCCTTCACATACTGCCCAACTTGATGGTGATCCGATAATGTTCAAAGATTTATCTTTTACATCAAATTTGAATGATGTGGCACATCCATTGACATAAGAAACTTCATAAAATCCAGCTTTGATATCAAAATGACCTTCTCCATTGCTGAATTTTCCTGTTTTCTTTTCTCCAGTTTCCAAGTTTTCATACGTGAACTCTTCTTCTGTCTGCTTGACATTAAAGAGAACGTCTACTTTGCTATTACATCCGTCGAATTCAACAATACCGTTCTTTGACAATGTGTATGTTCCTTTTCCACTGTTGGTGTTATATTGTTCGTCGAACTTGATTGTTCCGTCAACACCTGGATCATCGACTGTGATAATGTGAGCGTCGACTGGCTTCTTGCCTTTACATGCACCCATTGACACTTCAAGGTTGACTGTTATCTTGTCTCCCTTCTTATTCAATCCTTCGGCAGAAGTATTTAATGTCTCCATTTGTCCTGTGACTCCTGTCGGCGATACGTTCCATGAGTAGCTTGGCACGTCGTTTGCATCCATATTTTTAGATGTCAAGACTGCTGTCAAATCAACACCTATTCCTGGACATGTTGTGTTGTCTCCTTTAATCGCAACCTCTAATTCGTTGACTGTCACAAACACTTCCTCAAATTTTGAAGCACAGACTTCGCCACTTGATAGAGTAAACCATGCTCTACTCTTGTATTTGCCGTGCTCTGTCGCTTTTGATGTCTTGACAATATCTCCACTTGTTCCAAAATATTCAAGTTCATATTGTTGGTTGGAAATTCTGTTTGAAATCGTATACAAATCTTTCAAGTCTACTTCTCCACCCAAGCAAATAGGCTTAGGCTCTGAAGTTTTCAAAATTGGCTTTGAATATATAGTGACTAGCAATTCCGCTGCAGGGCTCTGTCCTCCTCCTGGACCATTATATCTCTGGACAACCCAATATTTGAAATCTTTCTCTGTTTCAGTGGTTGCATCGTATGATAGATCCTCTAAACTCAAATCAATGGTTATGAACTCCTCTGCGCCAGGATTTGCTTTTGGATCCTGCTTATACCATATAAGTTGATAATCACCCGCTGCGAATCCTCCCTTTGTACTGATTGTTGCAGTCAATGGGTATGGTGATTTCAATTCATTTGATTCCTGACACAATGTGATCGCCTTCACCTCTGGTGCTGGGAAAGAAGAGATGATAGCAGTCACCTCCTTAAGCTCACTTTCACAACCAGTTGATTGGTTGACCTGTGAAACATAATATTTCACTTTTCTTTCTCCTGTCTCATTTGCTATGTACTCAGGAGCTGGTTCCGCACTTAGCGGCTTCTTGTTTTCGTCGTACCATTTTAATGAATGGCCTGCATCTACTTTGACTGCAGTGCCGTCTTGGTCAAGAAGAGTTTTGAATGAGCCTGTCGCTTCTCCTTCCACCTTCAAATACTGAACTGTAAAGTTCGTTTTAGAATCAGGTGTCTCTGTCTTATTTGTTGTGACAGTGATATCCTGAATTTTTCCGTAGCAGACGGTGCTCGCATATTTCTTTTGAGCATCTTTATTTGTATATTCCGCTTGTGCGTAATATGTCACATCTCCTTTCTCGTCTGTTGTCGGAGTCAATGTCGCTGTTGCATCAGACATATCAGATTTTTTCGACCAATTAGCTGTAGTGAAATCACCGTCGCTATTGGCTGTAAATGTCAATTCCTCTGCTGTCTCATTGATACAATACTCTGTTTTGTTGGCAGACAAATCAAGTGTCGCAACTTCATGGACAGTGATTGTCAATGTCGCTTTCTCACTTTCTGCTTTTGTCAAATTGTTGGTCTGGCTGACATAGAACTTGTATGTTCCGGCTGCAGTAGCTTTGAACGACGGTGCTGTCTTGCTGCCAGTTCCCTTTGCTGCCGCAGGATCGTCATACCAGTTAAGCTCGTGGTCGGAGTCTTTTGCCTTGACATATTCCGATAGATCAGGGATCTCATTGTCAAGACACAATGATTCGTTAGTGACCTCTGGCACTGGTGCATCATTGATTATGATCTCTACTTTTACTCGCTCGCTTGTACATTTTGTTACGGTATTGTATTGCTCTGCCCAAACAATTATAGTGTCAGCTTTGTCCAATGGAATGCTTGTGTTTGTCATTTCCGACGTTGCAGTCTCCGACTCATACCATAGGATTTCACAGTTTGGGTCAACGGTGTTTTTTGCTGCAGACAGATTGTATTTGACAGACGGATCTTTTAATAGGGAAATCTGTTCCTTTACGTCTGGTTTGCCAGTCTTGTCGACAGATATAGTCAAAGTGTGCTCTACGCTTTCACAACCAGTCTTGTTGTCAACAACTTTATATTTATATGTGTACTCTTTTGTGCCGGTTCCTGTAGCCGGACCAGTCAGGTCGACAACATTTGTAGGCTCATCAACCCAGTTGATTGTCATGTCTGCGATTTCAAAAGTAGGCTCTGTCGCCAATGATCCCTCGCAGAACTCCATCCATTCAAGAGAGTCTATAGGTGCAGGATGAGCAATCACTTTGATGGAGTCGTAATGTACACAGCTCTTAGGGTTCTTGTGATCGTAAACCATCACATAGTAAACCTTTTCAACAGCTTTTTCTATGTCTGCAGCCCCTGCCACAGTAGCCCAGTCTGTCTTCCATTCAAGAGTTGTGGCATTTCCTGTTTCATCTTCTTTTATCGCCTTTGCGGTAGGTGATCCTAAAGGATTCTCGTCATACCAGAAAATGTCAAATTTTGCTGTTGGATCATTTTTGCCTTCCAATGGCTCAATATCCAAAACCAACTCGTCGCTCTCCTTACATAACTCAACCACTTTCTTGTAGTCAGCATCAACATTGTCCTTAATTGTCTCACTTGCTGTAATCTCCAATTTCTTTGGATCGTCGCATGGAGGACAACCATAATGAGCAGACAACATAATACGGCCACAATTGTAGGATGTAAGTTTGGAATATGTTAGATTTGAAATAAAACGTGCTCCTGGATTTCCAAAGTTAGTTTTGCTATTTGCTATTCCTAGAGCTTTTATTGTTACATCAGAGCCTCCCAAAGGTGTGGCTATTGGAGCTGTTGACGTTGTTGCGTATAAGTTATTTACATTTTTTGATACTTCAAAGAATATGTAATATCGACTTCCTCTTGCAGGATTCGCTTCCAAAAGAATGCCTCCCATATTTGCTTTGAATATTGTGTCTATAGCTGGTTGGCGCCCTCCAGTTGCATTGACTTCAAATGGTATGCCAGAAGTGACACGGTCACCTGCAATTGAATTTCCATTGTCATCCAATGTTTCTTTGTAAATTACAGGAGTTATAGTTGTTGAGACGTCATTCCAACCTACATTTATTGCAAATTCGTATGAGTCCAGAGTTATGTCTGAATAGATATCCAAAAGCATATAGTATGGTTGTGTATTGCTCAATTGAGATTTTGCTTCTGCTCCTACTGCAGGAACACTCTCTTCGAAAAAGGTACTAGTTTGTTTGGTTATATCTTCCAACCATATATTGTATATAGTGTCTTCCAAATTTATGTCGAGAATCCTATCTCCAGTAACTGAGAACTCGATTTCTCCACCATCACCTGTAGTCTCGTATACATTTACCCAACTTCCATTCTTTAATTTGATTGGAAGTGTATCTTTGCTAGTTGCTGTAGAGAATACAGCAAATGAGACTTTGTCTTTTGATGAATAGAATTTGTCGTTGACTATAGCTCTAAAACGTATCTCGTCATTAGAAGTTGGCCTTTTTTCAAAGTCTTTCATGACACAGTTCGTATCTGTAATGAACGTGTCAATTGGCATCTCCATGTCGATGACAGTGACTTTTGCAATAGAAGGCTCACATGTTGCACACATTGTATTTGAACCACTATATTCTATTTTCACTTTATATTCTCCTGGCTCGTCTACTACAAGAGAGTCTTTGTTGAATATTGTATTGTCTAATTCTACACCATCTTTGTACCATGTGTAATTGTAGACGTCCTCTTTGCCAATACTTGGTGTAAAACCAGAATATATAGTTAGTTTTGTGCCAGGACATTTATATTTCGGTCCAGCCATATAAGCGGTTGGACATGGGTCTGCAGGTGCACACGGCGTATTTATTTCGTACATATAATTTTTGTAATCTTTGGCTTGTCCAGTAGCCATACATCCTACGGGATCATTGGGCTTTGCGGTAGAGTTGGATTGTCCCCATACGTAATATTTGTCACTGGAATTAACCATGAAGCCGAAAAGGTCTCCTCTTGCTATATGTACGGCATCTTTCACAATGCTTCCATCTTCATATTTTGCAAATATAGGACCTACTTTGTGTTTGATTTTTTTGCCCTCGTAAATTGTTGTCGCTGTATTATCTGTTGTGCTTGTACCAACGAAATCTGGATCTGGAACAACACCTCCCCAATCTACTGTGGCTGGAGTGTTGTTTTTACCCCAATATAGCATATAACCTTCTTGTGTGATGGCTGCACCATAACCATTACCTCCAATAACTTCGATAACATTTGTTAGGTACGCTTCCCCAGACACTAATTGATAGTCTCCAGCTGCCATTTTTGCTGCATATTTATAATCGAGCATTAAAGGCATTCCGTTACGATTACAGCCTCCATTTGTGCCCCATCCATAAACATATCCTGTTATACCATCTACAGCAAATCCAGCTTCATCTCCAGCTGCTAACATTTTTATGTTGTCTAATGGATCTCCACCATCAGAATTTCCTGGGTCTGACTCATCAACCATTTTTAGAACTGGTGCTGCAAAGTATGATTTGGCAGCAACTAATCCTCCTCGACCGTTGACATTTCCAATAGAATATGCTGTTCCTAAACCGTCTCCGTCAGGATCTACTAATAATAAACAATTATTATCTCCTCCAGCAATATGAGTTACTCCTTCTAGTGGAACGCCATTCTCATCTTTGATAAATACTGGAGTCATTGTTGGTGCTTTTATCCATTGTCCATCTCCATGATCGCCATTGCCACCCCAGCCAACAGCTCTTCCGTCTTCCAAGATGGCAAAAGATGCGGATGTTGATGCGGCAATAAATTTAACGCCTCCTAAATATTTGCCATTAGGATCTGGATTTCCGAATTCATCATATCCTGGAGCCTCTCCGTGTTCTACCAATGTTGGTGTCGTTACTATCTTTTGACTTGCTGGTTGCCCACATGCCATTTGATCGCCATTTGAACCCCAACAATAGACTAGACCATTACATGCTAATGCAACATTATGTGATCCAGAACCTGCCGTCACTTGAGAAAATGATAATCCTGTAACATCAACTCGTTCAAAACTTGGTACTATTTGTGTCGACGTATTTGGAGCTGCTAGACCTAGTCTTCCTCCTGAATTGTCTCCACAAGCGTATAAAACACCTTTGGTACAAATGAAAAGAGAATGATCATTTCCTCCGGATATTGACATACTCTGTGAGAAAACATTTCCCACAGCGGAGGCAATTATTAAGAGTGCTATAAATAATTTTTTCATATTGTTGTATTTCCCTATCATAAACTATGTGATGTATGTCCTAAAATTTGACAAAGGTAAAAAATAACTCGGAGTTGACAAAATTTTGAGAAAACAAACTCCTTTTATGCTCATTAAAGAATGGCTTGTGATGATATTTGGTTAGAATATACCAAAGAAGACGGGGAAATTCCCGTCTTCTGATTTTTATTGATTAATAGTGGTATAGCTCATCTATCGTTCTTTTGTAGTCTTCGATCACGCTATATGAATTGTGGTCGCTTAGCCCATCAAGGAAATCATCGACGTCGTAGATGTCTTCTCTTCCTCTGCCATATAGCTTGATGTCATCTTTGTGTCCGTGTGAGATTATCTCCCAACGTCCTGACTCTATGCTGAATGCGGGGCCCGGTGCTCTGACATCATCTTCGTAAAACCAATATGTGTACGACCCGTCATTGTGGAATTCGTAGCATACAAAGTAATAGTAGGAGTGTGGACTCTCTTCTATTCTCGACCATGTCTTTCCGTTGAATAGATAGTATGCATCGTCTTCGTCATATGTGCTCTCGAAGTCACACGATGTCGAGATTAATGCAAATAGCGCAATGATAGTTGCTTTTATTAATGTTTTCATGTCTCTAAAGTTTTCGCGTTCGACAAATGTTATTTGGCAATATTGCCAATGTCGACTCTGGGTTCACCAAAATCCTTTTATGTCTACAAATATAATTCGTGTTTTAATAAAAACTATATCCTTTTGGACTTTTTATTTCAACAAATCTTAATAAAACTAAAATATATTATCTCATATGCGAAAAACGCAATGATAGATGTATTATACCTATATGTAATAACTACGTGATTTTTCCTTAATGTCAGCATGTGATCACAAAGATATACACAGTTGGACGCCTTATATTGATAAAAAAAGAGATTGCTCTTTCGAACAATCTCTCTTTCTGGGTGGGTGAAGGGGATCGAACCCTCGACCCTCAGGACCACAATCTGATACTCTAACCAACTGAGCTACACCCACCATTTCTGAATTGCGATGCAAAAGTAGTGACTTTTTTTTATTCTACAAGGGATTTCGCCTATTTTTTTTGATATTTTGATATTTTTTTTGAATTATGGCCTTGAGATATGTTTTTTTATAATTCTATAATCTAAAATATCTCTTACTCTCTTATTTTAGATGTCTAATTAAGAATTATGAATTGCGAATTACGAATTAATTCGTCAAATCGCTTTGCAAGTAACGCAATTTTTATACTTTTGTGGAAAATTGTATTTTTTATATAAAAAGAATTTAGTTTTAAGTAAAATTATAGATAATGTTAAGGCGAATTTTATCAATCGCAGGTCGCCCAGGACTATTCAAATTGGCGTCGCAGGGCAAGAATATGCTTATCGTTGAGGAGTTGGCTTCAGGAAAGAAGACTCCTGCGTATGCAACGGAAAAAATTATTTCTCTCAATGATATAGCTATATATACAGACGAAGGTGAAGTCTCTTTGGCTTCTGTGTTTGATTCAATCAAGAAGAAGGAGAACGGTGCTGCTACTTCTGTTAAACCATCTAACGATGCTGACCAGATGCGCGCATACTTCGGAGATGTGTTGCCAAACTTTGATCGTAGTCGTGTGCACGTAAGTGATATCAAGAAAATTATGGTTTGGTATAATCTTCTTGTAGGTGCTAACATGACTGATTTCGTAAAGGAAGCTAAGGCTGAGGAATAATATCGAAATAATATGATATATGTAGAGACGTCGTATTACGGCGTCTCTTTTTTATGTCAGTATATACCTTATATCCTGGTGTGCCTGTGCATAGCCGAGGGTGCCAGAGCATATCCTGGTGGTGTCTGTGCATAGCCGAGGGTGCCTGTGCATATCCTGGGGGTGTCTGTTCTCAGCCGAGGGTGCCTGTGCATATCCGAGGGTGCCTGTGCATAGCCGGGTGGTGCCTGTGCATAACCGAGGGTGCCTGTGCTCAGCCGGGGTGCCTGTGCTCAGCCGGGGTGCCTGTGCATAGCCGGGGTGCCTGTGCTCAGCCGGGGTGTCTGTGCATAGCCGGGGTGTCTGTGCATAGCCGAGGGTGCCTGTGCATAGCCGAGGGTGCCTGTGCTCAGCCGGGGTGTCTGTGCATAGCCGAGGGTGCCAGAGCACTACTTCGTAGTGCACTTCGGCACCCCCGGTTACAGAAAATAGCGTCTTCCAGACGCGGAAACAATTGCTATGTCCATTTGACTAGTCCTAAATAACCGTTACAGTTTTTTTACTTAGTTTTATTAGGACAAAGTTATAACTTTTTAGAAGATCATTGCAGCCCTAGGGCTGCAATGATCTTCTTTTTTATAAGTTTTCACCTTTACCTCTCTTTGAT